>Ga0179591_1203972_pt1 | contig 15590 bp, 11 predicted proteins | sample CZOMad2_1_08_16f_FD_182891 | JGI IMG/M metagenome (GOLD analysis project Ga0179591, IMG submission 182891) | Vadose zone soil fungal communities from Angelo Coast Range Reserve, California, USA - CZOMad2_1_08_16fungal (PacBio error correction) | ecosystem: Environmental > Terrestrial > Soil >...
AAGGAGCAAGACACATGACTTAGGCAGACTCTTATATCTGCTGAAAAGGCTATTCAGAAGAGAAGGTCGGGTCTCTCTGAGCTATTCCTCTGGGGGAGGGGGAAGACTGGGAGGTTCGTACGATCCTCAAGCTCGACGGAAAAAGGAAGAAAAATCGACACGAGGCGGGGGGAAACAATTGCGAAGAGATAAGGCCTTAGGATTAAGGAGGGGGGCCCGTCAAACCATGACCTACAGGGAAACGACAAGGCTCACTCAAAGGGGAGACGGCGCGCCCTTGTGGAGGAGGATCGTTGGACTTAGGGGTAACCTTGGAGCTATGAAAAAAATCCCTGGCCGGTGAGAAAAGAATGGAAAAAGGCTTATCGGAAGTAGATCCCCCTAAAGAGGTAAAGTGACTTCTAGGGGGGGGGGGGAGGGGTGGGGGGGGGCGGAAGGAGACCAGGTACACCTACAACGTTAGGCGGGGAGGGCCCTATTGTCGTTAAAAGCGGGGGAATGACTGAAAGGTAAGGACGTTCGTGAACTGATGTTTCATTCTAGAGAAGTGGTTGGGGTAGGAAGGGGGGGAGAAGAAAGGGGAGTGAGCGATCATCTGTAAAAAAAAAGAGGCACGAAGGGGAGCCCTAGGGCTGACGGGTAATAACATTAGGTAGCTTCCACTCCGGAAAAGGAGCGTTTCAACAGAAAAAAAAGAGCGTCGTCGTCGAGAAGAGGGCGGGTCCCGTCTAAGTGAGGGAAGACACTATCTCGCCAAGGAAGAAAGTTTTGCACAGGAAGAAAAAAGGACCCGAACTCCACAGGGGCCTCCTCAACACTCAAAGAAGATCCACCCAGAAAAAGGAGACCGGTAGGAGGGGTTTAGGTGACGGTAGTTACCACAAGGGGTCAAAGATGCAAAACAGAAAAAGAAGAAAAAAAAGTCAACCATTGACTCAAGGCTTCGCTTCTCTGTCTTTTTCTCACCATCGGGGGACTCTCCGGCGGAAAATCCAAAAGCAAAACAGACCTGACAAGTTGGGCCTCACAACGCACAAGAAAGTCTTTCTTCGGGTGAACGCGGGACACTAAGTTGTACGACCGCGACCACAGAAAGGGCAGCCGATTCCGGGTATGCGGACTGCAGTCTCATGAGTTCGTAGAACAGACCGCGATCGGAAAAAAAAAAGACCGTCCAGTGGCCAGAGAACTAACGGGAGCATCGTGCAGGAAAGGGGACAGAAGTCGCCTTAATCGGTCGACTTGAGGCGCTAAAGGGGGCGTCCTGAGGGATAAACAGCGTAACAGAAGGGTGAAACTTGCAATCTGACCGCCACGAAGTGCCGAAGGGAGCGGGATGCGTGATTCCGAGTAAAAAGATTGGGGGTGGCGGAAAGGGGACGAACTGGGGAATCCTAGCAGTGCACCGGGTGAGAGTCTTGGGGAAAGAACCGATACGTCGTATCAGGTGTTTACTCTTATGTGCTTCAGGGCTTCGATTCCGATCGAGGGTCAGGTCTGACCTCTTTCAGAAAGGTAGCCATACTCGAAACATGGAAAAAGAAACAACCGGGAGGTAGAGTCAGACGGCCTAAGGTCCAAGTTTCGCCGTAGCTCTCGATGGCCGTTGGGGGAGCAAACCAACGCGACTAAAGCGGGGGAGTCCGATTGCCGCTAGAAAAGTCAGAGTCGCGAAGGAGTCTAGTTTTTTTTTACATGGAACAGATAGAACAAGTGTCGAGACGGGGGAAAAAGAACACGGTGAGAGAAAATAGCCGAAAGTCAAGACTAGGAAAAACTAGCGACCCGGGTGCGAAAGGTGGTCGTCGGGAAGGCGGGAGCCATTGGGGGGGAGAACCTTATCGCGACCGGCCTGAAAGACAGGGAGGATCTCGCCTGGCGAAAATCGACAAAAAGAGCCACCCCAACGAAACAAGGGACGCTGCTGGGAACAGCCCAGGAGGGGGCCGAAAGGAAAGCGCGGACCACGCCTGAGACGAGAGTCCTCGGTCAGTTCGGAGGAGAGCTTAAAGCGCGGGAGAGATCGAAATTAGAGGGCGCCCTAGGGGACTACGAATCTGGCAGGACAAGTGGCGTGCATAAGGAAAAGAAATAATGCGCAAGAGAAGGTCGGGGAAAATAAAAACTTCTGCGAGATACTGTTAGTTGGGTGGGGGGAACCCTCACTCGAAGAAAACGGGACCTGGCGACGGAGCTGGGGGCTGCGGACACATAACCTTTCCGCGAAGGAGGGGTGTAAAGCCGAAAGGGGCGCGGCGACGACCTCATTAGGCAACTTAAAGGTCATCCGATAATAGAACCGGGACGGCTACCTAGTAGGGACCGGGGTTGCCCTCGCGACGAAAATTCAAAGCGGCCACCAAAAAGGGAAATCGGATAGTCTTTGCAAGCACACACATCGTAGCACTGAGTCAAAAAACGCAATCGTTGAGCCCAGCGAAATGTAAGAGGGAGGGAAAAAGGCAAAAACATCGTTAGCCAGAATCGGAGGTGCATGACGAAAGGCATGTGACCATGGGACAAAAAAGGGGCTCTTTTTTAGGGGGGGGCCTCGGGAATACGCCGAAAGGTTATGCCCAATCCGGGCATTGCCTCGACCACCGGTCCCAGCGACCCTCGCTCCATCATAAGGAACAATTCCCCATCTCATAGAACGCTATGAAAAAAGGACACTCTCCTTCGGTTGGCTCCGATCGGAAAAAAAAGTCTAGTCGCTCGCGAAAGTCTCCTTCGTGGATACTTTTCAACCTTTGCGATGGACGGGGCGCAAATCGTTGACGAAAAGGAATGATCTTTCTCTTAATCCTGAAAACGGCCCTTCTGAAGAGCCAGGGGAACGCGTATTTGGGGGGGGGTGGGGTGACGAACCGAAGAAAAAGGGAAACATCGAGGAAGGCTTTCGGCGGGGCCGATCTCTCCGAGTTCTTGGACTGAACGCGGGAAAAGAGGGTGCCTCGGAAAGAAAAAAGGGACTCAAGGGCAGGAAATAAGCTGAAAAACCCGTCGCCACAGAAGGACGAAAAGCAGTCGACGGCGGAGGGTAAAACATTATGATCAGCTGGAAGAAGAGCCCTCAAAGCCCCGTTCCGGGGGACCATCCTCTGCGAGAACAAAGCTCGGAAATTGCGGTAGCTCGCTCCGAGCGAAGGGTGAATTCTCAAAAAAAGGATGGGCAGGGTGTAGGAAGGACAACAGCCAAAGTCGGAAACTTAGGGTGGTGAACGATCTTCGACGAACGAGCGAGATTCCGGAAGATTGCACTTGGACAAGCTAGGGAAATCTAAGCCGGAATTATTAACCGGGGGAGAGAAAGGAACCTCCTTGACCATAGTGGGAAAACCTCTTGGATTTCTCGGAAGCGGGCCGGGTTATCATCCTTCCTGGAAAAAGCAAACGCCGCGTTCAGAGGCAAATCAAAGGGGGCGTGGACCACCTAACGAGCGGGGAGATATTCCTTCGGTTACGGACCCGAGAGGGCCACGTGCAAGGGGCAAAGAGTTGACATCCGTATTGCTGGCGGGTACTATTTGGAAACGACTTTTCCGTATTAAAAAGGGAGGAGAAACGGACGTATACAAAAGGGAAGATTCGCGAGCAGAGAAGAGGAAAGCACCCTCCGGAAACAGGTCGCCCGAAACGATAAGATAAAGCTCCAGATCACAGAGGCCAGCAAAAGGATCAAACACCTCTTCAGGGACCATAGCCGATAGGAAACGGAAAAAAAGTACTAAATCATAGGGTTCGGGGTGGTAGGGCAGTTGGGAAAAAAAAAGCGACACAGAGCGGGGATTGGGCCCAACCGTTTGCGACGCGGCACGAAAAAAAGGTCCACGAGGTGGAAGCAAGGAAAGTTAATACGAGAGAATCCGCGGAGGGTCAAAAAGCTAGGTGAATACTCCGATTGAAGCTCGACGAAGGGGGGGGAAGACGCGGAAACGAGTCACCCCCCAGTACCGCGACAAAGAGATTCTGACATCGAAAAGGGGGGGAAAAGGGTAAAAGGGCAAGCGTAGCTAGGGGAAAAGGGGAGGCTATTCTTCGCGCCGTTTTTGGGATCGTATAGGGATCTAATCCAAATGTTTGTTATACAAATAGTAAAGGGAAAGGAGAAAGGGAGGAGGGAAAAAAAGACTGATAGCAATTAACGGCTCGCTTCCAACACTACAAGAAAAGTATAGAGCGGGAAGGGAAAAAACCTTCCAGCCAAAAAAAAGGGGAAGAAGAAGGTCAAAAAAGGGTCTGTAACATCACTGGCAGTGGGGAGCCGGTCGCCCACAAACACGCTCTGGCTTTTTGTGTGTCAACCAATCCTTGGCATGGCTTGCGAACTAGGATGTCCCTAAGAACCTATCTCCGGGAAAAAGAGGCGGAGAGCGATCAAAACAACACGTGGGTTCTTAAGGAGAGTGGTCATCTCTGTTCGGTTCAGTGATCTGCCTCTGGGGACAGAAAAGCTAGGTTCAAGAAAAATTTGGCAATCCTCCGGGTGCCCCGGGCTACCACTGCACGTATGGGGGGAAGAACCTGTTGCGCAAAAACGCTTCTGGCAACGGGGGGAAGCCCCTCAAGCGACCGTTATGGAGGTTTGAAGTGGGGCCGGGCAACTTGGGAAAAGAATTGGAACAGCAGGGCGGACTTTAATCTGATCTAGCCCGCACCTACGAGAGAAAATAAAAAACAAATGGTCTCCGACACTAAGGAATCTCCCAGAACGAAGACGGGAAGAGCGGAGGGATAACTCGAAGGTGGACGCTACAGGGGGAAAGATGAGGAGTTGCGGCGCGGGGGGGAACGTCAGCGGTCGACCCAAGAGGGCCCGCTATCGAATTGGAAATACTCGCTTTCAAAGAGACCGCGAGTCTCGGAGAAAAAAAAAAAAATTCGGGCCTCTGGGAAAACCGAAGAAGGGGCCGGCAAACGTGTCCGCAACTGATGGAACGGCACAAAGAAAAAAACTATATTGATCGCGGGTAGGGAAAAGAAACGACCGCTCGCGGGGGTAAGGTCGGACGCCTTCCGAGGGCGGGATACGGCGAGGTGTTATCGACAAGGAGCTGTCCTAGGTGAGAAAAATTTGAAGAAGTGACTTGGGCGGGAAAACGCGAGCTGTGACTGCGCTTAGAGGAAAATACCTTTTTATGCGGAACGTGAAAAACTACGACTTAAAAAAATCGAAAGTCACCTCGTTACTCGAGAAAAAAATATACGGGGGTCCCCAGGTCGTAAATACCGAAGCTACAAGGGGGGTCCCAAAAGGAACTCTCCTATTTCAAACCGAAATCATATCGTTCAGATCAGAAAAAAGAGGGGCCACGACCGACGGAAACTTCTATATCGCCGTGCTTCAACGTTCGGGGCGTTTCTTCATGCGAAAAGCCCTTGCCAGACAAAAATCCTTAGCAGGGAAACGAGTCATTAGTGCAGCGCCGCACTCGGTTCCGACTAGGTTTTTTACCAGCAGCACTTCTCTGTCCCGCGATGTGGATCCTGCGGGGAGGGAGTTTAGCCTAGAAATTTTCCCAAAAAGCATTAGGAGGGATAAGGGACAGTGTCCTCAAAGGGGAAGATACGTCAGACGTGAAGACACAATCTTGAATAGATATAAGGGCTCCAGAAGTTAACGGCAGAGGTATCACGTGTGAAAGAAAAGAGGATGGAAATTGGCTGATGAACAGTAAAGAAAAAAAGGGAAAGAAGGAAAATAGGACAAGAGAAGCGCCGTAGCTGAGAGTACCAAAAGCAGTTTTTGCTCGAGAAGATAAAAAAAAAAGGAAAAAAAAATTTCAAAAAAACTTTTCTGCCCACCGGATTGGGAGGACACCCTCTCTCTAATCTCAGGGGCCAAGAACGTTACTGAGATTGCTGCAGAACACGAACAGGAGATAAAAAGGTCGGGCGGCGTTGATGGAAACGAAACCCCATAAGCTCATTGCGCAAAGGTTTTCTTTCCCTAACGGTAAGGAAATCGCAGAGAAGAAATCGACTGAAAACTAAGGGTGGATTTGTTCACCCACCCTCACAATGGGAAATGGTGTCACTAACAAGAGGAAGAGGGGGTGCATCGCGTCGCAGGAAGAAAGTCACTGTCGCAGGGAGTTCAGGGTAGGGGACGCGATAGTTGAGGAAAGGGAGGGGTCTCTATTTTGTTGGGCTGATGGCACGGGGGAATAACAGCCTCGGGGGAAATACGGTCACGTCCTAGGCAAAAAAGCTCTAGGAGAAGAGGAAACGGTCTCAAAAATGAAAGCGCCTGAACTCCTAGGCCAGATGGGGGGGGGGAAATTAGCACTCGAGCATCAATGGCTTCCCGCTATTTTCAAGGGAAGTGAACGACTGCGGTTTGAAAAAACCTAATATCAGTGGGATGCGCGTGCCCGCGGGCTGATCAGTCAGTCACCTTCTCAAGGGGAAAAATCTACGGTTTCTTTGGAGGAAAAGAAATTTGAGCTCATTAGGTGCGGCGCCTCGAAAAATGTCCTTCTCATTAACTAAGGAAGATAGGAAAGGGGATTACATGGATAACAATGAGTACGTCTAACGGCGAGGACCGCGCTGTTGTTGGGGGGGGGGGGGGGGGGGGGGGGGAAAAAAACCCTCTCTACAAACTAGAAGGCAACTCCAACGAATGAATTAGTATTCTGTCCGGAGGTACTCTGGGCTGGGGGCAACTGGACGGCTGTAAGTAGAAGATAGGTGTTCTGTGGTAGGGAACTACGAGACAAAGACTTGCGGATATGCATCAACTATAAATGAATTCAGCGCTTCTCAGGGAAGGGAAGACGATGATTATAGACTCAGAAGGAGGGTGAACAAAAGCACTTACTGGTAGAATTTCGTTTAAGGAAGCACTGAAGAGGTCAGGAAAAGGATACGGTCAAGGCTAGAGAGAATCACTATGACGCAATGTTCTAGACCCGAAAGACAAGGACGACCAAGCGCAGCAAGGGGTACATATGGGAAAGGAAAGGCACAGGGTAAGTCTTCACCGGTTGGGACGGGAAGCGGCGACACCTTGTGAGAGATTTGAAATGTGAAAAAAAAAGAAACGGAAGGCAGGAAGGACCGGGGAGGGTTGACGAGGCAACAGTCGAAATCATCGAGGTTAGAGCGTCGAGGAAAGACAATTGAGGATAGCGCGACAGAGCCAAAGAGGTCAACTCATGACCCTACACTCAACCTCTATAGCCGCAGTGGGACTGGAGAAGTAAGGAGAAGCAAAGGGAAGTCAGCAATGAAATCCAGGGGACGATTACTGCCCACGAGCAACAGAAAAGGGTAGGATAACAACCGTTCCCGAAAGAAAAATCGGTATTCAGACCTAAGCCAGCTTTTTCAAATTATTCTAGATGAACCAACGGCGGTTTCCTCCCTAACCCCAGCTGTGGGGTGGTCCGCCTACTTCCGGGCACAAGAAAAGGAACTCTGAGCGGGACATTGGCTGTCAAAGAACAATAATCCTTCTGGGGGACCTGCGCGAAGGAGCATAACTTCTGAGTACCGCAAAAGAGACATGAAGTATCACGGTAGGGGGAAGAAGTTCGAGACCGATGGAAGAGGAAGGAATGCAGAGGGCACGAATCATTGAAAAGGAAAAAGCGACGACATCGTCGATCACAGGAGCTAATACCGATTTGAAAGGGGGAAGGGAATGAATTTCTCTTGGGCCGTACCACTGGGACATCTGTCCAACTCACGCAAGCTAGGAGAAATGTTTCGAAAATTTGAAGGGGCGAGGGCCTTTGGATCTCGTAACTGATCTTCTACCTTAAACGAAACGAACCGAATCCAGGGAAAAGAGGGAGCTCTGGTCCTTTACAGGCATAATGGGGGGGGGAGGTGAATCTCTTAAACACCTCTTTTCACCGCATCTACCAAAACCGAAGAAGGGGCTTTCAGGGGATGATTCATGAGTGGAGAAAAGTGGAGAAGGGGTACTCTTCAAATTTTCAATACTTCTACTGGGAAATCGTTACGTCTGAGAAGAGATAGCAAAACTCGAAAGAAAAGAATAAAACCCCGTCTGGAAAATCCTGAAATGAGGAAGACGTCTTTCCTCAGACAATCAAATGTACACCCCGACTGTTGAAAAAATCTGCTTGCTAAAAGAGGGCCCCAATGGGTCAGAATAAAAGAGGAGAAACCAACAAACACAACAATTATTCGACGGCAACATCTACGACTGGCCTTTGCAGAACGTACGAAAGGGGGGAAGGTGGCACAGAGGAATCTCAAGATACGAAAGAACTGGGTGTTTGGCCCTTGCGACTTGGAATGAGAAAAGACCTCTAGGGCTGCTATAATTCGGAGAATGAAAAGCTCAGAGAGAAAAAGGAGGTAAAAAGACATAATCTTCAAAGGGCACTAAGAAAAAGAGCGCTCAACGCAAAGTCAAGAAAACCATTAATGAGCCAGGAGGAAAGTAGTGACTCAGGTTGCAAAAGAAAGAAAAGAAAAGTCATCGACTACTCCTTCCCTAAAGAGCAATCTTATAACCCGCTGGGGGGGGGGGGGGCTGTGTCGACCTTTGAAAAGGGAAGACTTAGAGTTAAGAACCGCTGCAAGTAGAAAAAAAGATAGCTAGGCGCGACATGATGAGGAACTCGCATTGTAAGGCAACTCCGAGATCGCTAAAAGGAGAGGAAGCCGGAGCCTGTATACTCTCAACAACAACAAACATTAGGGATTATTAAGTGCAGAAAGGGAGAAAAGAAAAGAGAAGATCTCAAAAGTAGATCTTCTTCCACTGAAAATTCACCAATTTCTCAGATCGAGATTAAAGTAGGTGACTAGTTCGCGTGCTAAGAGTAACCTCGTCGCTGGAAGAAAACAGAGCACTCGAGGGGGAGAGATTTTGTCAAGACTCTTCGGTCGGATCGCTTCACGAGTGGCCGTACGGCTGTCTGCCAGGAAGAGGACCGGCAAAAAGATAAAATGAAGGGGGAGCAGGGCGAAGGGAGGATCTTTTTCTTGGGACCTGACGGTCGTAGAGAATGCGTTTAGGAAGAAAGAAGTCGAGGGGAATTGAAGAAGGAGAGCCCCTCTATGTAAGTAATTCAATAGGCGACTTCGAAGAGGTACCTCACAAAGACCGTATTTCGCTTTCAGATAAGGGAACAGAGCGGGCACTCCAGGAAAAAAAGGAATAAGGAAAAAAAAAGAAGTAGAAAAATTTGGACTCATAGGAAGTGGGGGGGGGGGCTCTGTGGGTGGTGGGAGTGTCTGATAAAAGAAGGAGAACGGATACGAGTGGGGGAGAAACTCGAGGAAGTTTCCATAACGAGTTAGAGGAAAGAAACGACTACCCTGGCGAGAAAGACCCCCGGCGCTGGAGGCGAGAGGAGGGAGAGTAGAGGAAAGAGGGAAAACTAGAAAGTGGACTGCCTAGCTAAGCCGCGTAGACGTATTGAAAGGGAAAGCTTCCCCAAGAAGAAAAAGTCCTCACCACCCGGGGACCCCCCAAAAACCTGACTTACTAGCTCGGCGGGGGGTGTTTCGAGACTTAACCAGAGGAGGGTGTCAGGCTCTCTCCCGAAACAGGGCCTTCGTCAACACCAGGGAAGGTAGTGCGGGACTGTCGGCGAGAGTGTGGCTCAAACGTAAAGAGGGAAGGTCGCAGCCAATACCCTGTCCTTCGCCAAAAGACCTCGCAGGCACCAGGAAGAAAAAAAACAAAAGAGCTCGGAGGAGGAGGGGGGGGCTGGCATCCCCTATCTTTTGAATGAAAGGGAGATAAACGTACAGGAAGTCTCTCTAGAAGACTCCGACCAATACTCGCCTTTATTTAGGAAAAAAATATATCTGAATCGCGATCTGGGCAATTTAACATTTCATCAGATAAAGGAGGGTAGCAGCTTCTCTTAGTCGTCGAATTCATAAGGATCGTGTCGTGGGGAATTAGAAACGGCCGTTCGTTCAAAGGGCGCGCCATAGGGCGAACAGTGCTTAAAGGGGCGCAGCTTTACAAGGGGACACGCGTTAGATGGGGTCACCGACTCTTAATTGGGGGAAGTGGGGATTCCTTCATGGAAAAAGGGGGGAGTATTGGAGGGGAAAACAGGGGGAATAAAGATTTGAAAAGTTGTTTCGGGCCGGCAAAAAGGAGGTGGGCGATCGCGGGGTTGTGGCCGCTTCCCTTGTGACGGAGAACGATCCTCGAAGGGTTAGGTAAAAATAAAGGAATGGATACTAATGACGACCCCTGCGTGGGCGAGAGGTGCGCGGGGAGAAGAGGCTACGGAAGAGGGCGCGGCCGTCTCGGGAATCATCCCTTGGGGGTACCGGAGCGAGAAAGATAATGATGTCAGGCAAATTGTGCCAGGGCTAAAACGAAAAAAAACGGCTGATCTCCTCGCTGGTTTGTGACGGGGAAAAATCGCGGGAAAACAAGGGTGTCTGAGAAAGGGCCTTCCGACGCAAAATGGATGGAAGAGGAACGGAAGCACGGGCCTCTATTCCATGGATAGAACCTTTTAAAAAGTGGGGCGGTATGGATTGCGGTTAGAAAGGGGGGCGTCACAGTACGAACAGGAGCGCTCAGGTCCTTTACGTATCCACTTTCGTAGAGCAAAAGAAGGCGCGGAAAGAGAACACTAAGAAATTTCTCACGACAGTGCCGGCGTCGTTGGAGAACGCCTGCAGTCGCAGATAAAGCGGACCGGTGCGCGAACTAGTCCAGAGGGAAATCTAGGTAGATTCATGGGGAAGGGGCTTATCTCCGGGAGAGATCGTTAGGGAGAGGGAGCTCGACGGCGAAGACGGGGAAGACAAAGGTGCTACTTACGAGACTTATCACGGTTGAAGGTGACCCAGGGGTCTGAGAAGGGGGGGGGGCCGTAACAAGGTCTCACAAGCTTCTAAGGAGGGGGTGGATAAACTTGGAGCGTTTAGTGAGAAAGACATTCGGGGTTTTCGAGCACGCTAGCTTTCTATGGGGGGTGGGGGAAGTAAAGTTCCGCTAATGGCAAAATCCATGCAAGTTGCGGGGGAGGGTGGAGGAGAAAGCTAACTTGCCTTATTTTAATGTAGACAAATTCGGGTTAAGGCTGAAAAAGTCAGAGGGACAGTCCTTCCCTATGAATAGACGTTGACACACCCACCAAACCACAAGGTACACTAGTGCAAGTGCCTGGAACGTAAACTTCTCTCCGAAAAATCTGTTCGAAAAGAGAGACTGGGAAGAACCATTTCTCTATTGGCAAGTCCACCACAACAAGCATGAGTAAGGTCCAAAGCAAGAGGGGGGGAACAGCCAACGGTAGCGCGGCACATTCCATTCTTCACAATGAATCGTTGAAATTAGAGCGATTTAGAACGCCGGGAGCACCGAGGGGGAGAGGTTGGCGGGACGAGGTCACGAGACGAAGTCTTTGCAGAGGAAAAAAACGAGTCTTCATGGCATTGAGGGTCACAAACGGGGGGAACCGGCGGGAGAACAAATCTCCCCACTCAGAACTTGGAAAAAGCATCTCTCCCTACCAACAAAAAAACTCTTCTGGAAACAATGCCTCATAAAAGAAGGGTTCCTGGCCGCTCAGAAAGCGGAATGATCTAACTCTGAACTTCGGGAACGGGTCCATTTTAAAAGGGCGAGGTTAGAAGAACCGGTTTCGCATAGAAGTGATCTTGACTTGGGCGCTCGGGAAGGAAACACTTGTTCGGGGACCTACACGGAACGAGGGAGGGGTTTTGATAACAACAACTGACCGGACACAATTGGAAAATCGCCTGCCATTATTGGTCTTGTGGGGAGGAAACCTTAAAGTGATTGGAGAAGAAGATAACGAGGGGGCCTTCGTACATAGTAGGTTCAGAAACGGGTCATGAAATATGCGAGTTAAAAACCCGGAGGCCAACCAAAAAAGACCTGCTAGTGAAGTCATCGTCGACAGGGGGGAATATAGGGGCTCAACGAGAAATTGTTTTCTACCAATGTGCTCAGGACCACGTCCAGGAAAAAAGGGAAAAAGAACTTTGGATAGGGAGGGGGATGGACTCAAACCTTCGTGGATCTCTCCGAGAGATCCACTTACTGGTGGAGGACTAAGCTCATTTTGGCACGATTTAAAGAAGGTACCACTTAAAGTGCAACATAGAATGTTGGGTGGAAGCGCAATCTTAGAAAGGGCCCTCTATTCATGGAAATTTCTCTTTCATCTAGGGGTCGCACAGGCGTCTTCTTAATAACGGGTGGAATGAGGAATGGGTGCCTATTTACCAATGGTCCGGATCCGAATCTTTTCTTGCTCACTGGCCTGGTGTGAGAAACATAAACTGACATAAGTCCCAGATCGGGGAAGCCCGAAGATTTGCGGGAGGTCTTGTCTTGGGAAGAAAAGACGATATGGTCCGAATGAGGAGGCGGGTAATTAGAACTCTGGCGATTCGGGGGAACTGGGTTCGCTTGGGGAAGAAGAAAGCTTGGGAAAAGAATACTGGAGCTTTTCGTGATCTCTTTCAAAAAAGACGGCCGTAGGAGTGATCCGTGACTAGGGACGTGAACAACTTGATTGCAACTCTATCTCGGGAATCACCTCATTGTTCTCCTCGCCGGAATAGCTTCCACTCGTCAGAAATCGGCAGAGAGGAGAATCCACCACATTTCGGCAGTTCGAATCGGAAAATAAAGTAATAATCGAGAGGGGTGAGGGGGGTGTAAGTCAGTGCACCACCGCGAGACTATCTTATGCAAGGTTGGAAAACAGTACTCTTTAGGAATGCACGAAAAGATATGTCCCGGGGGGCCTCGGTTCGTTGAGAAAAGAGGAGCTTCCGCTTCTCGGTGACGACCTCTATGGGGAAAGTAGGGAAGAGTCTCGGGAGGGGTGTCTCTGCGCAAGGGTTTCTACCGACGGAGCAGGGAGGGAACGCCTCGGGGCATCCCTCGTCATCTCTGATAAGGGGCTGGTAAAAGAGCGAAGGGGAGCGAGGGCTCCTGCGATTCGATCGTCAGTGATGGGGAGCTAGGGGGAGGACTATTAAAAAAATGGGGGGGTGGGGGTCCAAGTCTAGGAGTTGTCGGGGGGATCCAGAATAAAATTCTTCAGGGCCCGGTACGAGGGGCTGGTCACCATTACGGTTCGCCTTGCCCCGAAGAAGGGGCCCCATCTCAAAGAAGAGGATCTAAGTCATGGCAGCGTGAAGAAAAAACCGTTCCCAAGAAGATTTGTCTACAGAATGGAAAAAGATGAAAATCGCAAAAACAGGGTAAAGGAGAACAAACGAATACGTCTTGGCCACCAAAGTGGCTAGCGGAACCGGCGCATATTGAGTAGAACAAAGACCGAGCGGAGAAAAACAAAAGGGGAAAAGACTCGAGCAAGAGTCACTAAAACCAACAAGACAACGTATGATGGGAAATAGAGGGGGAATCTCTGAGGGGGGAGGGGAGACGACCTTGATGAAAATAGGGGGAAGAGTTAAAGAGAATGTTGTCAAATCCGGATCTTTTTCTCCAAGGTAAACAGTCTCTATAAGGGAGAAGACTGTTCCGAGGAGATAACCGTCTGGCTGCCGCGGTTTAGAGAAAAGGCTCGATACATCGGGAGAGAGTTCCGAAATGAAACTTGGTGCGCAAACCTTCCTTGGAAAGCATGCCGGCTGCCTGGAGGCCTGCGCGGAGAACTGGACACGTCCTATGCGTTCCCCCAACAAGGGCAATGCAGATAATAAAGCGCAGAAAACAGAAACAGCGATGAGCGACCTCGGGGAACGGACTAAGCATTTAGGGGAAGAGTTAGTCCGCGGGGGGGGGAGCTGGGACCGCTTTTGGGAATCTTCTACAAAAGTCTGGACAGACGAATCTACGGCAAAGGAGCAATTTGACACTCGCAAGGAAGCGACGTCTACCAGCCTGAACTAGGGAAATAGCGGTCATGAGTTCACTCTCCACTAATTACCGGGGCGCCCCCAATACTCCAGAATCGTTCAAGAAGGCGGCGTTAACTGCACCTAAAAAAGAAACAGATTCTCTAAGGAAGGCTACGAAGTAGGGAGGATTCTAATCATAATATTGATCTCAGGGAGAGAGGGAATAGGGCGAGTGGGAGCGCTTAGGCTTGAAACAATAGTCGTTCTTCTAGGAGAGGAGAAGAAGCCCTGGGTCAGGACGAAAACTCCTAATAAGGGAGTAGCTAGTCCCATCGTTCCGCGATCACTCCCCGATTCGCGATCACCTCGATGGTCGACAATAGCACCGGGGAAAAGAAGACCGGTGTGTCCTAACTAATAATCAGCTCGTGCCATTCTATTTTGTTAAAAAAAAAAGATCGAGATTCTTGAATCTAAGGGGAGGGGTACCCAACGTTTACTGCCATGAAAAGGGATATCACCCTGCCCCGTTGACGGCAGAAAAAGATGAGCGGGACACGGGGAAGATGGAAGGAAAAGAACCGGTACGACGATTTCCAGGCAAGAATTCTCTTGGGAAAAGAAAAAAAGTGCTCCGTAATAGGGGCGTGTGAGAAGAGAGGGTCCACCGCAGGAGTGGAAGCGGTGGAAGTGTCCACCTGCCCATCAAAAACAAACGCAGTCACCGCGGGGAGAAGAAAAAAGGGATGAAAGAGAAAAGGGCTCAACGTCGCTCCCGGAGGAGGAACTGAGGAGGGGCTCCATTTTCAGCAAAAAAATAAAGGTACGACATGGAGGCTCCACTTATAAAAAAAAAGGTAAGAGAGGGTGAGCAGCCGGTGAGCTAGAAAGGGCCTGACGGGTCACTATAGGGGAACTATTACCCCCTCTTTATAGAGGAGAAATCGCCGCGGTAGAATCGTCCAGAAAAAACGGGAAGCATGAAGCATGAAGGGCAGGGAGGCGGTCGAACCTACCCCATACGAAGTAAACAGTCGGGTCGCACGGGGGAACGAGGAGAAAAGAGAACGAAACAGTGTCGCAAACGGGGTGTTCAAACCGACACATGTGAACGGGGAAAACCCGCACTGAGCCGGAGCTAGGTATCGTTCTCGCGGCTACCAAGAGAGCTGTTGGGAAGGGGGATCGGGTCTGGGTCGCTCGGTAGGTTCCCTTTCCAGGGGGGGATCTCTGTTTTGAATAAGCTGGAACCGGTGAGGCAGCTTCCCGCCAGGCCTAGTCTCTCCCCCTACTTGGGATACACTCGCACCGAAGCCCTAACGGGGAGTCCCTTTTCTCACATCAGCGGGGGGGGCAAGCAAGAGATTTGAAAGAGAAAAATTTCATGAAGAGGATCAATGCTCAAGGGGCCCCCCTATTGAAAGGTGTGGGTAATCAGTGCTTAAGAAAAAAAGGAGTGGTGGTCCCGGAAATGGTGCCCTCGGGAAACCTGGGGGGTGCGGATAGACGGTTGGCTCCCTCAATGCTCGCATTTAAAAAAGGGGGAAGAGTCCTGTCACTCTTTCCTCAGGGGAAAGGGGGGCTTCATGGACTAATTTGCATCAGTGTTGCGAGGGGAAAAAGAATAACCAGGTTCCGTCGACGTTACACTAATCAGAAGTTAGGTTCGTGGATAGCCAAGGAGGGAATGCTCGAGTCGCTTGAGCGCTTTCCTTTGGGGCCAAACGCCACTCGAAGGTTCAAACCTAGGATGAATCACAAACTACCGAATTGTGAAAATGGGA
>Ga0179591_1236745_pt1 | contig 15590 bp, 13 predicted proteins | sample CZOMad2_1_08_16f_FD_182891 | JGI IMG/M metagenome (GOLD analysis project Ga0179591, IMG submission 182891) | Vadose zone soil fungal communities from Angelo Coast Range Reserve, California, USA - CZOMad2_1_08_16fungal (PacBio error correction) | ecosystem: Environmental > Terrestrial > Soil >...
AAAAAAAGATCAAGGGGACTGGGGGGAGAAAACCTGGGGGATCGGAAAGGGGCCGTCGGTTATTAAATCTTGTATCAGGGGTTTTGTCAAGGGGGGGGGGAACAAAGGAAAAACAAAAAAGAGTTACGCACGCCCGTCACGTTAGTTAGCAGAAAACGGGTGCGCGCTGGCCCCCGTGCAAGAGCGGGAAAGAGGGGGAAACGGAACATGTTGGGCTGTGCGCAATAAAAGTGACAAAGGGGGGGGACAGTGCGTTGCATGAGCCAGGGCGAGGGGAAAAAGGGGCGAAGGAAAATCACGAAGACGGTTAGGGAGGGGGGGCGGGGGGAAGGGATGCTCCGCGTTCCCAAAAAACTCTCGGTATCTCGAGGGGGGAGGAAGCGAGGGGGGGGACGGTCACAGTGGGGGGGGGACCAGAGGATCTTCAGGGAATCAAGTACGCCAGCACAACTGGGTGCACCTGAAATGCGGAAAAGGGACATGGCAAATCGGGAGCAAAATGGCTTTTCGCTTTTTGATCAAACGACAAAGGGGATCAGAAGGTGCCAAATCCTCAAAGATTGGGGGTAGCCTACAGCTGGGGGGTTCTGAGTCAGGGAAAAAAAAGCCTGAATTCCAGATCCGTTTGGTGCCATGACAATTTAAGGGGAGCGCGAAGCGAACATGTACCGTAATCTATGGCAACGAGCTCTCAAACACCGGGGTTAAGGCAAAGAAGCAGGCGGGTGCAGGGAGTCACTAGGCGCTCGACAAAACGAGGCACGGGGTTGCTCGGGGGGTGGGTTCGCTGGCAAAAACTAGGGAAAGTCAAAGGAAGAAAAAGGGGGAGTACGGGGGTCGCTTGCCGACGGCTGCTCCACCGTACAGACGGGGGGAACGGGGGGGGCGGGGCGGGGGGGGGTGTTATCAGGGCCTAAAAAAAAGAGGACATGACGCAGCCGTGGGACCAACGGACGGCCTGCCAATGTGAAGGTAAACCAGGACGTGCTAGGGGATGCCTCTCTGGAACTGCATAAAACAGGGGGGGGGAAAAAGGATGGTGAGCATTCCAACATGAAATTGCGAAGGGAAAGGTCCCGCTGCCGCGGGAAGTGGGCTTCAGAAGGGGGGTGGGGTGAGGGAAAAAAGCTCGGTCAGCCGGCGAGCTTCATTAAAAACCCAAATACTTGACAGAAAAACGGCGGGAAAATTCGCCGCACGGGAACTTACTCTCGTTCCGAAATGCGGCAAAAGGAAAAGGGGGCACCGTGAGTTCTTGACGATAACTACCACTACATTCCCACTTTGCGGTAAAAAGTGGATGATTGGGTAAGCGTCGTGGACGGCCGGGGGAAACAGGGTCGCGGTCGACATTGTCTGCAGAAAAGTCATCTCAGAAAAAACTCTATTAGAAAGGACTCGACTGGCCGAAAGAATCACCGTGAAATCGACCGGCCATGTCTTTTGTCATCTGGCCAACAGAGACATAAAAAAAAAAAAAGGGGGATTGCAAAAGTTTCAAAACTGGGGGGGGATCGGAGGCAAACCAATGCAGGTCAGGATGCCGACCGGGGGCCGGCCTCAGGGATGGGTGGAAGGGACGAGTCCTTCACAGGGAAAGCGCTTCAAGGAGGAAAAAAAGCTGAAGGGGGGGGAAAAGAGAACAGTGCTGAAGGGTCGACGAGTCGCTGGCTGCCCGAGCGTCGCCGTCGGGGTATCACAAAGCCAGCAGGGGGGGGAACAGCAGGTTTAACAGAAAAAAACCGAAAGAAGGAGGAGGTCAGGAAAAAACATGACCAGAAAAAGGGCAACCCAAGGCACGCACCTGAGATGGTACTCGCATTAAAGATGAAAAAACGGCCTCGGGGGGGGGGGGGTCAAAGCCGAACTCGTCACAAAAAAAAACGAGACGCACCAAAAGGGAAGGCAGGCTGCGGACAACGCCCTGGAAAAAGGAGGCAAGGGGGAATGGAAAAAAGGGTCCGAAGAAAAAGCCCGTTAATGCGTGGGATCCGGACAATAGTTCTCATGGGACTTCCTGGGCAAAAAGGGGGGGGGACCAGCTTACAATCTTGGCTCGAATCGCTTCCGGGCAAAATCATCAAAAAGCACCGGCAATTACCATAGTAACCGGGTATGAAAAAAGGGGGGGGGGATCCTTCCGGACTCCCGGCTAGTCGGAGGGCCAGTTCAGGGATCAAAAGCCACTACGACTGAAACAAAGAAGGGCAAACAGGAATGGGGGGGGCGGGGAAATTGGGTCTCGCTCAAGCTCTGGCAACGAATCACTCAGAAAAAACTGGTCGCACACTGGGGCGGGGCACGACCGTGACTTCCAACCCGAAAACTAAACCCGAGAACCTGTTGACAGCGTTATAGGGCATGTCTGCAGATTGGGAATTCCGGGAACTCAACACGTGTGGGTTGGCATCCAGCTCTAGAGGGCACATACTGGGCATGCGGAAAAGAAAACAAGGGGGGGATCCGCGCTGTGGCTTCAGGGCTGGTCTACGGTGTGGGGCGTTTCAGGAAAAGGCGTCAAAGGGAACCTGGGGGCCGTGCAGGGAAATGTTTAATTGAAGGGTTGAACTGGACACCGCGCAGCTTCAGGCAGCAACACTCGTCGCACGTCGACGATGGTCAGAGGCGGGGGAAAAACTAAGGCGTCAAGGGGGGGGGCAACCTGGACCTCGTGCCAAAACCTGTGGGGCTGTGGTCTTGAATGGTGGGCCGGGCAAATGAGGAAAGCAAACCGTTTTTAAGGGATCTCGCATGGATGCCCCCTGCTCCGTCAGTCGGTTTCAGGGAAAGGTGGGCTCTGGGGGGGGGGGAGGGGGAAAAACCGCCGGGGCCAGTGCCTGCCGCTGGGTACAGGCGAATGTCAAGAAATGAAGCAAGGGGGGAGGGGTCGAACCGGCAGAGGGGCGTCCTACGTGCGGCTGGCACGCAAACCCCTTCGCGTGGGATGGGGAGGAAAGCGTCGAGGAGGTTTTCACTGGTAGTGATAAAAAAAGCAGAGTAAGAAAAAGGGGGGGGGGTGGTCGGTAACGCGCGCAGCTCGTGGGCAACAGGCAAAGCACGGACAGGGGGGAGACCCAAGCCGCTGAAGGAGTGCCAGGGGGGATGCGGCCCAAGCCAAACCGAACAAAACGAGACCGGGGAAATCGGAAGGTCCGCCGGGGTACTTTCTCTGTTTAAAAACTGTCGTGACGTGGTTCGTGCAAGACGGCGGGAGGAAGGAGCAAGTGGACATGGCTGGGGGTCACCGAAGTTGGCCAAAAAGGGGAACAGGGGTGGGACGAAGGATCGTTCGGGCCATGGATCTCAAAATACGTCAATACGGAAGTAGGAGGAAAGAAAAAGAGGAAATAGCACCAGACCGAGTCACATGATGGGGAAAGGGGGAAAAAACAACGTCGGCGTGTCACCCGATTTTTTCAGGGACACAGCCAGCCGGTGAGAAAGGTAAAGGGGAGGGGGCAGCGAACATGAACACGTCACGTGTACGGAAAAGGGGAGCAGGGGTGAAAAAAAAAAGAAGATGAAAACAACGGTCTCGGTTTGCTTCCTAAATACTGCTCCCCCGGTTGAGCGCCCAGGTCACGCAGAACGCGTGGTAATTGGGGTGCCGGGAGAAAAAGGCGGCCAAAGGAGGAAAAAGAAACCAAAGAGCACAATCCAAACGCAATAAAGATGTGTGCGCGCAAAAGGGCGCTTTGCACGGACACGCGTCTCAGGGGGAAGGCGGAATTCTCCCAACCGCGTACCAAAAAAAGAAAAGGGGGAGGAAAGGGAGAAGACGAGGACGCACAGGCCAGGGGGAGGGTAAAACCCGCCCTGCAGAAACGTGAAATCGGGACCCGTACGATCTCTTGCGCCGACTATAGGGGGGAAAGGGACGCGGAAAGGGGGGGAAAAAAAAAAAAGAAAAAAGGGTGCCACGGGAATAAGACCAGCGAAGAACGGCCGGCCCATGCAACACCAAAAGCGTCAAGAACATGTTGTAATCGACCGGGACTAGCATCGGAAAAGAAAAACAAAAACAAGGAAAAAAAAAAAAAAAAACCGGCAAGAAGGGGGAGTAAGATCGGTTACCAGGGGGGAAGGGGGGAAAAACTGAAGAAACAAAAAAGGCGCGGTGAAGACGTCGGGGGAAACTTGAAAGGGGGCAAAGGGGGGGGGGGGGGACAGGGCCTAAAAAGAAGCGCAGCAAGCTTGCAACTTCAGTATTAGCAACTGACACAAAAAAAAAAAAAAACTAGGAGGGGACGCGATAATCAGACCCCGCGAAACACTTCTGAGAAAAACGATAATATCCGACAAATCAGTAAGCAAAAGGGGGGTAAAAGAAGGCAGGGGCCCGAAAACAGAGTCCGGGGTGCCCCTGTTTGGCGCCGGAACTGCACCACATCAGCCATGGGACCGGTGGCCTTTCAAAAAAGAACGTCGAAACCAAGGGGGAAATGAAAGGGAAAAAGGGGACAGTCGGCCAGAGGCGACTCGACCCTGCCGCAGAGAGGGGAGACTATTTTGTAGGCATAAAAATGGACGAAATAAAGCGACAACTTGGCAGGGTTCGGCGTTGGGGGTGCTGGCACTAGCACGACAAAAGCTCGGCAAAACAGGAAGGGTCGTGGTTGCTGGTCAATGCCCCAAAATTGAAAACTGCAAAAAAGGGTGCTGGTTCTGCGCCGGCGATCACGGAGCCATACCTAATAGGTGGAAAAACAGCCGGAGGGGGGAAAAGAGCAACTCAGACTAATGTCACAACAGTCACTGGGGGTCAAGGGCAAAAAGAGGCGTGCGAGGTCTTTTATCGTATTCAAACTGTGACACCAAAAAGGTCCCTTGGGACAGCCAAGAAAAGCCGGCCTGCTGGGCGGAAAAAAACTGTGTTCGCGGTGTGTTCTTTAGAAAAAAAAAATTCTGCGGACATTTGGAGGTCAATTTACCCGCTACAACACGTGATTGGATGGGGAGAGTCAGGGGGACTACGTCATAAAAACGGAATCGGTGTGTCATGGGTTTCAAAGGGGCAGTCCAGAAACTAAATACCTCGATTGACAGGCGTGAAGGTGACATGGGTGAAAAATGTCAGGGCAAAACATCGGATGGCAGGCGTATGCCGTACTCCGAGGAAAAGCTGTAGTGGACTAAAGCAATTCGTCTGGACAAAGCTTCGCTCGCAGGGGTAGCATCTAAATTGCGAAATCACAAAGATCGGGAAAGGGGTAGGTCGCGGGGACAGGAAAAATCGTGTCCCCCGATTAAAAACTAACCGGCCCCACGGGGTCGGGGGAGACAGGAAGCTCTTACAGAAGTTGGTCGCTGCCAAAAACGATCCCGGCCTTAAAACCTCCGGGGTGGGGGATTGTTGAGAACCGCCCGGGTCGATGACGGTGATAATCGGGTGCGTCAGGCAGGGCCTAATCGGTACCTATTTTTACAAAGCAGAAACGGGAAAAAAAGGCGAAGGACGAATCCTATCTCGAGTCATATAAAGTCTCCACAATTCTCACCCTTGCGGGAGAACTGGCTGGGGCCTAAAAATGGTTTCAAGACAAAGGAAAAATAAGGGGCAAGGGGGAGGAAGAGAACGAGGCTACCACCTGGGCGATTGAGGGGTCTAGGACGCGCCGCAATTAGAGCACTCTTTAAGGGACGCCTGAAAAAACCTGCGGAGGCTGAAAAAAAAAGGGCGAACCACTTCGAGAAGAAAGGTCAGGCGTGGGTAAAGCGATATTGCCGGACGCTTCAGGACAGTGATCTGGCAAAAAAAATAGGAAAAAAACGGTGGTCTGCGTACACGGGTGAAAAGGGTCCTCGGTCAGGGAAAGGGGGAGGGCGTAGAGGGGCCAGTCATTTTTCTCCCAGAAAACAATGGGTCCAAAGGGGGGAGGGCGGCAAACATCCCCTTTGAAACTGACACATTTATCACCCGCTACAAACTTACAAACAAAAAAGAACCTCTGAAGGGGACAAAAACAGCGTGTAAAAAAAAGGACACTCGCCGAAGTTCACAATTAATCAATGGCGTGGGTAAAACGGTCTCGCATATCAGCAAGATTAAAAGAATCGCAAAACGGTATGCTGACGGGGGGTCTGCATAGACAGAAAGGTCCAACGTGTTTCAGGGGTCTTGGAAGGGGGAATTAAACAACGTATTTGGTGAGGGGGGGGAGAGGGGCACGACTAAGAAAAGGGAAAAAGGGTCAGGTCACCTCTCGACTCAATCGGAATTCTGGGTCACTGGTAACTCAAGAAATCACTTCATCGGATTCAAAAGAAAGCAATATTGCTTGGTTGAGGGATGAGAGATACCGCCTCTTGACAGGACTGCTTTCCGACCGATGGGGGGAGGGGGCAAGATCTGAGGTTCTAACTTTCTCGGGGGCAGTCATATAACGCCCAAAAAAAAAAAGGGTTGATAAAAAAACTGTCTGGAATGCAGTAGCTGTGAGCATCTCCTGAACAGAACGGGGGGGTCGGGGGTATGCGGGGGGAAATGAACAACAATAAAATTCAATAAAGTGAAAAGCGACAACCTCGCGCACAGGGGGCATGCGATGCTTCCAGGGAGGTGTGAAAGGGAAGGTATCAGACCAGCTAAACGAGACCCAGGGGAACTGGATGTGCGCCGAACAATACAGCGCCAATGACACCGGTTGTTCGAAGGGCTGGGCTCAATGACAAGACGACAAGCAAGGGGGGGCGAAAGATCTAGCTCCGAAGCCATGTGGGGCGTCGCTATCTAGAGGCAGGTGACGGGTCTTCATAGCAGAATCCCCATGCGTGGTCAAAAAAAAAAAAGGATAGGGGGGGGAAAAAGAAGGCCTGAGGGGAAGGTGGCCGTACGGGAAACACTGTCCAGCGAAGTACAGTAGTAACGAAATCGTAACCCAAGGACGGGGATACCACAAAAAACACCTTGTTAACAAACCGAACACTATCGGAGGGGGACAGATACAAACGGAAAGGAGTCTAGATAAGAGAAGAAGTAGCGTCTTTCGGGAACGAAAAACGCCGGGTGTATCGGCTCTCGCAGGTGAGTGAGTTAAAGTGTAATCGGGTGGTCTCCGGGAGCAAAACTGCATCGTGAGGGGAATCCCCATACTCTTTAGAGGACTGTTGGTCAGTGGGGGGCTGGGGGGCAAAGAAAAGGCGCGGTCGTGAGAAGATCGTGCCAATGCAGTGTCTTGAGCTGGTCAAACAACCCACGCTTCTTCAAGTTCTCTCCGTGGCCATGGCAAAAAAAAAAAAAAAAAAAAAAAAAAAAGCTACGTCGACAGCGGGAAAAAAAACTCCGCGCTTCGACCTCAAGGCAGGGTAGCAGTTGAAAGTAAGAAGAAGAGCGGCACCAAACAAAAAACTCACGTTAAGGATACGTCGGTCAATGAACAGAAAAAATGCAGGGGGGGGGGTCGTCAGAATCAAGGTTGAAAAAAGCTCGAGCGGGGAAACCCTTATCGCCCGGGCGGACACGTGGAAAGGATGCAAGCAAGTTACTGACAATCGGAGCATTCAGGAAAGTTGCGAGAGACCTCGGTGGTGACTGCCTTGGAAAAGCCAGATTGAACAGGGGTAACTGAAAACAGAAAAATGGTGCGGAACGGGCCAGGGGGGAATGACCGATTGTTGGAACAAGTGGGTGGGGAGGGCCAGAAAAAAAATGAACAAACGACGATGCGCAAAAGCGGCAAAAAAAAACAACCAGAAAGAGGGCCAAACCAGGCGTGGAACTGATGCGACGCGGCAAAAAAAAACCCGGCGAGGGGATGGGTAAAAGGGGGGGTGCTCTGACCAGTCAACTGCCAAAAAGGGGGGGGGGCAGGAAGACGCAAACGCTGTACGGTCAACACGCTTTAAACCTCAAAGGAGCAGGGACGTGCTGTGTAGCCGGGGATGTGTATACTCAAAAGGATGGTCAAGCACGACGGGAGTACGGACCCCGGATGGAGGCCTGGTATCGCCCCTAAATAATCGCTCTTCGGTAATTAGGAAAACGAACAGGGTACGACGTCAGTCAGGATTACGGTGATCTGATCAACCTAAAATAAGAATCTATGAGCAAGGGGGGAAGAGACGAAGAGCTTCTAATTGCAATGCTGGCGGCAAAACAGCAGGAGAAAAGTGCCAAGAAGGAGTTAGGCAGATAGGTCATGTGCTAAAAGGGAAGGCTCTGACAAGACTTCTCGAGGGAATAAAGGCCTCGCTTCAAGGCCTTACGGGTCTTTCACGGGAAAAGAGTCGTTGAATCACTCTCATGGCCCGTCGCACTTCTAATAGTACGAGATAATGTGAAAGGTAGGTGGCGCAGGGGTTCGTCGGCTTAAGGAAGCTGTGGGCACTGTCTAAAAAAGCACAACATACCTTCTGGAAAAAAGTAAACTCGGCCGAGAGGGAAGAAACCGTCAAAATTCAAAAAAAAAAAAAGGGGTTCATTCGCCACACGAAATCGTCAGGAACGGGCTCAAAGGTCGGCGAAAAAAGGATCGGGGGTCAGAAACGCCTAACGGCCTTCTTAGACAATGATCCGTGCCAAACAAAAACCTACCAAACACGGCTCAAAAGCACATAGGAGAGCGGCCAGCAGGGGCGAGCCTCCGGGGTCATAAAAAATCCTGTGTGGGGCTTGAACCAACGTGGGAGAGAAGTCAGACGCCAGGGAACGATAAGGGGGGAAAAAAAAAAGTAAACTGACCACCCTCTGGACAGGTCTCAGGACTCACCGGCAAGGGTCAGGCCAAGGTGCCACGTCGACCAGGATTGAACGCGTTCAAGCGAAATCGTCAAAGATGGGACACCTTTCGGGGCCATCCCGAGACCCCGGGTCGGCAAAGCGAAAAAAAACAAAAGGGAAGAACGGCATGGCGGGGGACTACAAGCTCGGTTTGCTGGCAGTCGCGGCCTGATCACAGAATGTGGAAGAGAACCAGAGGAGCAAAGGGGGGGAGCTACGTGCGATTTAAAAAAGAAAGATTCAAACCAAGTCTTGGTGTCATCACTAAAAAAGGGAATGGTAACGCAAGGCGCGATGAGACGCCAGACACAACAAGTACTTTTCGGAGTTTCAGGGGAGGGGAAGTTTACTATTCCCTGTGGACAAATTCGAAAAGGGCAATCAGTGAGGGGCGGGCAAACTTCGGCACAACTCACGACCGAAATCAAAATGTTTCCAGCGGGTCGACAGGGTGGCTCACCAAAAAAGCCGCGTGATGAAAACAAAAAAAGACGCGGGGCCACAAAAAAAACTGTGAGGAAATCCGTGGGACTGTAGGGAAATGGGTCACACGCAAAGGCAACCTCATCCTTTTGGATGTTACATGAGGTGGGAAACCGGGGGCCGCTGTGATAAGTACAGAAAACCAAAAACGGCAAAAAAGGGTGTCATCCACGCTCGCTCACAGCTGCCGACTATGGGTGGCAAAGCTTGGTGGGAGGTCACTATGTGTGTCTCTATCGGGAGGGAGAAGGGCCAGGGGAAGGGGGGGGACAAAAAGGGATCATTTACTGATGTGTTTGCGCCTCAGCGGACCGGGACAAGCCAAAGAACACACTTGCTTCAAAAGGCACGCTGACCGGCGGGGCAGCCTAAACGTGACGTGAAAGGGTCAACAAACAAGTCGATCATTGCAGGCTGAACCCTGGTGTGTGGGGGCGGGTTGCGGGTGGGAGAATAGGGAGGAGGGTTACGGATATTCTTGACATTTTCGGTGACTCTGTGCGTGGATGGACAGGCGCAGGACAAACTACGGAAGGGACTTCCCGCTGGCAGATGAGTGCTAAAAACGGAAGACGAACTGACCTTGCGCGGTCGTGGGGAAGCCGGTACTGGCGCAGTGAGACGGTCGCAAAAAAGGGGGGAGGTCAAACAGAAAAGGTCTCATGAGCCACAAAGTTCGGAGTACCGGGGGCGAGCCTCCGCCGATGCGAATCAGTGGACAGCGGGGGGATGCGCTAATCGACATGAGGTTTGTGCTCGAAACGTCAAAAAAGAAAAAAAAAGGACACCCAAAAGGACGGCTTTGGGGGATCCTGCAGAAAAGAGGCACGGGGGGGCGAGGGAGGGGGAAAGCTGGGCCAAAAAGAAGACAAAAAACATTAAATATGAGAGGAAAAAGTCGGTGAAACCTGTTGAGTCCACATAGGGAAAGGGACAGCAAGGGGCAACAGAGGGCCTCCGATGTGCAAACAGCCCGTCATCGGCGGCCTCAAAAATAAATCGTGGGCATACCCGAGTGGGAGTGTGAGGAGAAGCTCGGGCTGAGGCATGAACTATACACAAGAAAACGATGAAAAAAGAAAAAAACCCGAAGCGAGCCATATCCAAGCGGCAGCCAAAAACGGCGTTAGCCCCGGGGTTGTCAAGAGGGGGGGGGGGGAAGGCCGCAGCAGAAGGGTAAAAGCGATCCCTCAGGCGAAACGGACAAAGGAATGACCAGGAGAACGAAAGGGGGAAGGTGACCATGGCGAAACGCTTGCCGATCATTCGGACATTTCTTGTGAGTTCGACTCGGGCTTCACAGATAAAAGCGAACGTCAGTAAAACGGATCCGCAGGCAGAAAAGGAAAAGAGGGGTGCCGCTGCCTTCAAAGCGCGGTCCTGCCAGAAAAAAAAAACAAAGCAATAACAAAAGATCATGGCGCATAAAAAAACGGGGGCGCAAAAAAAAAAAAAGAGAAACCTCGTCCAGAGCGTGTCCTCACTTTCTGCTTACGAACCGAATTATGGCGAATGTAGAAACGCTATTACCTAGAAGCTGGGAAGGGGAATGTAAAAAGGAAAATGCTCAAGCTGAAAAATTTCTCGTACTTCTTTCAAACCGGGGACGATTAGTTCAAGTCAGGCGTCGGGAGAAAAGCATTGTCTTTCAGGGTAGAGGCTCAGTAGTCAACCATAAACATCAAAGAGTAAAAGAAAAGGCAGAAAATCACGATAACGTCGTCCGCCGGATATCATTGCAACAGAATTACCTCAGGGGGACAAGGGGGGAAAAAAACGGAGCAAAAGGGTTTCGATATCTGTGGGAACGGAGGGAAATCGCCCAATGCAAGAAGGGGCAGAAGAAAAAGGTGAGGACTAGTTGGTCTGCTGAAAAAGAAGGGAGTGGGGAAAGGCAGACAAAACAGAATGAACAGGGAATAACTTCCTCTGGCAAATCCCAAGGAAAAAGGAGACGAATCATAACGACAAAACCGACCAAACAGTCCGAGGGCAACAAGGAGAGAGAAGCGCCCTTGGAGGAAGTCAGGTGACACTAGGGCAAAGGCGGGAAAAATGACAAAACAGGGGGGGTGGCACAGGAAGCCATGTCAGCATTCTTGACTGTCCTGATAAAACAAGAGGGAACAGGGAAAAGGATTAGATACGGCCGTCGTGAAACCACTAACTGCGAAACGCAACAGAATGGGTTTCGGTCGTTCCGAAGGGGGCGGATCAAAAAGGGAGCGGACTATAAAAAAATAAACGTCTAAGAAAGCCCTTTAGGGATGTCAAAGAGGTGAAGGTTTCTGGCCGGATAACGCCATAGAAACAAAGGGCGATGGGTTGGGTGGGCCGAAGGAATGCTTCTCTTTTAGGCTAAAGGCAAAAGGGTTACAGGGGGGGTGGTGGGGTGTAACTGTGGCCTTTCTAATCAAAACTCGGCAATGAGCTGGGAGGTGAAAAAATCGGGGAAGGAAGAATAAAAGGGACAAAGTCAAACTCTCTGAGGAAAAAAAAATCTGGGCGCAAAAAAAATGAGTATAGCTGGACGCCCTGGCCTTTCAGAATACCGGGCGTGGGAAACCTCACAGCAGCTCCCATTGTGCAGGATGTGGGTTGTATTGCTTGGGGCAGGCCAGCCTCTTGGGGGGGGGGGGGGGGGGGGGGGGCATTGACACGAAAGGGGGGGCGCTATTATGGGCATCTTAATTGAGGTGACACTGGGGAAAAAACAGAGGAAAAAAGAGGGGGCGGACTTGGCTGCCCGGTTGGACGCAAGAGCGGTCATGATAAAGAACGTCCCGGAGGGGCCAGTGCAGGGACAGCTCGTTCCACACGAAGATGCCGTCGGCTCGACGGCCGTGACTGGAAAGAGGCACAAAAAGAGAAAGTTGCCGGACGTATGACAGGGGGGGGCTTATCAGGGCGCCAGGGGAAAAACGCAAAAGAGTCAAGGCGAACGCGGTCGGTGATGTCCTCCCCTGGATGCGTCAGAACACGTCCCCTTCAAGAGGTTGCCCCTTGGGCGGGTAGGGACGATCAAAAATGCGGGCAGGAGGCGAGCCACTTGATCACACCCGGGGAAGCGCGCCGTTGCCGGGGTGGGCGGGGTGGTGGCGATGAAACGTATCCGTGGCCCAGTTGAGATTACGGTGTCTCAGGGACGGGGCCAGGACGGTGGAGGGGAAAAACCTCATCGAGGACTTGACCGTTGATGCAGTCACAAAACTTTCAACGGAAGAAGCGTGCGGGAAAGCCGGCCGGGGAAAAACAGCCAACAGAACCTCGTCCTGAAGGTGGAGTTTCGAGGCCAGGGGGGTCGGCGCGGGAGTGACGAATCTGACGGGGACTGAAGGGGAAGGTTACTCAGTCTCTGCCTAAGCGGGGAAAGGGTCAGGGGGGAGGCGTCAGCCAAACTCATGGGGGCTCGCCAAGATACTGTTTGGGTAACTTCAGCTAGGGCTGGTGGGTCAAGAATTGGCAAAGACAAAAGTAACTGAAGAGAAGATGACCGGGCGACATTGGGGAAGCAGGGGGAAGCACGGTATCTCCTTGTCAAAAGGGGTTTGAGAACTTCACAAAAGAGTAATTCAAGGGTTATGGCTCCACGGGGTCGCTAATGCTGACGGGGAAGGCGTTCACTGCACCACGTGGCTGCGGAGACCGGTGACAAGTACGGCGCGAAGGGCCAATCCTGGTATCTGAAAAGCCCAAACAAAAAACCGAAGCCGTTTCACACCTCGGTTCTATAATAGCAGCGTGGGGGGAGTGAACAAGTACCGCTCGTTGTCCATCAGTGGAATCGGTCGGGGCTCGTTTGTGTAAAACACTCGAACAAAAAAACATGTACATTTTCTAGAGCACGGGGAAATCACTAACGATAAAAAGGGGTCTTTCTGCTCAAGGGGTGGAGACGGCATGTGACAGAACTTACTGAAGGTGGGGGGGGCCGAAAAAAAGAGAGCACTTGGTGGAGTAGCGACTGTTCCCCCGTTGAACTGCGAATAGCATAAGTACACACAACATTCTGGGGGGGAGAAAGAAAAAAAAGACAAAAACCAGACAAGGGTGGGTAAGGGGGGGACAGCGAGACTGATCATAGTTAGGGGGGTGCAGCCTGCGGGGTCAACTAATTAAAACTTAAACAGTCCAAACCCTCTGCAAAAAGGAAGTTTCTTTTAAACATGATTAAAAAAAGAGGCTGTGTAACTAAATATACTAAAAGGTAAGCAGCAACAGGAAAGTACTTGTGCAACCGGAATGCAGTAACTTCAAAGCATGAAGCATCTTAAAAGGCTGGTTGAGTACTTGTGGAACGAATCTAGAAAGTCATCATTTTACGACCATAAAAAAGTGGGGCAATTAGAAAAAAAAGAGGGGCTACGGGGACGAGGGGGGGGTTTACCTCATGTACCTCAGGAAAACGCTCCAGGAAAAAACCCAACCCTAATTATAACAGCACTGACACTTCTCAACTGTTGACGGAACGCCGGGGTGCGATGCATCAGAAAGGGGGCAACAGGTCCAAAAGTTGCACAGGGGTCTCAAATGGGTTGTGGAAACTTCATCACCGATAAAAAATACTGTGGGGGCGGGTACGAAAATTAATTAAAAACAATTCCATCGAGCTCAGAAGCCGTCAAAACGTTCGAAAGGAATGTATCGGATCGCAGGGTCTGAAAAGAGGGTTGCGTAACTAACGAGGGGTACATTGTCAAAGAAATACCAAGGGCGACGATAACAAACGGTTGAGGAAAATCAAAATAGAATCTGAAACGATACACAAAAAACCAAACAACTGGGAAAAGATGAAAGGAAGGGGGGGGGAGGGGGGGGACCGAAAAGGGTGTAGTGGGCCGGTAAGATGTGGATCATTGAAGACGTGGGGGTGGTCTCCTTACGCAACAAGTAGCTTGCAAATAGACTAAACAGGGGAAGGGAGAAAAAAAAGAAGGGGGGGCCGGTTCTGGGGCCTGTCCCGAACGGAGGGGAGCAAAAGCCCACAGGGGAGGATGTCAGTGTCTCCAAAAACTGCACTCTGAAAAACTCGTGGGGGAAGGGGAAGTGCAGTGGCCCAGCTCTTCGATGATAGGCGAACTCGTTCTCGAAGCCTTCAGGTGGCAAACGCGGCAAGGGGAAGTTAAAAAAGAGGGGTAACCCTACAACCAAAAAAACCTTTACGAACGTCTAAGGGGGGGTACCAGAGGGTAAATTAAAAGGCCGAGAGGGGGAGCAAGGGACAAGAGGGGGAAAGTCCGATCACGGTCTTGCCCGCTACGTAAGAAGACTACTAGGGGGGGGGGGCAAGGGGAAAATTCGCCGATAAATCATCACAACATGGCGTGGGGAAAAAAAAAGGGGTGAAAAACGGAGTCAAAGAGACGGGTGACTAGTCGGCCCCACCAGCAGTTGGAAAACAGGTGACTGACAAGAGGTTTTTTTGCACCTGGGACCGTTAGGGGGAACGGAGAGAGCGTGTGGTGGGATTAATAGGAAGTCGGAAAAACATGAAAGAAAAAAGAGAATGATAACACGTAAGAAATTTCGTTGCGTGCAGAAACCTCCCATGTGGATCGTCTTGCGGACAATTGTTCACCTCGTAGGCACGGGGGGGGGGGGATCAAGGGGTGCTCTTGAAAAAACTTACAGAAAAAAGACACTTCCCCACTGTCGTGGTACTTGGCAAAAAACGCGGACTCCCGTTCAATGGACACTTTAAATCATGCGGGGGGGTGGACGGAAAAAGGTTCGGGGGACGTGGCTGAACGGGGTCTCAAAAAGTGACGGGGGTAAAAAAAAAATCAAGGGAGGCGCGTCTGCGAAATCTGGCCATACTCAAGCCAGTCTGAAAGGGGGAAAGGACCATCAATCGTACTCAAAAAAGATTTGAGAGTTTGAGAGGAAAAGAAACAAAACCTTGAACAAGGCGCAAGTAACGCGGCGCTTCCTTCTGCCGAGTTGGGTTAGCAAAACTCTAGGAGAAGTACAACTCCTACGGGAGTGACCATAAAAAAACCCCTTCGGGGCTATGCAAACGAGCAGGGAATTTCGAAGAGGCCCGAGCGCTGTGAGGAATCGGCCGTTCTCTTGAAATCGAAAAGGCGAGAAACGAAAAACATTGGCAAGGGGACCCGGACAAGAGCGTATGAGTTTGGACCAGTCGTGAGCCAGGGGAGGAAAAAAGGAGACGGTCGATCCAGGGAATGACTAACCAAAGAATTTTAAAGATGAGGCTCGAACCTGGGACTGAAGGAAGGAGATCAAACAGTCAGTCGACCGGGGAGTACATCAAAAAGAAAAAAAAAAAAAAACGGGGGACAAAAAACAAAAAGGCGGGTGATCGGCGGAAAAAGCTGCAGTTCACCTCACCGCCTTGGCAAACGTCAAAAGGGGGAAGGGGTGGACG
>Ga0179591_1321313_pt1 | contig 15590 bp, 13 predicted proteins | sample CZOMad2_1_08_16f_FD_182891 | JGI IMG/M metagenome (GOLD analysis project Ga0179591, IMG submission 182891) | Vadose zone soil fungal communities from Angelo Coast Range Reserve, California, USA - CZOMad2_1_08_16fungal (PacBio error correction) | ecosystem: Environmental > Terrestrial > Soil >...
TAAAAAAATTCTGAGTCGGATGACCGAAAGAGGGAAAGTGATCGGACGATGGTATACGGTTTTCTCTCAAGCTCAGGGAGGGGGGGAAGAAAAAAGAGGAAAGAAAAGCTAAATGCTGCGATCGGGGAAAGACTGTTGATCGCGGAGGAAAAGAGAAGTGGTCACGTCCTCGGGGAGGAAGCCGACGGGGTCGGAAGAGGATCAGAGGAAAGGGAGAGGAAAATGAGGTATTTTGCTCGAGGTCAGACGAAGAGAACCAAAGAAAAGAGGGAAGGGGGGACAAACCAAGGATATCGCCGTTGAAGAGACAGGGATAGTCATCACGAGACTGCAGGGCCCTTTCACCTACTACCCTCCTCACCATATAGAGGAGGTTAGGTACAGCCGAGCTGGGGCAAAAGGCTCTGACAAATCTTTCAGGGAGGAACGGGGCTCTAAACCGTTGAATCTAACTGAAGCTACTGGAAAGAGAGAAAGAGAGATCATCGGAACTGGAGCTCGTGATCTGGGGGAGGGACCAAAGAGATGAGATGGGAGGCCGGATAAGGACGGCCGAGTCGACGTGCTCTCATCCGAATCGTCGAGTATTCCCCGCTATCAGAAGAGGGTATGGGGAAGGCCGCTCCTGGAAATGGGACGGAAAGAAAATCCGGCTCGCGAGCGGGAGGATTCATAGGCCACGTAATAAAGCTCTGATTTCTGTTGGAATAGTGCTCTCCTTCTTCGGCGGGGTACGGAATAGGCTCGGATAGAGGAAGTAGCACGTCGCAATGATAGAAATCAGGGAAAGACGTATGACTGCCCTTTTGCGAGGGTGCGTCTACACCTACGACTTGAGCCTCCTCAGAATAGTGACTCGAGGGCATAGGAGAAAGAAGCCAGAACGCCAACGAATGGGGGCGAGGTAATAGGACCACAGTACTGAAGAAAGGTGGAGGTGAACGTTCCCGGGTCCATCTGACACTAGTCCTCGTGAAAAACTTCCTCGGACGACTCGCTGGAAAAGGCGCTCTGGAACGCAGGCCACGTGTTCAAGGAAGACCTAGTGAGAAAACCCAGAGACCTTTCCTCCATACTGTTACCTACAAAGCTTCCAAGAAGTTAGAAAGAAGAATAGTAGAACGACGTCTACTAGGTAAGTGGATGCATGAAAAGTTTCCTTCAATTAAAAGGCAGGGAACTAAGATCTTTGATAAACAGGGTATAGCCCCTCCCCTCCTTCCGGGAGCTACCTCGGGGGCATAGCTCTGTTGTGAGAAAGACGGGTGAACCGAGAGGTCCGGGCGTGTTCAGAGAAAAAGGTGGGAATAGAGAGGGGGGTGTTCTCCGACCCTCGAAAACTAAAGTCAAGGCTCTCGAGAGGAAGAAAAAGATATAAGGTAGAAAAAGAGGAGAGGAGATATATGAGAAGTAATCTGCAGAATACGGACTCGAAGATTAGCAATCAAAGCTCCGCTATCACTCCTCCTCTTATTTCCACCGCACCATTGATATTGGATAGGGAATCGGCATATTATACGAGATCGCGAGAGGAACAAGAAAAGGGGGGGGGGGGCCTAAGATTAATAAACAAACAACCGCTCCAGGAGAAGGCGGAAGGGATCCCTGACAATAGATAAAAACTCAATGAAACGGTGAAAGAAAAAGGACTGCTTTGAAAAGGCCGACAAATAACCAAGGGCTGCAAAAAAAGAGTCGAATAGCCGAATAGGTGGGGGGAGGGACTTATATCTCTAAGTCTAGGAAAGTAACCTACTAATGACAACGTAACCAAGCCATAAGGAAAGAGCGATGGGCTCGACGACTCCGCATAAGTAAGCGGGAAATGAAATGGTTAAAGGAGCACGGCTCAAAAAGCCTACACATCCGTCCTTCCTATTGCTTCGGGGGAGGTTCCACCTCGATGGAACAAGTATGATTAGGAGAGGTCTCGTTGAAAACTTCATTATCGAAAGACCAGTTTCTTGTACCTACCGTCCTGCCACTTCAAGACACGTGTGGGCCAAGTGAATTCTCTAGTATAGGAGCGATCTGAGGTAGGAAGAGAGAAAAAAAACGCGGGGGAAAAGGCTTTCACATTAGGGCGTGTAGCAATGCTGCGACAGCTCGGTCGAGCGCGGGGCAGAAGTCAGGGCGAGGGGAATAGGGGGGGAAGAATCAGACAGCAAAAGGGTCAGATTTCTGGGAGTCTCTGCAGTCTTGCTAGGACCTGAAGAAGGTAGACAGTTTCAAAGCTCAAAACTAAAAAATGGAAAGTAGAATAGAGTCCGCGAGCTGCGGGGTGTGGGCCAAGGACCCGTTAGGACTCGCTAATCCTAACTAAAAAGCACAAACAGACAGGCAGCTTAAGGACCGCAAGGGAGTAGGAGCCTAACGTTGTCAAAAGAACACAGAAGTGACATACTACGAATAGGTGAGGCAATCAAAAGGAGAGGTCTCTTCAATAGGGAAAAAAGAGGGGGGGGGGAGACTACCCGAGCAGGGCTGAGACGGTGTTGCAAAGAGAAAGATCTCTATTCCAGAGAAGAGTACGGATCCTTCCTTAGGCTTCCTCTAAGCCTCTGTAGTAAAGAGAAGCTTCCGCGCACAGCTCATGGACGCGAAAAAAAGAGGTGGGGCGGCTGTTGAAGCAGGTACCGGGGAGTCGAGTCCTATCATATTCACTACTCTCTTCCACCAGGAGAAGGATGGGGTGAGCGTGTTTATGAATCTCTCAAAAACAAAAAACTTGAGGAGGAGAAGTATAGTACACGCGACCCACGTCGGCGACGTGTGATCTCAGAAGGGAGGTGCGAGATAGCACAAAGCAACGAAGAAGACGGTCAAAGCGCAGATAAGAACGGATGGGGATAGATTGCGCGGAAAACGGGATATGAACGAGAAGGACTTCAAGAAGTCCCACGATTATCAGAGAGGGGGGAGCGGGCCAATCGCTCGGATCTTTCGGGCGGGAAACAAGAAACTGTATGCGTTAGACGACACTACGAGGTCTTCCTTTAAGACCTCGTCGAGAGGGGGAGGACGGAATGGAAAGCACGGTGTTAAATTGTTCGTCAGCTACAATCAGAGAGTAGAGGCTAAAGGGGACGACCGGGCGGCTCTTGCTGGGAGCCTATCTAACCTTCTTAAACAAAAAAAATAGGCACGCGACAGGAAAGGAGGAGCGCCGTGCCTGGGCGGAACTGATGAGGATGAAACACCCGTCGACATTTAACTATCCACTTTCAGGATCTTCACAAGCCCCACCGGGGGGTCGTCCTGGGTAGAGCAGAAGAGTGCAAAAAAAGACTCGACCCACTACCCGAGGTCTACCAGACCTACCAGAAGCAAGGGTGAAACTAAAGAAATAACCAGAGGGACGCGATATAATGAAAAGACGATCGGGCTAATATCGGACTCGCTCCGTTTAAGCCAACGGTCAGCGGGGGGAAGGATAAATGGCTGCGGGATTCCGAAGAAGGATCAGCTCAAGGGAATCCAGGAAGGAACCGCTCCTACACTACGGCATGGGAAAGCGCCATCAGGGACTTGCCTCGGGGTTCTTAAGGTGACCGTGAATCGAGAAAAAGCGGGGACCGAGTCGCTGCCGGTATCGAAGACCCGGTAGGGCGCTTGTAAGTAGGGTGACTTGGCTTTTCAGGTTCGCGCCGTCAGGAAAGGAGAGATGACGGCAACGTCGGAAAAGAAAAATCGGACCGAAAGCTACAAGCCGGATGGGAGTGGGTTCAGGGGTCACTTCGAAAGGAAGTGGCTGGCCATTCAAAGGTGCTAGCATGCTCAGATCACGAAGAGGGGGACGTAGAGAGGCGTGTTGACTTCGAGGAGTCTAAGAGGATCTAGGAAGGGCGACAGGTTATCACCGATGCATCAACCAAGAAGGACTTTTTCTTGGAATCGCTTCGCGTGTCTCGGATACGGGATGGGAAAACTTAGGGAAGCTTCAAGAGCGCGAAAGGGTGGAAAAAAACCCCACCAACGGCGGTAGACTCGCAGGGAGGTTCGACAGTGGATTTGCTCGTGAAGCCGATGTGTCATTTATTTTGTTTAGGGTAAGACCATCGCTAATCTCGCTCAGAGAAGGGGGAGAAAGAGCTAGGCGAATGCGATAGGGGTTTGACTTCTAAGAGGCACGAACTGCGCAATTCGAAGTATCTGCATCAGTGCGAAAAAGATAATCGTCTGGAAATTCAGGACTCGGCCGGGGGGAAAAAAGATAACGGGGCCCTTCTCAATCGGCGGAGGAACTAGGGGGGCGAGAGGGACATCCCGCAACTTGAATCTGCCCTGAGAGTGTCGTGCTCAAGTCTTCTCCTCCGGTGACCAAAAGTACTGAGGATAGAGCGAGGAAAGGGGGACAGCGAGGTCCCCGATGAAGTTGAACTGGAATTAAAAACTACCCTTTTAAGGCGAGGCCCGGCGATAACACCATCAGAAATAAAGGCTACGAAAAAGCCCATTAGCTATCTTCTTTTCTACGACGAGGGAAAAGAGAGGACGGAGAGGAGGGAAAGTTTGCACGGAGGGGGGGCGCGACACGAGAATTTCCTGAATACGAGGCGGGTTCCTGTCAAATAAGTGGTCTAAGGGGCAAATCAATCCTACAACTGGGACTGACTCCGCCTAGCAGACGGAAAAGGAAAAGAGAGCGCACACTCTCTTTAAGGAAACTTCCAGCTGAAATCGAATGCGTTGCGCACAGGATGGCAACTGCGGCGGAAAACATCGCTTATTGATCTGATGGAATGGAGAAGACGTGTCGGCTGAAGAGGGGATAAAAGGAAGTGAAAGGCCCTCCGTAGTGCCGGCAGCTCGAAGATGGGGGGGAACGAATACATGGTCAACGAGTATCAGAGGGGATAGGGAATCTGCTACCCGGAGTCACTCTCTAGAAAGTAGCGGAAGAGCTACGTCGGTGAGAAAAAAAGGAAAAAGAGACTTCTTCAGCGCGACAAGGGAAATGCGGCGAGGCGGCGAACGTCCATGGCGAAAGGATCATCGATTAATCAAGCGCAAAAAGGGAATCGTCATTCCTGCGGCTCCATGTGGTGCGCAAGGAAGCTGTCGAGAGAGGGGAAGGGAGATGCCATCTCACACTTGAAGTTAATCGGGAAAGCTCGAGAGAGCCGCAAAGGAAGGGAACCCCGAGATACAAGTCCGTTGGATAATAGGGTACTACCTCCTAAAAGAAACCAAACATTATCTCCTCTCGACGTCAGCGCAGAGTGGGGGGGACGGAAGACGATCAAGGGAAAGGGAGGAAAAAAGTTATAGAAGATGCACCTGCCCCGTTCATCTGGGGGGAGCAAAAAGAACCACCGGGCAGGCGCAGCATGTACTAATGAAAATCCTCAACAAAAAAAATTATTAGGTAATATTCCTTCTGTCACAAGAATGCAATAACGATGCCCTTAAAGAATTTTGTGAAGGGGATCGGCTTGACTGCAAATTTGAGGTGCAGCTTATACATCTGCTCACCCGTAACTCCAGGAAGCCTACCAACAAAAACTCGTGCGAGATAATGGTGTAAAGAGCCTGGGGACGCGGCGGGAACGCCTACATCGTGATCAACGTCCTCTTTGAAGTTTTCCTCTAAGGGGGAGATACCCAGGCGGAAGAAGTCATAGACGTGAACCAAAAATCCCGATCTTTCGAAAAGATGTGCCCGAACGCCGAACTCCTTGGAAGATCCACCCCTTCTATGTCATGCTGAAATTTCCAATGGGGCAATCGTCTGATACATTCGAGCCTGGATTAGAGAAGAAAAAAAAGAAAAGTAGTCCCAGAGGAAGGCAGAAGTCGTGCAGGGAAAACGTGTTTCCACTGTTCACAGTCGATCTCCCTCCTCAAAACTTTGCTCATCGGATGCTCGAAGATCTGATACCGAGAGAATACTCAAAAACCTTGAAAAAGGGGCACAGAAACAAAAACAACCAGCAAGCAGACGCCAGAGACGTCTTTAGAGTCGTACGGCTTCGTCATTCGCTAAAGAAATCGGCGACGTGAATCTCTCTACTCAGGGGTGAGGTACTCTTGGGTGACCAGCACGCCGTACGAAAGAGCTAGGGGGAAAGACAGTAGATGTGAGAAAGGAACAAGAAGGTTCTTTCTAGGTGGGGCGAATAATTTCATCTTTAGTCGTAAGAGACTTGAAAAAAGACTCAAAGGCAAGGAGGAAAGGGGAGAAAGCTGAGCCCTACATCCTATACCTGGAACGGAAAAAAATTCGGCAACGGGCTGTCCTAACCTCGGTAAGTGGCTCCTCCTCCAGGACTCAAACCTTCCCTTACTCGGCTGCAAAAGAAGAAGATCCAGGAAAGGGGGAGATGAATCCCCGGGAACTCAGTAACGTAACAGTAGGGGGTGAAACTTCACGTAACCACCATTGCAGATGAGGGCGTTCAACTTACCTAGGGCTACTCTAGGAGAGAACGAGGATAGATAAGAGCTAGTCACAGGTAGGCTAAGCCAAAGCTCCATCGAAGCGGGTCAGGTAGAACATACCTCGCCGACGACAGAGGGAACCTATAAGATGTCTAAGACGGCGACGGACAGGGGACGCCTTTTAGCAGTGAAATCTTCGGGGGCGGGCGAGTAAGAATGGCAGATACGGCTAGCACTGATTCAAAGTAACAGCCTTCAAGATACAGCTGGAGAGCAGCGGGAAGGAAAGGAAAACAACCTACTCGTCGATGCCAAAGGGGAGCGCGGTTCTATGGGGCGTAGGATACTCGATGGTCTTCAAACCATTACCACGCATAAAAGAAATGAAAAAATGATAAGGGATCGGAATCATCTCCGCAAAATGGTTCCCTAACGGGGAAATCCTGACATCCGAAAGCTATCGGCTGCACCGAGTTCTCATAAAAGATACCGAGAACGCAGAGAACTTTTCACTCACAGTCGGAACGGGGGCACAAGACTTAAAAGAAGCTATCGGTAGGGGGAATCACTGGCGCTTCCAAAACTAGCGCTGGAAGAAAAAAAAGCCTACCAAACAAAATCCACGTCACCGGGGGAGTCTTTATCCTGGCCGGCTCGAAAGAATGAGTCGGAGGAAAACGGCATGTTAGGTGATCAAACTCACCAAAAACCTCGGCTTAGAGGTGAAGAAGTCGTCCGACGATCTTGCTAACCGGCCGCGAGCTAGGCGGTCAAGAAAGAGGGGGCCGAAACGTCTCACAAAGAAAAGGCAGTCCTTAAAAGCTCGCTCTGAGAGCGCGGGGAGGAGCACCTAATAAAAAAAAAACCGATCGGGTCGAGGATGGAAAAAGGAATAAACACCCTACCCTCGGCCGTCCGGGAAAGACTCTTTTTCCAGCTAGATGGGGGGGGACACGGAGGCAGTAGGAGACGTCTCTAAATTGGGCCTGATCTTGGCCGTGAGGGGGGGCTCCAGGGCAGAGGAACCACGTAGAGAAAAATGGGGGAAGTAGGAGAGATCTACGAATTTCGGCAGAGGTTACGCGGACAATACGAGGTTGTTCTGTCTCCGGCGAAGACGCGGTCTCGAGAGGGGGAAGATCTCAGGGGAAGTGGGGATGACGGGCGGTTACAATAGAACTAAGCGCGAAAAAGGAGCTGGAGCCCATTGCTGCTCGCTGGGGGGGTCCTTTTGAAAAGAGATACGAAGACAAGCACAGTATCCAGAAAAATCTTTCAGGTGTTGAAGAAAACTAAGCTCATCCCCAAAAACGTCATCTACCAATATCGGAAGAACTTCCGGAAGACGAGAGGGTCTGGTAAAAGACCAACCACAGTGAACTAAGGGACGTTCTCTGGAAAGTCTGCCGGGGATGGAACCGAATAGCTACCCGCAATCAGGTCTCGGGTGGAAATCAGTAAAGAGATAGTCGAATTTACCTCTCCGCAGGGAAGAACGTAGTAAAAGAATACGATACCGAGACTTCACCCTAGCGCAAGCGCAGTTCAAAGGAACTCAGATTGAGGGGCCATGGCGAGGGAAAACCTGAGGGATAGAGGGGATGCTCATAACTAGGAAAGAGGGTATAAAACGTCAAAAAACCGCCTTTGACGTGTGATAGTAAGAACAAAAAGGAGAAGGGGAGGAAAAAAGAGATTCTATACATCAAGACACCACTGCGTGTTAAGAAAGGGGTTGGTCTGGCAAGATGAGAAAAAGCAGCAGCCGCGTTAAATCAGCAGAAGGTCACGAGGAGGTTCGAGGGAGTCGCGGGAGAGAAAGAGTCGAGGGGGAAGAAAGAGCTCTTAGGACGGACTACTTATCCGCTTGGAGTTTGTCCATCTCGACTCGGGTGCCGGACCAGAGACTATGAGGGTCTGCCCCGACTGCAGAGAGACGTGAATAGTCGAGCAGCAGGAATCGTCGGCGCATTTTTTAATGTCACAACAGAAACAGAAGTAAAAGACTACTATCGGGTTGAAAAGCCTAAGTTTCGGCGGATTGAGAGGAGGCGAACTTTTGGGAAACAACTTCACTAAGTCTTCTTCGCGGCCGGACTTGCGTCTAGCGGATTCACCAAAAAGCAGAGAGGACCCTACAACTTCTCGAGGGGAACTATACGAACAGCGGAAGGGGCAGGGGGGAGAGCCTTTTCCACTCCCTACTCCACGATCCCACGGACTGCGCAAGAACCGAATGATCCGAAACCGCACTCCATAAAGAGGCCTCGTTAGGAGAAATAGACGACCAGAAAGATAGCGAGAGCGGGGATAACGAGACGAACTTGCCCAAACGTTCAGTACTTGGCACTAGTATGCGGATCAACAAACGGCTACGGATTACTGAATTCCTCGGGAAAAGCGTCCATAAGGGAACAGGAGAGCGAGAAAGACCTCAGAAAAAAGGGAGCGAGGGTTCAGAGGGGCCTTAATCGCGACAATGCTCTTTTACTCTAAAAGATAGCAAAGAAGGGAAATTCAGCAAACGAAGTGTACGGATGGTTTGTGGGGAACGAGAGGTCGGAATGAAGATACGATGCGGCAACGTACTGAAGAAGAGAACACCATCTTCAGGAGGGAAAATGAATGAACTTGTCAGTAAAAAAGGCAGCCCTTTAGCACTCAGCAGTCGGTCGAGCAGGCTCGGAGACCTTCGAAACTAGGAGAGCGAGGTTGTAAACAAAGCGTACGCAGCATCTTCGGTGATGGAACGGGAGGAGTCTGCGGGAGAGAAGACTATGACGCTCCCGCCGGAGAACTGGTAATAACGCTTATGCGCTTGGTCGGAAAAAAGTGACGCACCTGAGGGAAATCATAGGAATCTTGCGCTGCATAGCGCGGACGCACTGAGGTTCTACCTTAGTTCTCGGTGTAGAGAGTCCAAGGGGAGCGAGAGCTTGGTGGATATTTTACACCACAGTAAGAGACCGCTAACCTAGCGACACGAGCCAGGGGGAGAAGCAAGAAAGGAGGGGTAGACTTCGAACTCTCGATTCCGTCTTCGGCAGGAGAGATGAATCAGTGCGGGAAAAGATCGGAGGGCCGCTTCGACAAGCCGGCCACACCGAAGTGCACTGCCAACGGAGTAGTCGAACGGAGGGAGCAAGAGCTTCCTAGGGGGCCGCTGTTCGTCAGGTAAGTGAATTTTATTCCCCACTAGGGTCTATCGTATTCGAGAAGGAAAAAGGTACATGACGGAGACTCTTCGCACAGCGAGTACCCGAGGAGTTTGAGAAGGAGAGGGACGAAAGGGTTACTAGGGAGAAATTCCCTGGAAAGGAAAGGAAAAAAGTACTTGGAAGCTGAGTGCCGTACAGGAAAGAAAGCGCCCCATCTTGAGGAGGGATGATTGTTCGATAACAGAGGAAAGGAGGTAGGGGACAGCTTCAATTGAAGTTAATCTCAGAGTCCATGGGAGAACGGTGGAGGACTAGGGTCTCAGGGAGAAGCCGGCAGCATTAAAGACTTGCCGGGGAGCGAGCCAGGGGAATGGAGTCCGCCTAAATACCAGCCGAGCACATAACGAAAAATCTGCTCGGAGGACGGAAAGATAAGGAGACGAGAGGACGTCTTTTTAAAGCCACGCTACGCAAAACAAACGCGATGATGAGACGAAAGACGAGGTGGAGGGGGGTGGAAATACTCAGAAGAGAACGGACGGGGAGAACCAGCCGGAGTAGAAAGCCGATCACTCCTATACCGTCCGCAGCAAATTAGCAAAGGATTGATCGCTAACTGGTAGACACGCAGAGAAGGACGCGGGGGGGGAAGTAGAGAGGTTCTGTGCACGGAGAGAGGGGGCACCAAGGAACGGCACGCTACTCTCTCTTGTCAGGATCGCGTCTGCGCAGTCCAGGAAGCGAAGGCGATGAAAAGACATGACCCGAAAGTTCCACTAGAGTCTCCAGGGGGGGGTGGGCAAAGTTCGAGGTATCGGAGAGGGAAGAGGTGCTCTACCCACGCACCAGTCGGGACGCTCTTTAAAATCATATATCTGATCGAGGGAGGATGAAAGGGAAACAAACGAAGTAAGTTGGATCACTAATAAGAAGCTCACTCCAAGTAGCGGGAGGGGGTCTATCTTCTTCGCAAGAGTTGTAGCGTACTGCCGGATACGGAAAAGGAGAAAAGATGGACAACCCGCAAGGTGTTTCATCACTTTCGGAAGAGCCATCACAATCGCGAACTTCGGACGTCTCGCTAAAAAAAAAACGTAGAGTAATAATCGTTCGTCGTGAAACGCTCTCTCTCGACCTCTTTGGGGGCCTGATCGGCGGGAGTTCAGGAAAAATGAGGAAACGGTGAGGTGCTCTTCTATAAAAATCTCGGCGGGGATAGGCAGCTAAAAACAGTCTGATAACTAAAAAGGCAGAGGACGCCGGCGATCATTGGGGGAGTGAGCCGTCTTCGTCGTTAAAAAAATCGGCACTTCAACCTCTTTACGGGGCGCGAAAGTCATCGGCCCTATCAGGATCTCGTGAGCGGGGTTAACCGAGGGACCGAATCATTGTTCGAGCGTGGAGGAGAAGAGGGCCCACTTCGCGACGCGCTGGCGCCCCACACTGGCGATCGCATGCCTTACTATTGGGCCGGGGGGGGGCGATTGCTTCATCGCGTTGCAAAGGAAAAATGCTAGATGCCGTGGGGAACGACCCTCGAACAGATTAAATTCGTGCCACCGAAGGGTTGCCACAGAGTTCGACCTACTAGATGGGCGCGACGGGAGGCTCGCGAGTGCGCTAGAGGAGGAGAGAACGCTCGATCCCCACAAACGCTGAAAACACTTGTAAAAGGTCTCTCATGATCGGCGCGAAGGAGGAGATCGAAGAGAGAATCTGGATAGGCGGACGGCTGGGGAAAAAAAGCGTACTCGAGCCGACCGAGGAGGTCATTCCAATTCGATCATCAGACTAGGGGGGGGCGTGGGGGACAAGAGCGTCTGGTACGACGGTTAGAAACTCCGTACGAGCGGATCGGGAGGAGTCAAGGAACGGAGGCGCTGTGCGTTGAGGGGATCGAACAGGAGGGAGGATCGTGCTGAAGCGCTTCTCTCAATGCGAAACTGGGAGAAGACTTAGAAAGAGGAAAAAGGTAAAAAGGGCTGTAGCCGAGTGCCAGGCCGAGAAAATATATCGGAACGAGGGGGCTCCTAAATCCCGGCCTCAGCGTTCCGTCCCGAACCAATCTCTTTCCGAGGCCATTCCCAAAGAAAGGGGGCATCCATGGGGGTCTAATGGTGGGAGGAGGGGGACGTTCTGACGAAGGAACGCAGTAATAAGTACTTTTTTATCGTTAGGGCCTCGCAATCTTCGAAACGTCGGCAAGAAGGAAATAGATCCTGACTCTCCTATAGACACTCGAAAAAGACGGGTCCCATTTATTGCGACGTACGTAGAGATTCACTCCTCGACGGTAAGGGCCGAAAAAGGAAATCTTCCGAAGAACAAAAGGGTGCCAGATGTACTATCAACGACGACGGGGGTGGCAGTCAAGGGAAGGTCTTCTGGGGGGGCCGAGAAGTCCAGGAAGGGCAAAAAGACGTCTAGTTTCACTTAGGCAACCCACGCCGGCGTGACAAAAAATCTCAAGCAGGGGACGACGGAACAGAGAAAGCAGAATTCGGGAAACTCAGGGGCGGGGGGACGGGGGTCTCGATACATTGGAAAGCGAATGGGCTTAAGGGAAAACGACCACTCCGGCACCCAATGCTCAAAAATGGGGAGCATCTCAACCGGAGCAAGCTTTAGAAAAGAAAGTCTCGCGAGATCTGCATAAGCATCAAGAGAATGACTTCAAGGGATATGGAGAATCCGCTCCTATCTCTGCTACTATGCACCGTCAACCAGTTAATACCGGAGGGAAGGAGGAGAGAGCTAAGAACTATCTATGAGGCATTATAAGTGAGGGGAATTCTCCTGGGGGGAAGAGAAGCAAAAAAATCTCTACTCCAAAGTGCATTCAATTTATACTATCCTTCTCTACATAAGGAGCTTTGAATAAGTAATGGAGGGATCCTGAGACAAAGAAACAGTCGGTCGTGAAAAAGATCGCAGGGACGATTGCGATCTTACGCAGGACGCGCGTCTATTAAGTCCCGAGAGAGAAAGGATGAAAAAAACGACAAAATCCGGAAATCTCTAATGATCGACTCGCTTGAAGGCAGACTTAATCTAAGAGTAAAGAGATGGGAGGGGGGAGGAAAGGATCAAAACCAAGACACTCCTCCGTCAAGAGCGCAGCGCGTGAATCAACTCTAATTCTGAGTGCGGTCCGCAGGAGGGGACCTTATGAGGGGGCGCCGTTTGACGGAATCGCAGAAGACGACGAGCCAAAAAGGGCGAACGCCTTTGGTCCCATTGTCCGGCAGAGAAGAAGATCTGGGGGAGTATATAAAGACCAGATGTGAAGGGGATGCCGTCGAAGGCGAGGCATAGAGGGAGGAGTCAGATCTCTTTCTCTTTCACGGGCTGTGGCAGAGATACAGAAAGCGTCGGGAGCCTCGGACCTAGCCTAGGCAGGTTCCTGCCGGCGTGCCTGGGCCTCTCCTACGCAAGGAAAAAAAAAAAAGACCATGCGGACGCGTCCGGAAGATTGGTGGGACAGGAAGGGGAAGACGATAAAACTCCTTAGCCGTAACGTTCAGGGGACTCAACAGAAGGAAGAAAATTGAGCTCCGCTGACTCCTAATCAACGCGAAAAGACTGAGATGATCGACTATCATCCTATTCACGCTGACTGGGGGGGGAGAACCCTCAGAAGTGACTCGGGTTTCCATCGCCAGAGTGGGCAGAAGGAAAGCCATCGCAGCGAAGTAAAGTCCGTACAAACGTCCTCGTGCCTCGGCAGGAATCTAGTCCTTGCAAAGCCAAGCGAGCCGCACTGCGAAGCTGGGGGGGGTAAAAGGGGAACCGATTTCTACTCAGAGGCTCATAAGAAGTAAGGACCTCATCAGGGATCCGCAACACGTCTGAGAAAACTGGCGTGATGTAATACATCAACAAAAAAGGGGGTATTAATAGAGAGGACAGAAAACACGAGCGTTGGTTTGACTCCGTTTCTTGAGAATGGCAAAGGGAGGGGAGAGAACAGGTCAGAGAAGCCTCACTAGTTTCTGGCGAGGTGCCGATCGATGGGGAAAAGACTCTGAAAAGAGGACTGAATAACCGGGTATCTGCGTTGTGAGTACGGGAAAGAGAGAAGGAGCGGGGCGAGGGGCCACACTAGAACCTATGGCAAATTTAAAACAACGAGGGAAGGGGAGGGGACGTCAAATAGGTCGTTGCGCACGTTGGTCGGGGGGAATCAAAAGGACGAGCGGTCAGTGACGCAGGGGAGAAATCTGGGAGCATAAGGTATCTCTTATTTATCAGTCACTGTTATGGAAAACAAGAAGAAGACGGCTGAAAGAGGCTCCTTGCCTTTCGCGGGTAAAAAAAGCTTCTTACAAAGTCCGCAAGGAGGAAGGGACCGTCGCCCCTACGCGCAAATCTTAAAGAAAAGCCCGGCGTATTGCGAGATATGGGAAAAAAAAAACCCGACGACCCAAAAACCCACTAGCGAAGAAAAACGAGAGATGAGACGGGGAAAGGGGCTAACGGACACGCACCGAAAGGAGGAAGGAGTCTCAGGGGAAATGAACGCATCCAATGCTAGTCTCGACGCTCTCATTGGTCCAAGTTCGACGGTATGCGCAAGGAGCAGAAGAGATCCGTGATCCATAGACCGACGCATACAGAGAGGGGCTTATGTAATCGCTCAAGGACCGCAGGAAGTGAGAGCTGGTGAGGGGGGTGGGGGGGGGCGGGTGCAAACTTTATTCACAAATTTCAGAAAGGATTCAGTGAAAACAGAGCGTCGAGAACTCGCGACTTTTAAGGAGGTCGTGGCGGGGGGTAAGGAGGAGCCGTCGGTACAGGAACATCTACGAAGGATTCCAAATTATAATACTCACCGAGTCGAGGAGAGGAAGACTGCCAGATGGTGTGTGAAGCAGTATAAACGACATGCAGTTATCACGGGCAGAGAGGTGAGAGGACAGGAGAGAGACCGGCCTGAAAGGGGGAGGGGATACGGGTGTGGGAACGGCTCTCTGCTATCATCAGCTTCAGGCCGGCATCGTGAATCGCGGGAGGAGTCCACGGACATCTCAACGACAGAACTGGTGAGTCCGCGTAAGCGAGTGCGAGATCGGGGGTCAACATCTTCGAGCAACTAGGGGAAGAGCGCGGTCGGCTGCAGAGCGCTAACGCTCTCGGAAACCGGTGTTCTCGGATGAGTAAAGAAGAAGGGGATTTTTGTAAGGATGTGAGAGGGTATGGAAGAACATAGCGAAATCTTCTCCGCTAACAAAGGGAGGCAAACAGAGGAGGGGGGCGGAGGGAGGGGGAGGTTCTCTTCGGAACGGCGCTATTCGAGAAAGTCGCTCGCAGATTAGAAAAGTTCTAGTCACCGTAAGTTGGAAGGGATTCCTTACTCTGAACGGGACCCCCGAATAAAAAAAGGAAAGGATAAAGGTCGGAGGTAGACACGGGGGAGATCTGCTCGGGCCGGTCGGAGGGAAGAGGGTGAAGTTTCCCAAGAGAGGGACTCATTCGGAGAAAAAACTTGACGCAAAAATCGTATAGGAGTCCCGCACGAGTAAACCGGGAAGGGGTGGAACTCGTATGACGACCTGGGAAGATGGCGAGGCAACCAGGGAAAAGGAACAGCACCGTAAGAAATGAGGGAAAGAGCACCCGCAAAATCGTCTTCTGCTGCTGTTCGAAAATGAAGGACCGGTACGAGACCGGATAGAGAAAAAGAAAGGTCTGTAGCGACAACAGGAAGAACCGCAGGATTCATGGGGAGAAAAGAGTCCGTGCCGACTTGCACGAGAATCGCCAGGGACAGGGGGAAGGACGAAACTCGCAAGGAGGGAGAAAGGGAACATAGAACTAACGGAGCGCTAAAGGACTTCTCAGTCTATCACGCGTGCTAGTGGCGGGGAAGAAAGCGGTCCCAATCCGATTCCTTCACTAAAAAACGATGATGATCGCCAGTTAAAGAAGAAAAGTCTTCTGGAGCAGAACGAAGCAGAGTCGGACGAAAAAGGGGAGCCGGACCTATCTCTCCTAGGTTCCGCCGAATCAAAAGGGGGCACGAGAAAGAGAGAGAAGAGGCGATCAAAAGAA
>Ga0179591_1335528_pt1 | contig 15590 bp, 22 predicted proteins | sample CZOMad2_1_08_16f_FD_182891 | JGI IMG/M metagenome (GOLD analysis project Ga0179591, IMG submission 182891) | Vadose zone soil fungal communities from Angelo Coast Range Reserve, California, USA - CZOMad2_1_08_16fungal (PacBio error correction) | ecosystem: Environmental > Terrestrial > Soil >...
AAGAACACCTTATTAGCATTATCTCTTTAGCATTTGAAGAAAAGAAGGAGGAAGGGGAAAATCACTGACTACAACTACGCGACCTCATTTCTACGTTGGAGTAGAGGGGATAGGGGGACTAGCTCCGTATCTATACTCAGGACTGAAGAACAGTGTGCTTGTACGAAAAGAGAGAAGAAAGGAAGGAAGAAAAGGGGAACCAATGTGACGGGCAAAGCTTCAGGGGACTGCATCCTGAGAGGGTCTTGGAATAGAGCGGGAATGGAGACAGAAAAGAGACAGCGTCCGAAAAGTCAGGGGGAATTTCCAAAAAAGAACGTCCAAAAATAAAAAAAATTTTCAAGGGAGAGGGAGAAAACTACCTTTTCCAAAGAAACTTTGCAAGCAATGAAAAAGAGTGAAAAACAAGAGAAAAGCATAACCGGGGGGAGAAGCTCGCATGGGAACGGCCTAAACACAGAAGCTCCGCCTGGGGAGAGGGGTTGTGCGACTCTTAAAAGAGGACTAAGTTGAGGGACTCGGCAGAGAGAGGAATTCCAAGGGAAAAGGTAGTCGGATGGAAAGGGCGGCGTCTAACATAAGACTAACCGATTTAGGAGATCAAGGTGCTTACGGTGTTGGGGTTCTTGCTCCAGGAGAAAAAAAAAAAAACAAAACCTGCCACTCGATTGGGCATGGAAGGGGGCGGGGGGGTACTCAGTAATGCGTGCCCCCCTTCAAATTCTGGGGGCCCCTAGGAGTCGAGGGGGGAGCGAAAGTTGCATGATCGACTTTAAGCATTAACAAAAAGGGATGGTGAGATCAAGGACGGAGGACTAACTGTGAGGGGAGAATGGACGGCTTGTCGAGCGACGATCAAAAAAAACAGAGAAAGATGGAGGGGGAAAAAAACTAGAAAAAGAGATAATTGAAAAATCAGTTTCTCGGGCAGGGGGGGGAAGGGGAGTCGCTCATCTCGCCAGGGAAAATGACCTTCGTAGCGGTAAATAGGTTACCTAGCGGGGAGGGGGCGACTTGTACACCGGATATTGCGCGAGAAGAGTGAAGAAGAAGAGGAAAAAAAAAAAAGAAGGAGTTTGGACCATCCTTGGACGGAAAAAAAAGAGGAAGGAAAAGGCAGGAAAAAGGTTGTAACTAAGCCCCAACAGGGCAGACAGAAAGGGGGTTCAGCAGGCGTTGAGTCCGACGTGGACGTTAAATTGGAGAAGAAAGACTCTACTCAAGGAAGAGGGGGTGACTCAAAATCCCTAGGAAAGGTCTAGAGGAAGGATCTGCAAACGTAAAGACTTTTTTGGGAAAGGAATTCTGCCACATAGGAACACCACGCATTCTGGAAGGTGAAAGGAAAGGGGGTTCTACGGCATGGAGAACGGGAAAGTTGGGGAAGGGGGTCAGTCTGCAAAAAAAGAAGAAAGGTAGGGGGATGATGGCCAATCGGATAAAGGACTAATTCTAAGTCCATTAAGGTTAGAAGAAACGTTATTCACCGTTTTTCTGGAAGTATCGGGGGAGGAACGGGGGAGAGACACACAAGGAGGTGGATTAGTAACGGAGAGGAACATTCTTTGGGGTTTTGCTGATTTTTGTAAAAGGATGACAGAGATTGAGCAGGGGGGGACGGGGAAATGAAGGGGAATACCTTTAGTAAAAGTTTAAAATTCTTCACCAAAAAAAGGAGGTCAGGAGCAGGGGAAAAGGCTTGTGAGGGTTTTATTACAAAGGTGGACAGCCCAAACAGAAAGTGATTGGCAATAAACAAAGCAGACTAAGGGGGGGGGTGGGAAATCTGCGAAGGTTTATTTAACTTGGAAAAGGGACAGATATCCTGATTTTATTAGTCAGAGGACGTGTAAAGAGGGGGGAGGGCATGAAAGATGATAAAAGACGACAGGGAAATAGACGGGAAAGGGGGGGGGGGTCATGTTAGTGGGCATGATGCAGAAGTAAAAGGGGGAAATGTGAAGAGAGACGGTAAAGTGAACGGGTTTGGGGAACTGGGTAATTTGGGGTCGCGAAAGGGGCGGTGGGGGGTGGCAGGGAAAAGGCGAGCAATTAAACACAGGATCAGACAATTGGGAAAAGCAACGCAAAGAGATTTAAAATGGACATATTCCCAGTTTGGTTTTTGACGGAACGCTGGGAGAGGGAGAGGAGGGAGGTCCCAATCTCGTAAAGTACCCCGAAAACAAAAGCAGAAAGAAGAGACTCGCATGGCTCAGTCATCTCAAGGGGAGGGAGGGGAGGGTTTTGAGGACTGCGGCATTTGGAAAGGGGAGATGAAAGGAAGGACCGCAGAACCCTCACTACAAGCCGAAAACAAAAAACCCTCCTTCCGCTTCGCCTCTCAGGGAGGGAAAGGAAGGTCGCGAAAAAAGGATGTTGGGGGGCACCAATAAGGGGAAGTTAACTCTGGGGGAAAGATACAAAATAGGGGAAAAGGGGAGGGGACTCTATCGGGTGCCTCGAAAGGACATAGTCCTTTTCGCGCCGAGTCCAAAAAAACGGGATCAAGGGGGAAAGAAAAGCGAGAAGGGTGTTCTATCGTTTGCCAATCCCGAAAGGCTCTTCATAGGAAGTCGTTCCATGGTCCTAATCGACAGGAAGGGGAAGAACATAAAGCAAGAGTTGGGGGTCCGACTCAGGCCAGCACTCCTTCACTCGACGGAAAAAATTAGGGGGGGGAAAAGTAGGAAGATTTTTTATAAAAAGTGACGCAAACAGATTCATTTAACCCGAAAGGGGGCAGGAGAAGAAGGAGATCCATAGTGGGTGTAGCTGAACGAGGGAGGAGGTGGGGGATTGGGGGGGGGGGAAGGGAATGGCCTAAACACGACAAACCAAGGGATCTTAGAGTCTGAAAAGTGGTCATAGGGGGGGCAAGGAACACTTTCTGGTTTTCCCAACAAGAAAAGTCAAGCTTGTCAGGGGTGGTAAAACTCCTCGATTCTGACACGAAATACAAAAAATAGGTTACAGAAGAAAAGTGGGGAGAAAAAGGACAAGGGCAAGCTCAAAGGGTTGGAAAAAGGGTTTCAACAGACGGGAAACGGGGAGGGCAAGAAAGGGGGGAAGGGGCAGGCCAATTATAAGGCGCCTGGGGGGTTATTCAACACCCAGGAGGGGTGAAAACGAAAAAACAAAACGACCCAATCTTAAGTCTTGATCACAAACACAGGTCAACCGGAGGGGGGGGGGTGGCAATTGGGTGAAACAATTGGAGAAGTCAAGAGAGGCAGTTGGGGATGAAACCTTCGGAGCAGACAAGTGAGAGGCTTCTAGGGAAGATCGTTATCAAACTAGAACCCAATTATTTTTCTAAGAATGAAGGGGGAAATAGATCGAAAAAAACGATGAGGAGGAAGTGAGAGATTATCACTTCCTTGAGAACCTCAAAGGGGGTTTGAGAGGGAGCACGAGCGAATCTAAGACTGTGAAATGCGATAATAGGTGGGGAAGGAAGATTGCCGGCGGAGTAAGTTTACAGGAAGGGTTCCAACAACTCTACGAAGAAAAGCTCCTGGGGGGGGTGGGGGGTCCAAACGCCGTTCATAATTGATGGTTGGGGCAAGGTAATAGGGAGGATTACAGTGAACATAAACATTCAGACTGCCGGAAAGTCGGGAGAAAAAAATTAACTTCTGAGGGGAAAAAGCTCTTTATTGATCAACAGAGCACAATCGGGGAGCAAAAAATAAGGGGAGGGGGTATCGGGGGACTTTATGTGTATTAAGTACCTCTCGAGGGTGAGCCCCTTCAACACTGAGGGGGGGAAAGGGTTTACGCATGGTGGGATGTCAGGAAAAAGGACAGACTCAAGTGAGAAGTCTCAAATTCATGTCGGTGGCAGCAAAGGGGGACCAAAGCCACCTCAGAAAGGGTAAGGCATACAACGGAAAGACCTGGGGGGGAGCTCGAGAGCCTGACCGCCTAACGGCCAAAGATAGGGGTGAGATTCAAAAAAAAGAACAAGGTAACTACTTTGAGGAAGAGAATGCAGAGGGGGGAAAATAAAAGGAAGGTAATCCAAGAAAAATAAAGATGAGGGCTCCCCTAAGGGGCGATATTCACGGTCCATAGACCGATACGAGAGTGGCAGGGGGGGAGGGGGGAGGGGGACTAAAACAAATGAGATCAGCACTTATCGTGCCCTGTCTGGGGTCTAAGGAAGGCCAGACGAAATTCTTTCTAACCCTATATCTGTAATGGTCCGTGTGGGAAGACCTAGGGGGGGGGAATCGGTAAACAGGAATCGGCGGCCAAAAAAGCAGGTTGAAAAGGGAAAACGAGGGGGCGGAGGCAACTGAGAGGAAAAGCTCTGGCGGGGAGTAAAAAGATGTAGGCGTATTTGATCAAAGGAAAGTCAGGGAAAGACCAAGGAAAAAAGGGGAAGCCAGAGAAGGAAAGTACGGGAGATGCACGGGGAGAAAGAGGAGGTGGGGGGAGTAGGGGGCGGGCATCCCGCTAACTTTCAAAGAAACATAAAGCAGAAAAAAATAGAAAAGAAAAAAAGGGATATTCAAGAATCCAAAAGGATAGTCGGTGTCTGTCTACAAGGGAAAACGATCAAGGGGGTAGCGGTCAGGGGGGGGGGGAGCGCCTTTTCTACAACCAGGGGAAGCGCAAAATTCACAAAGAAACAAGGGAAGTTGATTCCTTCCCTAAAAAAAGCACGCGAAAGGAGAAACGCGAGGGAAAAAAGCTTGGCAGGCTGGGGAAGAAGGGGGGGGAGGAGCGGGAGGAAGGGTCATCAATAATCATCACTTCCATCTTGACCCAGAAGACTGGGAAACGCGCTCTCAACAATGAAAGGGAAATCTAGGACCGGGGAAAGACGTTAATCAAAGATGATATGGGATCACCTGTCGGTTTGGGATTGGGGGGGGGGAACCATCACTGGGGACTCTTTTTTAAAGGAAAAAATGGGGGGAACGAAAAGCTTCAACACGCTTGCCTGAGAAAATCAGGGGAACTTCCGGGGGAAGAACGGATACACGTGAAACAGGAACCGGTCTTACTCGGTAAGAAGGAAGAAAAAACCAGAAGTCATCGGTGCAAACCGGGAAACAAGAAGGGGGAGGGAGGTCACTAGTCTCAAAAATCCAAGGCGGGGGGGAAGGACAAGGTGGAAATCACTAACTTCGACACGGTGCCTCCGGAATGAGAGACATAGGGGGGAGGGCACTGCATAGTTATTTAGATTTAAAAGGAATCCCGACGGGGGGGGGGGGGGAAAGTGCACGATGCCAGGTGCCGATCCATCCGGCGCAACACTGGGGAAAAGGACACCTAAGGAGGGGGTGGGGCGAGAGGGTGAGAACCCGTTTGGGACAACGCAAGGGGGGGACGGGGGCAAGAGCGAAGGGGAAGGAGGACTGGAAAATCTCGGCGGGAGTTTGTCACGAGCCGGGTGGTACCAGCTCAACGACTGGAAAAAAGATTAAACGTAAGGGAAAAGGGGGGGGAGATATTAAAAGCGGGATGACATTAGGATAAATATTGGGGAAAAATCAATTCCCAAAAGAGGGTGGGTGGGGTTCTATCTCTCAACTCTTGAATCTCTAGGGGAGTCGTGGGAAAAGGAAAGGAAAACTCACAAGCGGTGGTCACATAGGCAATGATAAGAACTGGTCGAGGAAAATGGAGGTCTGATCGAAACCGGGTAAGCACCATGATACATAAAAAAGAAGAGAGGTTGTGAGAGTGGGGGCAGAAAAGACGAGGAACGAGGGAGGAAATAATCGGCGCGCTAAAAACAATCCGGAGATCATCGAAAAAGAGAAAACGGAGTGGGAAGTTAGCAACCGTGGTTTGTAGAAAGGAAGAAAGAAGGAAAGAGCTGCAGAATCGTCGAACGTGAGCAAATGTCCGGGTGCCCTAAAATGGAATAACACAAAGCATTTGTCAGGAAGAGGAACGGGAAGGTTGGCGGCGCTATGTCTATCCAATACCTCAGTTAAACCGGGGAGATACCAGGGGAAAGGACAGAGGTATTGGGAGCTCATCCTTGCTCGCGCATCGGATTTAAAAGCTTCAGTTCTGAGACAAGGGGGGACTTCAGACGTAATCCTCCGGGGGAAAGGAGTCAAACACAGGAGAAAAAAGAGCCTGGGTCTGGGGCAGGAGTTAAAAACTCTAAAAGAGTCCCACCCTTTCTTGAAGAGGAGAATTGGGAGAGTTGGGGGGGACAGGGGGAGGGGAAGAGAGGAAACTAATTGACAGTCCTACTATCCTTGTCTCCATCTTAAGACTTGGGGAACTCAATCAGAAAGGGGAACGATCGAAAAGAAAGGGTATGTAAGTCACTGGTTCTCGGAGAATCGCTAAGGGAAACACACGCCGGCCTGAGAGGGCGTGAATAATCACTTCTTAAAGGGGGAGCTTCGACTTCCGAGGGCGCTCTGACGGGAAAAGGTGGAATCAACCGCGCGTCGATGCTAGTCAGAGAGTCAAAAGAGTCGAAAGAGGGATCAAGGAAAGCTTCTCTGAGTCTGCACGCTTGAAAACTGAAGGAAGGACGCTGCACAGAAAGGGGGGGGGGCTGTGCCGTGCCCAAGCATAGGATATTCGTACTGGGAAGGGAAGAACAACAAAGGAAAAAAGAATGGTAGAGGGGAAGAAAAGAACAACAACTGATTAAGGTCAAACATTCTTTATTTTCATCTAGAAGGAAGGTTCTCGCGGAAGGGAAAAGGGAAGAAAAAGGGGGGTCCAAGAGGGGAAGAAGTCGCGGGATCGGTAAAAGCTCTAAGAAAAAAACTAGCAGGGAGAGATTCCAAAAGGGGGGCGTTTTACTAAAGGGCACCTTCGTCTAGGGTCAGAAAAAAAACAAAAGGAAGAAGTAAGCAGGAAAGAGGTCAGCGTCAGCCTGCTCTAAAACTGTCATCGTTGAATAAGCCAAAAACTATCATGAAGGGGGAGGAAAAAAGAAGGGGCTTCCATGCACCTTAGCTTCGTACCGTATCCTATTGGAAAAATGAGGGAGTACAAGAACTCGGGGGGGTCAAAGGAGGAAAAACAATTGCCACGTCAAGAAAAACAGACCCTCCAGCAAAAACGGTCGAGCTTGGACAAACCAGAAAAAAAAGGAACCCGCGAAGAAGCCTGCTGAGGTGGTCGGTAAAGGAAAGAGTGCAAAAGGAGGGGGGGAAGGCCAAGGGGAAGGGGGAAATTAAAAAGTGGAAATGAAGCTCCAGGGGGCGCGCCCACTATCTCGAAAAAGGGGAAGTATATCACGTTGAGAACAAGGGGGGTCTTGGGACGGCGCCGCGCCGTCAAAGGGACCGCTAGGGGGGTGAAAAAGGAACGAGGGACTTGGACTAGTGGAAAACATTGCGCTGGCCAAAGAAAAGATTGTGAAGCTCGAGGGAAAGGGCAAAAATGGCAAATTGGTGCAGGTCTAAGGAAGGTTACAAAAACACCCGTGAGGGGTGAAGGGAAAAGGACGACAAGAGGTGCGAGAGTCGAAAACGGCTTTCGAGACGGGAAAACAGACATCCACTCCGGAACATCCCTTTTGGGGGGAGGAAGTCGCAACAGGGAATAAAAGGGGGGCGAGGTCATCGGGGGAAGGGGTGCGGGTACGGTAGGGAAAGGCAAATAGAAAGAGACGACCGTCGTAAGGTATTTTACCGGAGATGGCGGTTCGATATTTGGGAAAAAAGGACCCAATTAGGCGATGCCACTAGGGGAAGAGAGAAGAGAAAAGATGTTGGGCCTAACCTGTCGAGGGAAGCTTTTCCCGAAAGCCAACCAGGGGTCACAGAAGCTCGCACAAGGCTCACGGAGATCAAGGGATTCGTGGGAAGAACGTGGGGAAAAGTCAGAGCGTGTCCTACATACGAGGAATGACTGTCTCAAGAAGGGGAAGGGGAATTATCTGCGAAAGGTCAAGAATCGAAAAGGGGGGAAAAAACATGCATTTCGAAAAGGGAGAAAAAAAACAGTGGTGGAGTGTAAAAAGTGTCGACTCGAGTCTTTCACCTGGCAGTGTTTTCGGATGAGGGGGCAAGGACACAAAACACTAGGGTCTGATCAATAAAGCTAGAAACTGAAAAGAGTTCGTTCATCTTAACAGGGTAAGGCACCTAAGTTAGGGAAGAGGGGGGAGGGAAACGGGGGTGACGGCAATGTTATTTGATACGCACGAAAGTATGTGGGGGAGGGGGGGGGAACCGCGCTTAGTTAAAATGGACAGGATTAAAGAAGGGAAAACGGTAATTTTAAAGTGTATCATGGGCGGCAAACACACCAACGTGGATACTGTAAGAGGGCAGAATGGGGGGGAAAGAAGGGAGGGGCCTTGGAAAGCCCAAAGCAAGGAGGGAAAAGGAAGAAACCAAACTCAGCTACTGAGTGGGGGTGAGGAAAAAAAGAGAGGAAGTTGTGGCGAGAAAACTTCTTAAAAAAGACTCAAAGGACGAAGTGGAGGAAAAGAAAGAAAAGATTCAACCTGCTTTGAACAGCGAAAAATTGCCGGGAAGGGGATGAGGGGGAGATACTGAACGGCATAAGAGAGAGTGGACTTTGGGGTAATTGGGTAGCGAGACGAAGGACACGGGGGGGAGAAGGAAATACTGGTAAAGGTGTTGAAGGTAATTTGCAGAAAAATGGTTTTTAAGGTGTGGGGAAGGAAAGAGTCAAAACCAAATACAGCACAGGGAGGGGAGACAATGGGAAAGAGGAAACGCAACTATACGTTGGGATTGGGGACTGGAGAGGGGGAGGTTGTGTGGTATACTGGGCGGTCAATCGTAGGCTTTGACCGTTCTATTCTATACCGAAATAAATACAAAAACCAAACGAAATCCCGCGGTGACCCAAGGAGAGGAGAGAGACTATCTTTAATTACGTCGGCAGCAATTTTCGTGAATTCCGTACTGAAAAGACAATACGACTCAAACCCCCAAAATAGCAGCGGAGGGGAAGGGGTCAGTGCTCACGGAGAATTACTTTTTAAACCGTAAGGGGGAAAAGGACCGAAGGGGGGAATAAAAAAGGGCGCAGACACAATTCACCTATCTGTAAGGGAGGAAGAGGAGGTAAGGGAGGAATGCGCCTCAGGGAAGAGAAGAGGTAATGAGCGAGTTTATATCAGGGGGGAAAAGAGAGAAACGCTCTGAGAGGTATGAGGGGGTCCTAATCAAAATAAAACTTTATCACACTTTCCAGCAGAGGGGGGGATAGGAAGGAAGGTAAAAACCGAGGGGGAGGGAAGGAATTTTCAAGGGGATCGGGACGTTGGGGGGGGGAAGTTCTTCAATGATTTTCCCTAGGCGGAATGACGTAGATTAGAGAACAGGAGGAGGGTGAAGGGACGATTTCGTGGGGGCATTGGGTAGTGATGAGATAAAGACAATTAATTCGGTGTCTTACCTGACTAAAACTGGTCAAATTGAAGGCAAAAAAGGGAGGCACGGTACCAACTCTCCCAAAGCAGGGTTTCACAAAAGATAGACGGGGAGGACTCCACCCTCAACACACGCGATTACAAGAACAGGAAGGTGGAAGGAACCAGAGGGGGAGACAGAGGGGGAGAAAAGGGAAGGTGTGTTGAAAAAAAGGAAAGTTGAAAAACGGTAAAGAATAGGAAACCTGGGAGAGGCAAGCTCAACCTTTGGGGGTAACTACCCAGAAACGATTTCCCAGCTGAAAAAAGAAGTGGTAACAACAGGTAGAGGGTTGTGCGGTAAGGTAAAGTCAAAAAAGTTGGGGCAGATCAAAACGGAGGGGGAAGAAGACCGTCTCTATAAAGTTTCCCTAAAAAAGACCAAAAAAATTAGTAAGAAGGAAGTGGCGGGGGGAATTGTATTCTCAACAAACAACAGATTATTATTAACTAGGTCGGGGGACTGAATGAGGGGAACAGAACTGGTGTTATCGTTGAGGACTTTCTATAAGGGAACTTCAGACGAAGGGGGGGGGGTCAGAACAAAAGCAGCGAACTTGTTACAGGAAAGGGGTAAAAACCACTCGAGGGGAATAAGAAAGTTTGTTTGTGCTACCGAGCAGATTTGTATTGGTGGGGGGGGGGTCTTTGAAAAACACGGGGGGAGAGGGCTAGAAACAAGTTAGAAACCTTATGGCCGAACGGAGCGAGGCCGTCAAAAAAAAGAGGGAGGGTAAACAAAAGGGGTTGAGAAAAAAGCTTCTCCATCGGAACTTGAAAAAAAATTAACACAGGGAGAGATAGTGAGGGTGAGGAGGTGAGGTAAGGACGGCAAGGGGAAACCACCAGATTATATCTGTAAAATTGGTTAAGGGGAACTAAGTGGGGGGCATTCTCCCGGAAAAGAAGGAATAAGAGAAAGGAAGGAATGGGGGGTCAAAACTGTAGAGCTTTGGACCCAAATAAACCCGAAGAAAGAGGGGAAAAAAAAAGTAACTCTGGGAGATAAATCTCGAGAAAGATGAAGGAAAAGGGAAAGACTATTGGGGAAGTAAATCAAGTCATACGGTACAAAATACTTGGGAGTGAACGCGTCTCAAGAGGAAAAAAAGTCCCTCAGTCAGAGTAACTATCTTTGACAGGAGCGAAACTTAATGGGTTGCAGAGGAAGGCACAAATGAAATAACTAGACTAAGTTGTGTTCAAAGGGGGGAAAACAACCATATCTAGAAATCAATTATCTCCTGGGGTGCCGTATTTCCAGAGACCGGCCTCTACCTATGGTGGAAGGAGGCGAGTAGAGGAATTGATTGAGCAAGCCCTTTTGGGATAGCCCAGGAGAAAGAGGAGGAACCCTATCAGGAGGGGGGAGAAGTATTCGCGCCGTATTAAGATCTTCTCTTCCATCGATCGGAGGGGATTCGGCGAAAGTAGGTGGGGAGTCGGAATGAAAGCGGAAGAAAAGAACTTCACTTGGATCGTCATCAAGGGTATCTAGGAAGGACTTAACGGGGGCGGACGCTGCGTCGGGTGGTTGGGTGGATGGAGGAAGGTTCAAGATATCTCGGGAACTGGCAACGGCCGAGAAGGAAAGAAATACCGGGAAGAATAAAAAAACAAATTTTCAGGGATGGGCAAGAAAACTGTAGGGGGGGGGGGAGAGGGGGCTACATTGTCTCCACTAAGGCTCGGATGTGGGGGTGATCCAACTGGTTCAGGAGCCGAAAATGGAATACAAAGGAAAACAACGTAAACAAAAACTTTAAAAAAGGAGAAGTCAGAGAAAAAAAGGGGAACCAAGGAGAAAATCACGAAAAAAGAAAATGCTGTCTATGAGGAGTGAGAAGAGGTAAAGTACGATCCGACGAAAAGAAATCGAGATTAAACCTGCTTAACAAGGAGAGAAATAAAGGGAGGGAAAGGCGCCGTTCCCATCACAGACAAAGCTCTCATATGTCGGAACAAAATTATCTCCGGGGGGGTTGGAAGACACTTGGGGAAGGGATTTGGGCGGAAATGGTACTCATAAAGCGTCAAAACCCTCGAATCCTTTATGAAAATGACGGTGGATTCCGGGGGGGAAGAAAAACGAGTTGCACATTACCGGTCTAACCGTAAGAAAAAAGCCGGAAGGGTTCATCTGGTGGAAAAACCAGGACAAAACAAGACTGTTTGCTTTAAACCTAGAAGAAAAAAATCCGCTGGGGTCATAGCCAAAGTCAGATCGCAAGAAAATGCTACAAGACGTGGTGACTCCTCTTGAAAAGGAAGGAGTCGGGGAAGGAGGCATGGAGTTTGAAAAAAAGGGGACTCACTAGTTAGGGTGGTTTGGGGGAAAGGGAGAAGCTAAAAAGGGCCAGTGGGTACACTCAAATCGTACGTCGGACACTTGGGGGGGGGGAAAAAGAACAAGGGGGGGGATGTGTAGAAGAGGCAACGAGACACTGATGGGGTTTTGGGAAAGGAATAGAAGTGAACGAAAGGATCAATTGAATCGGCGCGTGGGGAAGAAAAATGTACTTAGGAGCCTGGATGAAAGACAAACATTAACCACGTATCAACGACCGAATGAAGGGGGTAAGGGAGCACAACACGTGGCGCTCTGGTGACACTTATTATTTATTATTAAGAGGATATTGTCCGGAAAAAAGCGCGGAAAAAGAGGGAGGTTTTAGATAGAGGAGAGAACTAAAGCAGCGAATGGCGGACAGAGTGGGAACTAGATATCCAGACTACAGGGAAAAGGTATTGTCAATCTCAGGAAGGTTGATTAAAAGGGGGCAGGCATTCTCATCCAGGGAAAGGAAAGAAATAAGAGAGAGACTAAAATTTGTTAGAGGGGAAGAATAAACCGAAGAAACCTTGAGTTAGGGGGGAGTCTCGGCGCGCTCGAAAGGAACATTCGATTCTAATCACATCCTCCACGGACAGAGAAGAGAGAGACAAGAAAGGGGGGGGGGGGTTAAACTAACTACAGGAAAAGCGAAATGCAAAAAAGAATATGCTGCTCACAACAAGAGTGTAAAGGGGACAAGGAAATTGAAGCGACAAGCTCTTTTGGAACAGGAAGAGAGGTCGGCTGAGTGGGAAAGAAAGGGGGGGAAAAAACCGAAACAAAACCGGTACGCACGTGCTCCCAAAACCTGCTGGGGGTGGGGAAAGACGTCAAACAAACGCCTCCATTGCTCGCATCTTCAGGGGAAAAAAAAGATCTGGTCCATGAGGGAATGGGGGTCAAACTTCACACCGACAAGGCAAAAAAAGAACGTAGTCGTAACACAAATCATCCAATGAAGTATCTGAGGGGACGGGAGGGGAGTTCCCGGGCTATCCACAAATTTGGAAGGGGTAGGAGGAAGCGCTGGAAAGGGGGGGAAAAGGGCTTTATTCAGATCAAGTTGGAAGAGGACGACTAGACGGCAAAAAAAGGCCTAAAGGAGGGGTGGCAAGCATCCTATGGGGAAAAAGGACGACCTTATTTTTGGAGGAAGACTCTTTCAAACTCGAAAGAATTCTCTAGATGCGAGAACACAAGAAGGAGGAGGGAGAGAATCAGAATAGGTACTTGGAGTAAGTTAAGCCTGTCTGAAAAAAAATAGAAAAACGCAATGTGGGGAAACCAGAAATCGTGGTCTCTAACTTAGACCCTCGAATTCCTAAGAAAGGACCTCGTCTTAGGCGGGAGGGGGAAAAAGAATAACTGGTCAAGAAGCAAAAAAAACGGTCTTTCCAACGCTCATCTGTTCGCAATATAGGAGAATCTCTAGAAAAAAAACAGGGGAAAATATATATAGGATTCTACGATATCGAAAAAAGGGAAGGATCAGGTAACAATCGTGGGGAAGACGCGACCAGTGTTGGAGAATACGGGCCGCAAAAAACCTTAAAAAGAAACAGTATGGGGAGGGGTCGGGGAAGAGGGCCTCTCTCTGGTAACCTCTTTCTCTCTCAAAACAAAAGGGTTCGTTGGAAAAAAAAAAGACAGGGAGATAAAGGGAGGCGAAAGGCTCAAATGAAAACGTGAAAGAAGGCAGGGGAAAATCATCAATTACGAAGCAGTGCGTGAAGTCAATTGGAGATCACTCCTCCGATAAGAAGAAAGAAGAGCCTTCCATCATTTATACTCCTTTACATGGATTCGTGAAACAAAGTAGCAAGGGAAAAGGATAGAAAAGCCGATAGGGGTCCAACGAGCCGGGAAGCCATCGTAAAGCTTGAAAAAAAAAAGAACCAGCACCAAAGGGGGGAAGTGCGAGGTGACTCCTAATGAAAACCCGGAGAAGACTAAGCGGGAGATGGTTGCAAAAAAGGCACGAGTTGCGACGTCGGGGGGGGGGAAGGGGAATCAAAGGAGTACGCGTGTAATCCTCAGAGAGGAACAATGGGAAGCAAAGAAAAGACCAAGAGGGAAAGGAGACGGTGCGGGGAAGGAGGAGGACGGCAGAAAAAAGGAAATCAAGAAGAGAGAGGGCAGTAAACAGCTTTGGTCTCTTAAAGGTCGTCGGGGGAACACAAGGGAAAAGATGCTTGGCACGCTCCGTATTCGAGAGGGGGGGTTGACAGGGACGTCAGAGGGGGGGAAAAGGGAAAAAAACCGTTCTGTGAATCATATTCATGGAAAGCTCCGGGGGAGGGGATAGGGGGGGAAGAGAGCATCTGTAGGGAGAGAAAAGCGGCGACATCCAAAATCGACAGTTCTGAGAGGAGCAAAAGAGGAAACACAGAGAGAGTGCGATGGGAACGTGTCTCTGAACAAAGGAGTGAGGGGAGAAAAAGAAAAGGTGTCCATCAAAAGCGGGAAAGTGTGAAGCGACGGTTAAAACTTTAAACGAGAGGAAAGGAAGGAGACACGAGATCAACGAAGAAAAAATCAGGGAGGGTGGAAAGCCGGGGGGATGGAAGATCATGGGAAAAAAAAAAAAATCACACCGCCGTGGAAAAGTGAAACCCGAACCTTGTAAAGTGTAAAAGAAGGGGCCGGGAATAACTGTCCCATCTAAAAAGACAGGGAAGAGACAGGAAGGAAGGGGAGAAAATGACCTCCGTCGAAAAAAAGGAAAACGGCTTCGAAAACACTGCATTTTGAATGAAGGAGAGGAGGAACTATGGAAAAACAAGGACAGTCTTTTAAGTCAGTCACTTCTGGACGGTAGGGCACCGAGGGTCGCTTCTCCTGGCCACACTCAATAAAGAAAGTATAAAGACGATAAATACTAGATAAAGGGACCAAGTACAGTCTTTGTTATCGGAGGGGCAAAGGGGAAGTGGAAAACTCGGAGAGGGGAGACCTGGGCGGAAGAAAGTTGAAAAAGTACCGAAAAACCGGGGGTTTGGGCGGGGGGGGGGTTGGTGAAAGGAGAGTATTAAGCCAGATTAACCGGTGGAAAAAACAACAGTAATGTGGGAAAAAAAAGGGGGTATCCGTTCTCAACCCCCACCTTACTTGAAGAGAAGGACGCGAGGGGGGGAATTCGGGGGAAAAGGGGCACCGACAAAATAAAAAGAATTAGGTGAAGAAACCCCGGGTAATACGTTTTAGGGATGACGCAGGTGAGGCACGGGGGTAAGCAGAGATGCTGACATTTCGGGTTCAGGGGAATCGCGTTCAAAACAGGCGGAATCGAGATTGGTACGCTATGATGAGGAGCAGCGACAGAACAAAAAAAAAAATAAAACCTGTGCGGGTTCTGGGAGGGGCGAATTCTATTGGAAACGGGGGAAGATGACGAATAAGACTTTCAAATTTGGGGTGGGTGAGGGGGGGGATTGGGGAAGAATTTTCGGGGGGTGAACTGACGGGCGGAAGTGCAAAAAAAAAAAGGAAGCAGCAATTGGGCGGTCTCCAATGTAGAATCGACCAACAGGGGGGGCCAAGATCGGGCTGAAGGGGGTAAAAAGTTTGGGGGGGGGAGGAGAAAACTGGGACTTGTCTAATAAGGTATGGGGCGGGAAAAAAAGGGAGACGATTCAGAAGAAAAAAGACCAGGGGGCAAGATCATCTCATCCTCGCCTATACAAAGGTTAATTCGGGCGATCCGGTCCTTCTCTTTCATTAAGAAACTTCCCAGAAAGACAAGAGACTACAAACTACTAACCGAAGAGCAGTGAGACGAATAGAGTAAATCAACTCCGAAAAGTACGGGGTGTTCCACCATAAGGCAAAATGTAAGCATTCCGCCGGGGGAAGAAAAAAGGCACCTACAAG
>Ga0179591_1290331_pt1 | contig 15589 bp, 17 predicted proteins | sample CZOMad2_1_08_16f_FD_182891 | JGI IMG/M metagenome (GOLD analysis project Ga0179591, IMG submission 182891) | Vadose zone soil fungal communities from Angelo Coast Range Reserve, California, USA - CZOMad2_1_08_16fungal (PacBio error correction) | ecosystem: Environmental > Terrestrial > Soil >...
AAACTGAATGTTGTGCGCGCGTGCAGAGCTGGCACGGCGCGAGGATACCTTCACGGGAGGGCTGGCGGGTGACCACTCGCGAGGAAGGGAACTCTCAGAGAAAAGTGCATGAAAAAAAGGGCGAAAACGGATGTTAGAGGAATTCGCAGGTGTTTTGGAACCGGGAAAAGAAAACTAATTTTCCATCGCAAAGAAGGACATTTTACCTTCCCCGAACAAAAAGAAAGGGGCCGCGTACCTTCAGACGGGGGGACTTAAATAAGGAAGCAGTGATTGGTCTGGTGTTAGAATGCCGCCGGGCAGACGTGCTATCTTTTGGGGACGGAGTTCGCGAGGAACGTCAGCGCGTTTGTGCCGAACGCGATCGTGGCCCTGGAAAAGGAGAACACTTGTTGGGGGAGGGAAGGCACGGCAAGTACAATCGGGTACGCAAAAGAAGGTTACCTCGTTGGTCGGTGGGGGGGCTTGAGGGCACGCTAGTGCTTGACGGGTCACAGGGGAAAAGAGCTGACTGTGAGAATGAAGAGAATCGTGGGGGGAGTAAGAGAAGAACGGGAAAGGGGTTGGCCGGCAAGTAATCATATGACCGAGGACTGAAATCCACCCAAGCGCCATGGAAAAAGATGAATAGAGAAGTGAATGAGAATTGTGCATTGGGAAGACGAAACAGGGAAGTGGTGATCTTTGGGTGGCCTGCGTGCGCACGGCGTCATGCTCGGAGGGGGAAGTTAATAATTGAAACGGGGGAGATCCTGCTAGGAGGGGGGGGGGGGAAATCAGTAGAAGGGAAAACGTGGGCGTGCGTAGCTTCGGCGCTATATTCTAACCACGGGGGTCTTAAGGTCACTACTGCAGGGTGAGATCTCTTGAAAAAGTTTGGGACATTAAAGCCGATAAGAACTGTGCATGCGAAAGGTACTCGAAAAAAGATTGAGGGGAAGATTTAATGAAAAGGACACCCCTATAAACGGATTATGTGGGGAAAGTCCTGGAATTAGGAATTGAACCAGCGCGGGGGGGGTGAAGAGGGGGAGTAGGCCCTATCCCATTTTTGGAAATCACTGCCTTTTTTAAACGAAAAAGGATATTTTTGTCGATCGGGAGGCTTTAGGCAAATCCGCTTTCGGGGAAGCGGGAGGGTGAGCCGAAAAGAGGGATTACTGAATTTGAGGATTGCGGCTCATCATGGGGGGGTGGGGGGTTCAGGGGAGGAACTCTCAGATGATAACCGGGAAAGGCAGAGGAAACGCGGCGCGGAAGCGGAGTTTCTCCTCACTGGGAAGGGGAACTATGAGCCTTCTAAAGGAAGCTCCGGGTAAGGAATATCTGGAGGAATAATAATGGAGGGAACGCATCACCGATACTTAGAACTGGATCATCCTAACTAAAAAGTAAAGCTGGGCGATAGGGCACGAGAGTACGTGGAAGGAGGCAAGTTTACAATACATTCATATCGAAACGGCAATGGGCGCAGATTCGTAAAAAAAATGGACAGGGGTACGGGGTGAGGTTACACTGGGAAACTTCAAAGTTGACATCGGGGAATCAACGGAATCGGTGGGGGAAAACTTTACTCCCGAAAAGATGGGAAGGGCGGGAAAGGGGTTGTGTCGCGGCGGACAGTATGTTAACAGATGATTGGTGACCCGGTAGGTGGGGGACAGCCAAAGGCCATGAAGGGGTCAAGGAACACGAGGCTGATGGGAAAGTACGGGACTCATGAAAGGCCTGAACCGGGGCCCCTCGACGGGACGGAACCGACCGCCCCGTATCAAAGGCAATTCTTTGAAGGAGGAAGTGAAATCTTAGTGATATTTTGGTTGGTAATGGAAAAGCCGCCGGAGGGCGAGACTTTCTAAGCAGTGAAACGGGGGGCTAAAAGGGTCTTGTAATTCATGAAATTGTGTACGAAGTTGCGGGAAAGGGAGCCTGCCCTGGATGTTCTTGGTGATGTATCTCTAAAAAAACTGATTAGATGAAAAAATATAGAAGGGAATACATCAAATAAACTCATTCAGGGAGGAAGATCGAAAGTCAGTGAACCAATCTTTCATGATTTCAATACCCGGATTAAATACTTCTCCTCCAGAAAGAAAGGAGCGGAAAGAAGTTCCGAGAAAAAAAAATTGACATCGGCCACGCCTGAAAAACCACTCCAGCATTCAGTGACAGAGTCCAATGTGCAGGGCTTAGAGGCAAGTCCAAAAACTAGCGGTGGCCGGACAAGAGTAAATCGTCTGTAGGACAATGAAAACGGCTGAGGTCTAAATGGTGGGGGAGGTCCACTCCGGAAAGAGGATATGTTCACCTGCGATAAGGCGGACGAAATTTCCTAATCAACAGAAATCGTTCGGGGATCCAACGTTTGTTAACCTTCACTATTCTGCCGGTTACCCAAGGGAATGAGACCCCAGTTCCAAAAAAGAGGGCCAACAGGGACCAGCTGCCCAGAGTGAGATCGACGCATCAGCAAAAACCGTCGAGGGGGAACAGTTCCTCCGCCAGGGGACTCACGCATATGCTTGGGAAAAGTCTTTCTATGGAGAAAGCAGTATCTGGCACATAATGTGTGACGCCCTTCGTCGAATGGCAGAAGGCAGGCGACGTAATCAAAGAGATCAGCATCCCGTTCACCTGGGGAAAGAGCAATTCCGCGCGCGGGGGATGCGAGGGGAACAGTTTATCATCGGAGGAGGGACCGCCACAAAAATTTGCAAAAAGAGAGAAAGCGGAAAAGCCAAATGAAGGGCCCCGGGTTTTAGGCGCAATTAACTCACGGAGGGCCGAAGCGAGTACACCGGACCGAAGCCGCCGCACTAAACAAAGGAGAATCAGGGAAAGGGCCAAAAAAAAGGAGTGAAGAAAAAAGGGAAGAGGGGGGGGGAGAGAGACGCGAATCGTCACCAAGCGCGCGTTTCAAGCCTAACCGTGGGCTCAACATTTCGTCGGAAAGAAAGGAAGGTACTCCGGGTGGAACATAATGGTCGCGAGGTGGGCAGGCAGATACCAGTTCGCATGCAAACGCGCAAAAAGGGGAAGGGAATGGGGTCCAAACTTCGTGCCAAAGAAAGGAGAAAAAAAACTCAAGGGAGTGGAACAGTTTAACCCTCCCAAGAAAGGACCCTTTAAGAGTTCACGACTCCTAGATTAGGAAGCCACCGTTTTCCACGTAACGCGAAGGGCTGCACAGCAACCGAACATGAAAGAGGGAAACGTTTCGACGTAGAGTGCAAATCAGGAAAGGAGACGCAAAGGGGTCCGCCAACAAGAAGAACTTCGACGTTGATGCGGAAGGCAAAAAGAATCACGGCAATGAACCAGGGCCAGAAGCAAGCCTCAAGATGGTTTCCAAAAAAAAGGAAAGTAGAAGGGGAGCAAGATGGGAAGGAAGCCGTAGAAAGCAACCCGTGACAAAGAAAGGAAAAAATCCGGGTAAACACCAGCTAGCCGGACTCCCAAATATCTCAAATGAGAGTACCTGCTCAACAGTCAGCGCATTTAGTTTGGGGGACTTAAGAGGAAAAACGCATTCGCATGGCCTAAAGCCCACCTTTAAGGTAGAAGCGTAACGTGATTGGGGAAAGCAAGCAAAAAAAGGGTTCTTGCCGGGGGAAAAAACGAAAAAGGGAAAAAGAGAGAAAAAGGCCCAAAGAGCTGAACAAAAGGTTGACATCATCGAGGACGCAAAAAGACAAGGCAAAAGAGAGGACCCGAAAGCGGAAAGAATCTCCACAAAATAAAAAAAAGAAAAAAAGACAGATGGGGGGATTGAAGGTAAGAGAGGTACGCGAACAGGAATGTTCTCGTGGTCTTGAGGGAGGGGGTCTATCAATGGTGACAGTAGGAGTAGGAAGCTGAGGGGGGGGCGTAAAAACCCTTCAGACAGGATAGTCAGTGGGGTAAGGGGAAAATTGGCGCTCTCGCGAAGGGGGAGAGTGGTGGAAACCCAGAGAAGAAGCCAGAAACGTTTGTTATGGAGCTAAACCGTTAAAGAAAAATCGTGAACGAGGACAACAAAAATAATAAGAAAAGAGAGCTCAACAACAACATAAAAAGAGAGGATGGAAGGAGTTCAAGACCGCTGGGGGGGGAGCTCTTCACGAGGGATGGGAAAGAGGGGCAACTAGCTCAAAAAGGACAAAGACTTTATTCTGCTCAGGGGGGGGGGAACCAAGAGTCAAATTGAATTTAGTCTAACGAAAGTGCGGGAACACCACTGGCGAAATGGGTACTGCATGGGAGGGGGGGTCCTCAACACAACGCAAAAAAGGTTAAAGAGCCGAAATTCCATTGAAAAAAACTAAGACACAAAACAGATTCCCGTTGAAGGGTTCACGGGAACTGCACATCATCATCTTGAACCGGGTTCCATTGGGGTTCTGGTTGGAGATAATGGAGAAGGTGAAGGATAGGGTGAACAAAGTTTTTTAGGACGAAGGAATTTCTCGATGGTCCGTAAAGGGAGTTTGGGACAAGGTATGAAAAAAATAGAAGCTTTTGCCATGCGGCCGAGTAAGAAAGGGGTGGGTCCTTGCCGATAGGAAAGAGGCGGCGGGATACTTAAATTTGGGAGGGGTTGGATTTATTGCAAGAGTTTAAAAGGAGAGGAACAACTTCAGAGCTTAACTTTATCATATGCCGAGTGAGATTCTTTGTGGGTTTCAGCAAAAGGTGAAACACGGAAGGGTTGGTAATTTATTCCAACTTGTAATAGGTACCTGGAGGAATGACATCGAGGACAAAAAACATTGTATATTAGCAAGGAATGGGAACGCATTAACTATGTAAAGGGACGGTAGGCTTTTGCTGTAAACACAGGAACAGAAGTGGGAAGGATCTGGTGGAGGGGAAAGGGGAGCAGGATCATAGCGAGTACTTGAAAGGGTTAAAAATTACTGTCGAAAAAGGGTTGGAGGGAATTAGGAGAGGTGAGGCAGAGCGAAGGGGAAAAACCGGTTTTGACGAAAGAAAAACTTCGGAGAGGAAAAAGACAAACTTCGGAACCAGGAGCGTTTATTTATGGGATAAAGTAAATGATTCACTAAGGGGCGGGGGGAGTCTACTCTTTAAGAGGGAAATAGGGTGACAATCAGAAACATCCGTTAGCGCGTGCTGAGAACTGTTCGAGGAAAAATCGAGTGGGGGACGTAAGGTGCAAGGGGAACGCGGAAATGACCTGGATGGGGAATGAGCACGGAATTTGGGAAGCAAATACAGGGGGGTCTTATAACTCGGCGCGTGGTGGGTACGAATTCTTGAGATAGGGAAGATTCAGTGGGGGTAAACTGAAGGGGGTTTAAAAAAAGAACTCTGAGGATGGGTCTGACGGGGGAGGGGGCTTACGGGAATTAGCTGAAGAGATTCGGGGGACCGCGGTGAGTTTTGAGAAAAGGAAATAAAAGATGGACTTAAACGTGAATGTTAATAAGCAAGATATGGGTGTTAACGGCCTGGTTTCAAAGAGAGATCAGGATACCGGGAACACTAAGAAGAGGGGAACTCGCGGAAAGGGGGCCCTGCTTTTAAACCACGATGGAGAATCATAGGAGGAAGGCTCCGTACTTACCAGGACTGTTGAAAAAAACCGAATACAGTCCCCCGAGCGGAATAGAAAATCATAATAGAAAAAATGATTTCACGCCAGAGGCGAACTATATGTTAACTTGGCGGAGGGGGGGCAAGGGGATCCGAGGCGGGGACATAACGGTCACTTGCTATCTCAGATCTCTCATGACATGGGTGATGAAATAAAAGGGGGGTTGGGGGAACGGGGAAGAGGGTGAACTAATCAAAAACAAGGAGGGGAATTGGGAAGCAGGTAAAGAACCTACAAATTTGGAAACGGGGATTGAAAAGGGGGGGAGGAGGGGGAGGAAGGTAATCATAGAAGGGGTGAACATCTATGGGGGGAGAAAGAGGGGAGGAGTGGAAATAACAGGAGATGTCAGGGCCGAAAAAAATTTTTATCGGAGGAGGGAGAAGGACGGGCGAGAAAAGAGTGGGCTGAGTAAATTCCCCGACGGGGGAAGACTCCGACAAAACCAACCTTCATCCCAGGAATGAATGATGGAAACATTCGGGAGGGCGTCTGAAAAAGGAAGGGGAGGAATTGTTTGATCAGCTTAAACTCAACCTCGATTGCGCAAGAGAGAATGGTATCTTAGCGAAGGATACTGGAATGAATAGGGGTTTTTAACTCCATGAGGAGGAATCGCGCCTTTCAAGGGGGGTTCTTACTATTTGGTTTTATCTCTCAACAACCAAGTGGATAGATCAGAAAAAATAGTAAGCCCACTCAAGGCGCAGGAGAAAGAGGCGTCGGATCTTACCAATGTCATGCATGTTCAGAGGAACTCTCCCTCGCAATATGATCAGCCAGAGGCGCCAAAATCGAGGTCGGTGGAGAAAAAAAAAAAAAAATTCATCGGACACGCCCCGCCAAGGGGCAAAAGAATTCCATCCCGTTGTGAGGGGACGGAAGTTGCCCGTCTGGGCCTGTACCCTCCCAATAATAGGAGGAGAAAGAGAAAGACAGGGGGTCTAAACGGAGGGGGGAGGAAATGAAATTTTGTGGGGAAACGAACCCGAGGGTCAAAAAACAAAAATAAGGTTTCCCCCATACGAGAGAAGCGCCCAACCAGTGCGAATCAACGCAGGGTCCAAGGGTCGTGATTCAATCAATTGAAAACACTTGCGATGGATTCAAAAGTTTATGACGATGGTACACCCTGGCTCACCCAAAGTGGGAAAACAGGGGGGAGTGGGGAACGAAATGTCCGAGAAAGATTGGAGAGGCTCAGTGCCTTGCTTCGACGGGGGGGGGAGGGGGGGGAGGGGGGGGGTGGGGGGGGGGGGGGGGGGGGGGGGGTGGGGGGGGGGGGGGGGGGGGGGGGGGGGGGGGGGGGAAGGGGGGGGGGGGAGGGGGGGGGGGGGGGGGGGGGGGGGGGGGGGGGGGGTTGGGGGGGGGGGGGGGGGGGGGGGGGGGGGTGGGGGGGGGGGGGGGGGGGGGGGGGGGGGGGGGGGGGGGGGTGGGGGGGGGGGGGGTGGGGTGTGGGGGGGGGGGGGGGTGTTGGGTTTTGCTGTGTTTGGGCGTGTACTTGTAGTGAGGCACCCAAACCTTCCGGCGCGGATCCACCTTGCCCCTCCAACGTATCTCGTGCCAGCTGTACTCTGTCTCGAGTGAATCACCTCTTCACCCCCCCCCCGTACTCGTACATCCGGACGTTCAAGGAGGACTGAACCTCCCAATCGTCAACGTCCCGGCGAGAATAAGAAATGATCGTGAACAGAAAATAGTAGGGCCCAAAGGACTGGAGGCCCTCGCGGTGCGAGCGCTTACTTTCTGCCCGGGGTTTCTCATCTGGGAAATCCAAAGGAAGTCAACCCATGATGACCGCAAGAAAACGGTCCGTAAGCTAACCAGGATTTAAATTCTACGGCGCAAAAGCCGCGGGGGAAAGAAAGAGGATTTTAGAAGAAGGACTGTGAAAGCCCGCCGCATGGAAAAAAAAAACAAAAAAAAAAAAAGACAAAAGAGTGTCGTTTGAACAAACAAGAAAGGGGGGAAAACTGGGGGGAAGAGGGCCTGGGAAGAGGGCCGCAGGAGGACAAAACAAGAACGCGGTCTCCAGAAAAGTTGTCTTCCACATTGAAGGAGGAAACAGACAGCAGGTAAACCGTGGACATCCTTTGCAACTCAGAAAAGACAAATCGGAGGGTGGGGGACAGGAGGAGAAACATGGGACTGAAGAAAGACTGTACCGGGATTCGGAAGAGCATGGTCACCAAATTCAGTGCCATCCAAAAGTAATAATTCCACCTTAAAAGTCAAGAAGAAAAGGGTCCTGGGGAATGGGGCCCTCCATCAACTGATCCCCGTTGTAAATAATTCAGCAGAGCCGTAGCATCCAGGGAAGGTAATCACATGGGGGGTGTCCCGGAGATCGCGGCTTAAACCATCAAATCAGCCGTAATTCTCTGGGAGGGAGGGAAGTCAAAAAAAGGTGAAAGCCGACCAGGAAGAAGTTTCAGTACGACTCTCCCACGATATAACGACTCTTTACCGGGGAGGTATGGTCCACATTCACAAGGTAATCCGGACAATTCAACGAAGGACAAGAGGGCCAAATCCAAGAAAAGAAATAAATTTCGGATTTGCAGGGAGAAAAATGCATGACAGGGGGTAAAATGATCAAAAACTGGGGAGGGGGGGGCTAGCAAGGAAACGGACAACTCATTACTGGTTGGACCCCACAATAAAGCAACCCAAAGAATCTCAAATGAAGGAGGGGAGGTCATAACTAAACGGCCAATCGGAAGGGGTTTTCTCGAAAGGAAATGAGAAGACTACAGACCACTAAATGTAAAGGTCCAAAAGGGAGGGAAAGGATAAGGTCCTAGCGGAAAAGAGGAAAAAATTGGCTTAAAAGAACGCAGCAAAGAGTATAAGAGTTCAAAAAGGGAAAACTCGAGGAAAACAGGGAAAAGGGGGGTTCATGCGAGAGCGGACTAAAACTCGACAAGAAACTTACCCGCCCAAAAGGCGTCAGGAGTCTCCAAACCAAAGGAAGGAAAGATTGTTTGATTGGCCTAAAAGGAAGAGAAACAAGGGGGGAGGGGGCAGTTGGGAGGGGACTAGAATTTGACCGACAGAGGGTAAAAAAGGCGTTGCAATGGGGGGGAGAAAACGCGCGACTTAGATCCCCGGTCGAACCATTTGTGTCAATTCGGAGAGAAGCCGCGATAATTATTGGGGAGACGAGGGTTAAAACCCGGCAAACCAGAAGACATTGGGAAGGGGGGGAGAAAGGGACCGTGCAAATAAAAAGGGTACCTCGACCAAACTTCATAGTGGGAAGAGGAAGAATCGCATTCAAAAACAAAAACAGGAAAAGAGAAGATTACCAAAAAGAGGAAAAGTGGGTGCGCATTCACAGAGGAATGGGAAAACGAGAAAGCTCAAACTGAAAACGGGTTCGGGAGTGGGGCACGAGGGGGGGGGGAACCACATGAAGAAAATTCAATCTCCAGGAGGGGGGGAAAAAAAAGGGGTGACAAATTTGGGGGAAAGCGCATAGTATGAAGGAAGAGAAGGGGGTGGTCCCACACAACGTGGCGCGAGGTTGAAAAGAGGGGGAGAAAAAATTTCTCGGGATAACGAAAGACGCACGATGCTGTCAGGGGCGCGTGACTGGCAGACAATGCAATCAAGGGTCAGCCTGGGCCGGTTGGTTAGGGTGGAGAGTTCTTGCGACCGGGCCGGAAGAAAAGTCAAAGATTTTGGGAGTAAGAGAGTTCGATATTACAGTCACGGTCAAAGCAGTTGGGACAAACGTGGAGGGACGGAAAACTGTCTGAGGACAAGGCAGATGTTGGAGCAAAAACACGTAAACGTCGACGCTTCCAGGGCAGTGGTCGGTGTTCTTTAGGCAACGGGACGAATGGTTAGTGGACGCAAGACTTCCAAAGAGGAGGGGTAAAATTCGACACGGGGGATTCAGTTGGGGAATTCTCAGCGCGAAAGGTGGCCAAGAACTGGTTTACCTTTGCCTTTCGAGGCAACGCAAGTGAGCCTCTGAAAGGAAAGTACAGGCCGCTAGCAAGCGACCAAAGCGCCATTTCGAGAGGGGGGAGGGAAGGAAAAAACGGTCCTCCTCTGCAAGTTGAATGGAATTATGACTGGGTCAGGGGGGAGGACCGCATTACATTAAGTTGGAGGATCAGTGGTGGAACGGACCGGGGAGGAACGTCAGTCAAAGGATACTCTTAGGGGGGGGGGGGGCGGCGAACCACCTGTTTCTATCTATAAGGTGGAGGGAACAGCGCGAAACGGTTAGAAACGGTGTTTGAAGAATGAGCTTCAGACTAGGATTAAAACGGGATCAAGTTGGGGGAGGAATCCAGGGGAAGAAAGGAATGCAGGTTTCTACTTTTCCCGGACGAAGGGGGGGACATAAAAAGATCCTATCAGTTATCCAAAGGCATGAACTTTGTACGCGGAAGTCAAAGAGGAAAGTTGAGTCTTATTAGAGTGAAACCAGTACCTAAGGATTTGGGACGAAGCCGGGAGAAAAATGAGGGGAGAGAAATTCTCTTTGGGGAAAAGGAGGAACGGGGGACAAGTGGGGGGAGTCACTGGTCAAGGTGTGAAAAGAAAAGCGTCCTCATTTGTCGATCGTGCGGAGGCGGAGGGTAAGGCGGTAACAGGACGGGGCAAGCGGAGGGGTGGGGGGAATGATAAAAAGAAATGGGGAGAGTAGAACTGATTTGCGTCAGAGGAGGGTGGGGTTTGGAACTTCCTTGGATCTATCGAGGATAACAGGGCACAAGGTGAAGAGGAGAGAACCGAGAACGGAAAAGGGAAGGGAGTTTCAAGAAACCCTTTTCAATTTATTAGAGACCGATGATGACCATCACAAGGGGGGCGCCGATCTGTATAAGGTTCGACGAAGGGCGACAATACGGATGGCCTCATCCCGGTGTGAGAGCGAAAATATAAAGATGTGAAACTATGAACAGAGTGAGACGAAAGAGTGAATGGGTGGGCGGGAAAAATAGCCGCTACGGCATGGGGGGAACATCACGAAGCTTCGAAAAATAATCCCAGAGAGAGCAAGACCGGGTGAGGAAAAAGAGGGTTTGGGGACGCACAGGGGGAAAGAAGCATTTTTACATCTGAGAAAAAAAAGGAAGAATCGACATGGGAAAACTTGAGACTCGACAACGAAGGGGGGGAAGTCTTGGGAGGAACCTGGTGGGGAAGATAGGAGGAATTCATCCCGGAAAAGGATGGGGAAAAATCGATTGGAGGGAAAACATTCAGGGTCAAGTTCTCCGCAAGTGAAGAGGGAGATTTAAGAAGGGTAAAAAAAATTGGGGGGAGGACGGACCGTCCCCGCAAAAATGGTCAAGGAAAAAAAACCCTTATCATTAGAATGGGGCAAGAATATGGAGGATTTTAACGGGGGGGCCGAGGAAGGTTGAGGTTGGGTCAGAGAAGGAAACACCGAGATGGATGCAATCGATCGGGGAGTAATCTTGAGGCGTGAGGATTTCAAGAATAAGGGTTTGGGACGAAGAGGTATCAGAGGAAGGAAAAAGGGTGGTCGATATGGTGGGGGAAGGGTTCTATATACAAAAAAAAAAAGGGGGTGAAAAAATAGAGGAAAAGTCAAGACAAATTCATTCTAGATAAAGCAGGGAGTCGTACCAAAAGCGTCATGTCAAGGGTCAGTCCAGAAACCGGAATCTGAGAAGAAAGAAGGGCGAAATACTTGGGCGTTTCCGTGACCTAACCAAAATTAAGAGGAAAAGAGTACAGAAAACAGGGGCAAGAAGGACAGAGAAGGGGGGTGAAATGGGGTAGCGGAACGTGCAAAGGGCCGTCCCGCCTCCAATCATCGGGAGGACCAGTCGAATCGACGCGTAACGGAGGAGGAAAAGAAGAAGTGGGGGGGGAAAGAAAAAAATCAAAAGAAAGAAGTTTTCAACCGGCATGAAGGGGGGGAAGAAGAAAAAAAACGCCCACCCCCAAGGGCCGAATCAACGCCGGACATAGTCGGGAGGGGAAAGGGAGGTGCCCAAAATTGGAAAGAATCCTTGGGGGGGAGGACATATTGAAAAAGTCTAAAAAAGTCAAAAGAACAGCGTTGGTATCCAGGGTCAAAAGGACAAAGATGGTAAGCGCGCAGTGAACAACTTTCTGCTTTCGCAGTACGATCTTCTCAGAAGAGACAAAAAGTAAGATTAGAAATATGGGGCGTGCAATCTTTCAAAATCGGTCGAGAATAGAAGAAGGAGATGCCACGGGAGGGCAAGGAGGGTAATCAACCAAAGAAGGGAGGTAAACCAGGCGGGAAATAGAGGCTCAGAGGTCAAACCTTGATATAACTTCAGGGCCTAAAAATCGCGGTCGAGCTCAAGGGAGGTGACGGTTATAATCGCTATAAGGCCCGACCACATTCCTTTGTGGACAATTGGGATAAGGAAAAAGGGACGCAAATAACGTAATAATCCACCTGGGGTCGGAGAAAGGAGAACAAAAACCAAGCGCATAGGGGATTGGGCGCATTCCTTAGATCCTGAGAGAGAAAAAAGAACGCGTAGGTTCAACAAGAAATGCCCACGGGCAACTAGAGCCGAAGAATCACAAAGGAGAGGGGGTCGCCTCAAATCTTTGCGTAAAAAAAGTGAGGCGGCAAAGACATTTTCGCTCAACGGAACACAAAAAGTCACCTCAGACCCATAGGGGGGAGTCAGAGGAATGGTTAAATGCAAGGGAGGAAAACTGAGCGAGAGGGGGGAAGGGGCCCACCAGTGAAAGAAGGGAAAAAAGGGGGGTAGACTCCACAAACTTCTTTTAATCATTGAGTTGCAACGAAAAAAAGGAGCACAGGGGGATTAGGAAAGAAAAAAAGCCGAATCTCAGGTATAGAAACGTTTTTCTAAACGCCGGAGGGAAAACCAGACCTCAGTCACTGAATGATACGTTGGAGAGGACTCAATTAAGAAATCAAAAAGGCCGAGAAAGGTAAGATAACCCATATCATCAACTTAGCCTGTGAAGTTAACAAAGGAAAAAAAAGGCAGCCAGGCAAGGTTCAACTATACGAAGAAAGAGAATATTTGCTCGGTCACTGCGCAAACACAGGGGCATGGAAAAGGGTAAGAGAGCAGAAAAAAACCCGGGGGCTCAAAAAGCACCTACAACAAGTCAGGGGGACACAGAGATACTAACCAAAGATCTCACCGGGGCGGGGGGAATCATTCTGAAAGGACAGAGAGAGGGGGGGTCGGTCAAACGTCAAAGGATAGGCACAAGAAAAAAACGGGGGGGGGGGTTGGGGGGAGGACGAAAATGTCATTGCCAGCGACGAGAATTTCTATCATGGCAGAGGAAAAACGGGTGAGGGAAGGGGAAATCAGGAAAGGAGGAGAAGAGGCAGATGCCGCAAGAAAAACTCGAAGGATGGTTCAGCGAACTTTAGCTACAACAAAACACGACTAGTTTACCCACAACCGGTCCCGGCGCAACCCCACAAAGACTTAAAATCCGCCAAAAGTTGGGAATGGGAGGGTCTCTGCAGGTAAGCGACAGAAGGAAAAAGAGCAGTTTGTAAAACGGTGGGGGATTCAGCAAATAAGAATGAGGAGGGGGAAAGTCGTTGGCCAGACGGGGAGGAACCCGAGGAGACGGGGTCTATAAATCCAGCAGAATGACAATGACACTTTACGACCGCGAGAGATTAAAGGAAGCAGAAAGTGGACACCCCAGAGCTCCCTCCCGAAACGGGTGGTTTAGCATAGCGCCGCCAAAAAACCTCAACGAGCAAAAAAAGGGAGCTGGGAATAAGGGAGAGAGAAAAAAACCCCGGGAGGAAAAAAGAGGAAAGGAGTGGCAGAAAAGGACTGGGGGTTTGCGAGGTTACGCTGGGGAGGAAATTGACGGCCCTTAGCGACTCACCGTAAACGTTTTCGGGAGGCTTCCGGTGGACCACATCGCGAGGATTTAGACTCAGGAGAGAGGCTCTAAGGGGAAGGGAAAAAACTTGAGCGAAAAAGTTATCTCTAGAGGTTTGTTTACACAGCCAAAAACGAAAGGGGGGGTCGTTGTCATCGGGAAGGCAAATTGCTCTACACAACGCGAAAAGATTAATGTGCCTTTCGCTTACCTGCAGGGCGTACAAAAGAAAAGGAGGGGGGAGGGACTGAAAGGGGGGAACTTTTTGTAGATTAATGGAGGAAGGGAAGGCGTAATGCCAGTTGGGGACGAAGAAGTAGCAGGGAAGGGACAAGGCAGGCAGGGGGGGCAAAAGGATCTGCGGAAATCTTTGTTCCGGGAGCCCAAGGGAAAGTACTTGGGGAAGGTAAGCAGAGAAAGGATAAAGTAACGACCAAGTTGAATTTGCGGGGGGGGACGGAGGACCGAATGTCGTCGCGGGAAAAAAAATCAGAGCAGTACAGGGGGGGGAATCAAGAGACGAAGAGGGAGGAAGGTTCATTGGGAGTAAGAAAGCGGCAAAAAAGGGAGGGGTCTTTGCCTGGAAAACGTAAGATCTCTTGCCGGATTAAAGGCAATATGTCAATTCCAAAAATCCAGTAATAGGAGAGTTAGGCAAAGGAAGAAGAGTCCAGTTTTACGGAGGAAGGGGTGACAGGGAAAGAAAACGGAAAGGGGTGAAAGCGACCTTGGCTCGGAAGGACGTCAGGATAGGAGGGGGTATTACTGGTTAGGACAGGGGGAATCATGGGATTAAGGGTGATTGAATCAGGGCGAACTGGAAACTTGGGGGGCGGAAATAATGAGATTACGTCTTAATCGAAAAGGCTGACACTTATCGGTGATGGGGGATACAGGGAAGGATGCAAGAGGTGATAGGTTTCCTGTGGAAAGAAAAAAAAAAAAAAAAAAGGGGGGTTAGAAGGAAAAAGATCGGTAGGGGGGGAAAGGGGAGTGCATCAAAGGGTAAAAAAGAGGAAGGAAATAAGTGGATCTGTGAAATGAGAAAAAAAGATGGCGATGGATGTTGACCGGACAGGGGGTTCAATACTTTAGGAGAAAACGCCTACACGTGGGAAATGGGACGGGCGAAGACGGAATATGGGAAGGAAATTTCGGGGGTGAAAGAAAAAAAAAGGAAATCTTTGTAGAAGTAGTTACGGAATTAAGGGCGTCGACGCTCTTCTTCACGGCGGGGGGGGTTGGAAAAAAAGGACGATAATAAAAGGGAAGGAAAAAAAAAGGGTGGGGGGGGGGGGGGGGGGAGGGGAGATGGGTAGGGGGGGAAAAGGACGGGGTTGCAGCTGAAAATCGCATGCAGAAGGCGATGAAAGAAGAGCTCGTTGAATGCCGGCTTATCACCTCAAATAAGGGAGAAGGAGACTTACGGATGTCCACCTGACTTAACGACCGAAGATTAGGGGGAAGGAAAAAGGGAAAAACTTAGAGAAGGAGGGGCAATAAATGAGGATATCAAAAGAAAAGATGGGAAAAAGAAAGAGGCGACGGAACGTTTGGCGGCTGCATTGTTGATCCTCGAAGGGAATGGGAATCATAAACGGCAATCACGAAAGAGACAGTCAGCGAGATGGACCGTTGTGTAGAACGAGGTGATTTGGGAACAAGGTTCAGCATTTACATCTGAGCAAAAAACGAAGAATAGTTAAAGGGAAAAGCCGGAAGTAAAACTAACACAAGGGGGAACTTCTTTGTCTTAAAAACTGGTGGTGGGGGCGCGCTACTATTCCGAAGGGGGAACGCTTACGACTTATACGCCAAAGTCATTTAATTTCGCCTCAGCAGGGGTGGGAAATTCGATTTCTATCCTCGAAGAAATATGAGGAAGGACTTACAAAAAGCAGAGTAAAGGAAGCAAAAGAACCCCTAAAAATCTTGAACAAAACTGGGAGAGGCGGGTCAGTAGCAGGGGGCAGAGGAAAAAAATTTTGGTGTTTAAAAAGAAGGGGACCCGCAGTCGATTCGCCGGTCGGAGAAAGAAGGGGAGAGGGGAAAGTAGATTCAATTACATTAAGATGGGGGTCAAAAGGAGGAGAAGAGCCCGACTGAAGGTGGTGGAAAATTTGGGGGGGC
>Ga0179591_1243331_pt1 | contig 15587 bp, 13 predicted proteins | sample CZOMad2_1_08_16f_FD_182891 | JGI IMG/M metagenome (GOLD analysis project Ga0179591, IMG submission 182891) | Vadose zone soil fungal communities from Angelo Coast Range Reserve, California, USA - CZOMad2_1_08_16fungal (PacBio error correction) | ecosystem: Environmental > Terrestrial > Soil >...
GGGGGTGGGTGAAGACGTTGTCGGAGTTTCCTGGAAAACCAACCAGAAAAAAAGGACGCTGAACGGCTAAACCCACTCAGAGGAGGAGCACGCCGCCGAGAGCAACCCCACCGAGCGGAACGAACAGCTTTCCTCTAGAGATTCACGGAAAGCGGGCGGAGAGGGAAAAGGAAGGAAAGGAAAAAAGACCACAGGAAATCGAAAAGAACTAAAAGAAAAGGTCAAGGGGGGGGTCTTTGCTCAAAGGGGACCCGATGCAGAAGACTCCCAAAGGTTAGGCAGGGAGGGTCACCCTTCGGCATCCAACCCAAAGCTGACGGTGACGGGAAAAAAAAAACCGGGGATCGATCTCTATTCCACACGCGGAAAAAGGGGATCCGCTTCCTAGTTAGACGGCGAAGGCAAGAGAAGTGGAAAAATCTCCCGATAAAGAATCGGCTGACGCAGACTCGAAGTCTCGAGTGATAAGAAAAGGGAAAAACACCAGTTGGGAGTCCATATAACGGAAAACACACCCAGAAAAAAAAAAAAAGGCGAGGAAGCGCTTCAGAGATTACTTCTGAGGGAGAGAAAACGACTGGGGAGGAGCCCCCGAGGAGAGATTGTGAGGCATACAGAGCATAAATCAGCCCCTGGGGTCCAAAAGGGAGACCTACATTTCGACGATTCAAAAACAATTCCTAGATAAAATTGAAGAAGGTAAAGGGTTAGGGGGACTCAACCAAAAATAATGAAGAACGCTGGAAGAAAAAAAACGGGAAACTTCGACCGCCGAGTGGAGCTGGTAAACAGTTTACGCGAACTCAATCAGAGAAGTCTGAAAGACGAGAGTCCCTCAATCATATCGCGAGATGCTTTTGCGAAGGAGGTCATTGGACAGGGGACATATTCGCAACCCAAATTAGAAGCGTAAGACAGCAACCAGAGGGGGGGCAAGATCGTCAGAGAAACCAAGGGGCGGCAGCGGGGAAATCCTGGAGTGGGCGGGCTGCGTCAGAGTTAGAGCAAGTGAGGGAAGGGCGCCAGCAGAAGGTGACGAAGGACACCTCAGGACAAGGACAAGTTGTATCCGTCCGGGGGGAGGAGAACAAGAAAGGACGGAAAAGTCACAGTGGGGAGAGCAAGCCAGGAGTGAAATAGGGTTATGCATGGGAAAGAAAAAACGTAGAGGAGGGAGGCGCTCGACTATCGGACTTCAACAAAAAAGCGGGGGGGAAACCGTAGTAGGGGCAGGTAAAAAACCATTCGCCATAAACGCAGTGGGGGGAAGGAACCGTAAGCGTATCTCCGGAGGGAGCTAGGAAAAGCGAGATGAAGCATCTCCCGAGGGAGAAAGGCAACGGTGCACACTCGGTATCTGTAAGGACGCGGGAAAACTGTATTAGGGAGGAAAAGTCGCACGAAAAGGGGACTACAGGTCCCCCCAAACACGGGGGGGGAAAAGGAGCGGCCACGAAATCAAAAACGATTCAATTCGAAGGAGAAACTTGAGGAAATCACAAAAGCGACTCGCGAGCCCAAATGTCGGGAAGAAAGTGGCGGCCGGAGAGGGAGAGCAGAAAGGCCGTGGAAGGGGTGGGGAAGAAAACGAGGCCATCACTGCGATGAAAAGCCGCAAGAGGGGGGAAAGGGGAAGCCACCCTAAAAAATTCTAAAAAGAACCGGGGAGATCGAAAAAGCTGGGGAGGTCACGACACTGAAAGGGCGCCAACAAATTGGCCACTGAGGTTAAGCTATTAAGGTGTTCGGAAGAAGGGGGAAGGCTACAAATACGAGCGACGCCGAGATGAACGCAACAGGATCCGTGCGAGATGGGCTACCATGCCGACCTAGGGGGAGAGTAATTTGCTAGGGGGGGACTTGGGGGAAGAGAGGCCGCTCGTCGCCGCGAAAGGTATTGCACTACCACTCGGGGACCGCGGAGTGAGGAAATTTTAAAAAAGATACGGACGGGGAAAAGGGAGGGCTTTGCAGGGGTAGACTGTTGGGGGAGAGGCGCAAACGTCTACTGTCTGAAGCCTGGGAGGCCGGAAATCACAAAACTTGGGAGAAGAACCGCGGTGGGGGCGCTCTTACTCGAGGAAGTTGCTGGGGGATAGAAATCAACACAGGACCCAAAGGAGATTGACCGGTCCTCGAGCAGCGAGGAAGGACGGAGAGATCAACTAGACTGGTGTGGGGGAATGGAGGCGACATGCCTTAAGATCTGGAATGAGGGCTGCCTCCTCAAACCACAAGAAGAGATCAACTTCTAGAGTAGTGAGAAATAAAAGAAGAATGAAAATCATCGGCCATTGGAGCGTGCAAAGGACAAGAAAACGGTGGATGAGGAAAAGTTGAGGAGTCCTCATAGCAAATCAGAGCTCGCGCCAGCAAAGGGAAATAGAAAACTTTCAAGAGAAGAGAGAAGATCGATGAGAAGAAGCACGGTCGGAGAAAGAGGTTGCGCGGTAACAGAAAAGTATATGGTACTTCAACGCCTTTCCCAGAGGGTCGAACTCCCTGGGGGAAAACGAAGATACATATTCCTTTAGGGGGCTGAGGCGAAAAGAGGGAGGAGGTGGCTCGGATCGCAAAACGAGTCAAAGAAAACTCCCACCTGAATAGGGACATCCTGAAGAAGGTGAAATCTAAATACTTAGGGGTGGGTACCCGAAGGCAGAGGTGGAGTTGTCGTGGGGGGCGTGGCGGGACTGACCGGGTGAACTCAAAAAACTGGCCCCAGGTGGATCGGCCTACATCGGGGGGGTCGTTCGGGAGAAGGGGTGGGGGGAGGGGGAAGGAAGGGAGTGTAGAAAAAAGTACCAAACGATACCGTAGAAAAAATGGCGGGCCACTTGGGGAGAGACGGAACGACGCGCTCGAAGCGCAAAAAAAGAGAAAAAGAGACGGAGAGGTCTTGGACTCCGCAAGGGGGTCATAAACATCGCTTAAAGGCGAGCCGGAAGGACTCGAATGGGGAGAGGGGGGCAAAAGGAGAAAGGTTATCGGAGGGTCAGAAAAGTTAGGTTCCGTGTGTATCCTTATCAGGGCGAGCCTAAAAAGCAGACCACTAGAAAGGGAAGTGGAGAGGATAAGTTCCGTTCATAACTGCATCGCGACCGGTCGAACTATGAAGCTCTATAACGAGGATCAAAAAATGAAGGATCGAACCTGAAAAGGTGGGAGGGCAGGAATGGGGACAAGGAGTTCCGGAGAACGGAGGAACGGGCTGGAGTTCCGAAGAGGTACAAGTCTAAAATATATCAACACAAACAAGGAGGATGGGGGAGAGGGATACCTTCCAAACCCACCACCCCCACACACACCACCACCCACAAACATCATGAAAAAGGTGGATTTCCTCAGGGCGACACGGCACTTCAAAAGAGATCTTCTATCCATGTGGGAGAGGAACGGGGGCTAGAAGCGGGTCTGTATGAACGGTTGAGAGTCGATTATGCATCGTGAAATTGGGAAGACTGGCATAATCACAGCCCGGAGATTTGGCCTCGGAAAAAATCAGAATAACGGGAACCACTACCGGAACGGAGTCAAGGAAAAAGGAACCATCACCGTTCCCAGGTGTGGACCAACCAGCCCAAAAACTAGATGGGGCAGAACGAGGTAAGAGCTAGGGGATTTAAAGGAGGTGTAAAAACTGCACTACGTTTTCTCGTCGGGCTCAAACGTCTATAGAAGGATTTAGAAGGAGAGGGAACAATGTGGAAACTGGGGCCAAAGTGGGCAGGGTGACTCGGGAAAGATGGAATTGAAAAACTCTGGGCCATGACGGTCACGCGGATTAAGCACGCACGAGGGGGATAGAGGCGTAGGAAGAATATCTGTCAGAAGTATACAAAGAGAGGGGTCACGGGCAACAAGAGATCGACATGAAACTCCAAGGCACACTTACATAAGGGAGATTCAGATGGTGCTCGTACGAGAGAAAAGAAAATGGGAAAAGGTATGAAAGGCCGAAAGGGGTCCTCTCTGTGAGAAGGAAACCAAAAGGGAAGACAAAGCGGGGAAAGGCAGCGGCACGAAATCAACTTAGAAAGGGAAGGTGACAAAAAGGAGAAAGTCGAGGTCTCCTGAAGGAGAAGGGCCCGCTCCTTCATCGGGGGATTGCGAAACATCTTCCTGGGTGGGAAATGAGGGTTACCCACCCCTCAACTATACAACCTATCAGATGGCAAGGAAAGGGGATGGGAATGACCACCGCGAGTCTCTGTTGCGGTTCAGCTGTCGGTGAAAAAAAAAAAAGGGTTTAGATACAATGCAGGGGAGAGTATGAATAAAGGCCAGCATAGAACCGATCTAAAAGGGGACTGGAGGAGGGCCGACTCGACGGGCAAGAGATGTAGACAACGGACTTAGAAGGGGTGTGAGGGAGACAGCAAGAGCGCACGAAAGCAAAAAGCAGAAAGGGAAGCGGCCTGATAAACGAGATCGAAAGAGAGGGGAAGTAAGATCAATTCGGTAATAACGCTGGGAAAAAGAGAAAGGTCCAGGCTCCCGGGACCGTCCGCCATGTTCAAGGGTTCGAACCGGATAAGAGGGGATTCTTCAGGAGACAGGTCAAAATTAATAAGTACTATCAATCGGTGCTGACCTTCTAATAATGCTCAAAGTCCGGCTCGAAGCTCATATTGAGGGGGGTAAGAGTTGGTCGTCGTGAAATAGTCAGCCGTAAATGGAGAACAAAAAAAAAAAGTGGGGGGAAAAAAACAATTGGGACCACCAAGTGGTTGGGGGAAAAAAATCAATTGGGGGTCCCCGGTGGGGGCAGAATATCCAGCGTGCGATCAGGGGGTGCTGGAGGATCATCGGGTGTTTGAACCTGCAAAAAGAGAGAAATGGAAGATCTGGGACCTGGTCGTCCAGGATCCGTCCGCTTAAAAGCTCTCTCCTGAGAGAAAAGAAGACGTGAGGCTAAAGGGCCGGACTACTTAAAAAGAAACCAAGGCAAGAGATGGGAAAAGACTCGGGAAGCATAGGAAGGTTAGTCTCCGTCAGGAAGGAAATTATCGGTGACTTAATGGTGAGCAAGGGGATCTTAAAGGCCGGCTAGGGGGAGAAATTGATTAACGTAGAAGTTGAGGGTCGAAATAAGCGATTGGAGGGCATCCCCAACCCCACCTCGTGATAGTGTGTCAACAACACCTGCCTTCCTCGAGAGAGTAAAAGAATGAAGGAGATCGAGGAAAAAGGAAGGCAAAGAGTGCGAAGAAGAAGAAAAAATGCAATGTCAACGGAGGGGAGGAGTCATGGGGACCTGCACCTCGCGCTAGCAAGCGGCGGTTTGAAGACGGGCGGGGAAAAAGTCCAGAGAAACTAGTCGTGAGGCTCCAACGAACCGTGGTAGGGAGCGAGTCTTGGAAACAAAATTGGGACGGACTGGTCGATCTTCGCAAAAACAAAGACGATCCAAAACAAGGCAGAAGGGCTCACAGGAGGCACTCTGAAGAGAAATCCGAAAGCTAGAGAAGGACTCGGACGAAGAACGACAAACCAGGAACCTGACGGCAAAACTAATTTCCATGGGGGTGTGTGGGAGAGACGCTCTTGGGGAAGAGGGAGGATAAGACTTCCAGGAAGGGGCGGCCGCACTAGAAGTCAGGATATACTCAGCGAAAAAGATCTGAGAATGCAGGTATCATTTGCATAGGATATGGGTACGATGCTAAAAAAGAACATCAAGAAAAGAGGCGTCGACTTTTAGGGGGACTAAAGGCGGAGGAGCCGGGGGAGGGGACAAGAAATGGGGGGGGGGAGTAAAATTAAAGCTTCAACTTGGCAGCATCGGCGCCCTCTCGTCGTCGGCGTCCATGGGCTACGGCTTAGGAGCTGGAAAACCGAACAAAGGGGCTAAAGGACAAACCGACTGAGAGTTAGGGGGAGAAATGAGGGAAACGCTGACTCGGCTATAATCAGAGAGGGGGGAAGGTGGGGGTCGGGGGAGTGGATCGGAACGACAACAGGGTTATAGCAGGGGAAGCCAGAGAAGCGTCTTCGCTAAGACCGCTAGGAGGATTGAAAGGGGGGCGGCGGACGGAGCCGAATAACTCTCATCTGAGGAAAGGAATGGTGACCAATATAGCATAGATCCGTTCCAGGGGGATGCAAGTACCTGAGGGTCTGTGGGGAAAGCGAAAACGATAGAAAAGGGGGGGGAGAGGGGAACCGCCAAAGAAAAAAGGAGGTCGGTCGACTGAATATGGGGGGAATCTTATACCTGTAAGTGCTGGATGGGCGACTGTCGGTGACTCGACGCCTGGAACTGTACCCGATGGACTGGGATAAGGAACGAGGGGGAGAACTCGGGGCCAAGATGAAATTCTGCTAGGAGGGAGAGAGGGGGGGCATAGACTCCAGAGTGGCGGATAGGGGATGCGGAGGTGAAGAAGAGGGGCCATGAAAGGACACCGCCTCGCACTCGAAACCAAGAACCATCTCTCAAACAAACGTGGGGAAAGAGGGGGGGTGGGGCCTGCGTTGACGGGAAAAAAAACCCAAAAGACTAAAGAGCGCCACTCCTATTATTAGGAAAAAGGGGGAGCGAGAGAGAGGACTGAGAGTACCATATCAATAACGAAAGGGTGGGTGCGCACGAGGTTCGACGTACGCCGGAGACGCACCGAAGTCAACAACAACAGACAAGCCACACCGGAAAGGGGTGATGGCTCGGGGCCCGATCACTAAAAAAAAAAGTTCTTTGGTCGTTTGGGGGAAGGGGGTTCCCATTAGGTCAAAAAAAAAAACGTACGTGACACATGATCGATCTAGAAAGGTCGACCAGAGATGGTCCGAGTCCTCTGTCCTTCGCAGTTCTCAATCCCGAAAATGAAGAGCGGGTGGAAAGCCTCACTAAATCATCAGGGAGAAGTAAAGGGACTCAGTGGGTCTTAGGACAGAAAAAAGGGCGAAAAAATCGAGAAGCTCGCCGAAGATTACTGCGGGAGTGATTTGGAGACATCTTTTCTGGTAGATATCCCCTTAGCGATGGGTGAGTTGGAGGCAAAGAGATCAAAGACGAAAGATCCGCCAATAAAAAGGAAAAAAAAAGCAAAAGGGAAATGCTTGAAAAAGGGACGATGAGGAAGGAAGAGGCGTTACTCGGTTAAAACCTGCGATCAAGAATCGGGCGCGCAACCAACCTTGAAAATTAGGCCGCCGATCGTTGAGGGAGAAAACAAGCATAACTAGACCAAAATTAAAAGATAGGGGGGCAAATAGGACAGGTGAGGAAAAAGAGGCTATCTGATTTGTCGAGTAGGATCATGGGGAGGACACAGGAAACTCGGCGAAAAGGTCTTAGAGGCTCCAATGCAATAAAAAAGGTCGAAGCTCCTCGCCACACTGGACAGTCATGGGGGGAGGGGGGTCAAAACAGGTAGGTCAAAGTGACCGAGCGGAGAGCATCTTGGAGGAGGGAAACAGCTCGGGGTGCAACTCAAACTTATCACTCGATCCGGGAAAAAGGGGGGATCGTAGGGAGAGACGGGAACCAGCGTTTAAGTGGAAACGGGTGAGAAGAACACCAGAGGAAATAAGGGGGAAAGCAGAATATTCGCCTCTTAAGAGGAGCTACATAGCGGCCTGCAAAAAAAAAAAGCCGGGGATAAGGCTCGGGGGGGGGGGTTTAAATTCTCAGAAAAGGAAGTGGACTTCCTGAAAGAAATTATCGCCGGGGTCTAGCCGAGTGAAGCAGAGAGCGAAGCGCTCCTAACGGCAGGCCCGGGAACGAGTCGAGAAGAGAGGCAAAGCGGGAAGAGGAAGGAATATAGGAGTTCTACGAAACCCTAGCCTAAGGGACTAAAGGACTCAATTCCTAGAAGAACGAAGGAAAGAAGCAAAACTCGAAAGGAAAGGAATCGACCGCCTCACACCAAGAGAGCGATGAAGAGACGATTCAAAGATTTGGAACTTGGGCGGAAGAAACGTCGTCGATGAGACAATGGGGACCTTTCAAAAGTGACTAAATTATCTGGATTCGGTACTCATGGAATCGGGAAAGCGTCCGCTCGAAAAGGGAATTGAGGAGGTTTCTCACCCCGCCGACTCACGCTAGCGCACATGGGGTGTCAAGAAAGCCTGGGGACAGACCACATTGTACTGTAATGTGTAATTCTGTACGGGGGGCAGCGGGAAAGCAAGGAATACATCGGGTTGCGCAGAGCAACGGGCGAGAAGGTCGGAAACGTCCTAAAAAGGCTAGTAAGGGGGGGGGATGACGGGTGCGAGAAAATGCCGCGTCTCCAAGGAGGTGGGAGAAACTCAGGGACGGCGGGGAATAATGGAGACGCGGCGAGGGAAAGAACGAGGAGGGGAGGAAGGGAGGCGGAAAAAAGGGGGCGTCTGGGAAGCTACCCAGGGAATGACTCTTGATTCCCAAGAGGGAGCCGAAGAACCGACGAAGACCGAGAAGGACTCCCACGGTCAGCGGGAACTGGCGGCCGAGGACCGGGAAAAGAGCACCGGAGGGGGAGCCACAGAAAAACCCCGAGCAGAGAGATACGGTTGCAGCGGATAGACTAAACAGGCAGTAACTTGGACTACTCAAAAAAACGCCGAACACAATAATCGGCACGCACCGAACGAAGGTTTGGGTGAAGGAAACCCACAAGAAAAGAGAAAACCTGGGAAAAATGCAAAAAACAACGATCCCGGTGGTAAATGAAGGGGAAAAAATCTTGGGGGGGATATCCTCAAGACCCATGAAGAAAAGGGCTCAGCAATAAAACCGCGATGATGGAGCGGTCAGACAACTGAAGAATATCCGGAAGATCAGTCTTAGGGAAGGGGTCAATCTTGTGAAAAAACACAGGGGAAAAAGTGGAACGTGACGACGGGAAGGACGCGGCAGCCCCGTTTTTGAAAAGCGGGACGCGACGAGGCCGGGCCAAAGGGAAACGCCGGGCGTGACAGAGACCGAGAAAAAAGACGTCACGAAGGAATGAAGTGCAGGGAAACTGGGTGATACTGGGAGGATAGACTTGGAGTCCGACGCGTATTAAAAGGGGCTCAGGACTATCCTAGCAGAAGAGCTGAATCCCTGATTTCGCGAGCCTGCTCGGAAATGGAGGGGAGGGAAAAAAAGCAGCAAGATTCAACCGGGTTAGGGCCGTAAAACCCTGGAGCGAGAGAGGGATCAACTCTAGAAAGAGAACGCAAAGAAGATAACCGCGCAAGTCAGCGGGGCTAACATGCAACTATGAGAGAAATACGGGGGAGGCCTCCACGTCGATTTCGATGGGGGGTCAAATTCGCAAGGGGGCTTCGGGCGGAAGGAAAGAAGAAGGAGGGAGGTCCAGGGGATGGGCACTTAGATCAAAAACCGGTGGCCGAAAACTCTAAGTTTCTGGGGAGAGATAAGAGGGTCCAGGGCAGCCTGAAAAGGAAAAAAAGCAACCTCCGATAAATCTAAACGGAAATCCAAACCTGAAAACGGCTAGGAGACTCTAACTCACTAGCGTTTAAACCTCACTCATAAAAGGGAAAAGAATCAAAAAAAGGAATCGGCAGAGACTAAAAAAAAACAAGGGGAAAGGATGAAGAAAGAATGACGAAAGGAAGGGGGGCTCCGTATTGCGGTGTTGCGGGAACGAAGTCAAGGTGCGGGTAAGAATGATGGACGAGCCTTCAATTGGGGGTATTTCTGGGAAGATACGGCTCTGCATAAAAAGAGGGGCGGGACGGATAGGGCAGGCTATGAAAACGGGAACTTATCAAACTCCAGAAATCAGGGCAAAAAAACGTTCTGTATATCTTATACATCAAAGGAAAGGCACTCAGTCCTGATTGGACGACAAGACCCGCAGAAAATGCGAATGTGGGGGGAAAAGGACCACATCGACACGGAAAGGAAAGAGGCGACGCCGTCTTGGGAGCATCGGGAGGTTAAAGATTCCCTATCTCCTGCGTGGGGGGATAGGATTACGCACTGGAGACGAGTGAGAGCTCAGAGGGAGCTAAGAAGTGGACTCAACGTTGATCTTGACCTTCTGGATACTAAATCGGCCATGAAGCAATGAGCAGTATTACGGCGCGAATCTGAGGAGCCTGATGGCTCAGAGGCCAGATGCATACTACAAAGGGAGGTACAAACTTGGAAGACCACCATCCGAACAGGACATGCACTTCAGTAGGCGACGAGTCGTGGATAGTACGAGAGGACCATGACGAGATTTGAAAAAACACGGCCGCAGTGAAGGGAGGAGCGTCCAAACAAGAAGGGACCGAAAAGCGGGGAAAAGGAACGCACTTAAAGGAGAAAGGGGGGGGAGGATGATGCGACGGAAATTCAATTCTCCTTATAGGGAGGCAGGGCGAGGCCGCTCACGTTAATCGCTTGCTTAAAAAAGATCATCGAAGGCATGAGGGACTAAAAAAAAAGGAAAATAAAGCCAAGGTAAAAACGAAGATGGACGGGGAAGAGGGAAAGGGAGGGAGGAACCGCGGGTAACTGGTGTGTTCTTCGGTTGGAGGATCCGAGACGATCGAGATGCGGAAACTGCGACTCCAAACTGCACCCCGAGAGAGGACTACTGGGTCGAGGACGCGGCAGACGGGAAATCAAAATGACTCCCTGCAGGGGAGAGGCAGTGGGTAGGCGAGACAGCAACGAAGAGAAATAGCGCGCAGATCTGGGGGGAACTTGAGATAATTCTACCCAGAGGAAAGAGCTCGACGCGCTGGATCCACCTTCCCGGGCATAAGAAAGAGGGGCCAGGTCCTCGCGCGTATCTACATTAAACGACCGAAGGGGGTTCCGGGAGGGGGGGGGCCAAGAAGAAGCGTTAAAGAACACATTCAAAAGTATGCATCGGTAGGGGGGGGGGGGGGGGCAGTTTCGAAAAAAATAAGCTCAAGGGATCCCTGAAGAAAGATAAGGAGGATCTCTATGTGGTTCAGGGGGGGGGAAAGCCTGAACCGGCCCCAGTCATTGGTCCACATGGTGGCACCGTTAATACCAAGACTCTGGAGAGGGGGACTGATCAAATCTGGGGGGGATAACCTGCAAAGAAGGAAAAGCGAAGGCGGAGGGTCAAGGAAGAAGGAGGGATAAAAGAACTCCAAAACCGAAATACTTTCCTTCTCATCGACGACGGCTAAAGAAAAAGGAAGCAATATAGGATCTCTGAAGCTCCGTGGGGGGGACGAGCCTAGATGATAAGGAGACTTAGGAGAGGACCGCGGCAAAAGAAAACAGGAAGCCGCTGGGGAAGGGGGGTGAGGGAGGTCAAATAAACTCTGCGTACGACCGCGAGAAGTAGATAGAGAAAAGGTCACGGCCCCACAAAGTGCGCGAGGGAGCTGATTCTCGCCGCTAGGGGAGCAATCTGCCAAAGCTGAACAGTGGGTTCAAGTCCCGGGGGGATTTACTTTGGGACAGGAAAATCCCGGCGCGAGGAGCAAAGGGGGTGTGAAAGGATCTTCCTAAGAGCTTCCAGGAGAAGAAGGGGTGGTTTTTACAACCAAGGGCTTAGCGGGACGGGGGCTGGCTCGAACACGGGTGAAGAAAAAGGGTCTGTCAAGACACTGAGGAAAGAAAAAAGTCCCAGGCAAGGCCGAGGTTCTCCGGAAAGGGGGAAAAAAATCGAGCTGCGCAAGGAAAATAAGCTGATCGACTGGAATTATCCTAAAACTATCCTGTACCTCTAGAGCAACTGGTGGGGGGCGAACAGAGGGGGACCTGCTAAGGGGCGCTTGACGACTGACGGGCCGCCGAGCATCCGGGCAAGGAACAAAGAAGAGAGCGCGATCAATGGGCATATCATGATATCTTATTCGAGGGATGAACAGAGGAGAAGAAAACGCTCAACAAAGATGTCACGACGTTGGATTGTTGAGAAAGAGGACTGATATCTAGGGGAGGACAAGGAAGTGAAAGAGCAAGTCATGGCTCAGGCCTGGGAGATCGAGCCCTCTTTCTAGTTTCTGGCAAAGGAAGGAGGGCTATTGGCTCTGAAAAATTGGGGACGGACAGAAAAAAGCGATAAAAGGGGGAGTATGACTCCTCAACTACTTATCTGGTGGCGCAAATCGACGTACGCCTGACGCAGAAGGAGCGAGGGTGTGACGCTTTGTAATGCTTGAAAGAGGAACACACTTGTTGGGGGAGGTACAGGAAGAAAAGAATGCGCGAGAACTTCGAAGACGAGCTGGAGAGGGGATGGGGAAACCAGGCGTAGACTGGCTACCTCGGCGACGTCGAACAAGACAGACAGTGGTATTACGGAGCGAGCCTTTCAACGGAAAAAAAGGAAGGAAGGGGTGAGGGGCTGGCCAGTTTCTAACCGAAATCGGCGGCAGGGGAAACTCCTCCTTTAGGCAAAAGGCCGGGACCTGGAGAGTTGAAATGTGGGGAGGAAGGAGGGGGTCATAGAAAAGGGAAGGGTCCCGAGCGAGGAAGTCGAACAGAAGGACAATCTGTCGTTAGGGCTATGGGGGAGAGGAGGCTCGGATACCCATGGCTCCCCTCCGTAGGGGGGTAGAGAATGAAAACAGGGCCGCCGCGGAGGGGCACTAAACCCTAAAAAAAAGGTTACCCAAGACAGAGAAAAAAACTATGAGAGGGAAAGGAATGGTTGGGGTCCTTCTTGGCGAGGGGTGGCCGGGCAGGAAAAAAAAGACTCGAATGGAGGACACCCCCTCCAGGAGGAGCTACAGAATACGGACACCCCTTCTCTAAAAGCCATATCAAAAAAGCTTTCCAAGAGGGACACGTCGAACAAAGTGGAAGGGCGGAACCGTCTCGTGGGGGTATTAAGTGGGACCACCACATTCAACTCCAGAATCAAGGGGTCTTGCTACCGAGACCTAGAGAAGCAGCCAGAAGTTTGGCGAGTTGGAGGGAAAAAGGCGCAGAAAACGACCCTTACGGTACTGGGGAAGACAGGAGGCCTCCATTCTTCTTTTTCGACGCGAAGAGGTAAAGTCAGAAGGGGAAAATGTCCCTGGAAAATCCCTAGAAAGGAGAGGAGTCAGTCAAACGCCTTCAAAAAAGAACCGTAAATTGCCCACCCAAGTTGTCGTACCAAAAAAGGAAGAAGCACAACTCAGAAGAGTTCTCTCGTCTTGGCAGAGTAAAAACGGCGTAGCGAAAAAGAAGAAGTCGGGGGACGTTAGATAGCAAAAAGCTTCGCGGGGGATTTCAGGTTCGAAAAAGGCCTCCGCCGACAAAGAAAAGAGGAAAAGCGAAGTGAACGATTCTCGTGACGGGAGGAAGAAAGACGGACCGTATAAATGGATGCCTTCCCCTGACGAGAACTAGAGGAAAAAAAAAGGAAACCTGAGGAACAATTGAGTCTGTTTGATGAACGAGGGTCCAAGACATGTAAGGCCACTGGGGAGATACTAAATTCAACAGAAAAGGACTCGGGCGGGATTATCTTCTAACGGGGGTCCTGACTAATTTCCGGACCTTCGTAGAGGGAGAATCATCAAATCGAAAAGTGACTAGAAAAGGGTGCAGAGGAGGGAAATTGACATCATGAACTAAGGTCCTATTACTTGGGAGGCGGGAGAAAGAGAGAGGGAAAAATGAACAAGAACCCGACCTGTAAAACTTGTAGTAAAGGGGTATCGACAGAACTTTGCAAGGGGGGGGAAAAGGGCTAAAGGAAAACCTCCCACTGTTAGAAGTTTATATCACGAACGAATCATCGAGGATCTATCAGACTACTGCTTCAAAAAACCGTTATACTAGGAGAGGATGTTTCAGGGCCCAAAAAGAAAGAAGAAGTGCCTTACCTGCAGAAAAGGGGAAGGAGAAAGGAAGAGTGAAGATAAGCCGGCCTCGAGCAAGTAAAGGTGGGCACCATCGGATGAGGCCTCCTAGTCCAAACTCTGTCTGGAAAGAAACTCGAAGAAGCATACCGAAAGAAAGACGACGCAGAAAAGAGAGCTCCTCCACGACCAGGATCATTACGCATTATAGGACCGAGCCGAGAAACAAATGAGCTCTCGAAGAATCAGAGAAAAAATCGTGAAGGCAGGGTTTCGGGTCAGAGAGGGAGAGCATGTTCTTCATGTTTTCTCGCATTCTCGGGCAGTGTAAATCGGCAGGAATCCAAGAAAAAAAGAATCTCTCGTAAAAACTTCAGCCGGTGCTCAGGGAAGGGGAAATCAAACCAGATGCTAGAGCAGCAAAAAAGCAAAATGTTATTGCACTCCGTTAAGCCAATGGGGCACATGACGGGGTCCTTGCTTTTCGAATAGAATAGAATGCGAAAAAATAGATCTGGAAGCCTGCTTCTCTCATGGACCCGGGACTCAGGGATGGTCTACAAGAAGGAAAGAGGGAAGAAGGTTGTCTGAAGGCCGTTTTGAGATAGGGATCTAAGAGGGGGATTCTCCCACCGACTGAAAAGGCGGAAGGAAAGGTCAAACGATTAAGCCTATTTAGGAAGGAAAGAACGGAACGGACAAGAGACCTAGCTCTTCCGAGAAATGGGACGAAGGTCATCTAGGGGGTATCGCGTCGGCACTCTTCTGAGGAGTTGCTGGAGGCGTACAAGCACAGGCTCCGATGGAGCTAGGGCACCCCTTCTCGAGGTCAAAATTCGAGTCCAAAAAAAGGAAGAACAAAAACGGGGCGGAAGTGAGCAGGGGGATCGAAATTCATCTCTCAAGCACGCCTTCCAACAAGAGAAGAAAAAATACGACAACGCAAAAAAAGGAGGACTCGCGGTTTCATGACCATCACAGGAAACGATCTCGAAAAGCATGCACGGGACTATCCGGGGGTATGGGAAAGAGGGGGTCTGTCCAAGCAAAAATCCAAATATTCTCTGCAAAGCCAGAAAATGAGGAAGAGGGAATAGCAACTAATCGCAAGCCACGATCCGGGTTCGTAGAAATCTGTTGAAGCTTTCACCGAAAAAGGGGGGAAGGCGGACGGGGAATCAAAAAAACACTTCTTGGTGGCCACGACGCGACGCAAAGGACGTGAAGAGTAAAAAGCAGGGGGAGATGGCTACGACACGGTGGAAAAAGAAAAATCAAAAAAGACTGAGTGGGAAGGGGTGGTTTTAGATTTGGATTCCCTGCAAGGTGGGGTACGGGGGCAAGAGATCAGGCAAGAAATAAACACTACTCCCAGACAGGGCTGGAATCCTTCGAGCCTGGATTGAGGATTCAATCAGAGCAAAACTATCAAACCGTAAAACGAATTGGGTTAAAAGGGAAAACTTTAGGAGGAAAACGAGAAGAGAAAAAAGAGCGCTCTGAACGAAGGGGACGAAATAGAAAACTATCCCAAATCGTCCAGAGGGGAGACGCAAAATTGAAATAAACAGCTCTGAAATACGGCGGAGTAAGATGAGGCAGGAGGGTCGGGTGCTTCCAAAAAACTCCCGTCGGGGAGGGGGAGTAGGGGCAGAATCGAATGGGGGGGGGGGGGGTATGAAGAAGTATCTCAACCCTACCAGCTCGAAGGGAGGGAGAGATCTGAAGTTACGACTTTGGAAAAACTTAAGAGAAAAGGCCACAACAGGGAAGCTCTCTAAGCGATCCCACACATTTCAACTAAGGATCCCCACCGTGCGGGGTTAAAGAAAAGGAAAGAGGGAAAAAAAAGGGCCTGCAGAGAAAAGCGAGGA
>Ga0179591_1291478_pt1 | contig 15587 bp, 16 predicted proteins | sample CZOMad2_1_08_16f_FD_182891 | JGI IMG/M metagenome (GOLD analysis project Ga0179591, IMG submission 182891) | Vadose zone soil fungal communities from Angelo Coast Range Reserve, California, USA - CZOMad2_1_08_16fungal (PacBio error correction) | ecosystem: Environmental > Terrestrial > Soil >...
AGCAGAAGGCGAGAATCCTCTTGACAGGTGTCAAAAAACTAATCTGAGTCAAGGGGGGAACAGGGGGCGCGAAAAAAAAAAAAGCCGGATCATGAGACTGAGAGGCTAGACACTGGACCTTAAACACGGAACCGCCGGGCATGCCAACGGAGGAAAAAAGTAAACAGAGGTCTCGCTCAGTGCAAGTCACCATCAACTAAGGGGGAGCCCTACATAGCGCCTTTGCATCTTGGCCTTCTCAGGGGAACACAGACCGACTGAAAAAAAAAAAAAAAAAAGCACACTCATTTCTGTCAAAAAACAAGAAAGAAACGAAAAAAAGAGGGGCGGATCTGAAGACCAAGAGGACAGGACAGAACGACTCTCGATTATACCCTCCACCTGGAACCGGCATGCAGGCCGGCATCATAAAAAAAGCGGGTCAGAAGTGACCCTGCAACTGCGAGGAGGGAAAGAGCGGATGAAACTTTTCTATGAAACTCTCCGTTGAAAATCCATATCCTTGGAAAAAATAACCTCAAGGTCTCAAGAGACGAAAAATAAAGTGAAGCCGGGGTGTAAGGAAAGGAGACGGGGGCGTAAATACCGGGAGGGAAAGGGGTCGTCTAAATCCGACCCCTTCCTTGCGGTCAAGCCTACCGGGAAAAAAACGGCTGGTTGACGGTTAATAATAAGGCCGGAATAGTTTCGTCCTCTGGCCCGCAAGATGAAAACGATGAAAAAAAGCGGAACCCCGCAAAAGTCCAAGAAAAAAATGGGCGAACTTTGCCTGCAAATAACCGTCTCGAAACGGAATATCACGTCCGTGGAAGGGAAGAGGGCGACAACTACTCCTAAGAAAAAAAAACCATTACAACAAAAAAATCTAAACTCAACAGAGGGAAGGGCGGGGGGGGGAGTCATCCTGCACATTCCTGCTGATCCCGAGACCAAGAGTGAGCGAGCAAACAAAGAAAAAAGATGCAGATCCGTACCGCTTGGGGACTTGAAGTCATAAAATCCAGAACAAAAAAGGGGCATGCGAAAAAGGAAGTACTTAATTCCCTCCTTCCAAAGTGATTCAAAGGGGGATCCAAAGAGTCGGCTACAGCTGTGTTCAGTCAGATCCAACGGACCCGTCCCACAGAAACGAAGGAAGTGTGGAAGTATGTGCGAAATCCTTCTTGATCCAAGGAGACTCCCCAATATAAAACGAGAAAAAGACTCCGCTAGAAAGGAGGTGGGAAGAAAACACGCGCGAGAACTCATATTGTAATGAAGACCGAATGTGTGGGGCAGAAGCATACTGAGCATAACCCCGGACGAGGCAAAACTAGACGTTATGGGAAGGGATGGGCGAGAAGGGGGTTAAGGAGGAGAGAGATTAAATAGTCTCTCTCGTTGGGGGGGGGAGAAGGTTGCCCAGGTACGGCTACAGTCAAAAAAAAACCCAGCCACTATGTGAGAGGGGGGAGGCAGAGGATTCAAAAGAAAGAAGCAACGAGTTCCCGAAAGAGAAGGGCATTTAGTGCGAGTGCGCGATCCAGGAGCGGCCAGGGGGAGGATCTGGTCGCAAGGAAAAAAAAGAAAAGAACATGAAGACCTCAGAAATCAAATCACCCACACGAAAAGGGGGCCTGGAAATGGAGATAGCTACCATATCTGGTCCTGGAAAACCGCGATCGGGGAAAGGTCGGGCTTGTCAAGGGGGGATTAGGAAGGGGGAAGGTCTTTCAAAAATAAGAAGAGTGGAAAGCTTTGTTTAGTGTCGGGAAGGAAATGCGACTCGGGTGGGAAAGACCTCTAAAAGAGATTTAAGAAGTTCAAAAGCTCCGATCAGCTGGGGCTTAGCCTGAGCGCCGGGAAACTACCAAAAGAAAAAGTAAGGGGTGGATTGTAGGGGGGAAGTACTTTATCTTGGAGGGAATAAGCGGATCCATAAAACTCTTGTTTGCAGACGCCAAAATGAAAAGTATGTCGTGACGGTCGAGGAGGGAGATCGGTGTATTCACGTTTCGAAGCTTGAGGAACAAAAATGAAACAACTGACAGCTTTTGGGGGGCCCGATGGGACCCCTCTCTCCCGCGCAAGGAGGGGGGAGCGACACGGGCTAAAAAAAACTAAATCTTGTAAGGGCTTCACAAAAAAAAAAAGAGGGGAAAAACTTTCTACCAAATCCACCCCAACACGAGCTCCGAAGGGTGGTAGATTATTGAGAAAGGAGGGCCGATAGAGAAAAAAGAGGAAGGTACCGGGTCCCGTTCTCGCAACTTGAAACGAGCAAAAAAGAGAACAATCGGCAGCCCTAAAAAAAGACAGGGGGGAGGAACTTAACTCGCAATATGGAAGGTATACTCCGGGGAACGCGAACCAGGGGGTCGGTGAGCAGAAACTCAAATGAGGGGATAGGAAAGAGGAAGATCGATGTCGAACCCCTTGGTCCCAAGAAGGCAGGACCTTCAAAAAATCGTGTCGTATAACAGGACTCTCTGAAAGAGGACCTAAAGACTACAGCCCGAAGGTTGGGGGGAAACTCTCGGGCCATCCTTTACCAAGGGAAAAAAGCCATTAACGAATCAGACCTAAGAAGAATCCTGACTTCGCAGGGAGGAAAAGGGTAACTAAAAAGGTGTTCCTAGTATGCTAGACCCTTACGAAGGAGTGAAGGGTGGTGGCTATTGGAAAACAGCTTCGGAAAAAAGTTAGCAAAGGGGGAGGAAGAGGCAACTAGGAAACCTGAGATACTATTGTCGGAACCTAGGCTTTAAAAGTGGCAAACTAACCCACGTGTGAATACCGAACAGCCCGGATTTGTGAGAGCAGCCAAAGAAGGCGTCTGAAGAAGGGGAGCCCGACTCCGTCACCGCCCGCGGAAAGGGGAGAAGTGGGGGGCCGCAGGGAAACCGTTCAGTAGAACAATAAAAAAAGGGGTCATTTGTCGGTCTTCCCAGGCCGGAGGAGGACGCGGCGAGTTGGTGGAACGTAAATTCTAAGCCCCGGCGGAGGACGAGTAGGGGGAACTCGTAAACAGGGGTCGCCCCGAACCGACGTAGATCACCGGCCCCCTCTTTTAACCCTAGGAGAAGGAAAGGGATGGCGGAAGAAAGCCCGGAAGAAGGGAGAGCTTTCCTGCGTAGTTCCAGGGGAAAAGATCTGGGAAGGCCGCGGCCGTCAAAAAAAAAAACTGTTGTTGGCGACGGAGGCAATAGTGAGGGAGCATGGAGAAAAGCGGGAACTCACCGCTTGAAAGGGAAGCGTCCGAAATGCCGCAAACATCTTCAGGAAACTCGGGCTCGAAAAAAGAGATGACCATAGGTCAAGTCAAAAAGGAAAGGGGAGAGATGTTGTTTAAAGGAAAAGTGGGTGGGAGGGGGGGGGTTAGGGGGAGAGAATGAGTTCGAAGGAGGGGTATTTCAAGGCAGGGAAAAGGGGAAGGAGGGGCTGGGCGAGAGCGGGAGGGGGCAGGGGGGGGGTGGGGAGGAGAGGGAAGGGGGGGAGGGAAGGAGGAGTGGAAGGGGATGGGAGGGGGGGGGGGAAGGGGGTGGGGGGAGTAGAGGGTGAGAGGGGAGGGAAGGGGGAGGGGGGTGGGGTGGGTGTTGATGGGTGAGGGGGGGATCGATGGAAGAGAGAGGTCTGAGAATGGGTCGGGAGAGAGTGATAGGGCAGGAAGAGGAGGTAGTGAGTGAGGCGGGGGGGGAAAGGGGGGGGGAGGGGAGGGTGAAGAGGAAAGGATTGGGTAGGAGGGGGTTGATGGGGGGGAAGGAGGGGGGAATGGCGGGAGGTCGGGGGCAAGGCTGGGGGGAGACGCGAGAGGGGGGAGGGACGTGGGGAAGGTCTTACGGTGGGGGGCGGGAAGGCACGAAAAGGGTTGTGGGGAGGACGTGAAGAGAGGGAGGAGGAGGGGCGGGAGAGGGAATGGATATAGGGGGGGGGCGATTCTGGGTGGAAAAATAGCGAAGGGGATTGGGCAGGGAGTGGGTTGGAGGGGGAGGTGGGGGTTGCGAATGCGTAGGGGAAAGGGAGGGAGGGGGGGTGGGGTGGGAGATAGAGGTGAGGATTGAGGGGGGGGAGTCTAGGGGAGGGGGGCAGTCTGTTGGAGGGGGGGGGAGGGGGGGGGTTAGAGGGGGAGAGGTGGGGAGGCAGTGGTCGAAGTGTGGGAGGGGGTGAGGGGGGAGGAGGGAGTGGTGGGTTGGTAGGAGAAGGGTGAGGGGCTAGTAGGATGATGGGGGAAAGGGGGAAGGTGGGTTTGAGAAGGGGGGTATGTGGTGGGCGGATCAGGGGGTAGGAAAAGGGGAAGGGGTTCGATGAAGTTGGAGTATAGGAGGGGGGAGTAGGAGGGTTAAAAGTGCGGTGTGGGGGGTGGGGAGTGAGGGGAGAGGAGGGGATGGGTGGGGCAAGGTGAGGAGTGGGGGGGTTGGGGGGGTGGTGGGAACGGAGGGGGGGGTGGAGTGTGGGAGGGGGAGGGGAGAGGGGCACGGGGGGAGAGGGTGGGGGGGGGAGGTCGGGGTGCTGGATGGGGAGTAATGGGGGGTAGGAGGGTAGGGGGATAGGGGAGAGGTGTATGGAGTGGATTCTAGGCCGTCAGGAAAAGCGAACTAGAGGATCAGCATCGATAAAAGGGAAAAGACACAAGAACCACTCAAAGACCTTGGAAGAGAGGGGGCAACCTCAGGGAACTTGCAAAAGATTAGGGTTCCCACACTGCATTCTGCATTTGTGGGGGGTCGGCAAGGGAAGGCGGTATTTCCAAAGGGGTTAATTCAAATAAGGGTGGACTAACGGCAGGGAAAAAAAGGTCTGGACTCCCCCTCGAGCGCACATAGAGAAAAATCCGGGACAGTCTTCAGAGGAGAAAAAAGAGGGCTCGACTAAAAACAGAACCAAACTTTGCGGCTGGAGCGGGGAGACTTCAAAAAAAGTAGGCAGCCAATTCATGATCTTTTGTAGTGTTAGCAAGGAAAGAGGGAGGAGGAAAAAAGAAAGGCAAAAAGAAACATTCACCTGAGAGATTCAGATTGCGTAGACCGAGACCCGGAGGGAAGAAGGGAGTTCCAGAATTCTCTTTTGATGAAGCTTCCAAATACGTAAGGAAAACAACGGGGGGGGGCCAGAGAGTTGCAAAGTAAAACGAGGGAGGGGGGCGTGGAGTGCGGGGGACGGTTGTGCCCGAAGGCCGAATCGGGGGACGGAAAGGCAAGGTGTTCAGGGAGGTTAAGGGGAGAAAGATCGAGGGAACGGGCGGAACTCGAGGTTGTCTATCCGAGGAAAAAGACGCGGCGGGATCGGCAAATCGGTAGGAAGTCTCCAGAAAAAGAGGAAAAAAAAAAGGAGAAAAAAAGGAAATGGGGGGGAAGGTGTCTTATGACGCCCGTACGCCGGGGCGAGGTCTCGACGCCAAGACCCGGACGCCACCTGGAGAAAAAGGGTACAAGAAATAATACTGGCGGCCCCCGAGAGGAGTCCTTGGCTCTGGCACAGGCTCAGGGAGCGGGGTTGGCACACTGAAGCTCACGAGCGACCTCAAGGGGACGAAGGGGGAAAGAAGCCTCCGGGGGGGAAAAGAAGCAGTTAACGATCGAAAAGCGTGGGGGCGGCGAGGAAGGACACTAGGTTCAGGTTTTGTAAGGGGTCGAGCGTAGGGAGAAAAGGTGCCTATCCTCCCCCTCGGGATTCGGAGGGGAAAAGGGGGGGAAAAAAGAAGTAGAGGAGGTCAGGGGGGGAGGGGGATGCAACGGGTCGCTCTTCTTGAGATCCTCCGAACCTTCGGAGGGAGGAACGCCACGGATGTGGGTTTAATAACTACTCCTTAAACGAGAGTAAAGTGGCGACAAGAGGGGGGGGAAAAGACAGCCCCTGAGGGTTGGTCTCAACCGCGAAAAGTCAGGTACCGTTTTTCCGAGCTCGCAACACGAGACGGGCGAGCCCCCCCTCTGGTAGGGGACCAGTGATCGTGTCCCAAACCAGCCAACGGAAAAGAGAGATAAAACAAAAAGGAGGGGGATGAAACTAAAGAAGATGAGAAAAGCGACTCAGAGGGTAAGGGGGAATGGGTGTAAAAAAGGAGGACAGCTTATCTCGTACCTACCAGGGGTGGGGACATCAAATGACAGGCTGCCGTGGGAAAGAGCATATCCTACAAGCGACACGTTACCTTCCGCCGTAAAGTAATTAAGAATTTAGGGCTTGTACACGGGGGAAAATGGTTCAACGAGTGACACGCACGGACCAGAATGTCTCCAGAGAATTAGCCAAAGTCCTCGGCACGGGGCTCGTTGATCGTTCTCGTGGGGAGGGAAATAAAACTCTCCAAGAGGGGGAAAAGAGACTTTCCCTGTCGCCCATACCAAAAAAGGGGAAGGGACGGATTTACACCGAATAGAAACTCTCATAGCAAGGAAGAACCTACCATTAAAGACCGGCAGGTCAGGAATAAGGAGGAAGCTACAAAAAGGGGTCTGGAGGGGAAGTCAGAGAGTTCACTGCTTCGTCTTCAATGTACGGAGAAAGCCGCGGGGTCGATGGTGCACTCCATTGCAACACCTAAAGGGAAGGAAGGACAGAGACCCGGAGAGGAATGCTCGAGGGGTCCGTCTTTTTTTCCTCCGGTTCAGAGGATCGGGGCCAAGTTTATTTGCGGCTCCAAGACTGCGTCAAGGAAGGGGAGAGCCCGATTACGGGGAAATAAAAAAAGGGTAAAACGTCGGCCGAAACAACGGCCCCGATTCGGCCTCTTCGTCGATATCAAAAAAGGGAAGGCACTAAGAAAAACACCAAGACCGCTAAAACCCAAAATAAGAAGAGGGGGAGTTTCTGTCGATACCTTCAATAATCGCAAGAGTAGACAACTCGGTCAATTGCCGCCTACGAGGAGGACAAAGGGGAAAGGGGGGCAGACTACTCCCACGGTCAAAGAGGAGGGGGACGACTCTTGTTCAACATACGAGGGGAAGGAGATGGAAGCTGGAATAAAAGGACGCGAAATTACGGTCTCAAAGCTAGGTGGGGAGAACGAAACCTGTCGAGCAAGAAACAAATCCGGCAGATTTACCCTTAGTCGGGAAGTTCTCCAAGCCATGCGATATCGGAAGGAAACCAGGCCCATGGATTCTGTACGGAGGACGGAAAAGTGTTGAGGGGTCGGTGGGGGAGAAAACGGGAATATACCAGGGCCTCTAAAGCACCGAGATCTCCTTAAGCCTGGATTCTCTGGGGGAGTACAGAAGGGATTCAACCGTCGACTGAACTCTCCCACCAAAGAATTAAAAGACCAAGAGAACCGACAACAGAACTCAAAGGAGGGGTTCCTTGGTGGGCAAGGGGGCCGTTGAAGCACGGACAGTTCGCCACGATAGTGGGGGAAAGGTTCAGAAGGGAGTGGCAGTCGAGGAAAGGAAAAAAAAAGAGCCACGCATGGGGGGTCGAGAGTGGCAATGGGAAAGGAGCGGTCGATACACCCATGCCTGGCAAAGAGGTGGACGATTTCGAGGGTCGCGGCGGCTAAACCAGAAGCACTTTTGGCAAGGGGCGCTAGAGAGGAAGGAGCATTGGAGGGAATCTGAGTTACCGAGCTAAATCTCAGACGCCTCGAATATCTACCGGCGCAACCCCAATCAGAGATCTCGCCTACCACCTTTAATAAACGATGAGCTAGCCAGGGGAGGGGGAGGGGAGAACTTGAGGAGGGCGTAGGGGATCTCTTGAAAGAGGGGGGGAGAAAAGAGCCGAAGGGGAAAGGCTGTTGGGCAATCAAACTACGAGAATACTTATTCTAAAAAATCAAGGAGGAAAAGGACGGCATTAGACTTTCAACTAGGCCGTCATGGGGACAAACCGATGAAATAATCGAAACCTCGAAAATAGCCGGAGAAACAAAGGGGGGGGAATCTGGGAGAAGAATAGGGGAGGCCGTTTTCAAAAAAGAAAGCAACGCCGTATAGGGGTTTCAGAGGAAAGGGGGAGGGGGGCAAGTACACCTTGTTATCCTGCAAAAGGGCCAAGACTCCCGATTCCCAAGGGGGAAAAAACCCTGGTGCGGCCGCTCGAAAGGGAGCAAGGGAAAACTGCTTAGATGAAAACAGTCTATTTTCTATCTGCTGAGTTGCACTGGTCAGAAAACTCAAAAACCGGATACTGCGTATGGGGTCCCGGGATTATTAATATGCCTTATCATCTCCCAGCACGGAGGCCCGACCGAGGTTGCAAACGTTGACACAAAGTGAAAAAAAAGGAACTCGCGGGGTTGTTCTCCCGAAGACTCAAAGAAACGGGCAGGTAAAACTCGAGGAAGGGCTAGAAACTGCCGGGGGTTCAAAAGACGAAATTCAAAAGGGATCTCTAAACCCTTCGAGCCAAGGTCTCGCTCCGGAGACCTGTTTCTTCCCAGAAAGGGCGGCGAAAGGACCCCTAGTGGCCGATTCATGAAGGTCAGCTGAGAGATTCCGAGGAGAAAAGGAATCAGGGACCCTATCAAAAAAAAAGGGTTCGTCGGCGTGGGGGGGACGCTGATCCCTTCGCTGGCATAAAAGGACCGGAAGACGGAAAATTGACAGAGGGGACAACAGTGAAGCGCTGCGAAGCGGAACAAACGGAAAATTGAAAAAGGGTCGCAAAATCAAAAAAGGAAGGATACGGCGAACGAGGCCCACCAGCGGGGCGATCGGTCGACCCGGAGCCAAGCTTGGGACGAGTGGTCACACGGGATGGACGCCTTAAAAAAAAAAAGAAGAAATCGAGGGGGGGGGCTAAAAGACGTTAGGCCAGTGGCGTATAATAAAGGAAAAAAACATCCATCGATTGGGCGGGTGTCGCACCCACTATACCGGAATCCGTCCCTCAACGCGGGTCCGGCGTGCTGGGGAAGCCTGAAAAAAAAAAGGGGGGACTCTGCTATGGGAAAAACTTCTCCACTCAGTCTTCTTGTGTCCCATCCCTCCTACCCGACAAGGAAAAAAGTAAGGCACCAAACGCTTGACGCGGTAGCGATCTCGATACTTGTCCTAAGAAGGGGGATGAGGGGGGGGGAAGTCTAGAATTAAGAAGGAGGCAGAGATTGACGGAAGGAAAAGAAATCGATTTTTGACGCTATTCTGCAGGAGACGGAGCGGTCCTGAATTGCTACTCGGGATTCCGGAAGCTTCAGTAGCGACAAAAATCAAGCACCGCGACATTGAAAATCGTGATCTATAATTCAGCGGATAGGCCCCTCGGAAGAAGAATGAGAGAGAAGGGGGGGAAAAAAAGGAGAAGGGCAACCTCTCGCCCTCGAGGACCGGCAGAGCCTAACAAAGCCTAACCTCCAACGCACCTGGGAAAAAGGAAACAAGGAAAGATACTCCGTGCCACAAAAAAGGGCAGGCCTAACAGACCGAGTGGAGAGGGGGCGAAGCCAATAGGGAGAGCTAAGACCGGGGGAAAAAAAAGATCTCACTTCTGGACAACCAAAAAGGGGAGACGCACATACTACCGGGCTTCTTCAAGGGACGGGTATCATCGGTGATCGAATCCAAACCACTGGGTACCTTCTGTCCGAAATACAAGTATCGGGAAGGGGATTGAACCGAAGGAAATCCTTGGGTGGAGGGTTCGGCATAGTGGACGGTATTGGAAAGGAACTGGAAGAATTCTCTTAAGGTAAATAGGTCCGGGATGCATCGGGCGACCGGGCTAGGAGGAACACCCGCCATGAGGTCGGCGGACGTTGGGGTGGAAAGGTCCAGCAAGGGAGGGAAAGCGTGCTGGTAACAGGTTAGGGGTGACCCTGGCCTGACGTGGGCGGGGGGAGGAGGGACCGAGAAAAATCCTGAGGAGAAAAGACGCTCGAAAAGGGGGTGGGTAGTTCTTATTCGTGCCGGACGCAAACATGGCTCCGGGGGAAATCAAGGTGGTCTAGCCCGACGATACGGGAAGGCCGAAGAAATAGGGTTTACGTGGCGTAGATTGGCCTCTCCGCCCCATGCCGACGCAGGGCCGTCGGATGGACGCGTCCTGGAGGAGGGGTAAAGACTGAGAAAAAGGACTACTCAAGGGAAAGAACAACAAGTATCCGGGACCGCAATTCGGACCAGCCCTTGCGGCCCGATCCGAAGGAGGTCTAGGACGGCCGTCTAACGCCGGTCTTGAAAAGGGAACACGAAAAAGATCTGGAGTTCGAAGTTATACGCCGGGGCCGGTGAAACAGCAGGATGGTCAAAGAAGCCGGGGGGGAGTCCGTCCTTCCGAGTACCGGGCCAGAAGTAAGAAGAGGCGTCGTAGGAGGCCGATCTCGGTCAAAACGGAACTCCGGGGCCGCAAGGTGGGAGGCGGGAGAGATGGGGGGAGGTCAGCAAGTTCAACAGCTTTTCTTGGAGCCGGAGGGGACAAAACAACTGGGGGGGGGGGGGGGGCGGCCGAAGGTTCTCGGGATGAGAATAAAAGGACCCTCAGCGGCCTGCTCCGGGTAAAAAATCGGGACAATTCTACGGCGTGGGAAAGGGTCGGGGGGAATGTATATTCAACACGTCTATCCTTTCAGGGGGAAAAGGGGCGTTGACCGGGCGATCCGGGAAGGGAAAAAAAAACAGGGAGCAGAAAATACCACAAAAAAAAAAGTAGGAAAAGAAGAATTCCGACACCCTTTAGTTCTGCGAGGGGGAGTTGGGGGAAAAAAAAAAAGGGAATCAAGGAATCGCGGTCACCGCAGGGGGGGGGGGGGTCGCCCTGAGGATAAAAAACAGATCCGTCAAGAAACATTGAAAAAAAAAAAAAAAAGCAAATCAAAAAAAGGGGGGTGGGTAACCACCCAACAAAAACCCCCCAAAAGGAGCGGCATTTATTTTGGACCCGGGGGGGAAAGAGGGGCGAAAAAAAGGACAAAAAAGACAAAGATTCTAAAAGAAGGGAGTTTCGCCAAAAAAAGGGAGTCATAGTTCCGTCGGGGCGCGGAGGGAAACTAAAAAACGATCAAACCAGACACTGGAAGAAAAAAAAAAAAAAGAAAAAAGCTAAAGACTCAGGCCTGATTCAAAAAAAGTCCCCAGGGGGAAAGGAAGAACGAGCTGGGGAGGGAGCGAACCGGGACCCTCTACGCCGAACAGAGAGTCACCCCCTGACCTTAACCTCCAGGAGAAGAACCACCATGGATAAAAAAGAGGATCAGTTCAAAGGAGGACAAATCTGAAGAAGGACAGGGTTCGACTCTCCATTGGGGAAAAAACCACACAAAAGGCAGACCCGCAACTGCCGCAGGGGAAATGAGGGGAAAACGGGGAAAGGGGGGATGGATCGCGGGCAGGAAAAAGTCTTATTACGTGGCGTCGACCGCCCAGCTGTTCTCCAAGATCTGGGGAAGAATTGGCGGGGAAGGGGGCCACTCCCAGGGGAAAAAATGCTGCCGATTCTTCGGCTCCCTCCTATCTCCTCCGACCGAAGGAAGCCTGAAAAAACCAGTCGATCCGGAGTTTCAAAAAAAAACGATTAAACTCAAAAAAAAGACGTAACGAGCGGGGCTGAGGGCAAAGGCATCCTACGGTCACCGGAACAAAATCTAACTCAGCATCAAAAAGAAAGCAAGGCATCGGAACTTCAAGCTATCAAGAGAGGAAGTACCTGCGAGGGGGGTGATCTGGCCATTCCTAATGATGCAGAAAAGTCCAAAAAATTCCGAAAGAAGAGAAAGGGAACAAAAATACATAAAGGGAAACAGTTAAATGCTAATAAAAAGGAGATCTTATTAGCCCCTTCCTTGAGAGAGGGAGCTTCGTCTACACCGGACAGTGGTTGCGTGTACGATAAAAAAAAGGAGAAGCAAAAAAAGAACCCTAACTAGGAGATTTGACGAACGTTCGAATCCGGGGTCTGGGGCAGAAAAATAGGGTCGCATCTCAAAAAAAAATCAAGAAAAACAAAACCTTGACCTCAGGAGGTTACAAAAACGTCTACTCCAGAGAAGTTGAGTGATGGGAAGACGTGGTGCACGCGCTAATGGACGGAGCCTCCCAAAAAGAATCATAGGGTTATGAGTGGAAGGGAATAGTCAATAGGAGGGCGAGAAGAGAGGGGATAGGGAGAGGGGGGGGGGGGGGGTGCTCCTTTCTTACGGGGAGAGTTTCTAAAAACATATAAAACGGCACTGGCAGGGATGTACTAGGAAGCTACGAAGAAGGAGGGGGGGAAGGTTCGATGTAAAAAGGAGGGGTGGGGGGAAGGGCTTCGAAGACGAGCTTCCTGGGTCGTGATCTGAGTTTCAAAAACAAAAAGAAAACAGAATGAAAAAAAGAAGAAAGACCTACAAAGCACCTCCAAACTGAAGGGGCCAAAGGAGAAGGAGACCAAAAGGGGGGGGGTCCTTTAGGAAGAGGACGCTCGCAAGGGAGGCGCGGGGGAACAATGAAGGAGAAATCTGAACAAGTTCAAGTGTTGAACGTGGAAGTCGTGCAGTTACTTCTGGCGCGGCGTCACGACGCAAGGAGAGTGTACTGACATTAAGCCCGCTCATGGTCTTACTTCCTTGCCATGGGAAGAAGCCCTTCTCGAAGTGATGGGGCAGGATGAAAGAACTTTATCGTGGGCGTAATCAGAAAGCGCGGTGGAAGGGGCGTGCTGTCAGGGAAGAAAAGCACGTGAGGAACTATTTTCCTTTTATCTGTCTAGGACGAAGGCTCGTGGAGCTCAGTGTACTGAATAAAAAAAAACTGGAGGGGGAAGAAGACTGAACGAGAGATCTTGGCCAGAAGGTGTTCCTTCCGTCAAGGTCACGGCTCAGCACAAAAGGAACCAGTTTTAAAAACAAAAGGAATTACCACCTAGAGAGGTTAGAGACGGGAAAGAATGGTCCCGGTCACGCAAGACCACGAGAAAAAGGGTCCAGAAAAAAAGCCACTGAAACGTGGACGGATGGAACAGGCTCGAGACCTAATGGACGGTGTCCGAAACACGAAACTATGTCTTTAGAGCTGTCGTACTAAGGTCCGCAGTCGCCTGAAGTAATACAAAGTCATTAAAGCACGCCGGGGGATTGAAAGAGAAAAAGGGGGGGGCGACAATCATCGACTCCTCAAACAAAAAAGAGGAGTAAATAGAGGTGAGGAGGGAGAGGTAGGAAACCCGTCAATAACACTCTTTGTTGACAAGGAATCTTGTAGGGGAAAAGGAATGGCGGGCCCCGAAAACCCCCCACCCACCGCCCACCCACCCCCACCCAAAACGACCCAAAGCAAAAACCACCCGCCCCCCCACCCCCCCACCACCAACCCCCACCAACAAGAAGGATGACGAAGGTTCGACTTAAAATGCAGGCTTGACCAACATTCCTCTCGGGTCTGATCTAAATGGGACAAGCGTCCGGAAGGCTTAATAAAAATTAAAGGATGGGCAAGGCTGGAGGAGACAACTTTTTTCCCGCTTCTGAGCCGACAAAAAAAGAGAAAAAAGGTTTCCAGTCTCAGCGCCGGCCCCTCGTTAGGACAGGGGGTGAAGAGGGAGGAAAAAGAACCAAAACGTTTTCTACGTTAACCATAAGCAAAAGCTTGATCTCCAAAAAATGACAACGCCTGCGAACCAAGCGCAGCTAAGGGAAAAATAATAGTCTCCCGGGGGGAATGGGGAAAAAAAGAAAAACCGGGTCATAGAGTCAGGTCGGTGGGAAAAAAAAAGCAAGCCCACATGTTTCCTCGATCCCCAAAGTTGAGTGCGGGGACAGGAGGGACGCAACGGGAAATCTACAACTGCGGTCAAAAAGGACGGGCGGGAAAAGAACGAGGGACGTACACGAGTACGCCCAAGAACCCCGATACAAAAATCCCCCAAAGCTGTTCAAAAGAAAATGAGTACCGTAATCGCCTGACGCATGGAAGGTACTCACGGTCGGGCCTCAAAACTGGAAAACGTGAAGAGGGAATTTCGGGCGAAGCAGGTCAACGGAAGGGGGGGGTGTTTCTTTCCAGAGGGGGGGGGGATGCCATGGAAGGAGAGGGGGGGGAAGAAGGACTGAGATAAAGACAACCAGCGAGGGGGGGTCGCATCAAATCTCCTAGAGCCCAGGGAAAATCTCGGGAAATTCGTCGGAGGGGGACGCCGGACATAACAAAAAAAAAAAAAAAAGTTCCGAGGTAAAGAAGAAAAGCAAAAGGGCATAACAAAGAGCGAAAAGGGTTCCATCACCCCAGGGGGGGGAAACAAAATCAATATCTCCTCCGAAAAGAACCATCGTAGCGACCCGGGACGGGAAAAAGGGCTACAACCGGCACCCTTAAAGAAAGAGCCCACCAGCCAAAAAATGGGAGAAAAAGGGAGGGCTGGTAACTCGAAAATTTGGAGGGGGTGAGTCGGAAATGGGTCAGAGATCAGGGGAGGAAGAAAGTGGAATCACAAGACAGGAGTCACAAGGTAAACATCCCGGCGAATTAGGAAAAGGATTCTCCGTGAGAGGACCCCCAACACAAAACAAAAGTCCAGGCCGAAAAAAAAAGGACAGGAAGGCAATTCAGGATGGAGAGTAAGGCTTTAGAGGAAGAGATGGGGGAGAAACCCTTAAAGCAAAAAAGAACTGAAAATCGGGAAGGGGAGGGGAGGAGGGAGAGTAGGACTCAGGGGGATCATGGACAAGGGCGATGGCGTTCCTTCATTGCTTGAGGGGGAGAAAGTGTATTAAAGGGGGAACCGGGTAGCAAAAATGGGCACCAGGAAACGAACGAGGAATGCTGGGGGGTAAGGGGGGGGAGGTCAGGATCTTCAAATAAGCGTATAAAAATTAGAGTTCAAATCCCGAAGGAAATATGGGGGGGTCCCTTTTGGCTAAACAAAAAGGTAAATTGTGGTCTGCCGAGGAACGGAACGGGGGGAGAGACACGACGATTCTGAGGGGGACTTCGGCCTCGAAGTCCTCCTAAAATCAGTCACCTATAAGGAGAAACTTACGAACTGTCAAAGGAAGAGCGACGAACGTAAGAGCCCGGGAGAAGCCCCCCGATCCGATGCACTTTGGAAGAGTAGAGCGAACCAACGAAGCTAGTTCCTTCGCCTGACGTGAAAAAGGGGGTCCAAAACTGGAGAGAAAAAAGGAGAATCACCGCGGGATCTTGCATACGAACCTGGGAACAGGAGCCGTGGGGTACAACGAAACGGGGGGATCGCCTGCCGAGGAAAAGGGGGCCGCCGGAACGGGAAGGGTCCAGGGCCTATCTGAGAAGAGACGACGGCAAACCGCTGGACGAGGAGGGGCTCAGGAATCCTCTGAGAAGAAGAGGTCCCCTACAAGGGGGAGAAGCGGTCTTGGGGGGGGATCGCCAAGAAACTTCTATACAAAGTAGGCCGAAAATGGGGCACCGACTTCTCTGGATGGGAGGAAGGCCCTGTAGGCGTTTCCGCGACAAGGGGAACCAGACACAAACATGCCGTGAAACAGCCCGCCACTGCTATTTTGGTAACGGCACAGCCCGAGGCATATCTGATCGCAAACGGGAGAAAGGAAGCACCACCCAGCAGGGGTTTGGTGAACGATCATGAAAGTCGGGGGAAAAACGTCGCAGACCACATGAGAAGAAGTCAAAAAGGCATAAAAACAACAACTATGAAGTATGCAAAAGACCGGAGTGTGAGGTCTGGGAGGTAGGTGACAACCGACTTCACTCTGG
>Ga0179591_1278923_pt1 | contig 15584 bp, 12 predicted proteins | sample CZOMad2_1_08_16f_FD_182891 | JGI IMG/M metagenome (GOLD analysis project Ga0179591, IMG submission 182891) | Vadose zone soil fungal communities from Angelo Coast Range Reserve, California, USA - CZOMad2_1_08_16fungal (PacBio error correction) | ecosystem: Environmental > Terrestrial > Soil >...
GAACATCGCTCTTTCGCAAAAACGTCATAGAGCGCGAGCGACTTTGTCTAAAAGGAGCTCAAGAGGACCGAGACTGATGAGTAAAACCCACACTGCGTCGCGATATCTAAAAGGCGGGGAGACAAAAAAAGGAGACACTATCCTAAGATTGCACGCACCCCAACGTGCGATAGTCGCGAGGGGATCAAAAGGAGACTCAATTACGAAGACCGCCATTGAGATCGTGGAACCAAAGGGGACAAGGGGTGGGAGCGGCTCGGTGGTCCGTATGGAGTGTGGGTTAAGCAGATGACGAAGAAACGAGGGGGGAAGGCTAAGAGGACACGGTACGGTAGAGCGGTGTACCTATGGCTGGTGTTAAAAGGGGGGGGGTTACTCATGAGAAGGTGATGAAAGCTACTCGTGCGGTGTGTGTCACGAGGCCGCGGAGGACCCCTAATAATTCCTAGGAAAGAGGTCTTCCGGTCGCGGAACTCAGGCTCTCAACCGAATTCGGGACGTATGTCGAAAGAACCGGGTGCTCCACTGTCGGGGAACCGCCGTGGTGGGGGCGTGATGACCGAGACACTAGCGAGCCACGACGCACGGATTACTAAATCCTAAAAAACGCCGAAATGAAAAACAAGTTGCAGGGGACGGGCAACACGGAAGCAGAATTACCGCACGCCAGAAATATACACGACGATGAACGCAACCAAATTAAGCGGACTCGGGAAGGGAAAAAGAAGAGCTTCAGCGGAAGATCGTTTGGGGTTGACAGGCAAGGCAAAAGAGGGCGCGGTCTACCGGCTCCGAATACGCAAACACTGGCCGTATACGTTTCGGACGCCACGACTCCGGCACGCTGCCATCCGGGATCATCCGCGCCGGTCAGAAGTGTAGAAAAAGATGAAATGTGGGAGTCCCGGATCCCACTCTTGTCTATGATACATCCCCACACGCGAAAAACCAGGCGGTGAAAGCACATGGGGTCTACACCAACAGAACTTAAAAAAAGGGCTGCAAGGCGAGCGTTCCTCATAGAAAGACACCATAAACTAGCAAGAAGGAACTTGACTCGCTAAGAACCTCGCGGGGCAAACGGTACTCGTTTCCCAAAACCAAATCCCATTCGGACGAGTAAGAGCCTCTGACCAACAATCCTTGACAAATCCCTTACTGATGGCGAATAAAGAGGGACTCACTCATCACGTGGGAAAAAATAAAAACGAAAGAAGGGATCGAGACGCGAATCGTGCCGAGAGCCGGAAGAACGAATAACAGTTGCCTTCGGACCAAACGGCGAGAGCCGTCACTTCAGAGTCGGAGTTAGAAAGGGAGACGTCCAGAGAGCCTGGATCCGAAGGGAGCTCAGTCGGCGGGTAGCACCAAGAAGCATTCGCGCGTCCTAAATCCCATGCAGCCCCCGACCCGCTGGCGGGGCAACGCATCAGGGGGGCTCCCGCTGCAGGGGGGGGAATGCAGTCTAGCCCGCCGCCTAGCCGCTGTGCGCGCTGACGGGACGCTAAGGAAACGAACCCCGACAAGATTTCACCAGATCACATCGTACGCACAGATCAATACTCTGTTCGCGGAAAGAGTCACGGCGCGAAAAATGTCACGCCGGTAGAAACCATAAAAGGAGTACGAGCACCTCGGTACAAGAAAAACATGTCGGCATCAGGCGAGGGGGGGGGGATCGACAAATGCGATCTCAAAAGAAGCCCTTTCTATCAAAGAGAGTTCGAATCATGTCGGGAAAAACTGCGCGGCGCAAGAAATCTACGTACACGCAGGCGAACACGCGAGAGATCTGTTCTGAATCGAGACGGAGTGATCTGGCGAAGTGCCAAGTGGTCAAGGAGAAGCGCTCTCACAATGTGGCACATACAAGGGCTAGGGCTGACGCAGTACGGTTGATGGAAAGTGAAGAAAACCGGACTCGTGGGCATGCCGGCAATCAAGCACAAGCAATTTTGACTTTCCAGAAATAGTTGCCCATCACGGGAATCTAAGACTCTATAGCGAACCTGAAAGAAAGGATCCGCTCACGGGAAAAACACCACCAGGCCCTAGTGCAGCACTTCCCCAAAAAATTACCTCTCCATTCTATGGGTCTGAAACCCGACACATACAGACGGATAGGGGAGTCAAAGTTGACCAGCCGAATTAACTTGAGGGCAAGGACTAAAAACAAGCATTGAACTATATCCGGGGTTTCCCTCACTTCTGAGATCGTGTGGGTCCATGCGTAATCTCCACAGAGCCGCGAAGAAACCGAGCCGCCCGTGAGCAGGGGAAGAATTGTGGTGGCTGCGAGTGCAGTTTCGGAGGGATCTGGGCGTGTCGAAGGGAGAAAAATCCACGAGGCGAGACGTCGATATACGTTCAGCGAGTCTTGATCGGGTTGGGCCGAGAGTAATCAAATGCCGGCTTGAAGCGGGCGGAAAAGAGCGTCGGGGAGAACCGGGACCGTAGGGCCCTGGCTGTCCGGAGAGCCGCTTTGTTTGCCGGGTCGACCCGTTGTAAGAAGGGGGCGGGAGCGACCTGCTTGCGAGAAGAGGGTTATGTTGGTATAGGGGCGGGGAAATGAACCAAAACATGCGAAGCTTTGTCCCAACAACGAGGGGAGATACTGAGGCGAAGGGAGGGCCGGTGAGGGTATCTTCTCCAGCCTGGACTCGGGTCACTTCACCGGATCCGGCCAAAGGGGAACCAGGCCAAATCCCTTAAGGGCTTGGGCTGGGGAGGCGAAACTGAGTTACAGCTTGTCCGGAGGGAGTCACGATCATCACTATGAAGTTTTGGAAAAAAGAGGGGTAGCGGTCGGCGCAAGCGACGAAAGCCGGGGAGCTGAATGGCGGTATCTTAGAGCACCCTCTTGCTGGGTTAATAGCCGGCCACAGAAGAACCGGGGCCGACAGACGGAAGTCCAGGGAGCGTTGTTTTAGGGCGTGGGGTCCTAAATGGGAGTCTCGTCGTGGGTTGTTCGAAATGGGATGAAAGTCTTCACGGATGGTTGCTAATCTGAAGTGAGCCATTGCTCTTACCCTTGCGCAGAATCGCAGCCCAGTCCGAAAGAGCGTCACAAAAGAGAAATCATCTACACCGACAGCAGAAGGGAACCAGTGGAATGGCTACGTTGAAATCAAATCGCGCGGTGTAGAGCAGGGGGGGGGGGGGGGGGGGGGGGGGGCAGTGCAAACGGGGGGGCTGGGGGGGGGGGGGGGGGGTGGTGGGTGGGGGGGTGGGGGGGGTGGGGGGGGGGGGGCGGTGGGGGGGGGGGGGGGGGGGGGGTGGGGGGGGGGGGGTTTTTGTGGGGGGGGGGGGGGAAGGTCGCGAGGGTTTTCACGCAATTTGTCGTATTATCGCAATCACAATAGGGGAAAAAAAGAGATAGAGACAACACCCTGTAAAAAAAAATGTCAAGGAGTCGACGCCGTTCATCGACAAAAAAAAGACTCTAGTGGATGCCGGACGCCCAGTGCAGGGAAGACGGGTGTTTGAGGGGGTAGAGGGAAATGTGTGATGCAATTCGTCCTGCTTCTAGGGCTGGAACCATTCGAGCCACGGGTGGTAGCGATGCGAACTCGGATCGCCAGGCATAGGACCGCTCAGCCGCCGCGGGAAAACCACCTGCCACTCTCCGGATCGCCATATCCTCTTCCACGAACACCCCTTAACAGGCATCCGATCCTGAAAGAGTGATAGTGGCCGGAAGAATACAAAAGCAGAAAAGGGCGACCAATCTCAAAGTCCCAGTCGCGGCCAGCATCTCGGGGGAAAAGACTTGCGGACGAGACAGCGAAAAGCAGACAACTCGACGAAAAGGCCAGGAGGGAGGTCAAGGCGAGAGCAAGGCGAACGGCGAGTAAAAGGGAAACGCCAAGCCCGTGCGCGGGAGTGAAAAAGGATGCGCCTGTGCAAAGTGGGAGCGTCTGGACGGCAAACACCGGGGGGCCTGACCACGAGAAACAAGATACGATCTAAAACATCCTCCGAAACGAAGAAACCTATATGGTGCGCGGCGGGGGGGTGGGCCACCGCAGACACCTTGGTGCGAAAGTAGGGGGCCCCGGGAACAAGGTCCATATTTCGCAAGAAAGGGGGACACAGCGCCCGGGAGGGGGAGTAACACTGTGTGCATAGACCGTTGACGTGGAGAGCTATACAGCTGCGTCGACGCGACCTGAAACCAAGGCTGCGTCTTCAGTACACATGTAAAGACGATGTCCGGGAAACTCGTCTCAACAATCTGAATTTTGACTAAAGGGATTCGACTAACCGAGGCATTACAGAGGACTGAGGGGAACAACTAGACCTTATTTCGAACTCCTATCTCGACCTGCGGCATAGGGGCCACCCACACCATCCTTGCGCAAAGCTTGCGAGGCAGTCTGGTCCGTGGGTATTCCGAGGGAGAACGCGATCAAGTAAAACGGCGTCGGGTTCAAGGGATGGGTTCTAAGGGCCAAAAGTGTTGATGAGGTTAGGAGACCGGCACGCGACATGCTTGTCACTACTACGAATTCTGTCTGGGTAAACAAAGGGCTCCGTTAGGGCAAATGGGGGGTTCTTGTTAAAAGTGTGGTTAGAGGGTCTCGGCGGCGCGGATCCCGGGTTCGGTTGTCAGCGAGAGGTTTGTCGCTAAATAACGTTGTGCATTGGCTCTGTAATCGCGTGATTCGTGTGGATTAAAGGGCATCGAGACAACGATTGAAATCGGCCACTTGGGAGCAAAACCGAGGCGGAATAACGCCTGCGCCCCGGGGGAAGAAGGGGAGACAAAGAGGTAAAAAGGGTTCACTTCTCTACGGTACTTTGCCTCCGACAAGAAAGAAAGAGCGGGTCGAGACAATTTCGGTGACGAATCACTTGGAAAGAGCAGTCACGAGAAACTAAATTCTAAGCAATCTAGTGGATGCGGCGACTGGAGCGGCAGAGACTGGTGGGCTCTCCCGGTGCTGCTGGAAAGAAGACCAGTGATTGGGACGATGAGCGAGTCTGGAAAAAGATGATCTTAAGAGATTGGGTCCGATTTTCGCGCAGGGGAGAGGGGAAACTAAGACAGCCTTGATCAGGGGGGGGGGGGGGGGGGGGGGGGGGGGGGGGGGGGGGGGGGGGTGGGGGGGGGGTGGGGGGGGGGGGGGGGGGGGGGGGGGGGGGGGGGGGGGGGGGGGGGGGGGTGGTGGGGGGGGGGGGGGGGGGGGGGGGGGGTGGGGGTTTGGGTGGGGGGGGGGGGGTGTGTTGGGGGGGGGGGGTGGGGGGGGGGGGGTGGGGGGGGGGGGGGGGTTGGGGGGGGGGGGGGTGGGTGTGGGTTGTTTGGTGGGGGGGGTGTGGGGGTTGGGGGGGGGGGGGGGGGTTGGGGGGGGGGGGTGGTGTTGTGGGGGTTTTCGAACTAGGTATCGGAAATTGAGGCTGTAAAACCTCACCTATCGTGTAATTCTTGGAAGCGAAGCAGTCCTTGGAATTATTCATCTTGGGCCACGTACTCAAGAACATAATGCTGAAGCTCGATGTGGGAGGGACAGCCACGGAAGGGGGGAAGAGATCAAAGAAAAAGTTGATGGAAGCTGTCAACCCTCGACCTGAAGTGCCAAACTTCGGTCTGGAGCGCCGCGTTATTAAGTTTAAAAAAAAGGTACTCCGCACGAATGCGATCGAACGAGAGGGGAAAAGTGCTGAAACTGCCTCAGACGTGTAAACAAAGGAGGAGCTCAATCCGGTCTTCTAATCCAGCTCTCTCAGAGAGCGGATCCGGGGATCGCGGTGGGACTCGTCTTCAAGGGGGGGGACGAGAGTTTCTTGGCTTGAGGCCTTCAAGGGAACGTAAACGCGGCCTGGCGAGAGGGATCTACGAAGGCTGAAGGTCCAGGGACGGCGTACGTTCGTGAAGGCCGCGGTCGGAAGACTGCGACTTCGTCCATTAAGGACTAAGGTGCTCTGGTCGTGGATCTTATCAGGATCGGCTCAATTAGTGGCTGTGGTGGAGACGTCTGGGTCAAAAGCCTGGAACATAACGGCGTCTTCTACTTCGACTAGCGGGATTTCAGGCGCAATTCGCGGATAAAAAGCTTTGCGCTCGCACTGAATCCCTCAGGGACAAAGGCAGATTCAGGGGCCGCGTCACAACACGGAAACTAGGAGGGATGCGGGAATTGGTCGACACATCGGAAGACTGGGCAAGAAAGCGTCCTCGGTTCGACAAACAGGCATTCATTAAAGAAAACCGCGCGAGATTCGAGGTGTCAATCGTAGAGAGGCGATGGGGCAGGGGTACTTCTGTCTGACCCGCGGTGAGCGGAACAGAGAGGAAACGCCGAGGAGGTAAAAGAAGCATCTTTGAGTGCAATTGAGAGAGCATCACCGGGCTGTTTCCACACTGGAAGGGAGAAAATGGCGACATGCGTAGTAGGCGGCCGCGAAAGTCTTTTTGAAGGATATCGTGAAAGGAAAGGACGAGAAACTGAGATTCGGTGGGGGGCCGGCAGAGGGGCCGAAAAAAAAAAAAAAAAAAAAAAAAAAAAAAAAAAAAAAAAAAAAAAGAAAAAAAAAAAGAAAAAAAAAAACAAAAAGAAAAAAAAAAAAAAAAAAAAAAAAAAACACAGCCCACAACAATACCCACCCAACACAGAAAAAGACAAACCCACGGCTCCACCACTCTCAGAAGTCGCTTTCTTGCCTTCCTTTCTTACTTCGATTCCCGCGCCCAGCTTCATCTTCCTAAGTCATCCCTTTTACGTTCCATAACTACGAGGGCTTTCTTCGTCATCCCTTTCAAAAAAACACTGTCCAAGGACACCTAGAAAGGTCCTAAACCTTTGTTGACCCCTTCTATCCTAGGTCATTTCTTAAGCTTAAGACCTCGCGATGAAGCGAAGTCTTCGGGTAGGCAGCTTAGGACAAGAGTTATCACATGATGGCTCGAGGGAAGAAAGCTGTTGGAGGGGCCGGGTAACCGCCGGCCCTATGTTGCGAGAGCCTTCACACAAAATCGGAGAGAATCTTTGACGTGGCGCTGCGTCAAAAAATTAAAAAAAAAAGAACCTATTTGTACTGTCATCGAGCGCAGGTTGTTGGATAACCCCTAGCGGGGGCACGCCCTAGAAGAGACGAGAAAAGCGATCCTCAACGTCCAGCGGGGGGATGGAGGACCTTGGGGCGCGACGGTGGTCGCACCCAAAAACGAAAAGAAAAAAACAACAACTTAGGAGTAGTAAGGAAATAGATGCTACTCTACCAACGACATAACGGGACTACGAGAGGGGGGGGTAATTTTCCGAAGAGGAAGAACGTTTTCCTCTTGGCGTGGTCCCCAGCCAAAAGGCGTTTTGAACGCGACACCCGATACGACCGGGGGGGGGGCAAAGCGCGCCGTTCTCGGAAGTCGGAAAACCCTATTAAGACACTAGATGTGGCAGAGGGGCTAATCGACACATAGGTACGAGGTTGACCAGGACGCACCAAAGAGGAATGATCCTAGGCCACGCCCTACTAACCTCGAAAACCTAAATTGAAAAAAAGAAAATAAAAAAAAGACTTCTAAGAGAGGTCTGCGTAAACGTGCCATTGAATACCGATCATTGGTGGCGATCGAAGATGGAAAAAGGGGTTGGGCGCTCGTGCACTATGGTTGGTTGAACGGGTCATATGTAGACCGAACGCGAGTTGGTGGGGGATATGCGAGACCGTAACGCGAGTGCCCGATGAATCTGGTGAAAGTAAAGAAGAAGAGGAAAACATGGGGGATGCTCACGCGACTCGTCGTGGAAGCATTTGGTCACGGGCCGCTGACAAGGTCTCCAAAAAAAGACTGATATTAATTTCTAGGACCGGTAGTTCGCAGGAACTAGCTCCTCATTATCAACCGTCGGGGGAAAGTACACAAGAGGAAAAAGGCAATGGAGACATCTTTGATTGGGAATCCTGGTGACCCGTGATGATAAGGACACGCTACGTGGGCGACGCACGAGCCCCCAGAGTGGCTGCCTCTCCAGGGGTTCCGGGAATTATGTCAAAAACGGGGTCGCCGAAGGGAAGCAGTAGAAGAGCTCAAGCGGAACGCAACAGATTCCCTCGAGAGGGGGTGAGCGGCGAAAAGGCAAGTTGGAGGACACTGATGACGCGCATTGGGGGACGAAAGTCGTGCTCCGATGGGGTCCGAACCAATTAAAAAGAACCCCACCTGCTAGACAATCGGGGAGGGGGCCACGACTCCCGCAGGCCAGCGATCAGCCGCCAAAGGCTAGAATCTAGGGGTTAGCACAAAAGCGGAATTTCGCAAGGACGGCCTTATCCTCTGCTAGCTACGGCAAGCCTCCAGCCCCATCGCATCTTGATGTTTCTATGATCAATACTATAAAAAAACAGCTCAAGTCCGCACAAGGCTGTCAAAGATCAAGAGCGGCCCTCAATACCAAAAACACCAGCACGAGTCAGGACGACAGAAGGGGGGCGAATACGAAAAAAACCGTGTGGGGAGTGGATAGAGGGGGTGGGGAGATTAGGGAGGGGGGGGTGCTGGGGAAAGGGGAAAAGGGAGAGAAATAAATGAAGAGGCCCGAAGAGTACTGCTTCCAGTCACACCAGGAGGTGCAATCTCTACAGGAGAGAATTGACCACATCCTACTGAGGAAACGAAAAAGTATGGCTCTCGAAGCAAAAATAATCAACCGCGGGGAGATGATAAACCTATGTCAGGAGAGCTAATTTAATACTAGTGATAAAAATCAGCCGATCACAAGGGTGCAGGCCATCAGGATAGCTGAACGGCTAGAAAAATCATGAGCGTTCAAATAAAGACCGGCCATAAATCAAAAGAAAAAAATTTAGTCAATTGGCGAGGTGTTTACATCACAAGGTGACATCGCTGACGGGGGAATTCGAAACCGCCACATACCCCTCGGACTCCCACAGAGAAATCCCGCGGGGGGAAAATTCTCTTCACTCCTTCGGACAGAAGCCGCAAGACCTGACTTTCTCAAGTTCAAAGTCACCCCAGAAAGATAGGTGGTAGGGACACTAATGACGATCACAAGGGGGCTAGTGGTACGAGTGAGTTGAAACGGAACAAATCTACCAAGGAAAGAACCAATCTCCTTAAGATAACCACCGACGCGAGGCACCATCACAATTGTCTGATATGCTATCTACAGCACCGTAGATTACCGCTAAAGCATGCAAATCCTCTGTCGCAAAACAACCAAGATCGAGTGGATTACTGGAGCGGCCAAGGAGGGGAAGCGCGTCAAGCATGGTCAAAAAAGAAAAAATAGGATCATGTGCTTTCTGAGACTATTTAAGAGAAGGCGAGGGCCTAGAGGGTGGTCAAGCGGGCTTTTACATCGAGAATCTCCCGCTGGGGCAAATACCCAACCAGGGACGCAGCGGGTGTGGTATAAAAAGTTTCGCTACGCTTGTCGGGGGGGGTGTGGGAGTGGCTAGCGTCAAAAACTAGGATTCAGTTTAAAAAGGGGGAGAAGATGCAACATTGGTAACAAGATCACTCTAATCTACCGAGGCGAAACCTAGAGAACGCGGAGCCGGGGGAGGCGAAGAAAATCTCGCCCCATTCTCACAGAAACAGAGCCTAACAAGTCGGGGCCGAGCGGGAACAAAACATACAATACCTTCGTGAACAGGAGTGCTTCAGTTCTAAGAAGCCGCCTGAAACGACTGGCAAAAACAAATCACTCATTAACGAGAGACAGCCTGCTCGCTAGGTCGGCGTGGGAAACACACGGTCGCCGCCATGCGAAAGAAAGCCCTCACTTGAAAGGGAGGCCGTGGGTTCAACAGGAATGACAGCTTTTTCCTTCGGGTCTGATGGGCGGGGTGTACTTAAGCGGATGGAAAAACTGGATGAAACTCGACTGGCCATCTATAAGTGAATTAGGAAGCCTTTTAGGGGAACGAGTAGAGACGTACGGCTTGGGGGGATGCCGGGTCTCGGGGAGATCGGCAGGATCTTTGGGAAACACGAGGGAGTCGGGATGGCAGTAGGCGGCGTTCCGCCTCGCTGGTAATCGCTGTGGGCGCAAACGGTCGGAGAAAGGGGGAGTCACAAAGAACTTTTCGCGGCTCTGATCCCTCTTGGGGCCTTGATATTGCCCCTTGGGACACACCATTGCGACGGTGCTCTACGATCTTTTAATATAGGGGTAGCTCTCGAATAGGTGGAGTAGATCGTCCGGCGGTTCAAAAAAGGGGCAGCGGTCTCACTGAAACTGCCAAAGGTACCCAAAGAAGATCCCCTGACCTGTCTTGGCTTTTCCTTAATCTTCGCGACTAAATCAGCTTGACTCGCGGACGAGCATCAGGCCACGGGACGGCGAAGTTGGCTACCCCTTAGGTAGTTACCGCAAATCAGCACTGCCGGGGGCTTGCTGGACGCGGTTGCCTGCGTGGCTCGTGAGAATTGGGCGACCGACTTGGAAGAAGAACGCCACAGAGAACGAGGCCGTCCATATGCTTAGTGGGGGGTTAGTCGGGGTTGTAATTCTGGGGTAGGAGCTAAGATCATGTAGAGGGGTGGGAAGGATTTCGTTGTGTGAGGCAGTCGTGAAGCGTACTTTGTGTAAAAGGAGAGGGTCACACGGGACTCGCGGGCACAAAAAACGCAGTGGAGAAAAAATGGCTTAACGGAGGGGCCAGAAAATAGGAGGGGCCCCTCGAAAACCATCGATCCGGGATTCAACGGATTCCCGAAGGGTGGAAACTAGTGAAAAAGGAGGAGGCTTTGTAGTATCGACCTCGGTCACGATATCTAAATTTGGTCGACGACTCATGGTGGAATCTAGAGGGATCTCAAAACAACATGTAGGAGGGTGGAAGCGAGGAAGAAAACTACGAAACACCTGGGACCAGTCAGACTGCGACCGCCGGAGTGCGGCTGAGAAACCTCGCGCAGTCTAACGTCCCAGTCCAGGTGAAGAGAGGTGAAGGGGGGGGGCCGGGAAATGGGTCAAAGATGTCATAAAGGGGGATGGAAAGGCTAGTTTCTTCAGCAATCCCGAAACGGAGGGCCGCGCTGGTCATAACTGAAGGCGAGATCGCCCAAAAGGACCGCACGGGAAAGCCGCCTCCTACAAAAAATAAAGAGACCACCCTCTAGGATCGGCCAGAGCACAAAAGGAATACGGCTGATAGTAATGCTCCGGTCAGAAGCGTTCAAAGAGGGGTCCTTCTACTGCACAAAGGACGGGTCAGGGAACAATCACGCAGGTACCTACCTCGTCCGAAATCGGGGGATCCTGGAACTAGCTAAAAGCAGGGGGAGACAAGTACGACCTCGGCCAGGCTAAAAAGCAAAGCTTGACGAGGTCAATGCCGATTAAGCCGGTCAAACGGGATTCGACCGTCTAAACTGGCAAAGGGGGGGTAAGGACCGACTGACGGCCGGGAAAGCCAAATAGCTAGAAAAACCTGTAAAACCTCCGCTCGAGAAAACAATAGGCAAGCTCGTTGAAAGGCGAGAAGTGGGACGGGCCAAATACATCACCAGTGGGCCTTTTCGGGAAGCAGGTCGAGCCTTTCGGGGGGGGGCGGTAACAGGGAATGACCGTTCAAAAGCCAAAGCGATAGCTGTCGGCGACGCTAAGGTCCCTGCAGAATCCGAAAATACTCGGCTTGCAAGCAACGAGTAAGATTGTGTTTTTTGGTGTTTTGGTGTGTGTGGAGGGTGTTTTGGGTTGGGATGGTTTTGGTTTTGGGTTTGTTCTGGGGTTTTGAAACTCCACACGCCGGAAGGCTAACCAGAAACGGCATTCCTCGGGCTCCTGGACGTCGCGCGGGGGAAGGCATCGCTCAGTGGGCTGAGAACATCGTCCTCAAAAAGGAAATCAGGGCACGATTACCCCAGTCCTCGCGCACGGGAGGCAAAGGGGGGGGGACGGGGCTCCGGTGGGAGCCGATCTGGGGGGAAACTCTGAGGGAGGGGGGGGGGAGAGCGGGCGACGATCGGGCACTTAGGTGGGGGGTCTCGTACGCTGTCATCATTTTAAGAACGCTGGAAATGCTAGAAAAGGCAACGAAGGCTTACAAACTCTCACGACTGTCTGTCAGGCTAGGGGGACACTTGGATCAGTTTTAGTCGTAATTGTTGGCGCATTAGTTGGTTCTTCGGGTGAAAAGGCGGAGGTCTCTTATCTCAGGTGAGTTTTTCGGAGTTCGAATCGAGATTAGGACGTTGATTGGCCAAAACTGAAAGTCGGGGGGTGCTGGCCGGATCTATCCCAAAAAGTTGCAGTCTAGGAACAACGTTGTCGAGAACAGAGACTGAAAGGACAGCCGGGCAGGCAGTTATGGGGAACCGCGGGGGAGAGCGTAAAACGCCACCCTCTGGGGAAAGTCTCATCTGGCTAGAGAGACAATAGGAATCGAGGGTAGATGAAAGGGGCTTACGAGCTCCGATTAATCCGACACGCTGAGGATAATCCTCTCTGGTAGGGGGGGAGGTTCGATTGAGGGCGGTCGCGAGCTGGGGGTCTAGAACTCCGGTGGTGGATGGCTCTACGAGCTACCAAGATTGGACGAGTTCGTGGAAATTGGTCGTTCGTGAAGTGGAATCCATGTTCGCGACAAGAGAAAAGGGCCACTCCGAGAGGGAACCTGGCGACCGAGTGAGTCCTTGATGCTGTTGTGGAACAAAAAAAGCCTAGTGGCGGGGAAAGGAGGAGCCAAGCAGGAAGTGGGAGACATCATCATTAACGGAAGCCTGAAAGAAAGCTGGATTAAGGATGGTTAAATCTTCTGTGAGAGGGGGGTACCTGAAGCTGTTATTGGGGGGGGGAGAAAAAAAGCGCTTGAGGCTGCCCTTCGGTTCATAAGGAAGTCTGGCGGGCGGGAGCTAACACGCTGCCATAAATATAGAGACGAGAGCGTGCTGGTCAAAGGGATTCTCCTTAGAAATTCGGATATCAATCGCTGCAGCCCGGAGGCTCTCGCCAGCAAACGAGGGGGGAGGGGAGCTCGTCCTTCAGGGGATGGACTTGATAAAAATCTTTCTTGGTCAGTCCTCATAATGTAGGGGGGAGCTCCTGGTAAGGAATTAGACAGGAGTTGCGGCTAGACCTGGCGCGTACGGGCGTTAATGGGGGGGGGGGGGGGGGCACGCGGTCTATCCTGGAGTCCATGGGACGCATGCTCGTGGTTGGTCCCTTGTGAGCCGCTAGGTATCAATAAGTGCTTGAGCTGTGGTGTAGAGGTGATCAAAAAACTGGGGTGCCATCGCTTCAGGGGGGCGGGAGGGACTCAATGCAGCATCGGGAGAAAGTAGGACATTCGAAATGCCGCTCCTTTGAACAAAACTGAAGTCTCGCCGGCTAAACCATCTTGCCCATCGGGGCCGGAGTCTGGTACGAGAGTCGATACTACAGTGGGCGATTGCCTTGTTCGTAAACTCGAAAAATCGGTCACTGGACATTGGAAAACGCGAGCGTCCCCACTTGTGGGAAAGAGCTCATCTTAAAAAAGGCGATCAACCCAGAGCGCGCGGATTGCGAATCGTCAGGAGAGCTCTTCGCCGTGGACTGACTGAGAAAACGAGGGGGCGCGTAACACGGCAACGCGAGAAGGACAGCACTATTGTATTTAGTCAAAAAAAGGGGGAAGAATCAGCGTGCTTCAGTTTCTGAGAGTGTCTCGAGCATCAAACACCCTCATCAAGGCAGGATCAGGAAGGGGGTAAGGGGGACATGCGTAGTAGAAAGGTCCATTAAAAAAAGAGATCGTGCAGGGCGACAGACAGGAATCACTTCCGGAAAGGGGTCTTTCTGAGGGGCGCGGCCAGGGACACACCTGAGGACACGAGTCTCGTGAGAAAAGCAACTGGAGGCATGTCAACCCCCCCCCGGTCCACACACTCGGCCCCCGCTTCACTTTCGTCTCTCCACTTAAAGGTTCTAAAAGAATATAACTCGCGGGAGGGTCTGACTGACCAGTCAACACACTCGCATAACAAATATCCTCCCTAAAAAAGAAGTCACACCGTCCCTTAGGGGATCGCACTGGAGGACCATTGCTTCATTCGGCGGCAGACGCTGGCAAGAGATGAGGGGGGCGGGTCGGCAGCTTAGAGCGATGCGGCCGGGCGTAGAGAGGGATCAGATATCTCTAGTGCGTCCAAGTTAAACGCCGTACCCGAATATGTACAAATCCTCGCGCTCCTCGGGTCGAACGGAAAGAGTAAAAAGATGCAAAGACCCTATTTGTACTTTAGAGTGGCGCTCAGTGTTGAGCCACGGGGTGGGGTCCCCTCCCTAAGACGCTACTCGAAAACTGGAGCGATCCTCAACAAGAAACAAGCGGAGAGGGGATCTGGCAAGGGGGAGGTTCGGCATCAGAGCTAGAACCAACAACCTGAGGTAGATTAAAATATAGAGAGGATTCTCAAACGAGAGGGGGACCTCCAATAAGCCAACGCAGGGTTTACTTTAGTATCTGATAAAAACGTTGTCCTCGTCGAGCTAAAAAAAAAACGTTGTATCACACGGCCGCATAACCCTAAACCGGGAAGATATTATTTATATCGGCAAGGGCTCACGGGGTTCGAAACCCGAGGGGAAAACTCGGGGGGTGGAGAAGGCTCTCGTCATGCCACATATTAAAAGGGTACGGCGAAGAACTCACAAGCGCGAGGGAAAATCCGCTCGTGATCCTCGGCAACAAAGGACAGCAACCGAGGGCTCTAATCGACCTCACAAACCATACGTAAGACATGCTCAGGAGAAAAACTAAGGACCTTACCGCTCGACAGGGAGATGAAGTGCCAAGGTGACGCAGGGGGAACGTGTGCCCGGATTTGTCGAGTTGGTGAGGTGAAGAAAAGCCAAAACTCGAGGAGGGGGGGTATCGGATACCGGGGCCTTTGGTCTCTCTGTTCCTCAGTGGGTGGACACAGCTGGGGGTAACTTCAGGTTACAGAGACATTTAAGTAGCCTAGAAAGAATTGGGATCCATTTGTGCAACGTCGGTTGAGGTCATACCAACGAAGAATGAAATTGCTCTTAAGTAGGCAGGGGCACGATCAGCAGGCTCAAACAAACAACGTATAGGCTACGATGTCGAACCGCCCGGATGCGCAAAAGAAGTGAACCGCCGAGGGTTTCGGATTAGAAAACGGAAGACACGACTACTCGCTCACGGGGTCAAGATCTGAGACCCGATAACTCACGCCTTCTTACTCGCAGTTGCATGGTGAGGAAGTCACCTGGGGCTAAAGAGGGAAGCATAAAATTACTCACGGCAATTCGACGAAGAATGAACCAACCAATTATTCAGCGCGCTCGCGGGTGAAGCTGAAGAAGGCCGCTCGACCCAGAGGCGCGAAGTTGCACCAAAGCGGCAGCGTCAACTGGGTGAAGTGGTCACGAGGCGACGCATACGACACACTGGAAGTAGACTAGGGGCAGGATCGTCTGCAATACTCCCCAAGGGGACCAGCGGAACACACGGATAGAATCATAAGTTGGGTGAAATGCAGGAATTGGAAAGCCGGGCGCCTGATCATCTCTGCGAGAATACTCATTAAAGCGAATCTCGGGCGCGGAGAAAAGCGTATCACCACTGCACGACTGGAGAAAAGAGAAAGGCGGCCTCAAGCCACG
>Ga0179591_1322029_pt1 | contig 15581 bp, 16 predicted proteins | sample CZOMad2_1_08_16f_FD_182891 | JGI IMG/M metagenome (GOLD analysis project Ga0179591, IMG submission 182891) | Vadose zone soil fungal communities from Angelo Coast Range Reserve, California, USA - CZOMad2_1_08_16fungal (PacBio error correction) | ecosystem: Environmental > Terrestrial > Soil >...
CCCCGAACTAAGTCACCGCGAAGAATGGAAGAAAAGCGAAAGGCTGGTGGAGGCGACAGAGAAAAAGGGGATAGGGGAACAACCATCGTGACATGCGCTCGAATCAAAAATCAAATCAATAAAGACAACATTGAAAAGGCGGAAAACATGAGAAGGTCAAAAGAAGAAGGGCGTCATCGTCAAACAGAACAAAGACCAGAAAGTAGAAACCGCCGTCACACGAACTTCGGAACGGCGAAGGGTAAGGGGAAGGTCCACCAGAAAATACCCTTAACTTAGACCACATTCGAAGCCAAAAAGGCATTAGTGAAAATGCGACTAGATGAAGCGGTGCAAAGCCTGAACTTGCATTCGGTCGGAAAAACATGGAAGGATCCGATCTCGGGAGTAGGGAGGGGAGGACTGAAAAAGGCTCTTCGGCCACAGGACCCGTCGAATCAGAATCGGACGCAACAGAAAAAGTGATTACTGTAAAAGACGTTAAATAGGAGAAAAAAAATACACATCGCGACTGCATCGGAAAAAAAAGGCTGACAGTAGACTGGAATACAATCCACGTTCGGAAGATTACTGCGGAAAGTCCGATATCGCATACAGGACGAGAAAAAAAAGAGGAAACTTCTATCCTCAAAGACGGTAAAACGAAAACAGGGAGTAGAGAGAGGGCCTAAACAGCGAATTTTCTCATAATTAAAAAAAAAACCTAAACGGCGGGGACCAGGACAAGGGCTGCTCATCACCAGAGTGTCGAGGGAGAATGGGCTAGAGTTCGTCACAGAAGAGCTACGGGAGCACCGGAGAAAGAAGGGTACATGGACCGCAAAAGCAATCCGGGGTCAAAAAAGCCGCGGAAAGGGATTCGGAAGAAGAGGAAAGCAGACGGAAAAGGAGACGGGTGCTTCTTTGCTCTGATGTGTCGGAGAAAATCAGGTGGCGGAGGAAAGGTTTGGGAAAAAAACGTTGCGACCCAACAGAGACTCAACAGAATACAGAAAACAGGCAACGGGTCGGCTGGGACTGAGGCTTAGGGGCAATCCAAGGTCAACAGGGACGCGGGAACGAAGAAAAACCGTTACTTCTGTCGAGCCGGCGGCAAAAGTCAAATCGGATGGGCACGCATACATCTCAGGCCGATGTTCTCTCTGATGAAGGTCAAGGTGCAGAGAGGGTGGAGATTCTAGTCTACTATCGTTCGGTCAGCTCCGGGGGGGTCACGAAAGAAAATCCAGCGAATTGAAAGTAAAAGGAAGACCGGATGAACCTCGACCCTACAACGGCGCGGTCAACTAATAACACAGACCGAACAAAACATACAGGTCAAAAATCGAAAAAATCACGCAGAAGCCATGGCCCAGCCATAATCTTCCGACGGACGTAAAAAGAAGAAGGGAAAAATTGTGTCGACCAGCTCAAAACATTTTGGCAGCCGGAAAGGAGGCTCGGCGAAAGTCGATAGAAGTGCGGAAAAGACTTCAAAAGGTACTACTCTCGGAGGCCTCGAATACGGCAACAAGCATCGACATCATACATTAGGAACAAATCTGTCACCCGAAAATTATTTAACATGAGTCTTGGAATATTCAAAAAAGGGGGGGAGAGATAGGATCAGAACGGGACCAATGACAGAGAGGGGTCGAAAAAAAATAACGGAAACTCACACCCCTCATCCTTCAACCAGCGACAGCCTGAAGAAATTGAAAAAAAGGGGTACTTCTCTCTCAGCAACAAAAAGGCCATCGAAGAAAGAGCGATCCCTAATAGTTCCCGGCTATCTTCAACCTCCTCCCTGAAGGGGGGAAATGACATCTCGGGGAAGTGGACCGATCACGGGGAGGGAAGGGGTCAACATCTCAGAAGGATTAGGAGCATCGGAAGAAAGGGAACATCTTCCTCGGCCAACAGGGGGGAGTTTCGAACACGATAACCTAAGACGGAAAGCAGTCAAAAAGAGCGTAATGGGAGCGATGGGGCCTGCAAGACGGAGAGCAGTGAAAGCCGTGAGAGTTCTTCACGAGGGGTCTATCATGAGTAGGGGGGGGACGTAGCGAGCCATGGACTAGTTCTTCAACAAGGCGATCTGATCCAAAGAAAGAGAGTGCTTCGCGGAGAAAATCTCCATCCCCAACCTGCGGCAGTTTCGGCTAGCTAGAAGCAGAGAAGCAGACACAAGCAGAATCGAAACAACGCGATCCTTAGGTTACGGATTAAATAGGGACGGAAAGGGGGAGAGGAACTGGGGGGACGAGGTCGATCCATTCTGCGCGAAAATTTAAGGGCATAAAGGACAATGGCCTTTCTCTTAGACGATCCAGCAAAGCAGCGTTGGAAAGGCCCTGTCGGCTACTCCGCAAGGGGTAACTCAAAGGGTCTGTGAACACTTGGAATCGGCAAACCGCGAGGGGCTCGCAAGAAAAGCCTCTGCCCAGTCCCAAAACGAGCGCTAATTCTGTGGAAAAGGCTCTGATGCCAATGAAGGGCACTCGTCCGCGCCTGTCGCGAGCAGCAGAGGATAGGAAAAAAAGTCCATATGTACTTCCATGCCATGAAATTGCCAAAGGATCACCAGCTTCCGTTGGGAAGGATCGGAAGGTAGGGGATACTTCCATTCGAGAGCTCAGGAGGAAAGAAAGTAAGCCGAGAGGGTGGTTCCAGTAAAGAGATTCCTTTGGGTATAGATCTGGACGGCTGACACCTGAGTCAGCGCGGATGTGTGGGAACCGCCTCGGCTCAGGACCTGGGTACGGCCGAGAAAAAAAAAGAAGGAAAATGGAATGCAAGGCGGGGATCAGGGGAAAGGGCTCAGACCTCAACTGAAAGACCAAAGATAAGTCGGATTAGTTTGAAGATGACGCAAGAAGGGCGTTTCTTGGCATTTGTCAGGTAATGGAAAAAGGGGAATAGTACCCCACCGAGTCGTTTACTGGGTCAAGGAGAACAATGGGGCGTCAAAGCTGGGCAATCTAAAAAGATTGTTGGGGTGAGGGACCCTCAAATATCATGTTGGAGCAGGGGTACAGGGGGGTCATCCTGACCGTATATTTGCTATTAGTAATGGAAAATGGATGAATAGGCCGAGAAAAGGCTTCGAAAATTTCCGGGTCGACGAAGCTGGGTCCGCAACCGAAATCGGAAAGGTAAAGAGCACACTTCGTCGGGGGGACAACACCCTCAAACAGTTGACAAAAAAAAAGCCGGGAAATGGACATTTCATCCCTCCTCAAACGCCTTACTGGCTATTGCAAAAAGCAGGAAAAAACAAAAAAGAACTGACTTATCCGAAAAAGGTCGAATAGAGGGGGGCAATCATCGAAAGGCCATCCTTTAAAATGCCGTTTGAAATTACGGGACAAGAAAACCGCGGTGGAAGGTCCCGAGGAGGGATTTAATAAATGTTTAAGTATCAAGAGGACACGGAGACTATCAGAGCAAGAATGGTTGTCCCAACTTTCCCGAAAGGGGGGAACATGTAAAGAAGAGAGGGTCGGGGGGTGAGAATGGTTGATCTCGAACCGTTCTATTAGGTGACGATTCTGAAAGAAGACTCATGCAATTAATAACCTCAAGAGAATACTACGGAAAAAAAGTAGAGAGTTTTACAAGAAGTAGTCATGTCTTGAACGGCGGGGAGGCCTTGATCGGAAGCTTGCTAGTGGCGAATGATCGGAAAAAAACAGGACACTAGGAATGGAGTAAAAAGTGGAAAAACCAGGCGAGCGTTAAGGAACAACACTGGGGGTAAAAGTTAAAAAATCAAACTGCCACGGGTCCGAGCAGGATCGAGGTCCAAAAGAAGAGAGGCGGGAAAGAGAAGACGAATGAGAATAGTCAGATTCTAGCGGTCATATCGGGGGAAAGGATTGCAGTTGGGGGCATCGACCAGCGTGTTACGTACGTTTAGGGAAACCAAAGTGAGTACTCGCACGGAGGGTCGGAAAAAAGAGGCGAAGGTGCCAGAGAGGGTTCATAATTTGGGCTGACGCTACCGCTAGGGATAAATTTCGCGACAGGAACGGAGGGCGAGATTAAAGTAATAAATAGCGCGAGGTCTCGGGGCGGACACAGAAATTCGGCAGTGATCCAGTTAGGTTCAGGACGGACAAAGTGGAAGGGAGTCGGGGCAAGGCCGCCCATCGAATTCAGTGAGGTCAACCCATTAGCACGTTGACATACGGGAAGAGAGTGGTCACCAACAAAGAGAGTCACGGTGAAAAGACTATGATATAGGAATTGTCGAAGGCCACACATAAAAACAGCTCCGAAGAGGAAGGGAGAGACGCATTTAGGGGTACTCAAGCTAAGCTGGGAATGGAGACGAGTTGGGGAGAGACTTTTGCTCTATCCAAAGAGGCAATTGGAGGGGGAGCATCGGAGGGAAAGAAGAAACAATTGGCCAAAAGCCACCAAGTCTACATACTGAGGGCCCTCCGCCAGTTTCCAAACCGCCTGGCTTTCAAGAAAAGACTAGGGAACAAAACGCAGGAAAAGAACGTCGCTCTGTTGGGGAAAGAACACGTGTATTGTAAAGGGATTTTATCTTTAAAAAGGGGCAAGGAAATATCGAAAACAAAAAAGGGAGTGAGACGAAGAAGGGGGGAAAAGGATAGCAAGATTCTCTTTAATGTCGCAATGTCTCATTGGAAGTCGAACAAGAGCTCAAAAGCTGCAAGTCACTGAGTTTCGGGGGATTTTGCGGAAGAAACGAGAACGGGTCGGAAGAAAGATAGGTTCGGCGGGAGTCACCTTACTCCCCACAAATCTTTCGCAGGTTACTTCGCAGAATCCAAGGATAGCGTAGTTCGCCGATGGCCAGGTCGATGGCGGTCGTCGGCAATCCGCAGGAAAATAAGAGGAGGGGAGAGCCTCCGAGTAGGAGAGGATGAGGGCAAGAGTATCACAAAGTTGAGGTTTCTATACGGAGAAATGAAGATTTATACGGAACGGGGGAACCTTCCCTAAGCAAAACCACGTAGAATCGGGTTGTTTTCTGCATCGCTCTGAAAGGGGGAGAGCCAGTCATATCAAAATTTACGGTGAGCGCACAAGATCTCACTGCAGTCTAGGAGGTGAAAAATCAGTCAACGATCCAGGTAGGAGGTGAAAAAGGGACTAGATTAAAGTCGTTTACAAAAAAAACGGGAAATACGAGCTCGAACATTGCCTGGATTATAAATAAACGAGGACCTTCCTAAAGAAAGGAGAAATCCCGGAAACGCCCTCGGACGTTTCCACAGACCTTGGAGAGGGAGAATACAGTAATGGATGCAGGAGTTGTCAAGTCAAACAGTCACAATTCTAAAGAGCTCCACAGAAATGAGAAGGTTCCTTCGCACTTTGAGGAAAGCGAGAGACGTCTAAGAAATAGGGTGGTCAGTTCCCGCGGTCTCCTCTCATAGGGAGAGGGGGCTGTCAAGGGATTCCGAAGCTGGGAGGGGGACCGGCGGGAGAATGGGAATAAGGGAAGTCCAGCGAGGTTGGGGTCTGATTTTAAAGAAGATATAAAAGAATAGACTCGAAGCTCACGCTCGTAGTGGAACCAGAAACCGAAACCCCCGCAATCCATTCCATAGCTTGATGCCCTGACTACCCAGGAGTAAAAAAGATCACTTCGAAGAATCATCTACACCCATCCATTCACTTTTCAAAACGGCTATCAGATCGTCTCTACAAAAACTTAGAGTCCCCTCGAGAGATTTGAAGAATAATTGGGAACACAGAAATGTCGGGGAGGTCTCGAAGGTGGCGCGCTGGACTTCGAGTTCGCAGGCTCCTATCGGCAAGAATCGAAGGACGGGCGTGTGAGGCCTGAAAGGGTTATGACACGAAGAGATGATACTTCTGAGGGTGCGAGAGATGCGTTTCAAAGCGAAAAAAAAGCAGCAGACTTCTTCGAAAACTTCAGGGAACATCTGAGGGAAAAAGAATCAAAACGCGGGGGAGGGGGAGGAGTGATTCTGACCAGGATCCGACGGACTTTGGAGGAACGACGGGGAATCGCGAGTTGCAAGCCACATTATACACCGAAAATTCGCAAGTCCTCGAGAGAAGAGGGAGCTCGGAGCAGCTGAGAAGACTCCTGCACGTCCTAGCGTACGAAATGACAGGCTTAGCACTGAGAGTTCAGTCAAGGATTATACGTGAGGACGGTGTACCTAGGGGAGAGAAGAGACAGGGCACGGATTGTTCTGACATTTTCTCCAGAAATCCGCGATTGGCAAAAACTTGAACGTGGGAAGGAGGGTTCGTCCAATACTAGTACAGGAAGACGATACTGGTGCGAGCCCTCTAATGGCGTATGAGGCTCGTCCCAAGGAAAGAGCTTGTGAAGAAAAAAACCCAGCGGTGCTCAGTTGTTTCAGTCCGGGAGAGGGGGGAATCCCGCTAAAACAGCAGGGCCTCAACGGCGACCTCCCAAAGTTTGTTATAAATGAAGCAGCCTGGGATCCCAAAACTCTTCGGGAGGAGAGGCATGTCGTGAGACGCGGGGGGCAGAGCGAACAAAAAGCAAGAGACCATGTCAGCGGCGAACGAGAGAAGAAAAAAAGCATCACTGGGCGGAGGAGAACGTCAAGCGCATAGGGGATCCCGGGGGGAAGCTAGAAAAGAAAAACGAGGGCCTGAAAGGAAAGCTCGGGCTTCAGGAACACGACCCCGCCAAAAGGACTGGAGAGGGAGGAGGTGTAGGGTAAGAGAGAAAGGCTGCATGAGAAAAGAGAATATTCTGCCTTCAGAAGGAACGGAGAGAAGCGGGGAATAGAGAGGGACATGGTATAGTCAATAACAGACAATACCCATTTTCAGCGCCGACTTCTTTTTTAAGAGTAGTCAAAGGAGAGGAATCTGAGAACGGCCCGGGAAAATAGGAGGCGCAGGAATGTCTCAATGGGGGGGAAAGTGTTCGACGCCTCAGAATCGAGAGAACCCAAAAAAAAGGTTCTAAGTTGGGGGGGAGACACAGGGACTCGAGAGAACTATTCTACATCAAGCTGAAGGAGGACTGAAGGAAAGCGCGAGTCTGAAAGTTACGAAGGGAGAGGATATTGGGGATGGGGGAAGGGAAAAAGAGAGATCTACATAGCCGGCAAAGAGGATTTCGGTTTGAGGACGATGCGGGTGTGAAAGGTTTCGAGAAAGTTTACGAAGTGAGGGGGGGATCTTCTAGGAGAGAGAGACATGGAGAGAAAGGCGAAATGCTCCTCAAGAAGTGAGGGGGGGAACAGGTGACGCGAATAGGGGGCTTCATAGATCGGCAGAATGAAGGAACTGGAAAGGGGTGATGAAAGAGCGGAGCTCTCAAATTATGAAAAGCTCTGGGGGAGAACCGGCGCAGGGGAAAAGAACGCGAGGCGAGCAATCCCCCCGTTGGCTGAGGGGAAAGAAATCACGGGAAAAAAAAACGGCGAGAAAAACTGGCAGACAAGGGATAAAGCTGCCTCCTGCTCGAAAAGGGAGGCCTGCAGAAGAGGCGCCGCTGGGGGGAACGCGATCCGCGCAGCGGACGGGGCAGGTGATCTCTTGGGGTCACTTTGGAAAAAACGTGGGGAAGGGGCAAGATAAAATAACGGGGCAAACAAGACTGCAGACGCTCGCCTTTTCCTATGGGAAAGGGGGAGAAGAGAAAATGCGACTAGCCAGATGACGAGCCAGGGCAGCACGCAAAAGACTACCGATCTCGGGGAAAAATACCTGGCTAGGGATAAAAGGAAGGGAGCGGAAGAAAAAGAATCAGGAAGCAGTACGAGGACTTTTAAGATCTTTAAACAGGCTCAACACAAGACAAGTCGGAGGGGACACGTGACCTGTTAGGGGGAAAGGCTGAGAAAACCCAAAAAAAAAAAACAGGAGGAGAGATAAGGGAGAGAGGGGGGAAAGGGTGGAGAGAGGAGGAACTGGAAACATTATAAAATACCAGAAGACGCCTGCACCTTAACCCGAGGAAAACAGGGGGAACCGTAAATTTAGGTTTGGGTCAAAACAGGGGGCACAGATGTCGATTACGCGGAAGGAATTATCCAGAGTAATAGGCATGGTAGACGGCTACTCCCGGGGGCATTTGGTTGGAACGATGTGTGGGAAAGGAAAGCATCGGGGAAAAAGGAGGAAGGAAAGAATGCTTGGAAAAACTTCTTCTCGTTACAAGAAGGGGGATGGGTTGGTGGCAGACGCCGGTGGGAGGGGGAAGGGACTAGGCAGAACCATGTCGTTGTACTCAGGTATCTCTCTATAAAGGCGACCCTTTCGAGACTGCCAATCATGAAAAGTCCCTCAGCGCAAATGTACGGGGAGGAGGGAGACAAAGAAAGGGAGGAAAAGAGAAGCAAGCTAACTCGCGTCTGGGAGGTTAGCCACCAACATCGGTTGGGGGAGCCGCATTACTAAACGGGAAATCTGGATGGCGGGTCAGGCTCAGTACGGGGGAGCCAGGGCGTGGGTGAAGCAGGATCCTTTTGGCAGACGCGGAAAAAGGCAAAAACAAATGCGGGAAGATTGACCACTAAAGTCCGAAGTATTTATTCAGTGCGAGGCAAGTCCAGATGCTGAGCGAACCTCACTGGGGAATATCTATTGCCCGGACCGGGGGAAGTGGAAGAGGAGGCAGCGATTTCGCCAGGACAGCACGGACGAAGCCCTACCAAAGGATCTCATTTACGTGACCACCTAGGAGGCTTGATGGAACGAACCGAGGGGATCGAAAGAGAAATGCCGTCACGACCGATCGAAAAAGGCGCTGGTGGATAGGCAATTTCATGGCAGGCGAATCTGGAAGGGGAGAGAGGGGAAAAATGGCTAACGAAGGAGAGGGGAACTGCCTTGAGGAAAGATAATGATCTGCACCCTCGAATGCTGAAGATGGGGGGGAAATGGAAGGAGTGTATTGGCGACATCGAGTTTGCAGAAGAGGGAAAAGGGATAAGGAGGAGAGTTAGCCGAATTGGACCGAGAGTAAACGGGCTCTTCTGGAGAGTTGTACGAGCAAGTGGATGAACGGGAAGATGGAAGGGGGCTAAAAAAAAATTCCGGATCTGAAAGGACCAGGGGTTTACGAGCAGCGTTGACAATGTGTCTGGAAAGCAGAAGGGGGGGAGGGTGATACAGGCTTGAGCTGATCGTCGACTCCTGAGGAAAGAGATCAAGAAAATACTGCGCGTCCTGTCTTTCCCTTTCTCTCGAAGGGGGCGAAGCAACTATCAGTTGCGATGAAAAAGGAGATGAATGGGGGGGTTGCCGACGAGGAAGCAGGATTCGCGCCAGGAAAAAAGGGACAGCCTAGTATCGAAAGCTCTTAAGACAATATCAAACTTACTTGGAAGCTCGGGGGGGCGCGGAAAACCCTACTTAGAAGTATTTTGATGCGCCGCGGGTCTTCCCGGGCGGGGCGCACGCCCAAGGGGTAGAAAGGAGAAGGTACTATTAGCATCGAGGCAAATCCTCGAGAGTTGCGGAGGACCGAACCCTCCGCCCGTAATTGCTGGAAGAAGAGAGCGAAAATAAAAAAGGTGGAGGGCAGAAGAGAACTGGGCCTTGGATTGGGAGATAACTGAAGGAATACGGGCCATGGTGGACGAAGCTATCAGAACAGAATGAAAAAGAGAGCTTCTGAGAAGGACTGCTGGTGATCGTGACGAAGCAACTAGGGACCCGGTGGAAGAAGAGGGGAACGGGAATCGTTCTTAGAAAAGCCGCCTTGTGTCACCTTCTGAATAAATGGAGAAGAAAAGAATCAGGGGGATAAAGGGGGAGCGAACTGGAAGGAAAAGAGTGTGGTTTTTCTAGACTTCTGAGGCAGAGACGAGGAGTTCAAAGAAATGTTGCCGTACGTCGAGAAGACCTCCCTGGAGAGACAACGGGGGAGCTTTGGTAAGGAAATGTCCGTCGGTATTGAAAACTGTCTGTGAGGTACCGGATATGTACGCGAAAAAGTTGGGGTCTAGAGGTGGACAAGTCTTTTTCAGCGTAAGAGGAGTCGGTGGGAAAATGATCCGGGGGGGGGGGGGGCAAAAGGTAGATGGGGAGACGGTCGGAGCACTCCCTAAGTATACTTGTGAGATGGCGCGTGAAGTGTACAAATAGTGAATATAAATATAACAGCTAAAAGGGTGGGGAGTAGATACAGCTCTAGGGCCAATACGGAAGGGGCAGTGACGAGCGCTGAGGTGTACGAAAGGGGCCAAGAAAAAGTGAATCCAGGAGAAAAGAGTACCCGGTGAACGGTGCCTTTCCGGCAGAAGCCGGCGTCAAGAAAAAGTAGCAACTGGTGGGGACTGGGATTCACAGGGGAGGTAGGTTGGGGGACAAGGTGTGGGGCAAACCTTAGAAAGCGGGTCGACACCGAAGGTCCTAAACAGAGGGGGGGGGAGGACACGACCGAGGGGGGGAAACTAGGCAGGGAGGAGGGACGCGAAAAACAAAGACTCAGAGATTTACCCAAAGGGGGGTATTCACTTGCGGTTGTAAACGCAGTGACAGCCGTGTGCAAGGAGCCTAGGATGGTGGAAGGGGAACCATAGAAGCAAGAAGAAGAGGGTCGACTAACCCCGTTCAGTTCAAGCACTGATCTTTCTGTTAAAAGAGGTAGAGACTAAAGGGCGAAATTCAGCGGGATCCATTCATACTCACGGGGGGGTGAGGGAGGTGGGGGGATCAAAAAACCGCCTTGGCAGACGGACGTTCAAGAAATCGGCTCGCTGGCGCACGCACTGATCGGTGAAGGGAAATGGGAGGGGAGGTGCGACCAGACTTGTAGTCAGAGTCATCGACAGTTAGCCGGTGGAAGTGGGAGTAGAAAGTTAAAGATTGGGGGGGAGGGAAGCAGGGGTGAGGAGGAAGGATATTTCTGATAGCTGCGGTTGAAGGCTTCAAGGATGCACCGTTAAAGTCCGCACCAAACCCCACCAGAAGTCCGAAAGAAGACGGGAAGTAGGTAAGAGTTTTCCTACTCCGGCAGAAGGGGGTAAAAGGGAGTCTAGCTGGGTTCACGGGAAAGTTAAAAAGATAGGACGTCGGGAAGGGGTAATTGGGGCAGGTGAAGGTCGGTTGGGGGGCATGCTGCCGCCGGAAACTGCGGACGGGGGTCTTTGGATCGGTGTCGCCTGACGGTGGACTTGGAACTGTGTGGGGTCTGACCGGGATACTCACGAAAGCTTGAAAAGTGAGAAGTGACCAGGGGGGCGGTCGATCATGATTCATGAGAGGGGGGAGTAGGGATGAGTGAAGCTATCCTTCTACCAGGTTGGCAATAATCTGGCGTCGTTCTGGGAAGAAAAGTAAAAGGAAACCACCTTGAGGCCGATTCACAGGTCTATGCGGGGGGGGAGGGGGTTACACGTCTCAAGGTCACGCCCTGAGGAGCGTACTTCTCTTTTTCGAAAGGGATCTGGCGTCGAGACTTAGCCAGGTGCCGATCACAAAGGTCAAGGGAAGGGGGGGTAGAGAGGGAGTTCCTTTACCGGGATTTTGAGCTGGTCGAGCAGCGGGGGGACTGCGGAAAAAAAGCGAATTCCGAAGATGAGCGCCTAAAAAAAAAAGAACGGAGGAAAGAAGAGATAAGAGGGAGGGAAGTTTCGGTGGACAAAACAGGGACTCACTACCATCAAAAGAGGGCCGAGCTGAAAAAAGGCACAACTGGTGGAAAGGCACGTGCTTCCAGGAATCGACAGAAAGATCCTAACGGAAAACAAGGAATATAAAAGAGTGACCGGGGACGCCGAGTTCCCCAAAAGGAAATCTACCGGATAACTATGAATAGTACAATACGCTCGATTTCGGCGAAAAACGCGAAAGAAGATGTGAACAAAGAGCAAGGGGCAGCGCGAAAATCAGAATATCCCTCCGGGAGAAAGACGAAAAGAAAACCTGGGCAAAACTCGGGGACACGTAACAGGTCAGATTAAGGCGGAAGCGCAGAACAAGAAACGTCCAGAAAGGGGAAAAATGACAGGATACCAAATCCAAGAACACAAGACTAAAAAAACAGGAAGAGCTAAGGCCACCAACCAAACCAGGGGAAGGAACCAGAGTGAAAGGAAAACGAACTCCTAACAAAACTTCTAAAATTTAAATAGAAAAGAAGCGAAGCTGTGCCATAGACATGAAAGTCGTCGCACCTAGATCCAGAGGAAGTTCGTCGGGGGATAGAGTGTCTTTCTGTCAACTGCCGAGAAACAATAGACCAGCTCCAACCTATCCGTCCATCAGAACGGGAGGGAAGGCATAGAAAGCTCCAACTGGAGATTTTAGGAGGGGGACCGAAGCAACCGCAGAGGACGAGAGAATATCAACCAGATTATTGCAAAGGCACGTCACCGCCCAGTACAATGCCACTTTCAGGCAAAAAACGGCAACCGGATTACGAGATTAGGGAAGCGAGCGGAAGAGATTCTTCAAACCAGCACTCGAAAAAATTCAGAAATTGCGGAAATCTAAACTACTTAAACCAGAGACATTTACGGAGAAAATGAGATTAAGCGAGGGGTCACTTCAGTAGAAGAAAGGTCCACCCAGCCTACAGAAAGCACTGTTACAGTAAAGGGTACGGCGAAATCGAAATCCTCGGAGGCAGGCTCGAATCGATCAACAGCATTTAGTACTGAAAAAAATAAAGGCGCAGATCGTATCACCATAGAAATTCCGCACGGCAACAGAAAGTTGGGAAAAAATACTGTGATGTCAGAGATACCGAGTGTCAAAGCAAGAAAGGGCCAAGTACCTCGGCTGCGTGTCTAATCAACATCTAGGTGGCGACGGTGTCCTGGGAAACAAGGGGGGGTCAAAAAAAACACAGTCACGTAAACATGGAAAGCAAACCATAGCCTAGAAGGTCTGCTGTGGTACAAGGCTGCTGCGGAAAGGCAACTTAAGACGTGGACGCGTTTCCAGGCAGGGGGGGAAAGACCGGGGGAAAGGGTCGTCGCCGGGCGGCGTACAAAAAAAGCGGATCATATAGTCTCGTGGAGGTATTGAGGGACGTCCAAAATTCGATGAGGTAAAGGGAAAGAAACGAATTAGCCTGCAGGAACACAGCCATCATTCAATCTGAAGTTTCGGGGAGTAAAGAAGACACTGGGGTAAAAACGATACCCTGACAAAAGCAAGGCACACTCTACCGGGAAGCTAACAAAATGACGGTCCGATCGTACTATACCAGAACGTAGATCAATAGCAAGGTCAGAAAGAAGAAGAAGTCTGCCGAAAACTGGACTACCAAGTCAGGGTACGACCAAAGAAAAAAGAGTTGGCGGAAGGGATGTCGAGATAGAAGGTAGAGAAAGGAGGATTAGGAAGTTCTGCAAATGACTACGAGATAGGCTAGTACGAGGAGCAGAAAAAATCGGGGACATAAGAAATTCGAGAAACAGAAGAAGACAGTCTACAGGATTGGGAAAGAGGTAAAATTTAAACAAGGAGGGTCAATCTTTACTCCAAGGAGGAATTGGCAAATTGATAAAAGCTTCAGTACCATAAGAGAACCCAGATCCCATAAACAAGGGAGAACACAAGCGGAAAGATCGTGAGAAAGTGATGATAAGAACAACTGACATCTTCCACATAGAGGAAAGCACAAAAAAGTACCCATGGCTCGCATGTCCAAATACCGGGGGGAATTGGGGATTGTCGGGGCTTCGGGGGGGGGCGTCTGGACACAATCATGGCGCTTGTGCAGGAAAGCCATCCGAGCACGAAGGATAGGCAGATCTAGAAGAGGGGGAATAGTTCCTAGACCAAGCGGGGGACTTTTCGACCCAGCATCCGGGGTGGGAGCAACGGCTCCTCAAAAATCAAAGAGGGAGGGAGAGAGGGGGAAAGAAAACAAGGCTGGTCCAGAATGGAAGGAAATTGCGAGGGTCTCCAATCGGTAGGGGATGCTTGGAAGCAAGTAGCCTGCAACGAATCGGCAAAACAAGCTTCCTCCAAAGATGCGGGGCTGAGGGAGCAAGCCAGGACACGCAGGGGGCAACGCGAAGAAGGGATCGATCAGGTGGGGGACGGAGGCGCAGCGACAACTGGAAATCCTGGCCTCAGACACATCCTCATACGGGTAGGAAGGGTACGAAGGGGGAAAGAGGAAGAGGGAACTTTTCCTCGTGCAAAAATCCTGGAGTGCTGAAAAACTGGACCGTGCCTAAGGGAGAAAGGATTGCTCTGACAAAGAAGGCCTACAGCGTTGACTTAAGGGAGTTATAAGGAAGAAGGTGACGGAAGATGGGGGGCAACTCCTGGTTATAGGGGCAAGTCGTAGCTTCGCGGACTCTGACCATTAACCGAAGAACAGGTCAAAAAGAACAGCGATAATTTGTTAGGCTGAAACTTCCTCTGATCTCTCAAAAGCAGCGCCTAGAATGTCGAAAGGGGAAAAGAGCAATAAGCACTTGGGCCATAGAAAGTGACCAATGAAATTGCACGAGTGTCAGAAGAAAAGAATCGAAGGGGGGGAATCGGATCGACTCATTTTCGATATCTCTCTGGGCCAGAAGACAGAGACTATTTGTTCCAGTCAAGAAGGTCACTGGGGGGATTCTAGAAGGAAGTGGAAGGGGCGAGGAGAGAATGACCACGATCCAAACCTGTAACTCATAGAAGATGAAAAGGGGGTGTTGGAGACTCGGCATCCATGGGGGAAACCGAAAGGCATCGAAAAGAATAGAGAGAGGGGGGGGAAGAGGAAAAAGTGGGTAGTGGGGCCTTTGTCATGGAGTTCCCCAATGCAGAGGAACCAACGCGGCGGGGACGGGAGCCGGGAAGAACTCTGGGGCGTCGACTGGAGACGCAAAAAAGCGGGGGGGTCGGGGTCAGAACAAAAATCCAAATGAGCGGGGTGATAAGCATGGGGAAGAAAAAGCGAAAAAGCATTGCTATTATGGATTTTCAATGATTTGGAGATTTACAGAGGGAACGTCGTCGGAATTCAGGGGGATAGCAGCTGCAAAACCTCAACTCCCTCGGAAAGTAGAAGGCGAAACAGATCCCAACCCTCAACCATTTTAACGACAAGAAAGAATGTAAGCAATGGAAGGGGAGAAGCCTAGAGAACCGCTGCTGGCATATGCAACACTACATCTTACCTCATGCCCTAGGGTCAACAAGTCAGAGGACCGAGCCTGATTCAATCAACCTTTTAAAATGCTGTTTACCATGAAGGGAACCGAAGAAGAGACGAGTTGTTTTTGGCTGGAGTTGAGTTGAGGTGAAATTGTTCCTTAGAACGAAGCTCTCCCATATCTCTAGAGCCATCCGGGGTTCAGCATTGCCCGAAAAAGGGAAAAGAAGCCGAAGAGTTGAGGGGGTGAGACTGTGCCATCTTTAGACCCGTGAATAGGAGGGCGTCTAAAGGAAAAGACCGTTGTTCGAGGCCGCCCTCCTGTCAATAAAGATTGTGCGGAACAAAGTAGATTCAACAGAATGATGTTACGGATTTCTTTTGACTTGAGAGGGCATCGGGGGGAGAATGTGAGAGGATCGGCAGACAAGCCACTATACACTGCGCGGCGGCATGGCCGAACTAGCTAAGAGTGAAGGGAAACACTTGGGGAAGTGGAAAAAAAGAGAAAACGGGGGAAGGCTCGGAGTAATAGGGGACAAAAGCCAAA
>Ga0179591_1219542_pt1 | contig 15579 bp, 11 predicted proteins | sample CZOMad2_1_08_16f_FD_182891 | JGI IMG/M metagenome (GOLD analysis project Ga0179591, IMG submission 182891) | Vadose zone soil fungal communities from Angelo Coast Range Reserve, California, USA - CZOMad2_1_08_16fungal (PacBio error correction) | ecosystem: Environmental > Terrestrial > Soil >...
GGCAGCGGATTAACAATCATGCAGACACGCGGACATAGGGAGTCTAACACGAAGGGACGAATGAAAAAGGGGAGGTGGCTGAGAGCACCGGAATGAAAATACTGAATCGCGCAAGAAAATATATCACATGCCTTACGGGGAAAGGGGGGGGGCCGACAAACCAGATGAGGAGTAGCGCGTTCCGAAAAATTGGGTGACAAATCAACCTCATCGCTGCAAATAAAGGAAAAGAAAATGCTAAAGGAGAGAAAAAACAGGCGACGCAAGCCGGAAAAAGCCGAAGCCGAGGAATCGCGCTGGGTACCTTCTCCAAAAAAAGGCGGCGCGTAGAAAGTCGAGTCTCCCTTCATGATAGGGAGATGCACGAAGCGATAAGGATAAAAGCCTGGAGGGGACGAATAATGCGACGCGAACAGAGGGGGGGCCGTCATCTTTCAGGATAAGGGAAGGTGGTCCGCAACAGATCGAATGCTCACAAACTCGGCCATAGAGAGATGCAATGGGGGAGGGGAGGTAGACAAAATTCTCAAGTGAAATCCTCAGCCGAGACGCGAAGTGCCGGCTTTTCACCAGAGGAAAAAATGAGGAAAAGCACTAACCGCTGGAAACCTCGGAAATCCTTCTAGACTCGGGGGGGTGGCGAAACGATAACGTCATTCTCGGAGGGTGATAAGGCGCAGGGTATAAGAAGCAGAGTTCTTCAATCACGAGCTTGGGGCGGCCGCGGAGAGGGAAAAAGCAAGCCTAAAGCGGTTCGGGGAAGAGTACGAACTTCAGGAGGCGGCGTAAGAAGAGGAGCATGGTCAACGTGAGAAAAGACGAAACAAGATCAGACCCCTCAACCACGAAACAAGATATTAAGTCAGAGCAAAGATCGCTCTAGCAGAGATCTCGCAAATGAGAGGGAAGAATCTCTACAGAGGACGCCGCTAATGCAGTCAGAGGAGGAGGGGGGTACAGAGCGGGGGGACGCGTCAGAAATTCCGTTGGGGGGGGAAGGGAAATAGCGAGAGAAACACAACAAGGATGAGGAGACGGGGGGAAGACATTCGCGAAAAAGGAATGTCACGCTCAACACCGCGGAAAAGAAGGGAAAGCATGTCCTTCATATCGCGGAAAGAGTAGAACTGGAAAACGGGGGGAGGGGAGCGACAAGCCGCTCCCAGCGATCCATACCAGCTAAGGAGCGAAGCGGTGTCGATGCATGATCGGAACGCGGGAGCAGGGGTGACAAAGGACTCGTACAAAAAAAATCCGGAAGTCGGACTTCTTCAGAGCCATCTTTCTCTCAGGACAAGACAGCTCACAGCAGGCACGCGTTGTGAAAGGTCTGAATATCGGGTCTCGAGGCTGTTACAAGCGCAGAATTCATCAAAACGTAAGGGGAGAAGGCCAAAAAAGTCAAAGAGGACGATCTCTGGGCGTAAAAGAGGGGGTATGGAGTTCTCCATGTACGACGAATAAAATGAAAACGCGAGACTCGAACAAGGTCTCAGGTGTGCTGAAGCGCTCGCCGGTCTACGTCGAAGGAATGCTTTGGGTGAGGGCGGATGTTGCTCCCGAAAAAGCACGGAAGCACATCCAGAAAAAATGGAGTCGCGCCGTCGCAATCAGGACGTCTAGAAAGGGCTGTGCGAGCTCGCCGAGAATATACATCGTCACTCGACATGCAACGCCTAGGAGGCGAACGCCCGGTTGCTTCGGACGGTAAAACACAAAGCTAGAAGCTGAGGTCGAACTTGAAAGGACCGCTAATGCCAAAAAAAGAAACGAAAGACTGGCGTTGAAATCGAGGGAAAGGGAGGCGGACGAGAAGCTAGCTATCAACGTGTAAAGGCAAGTAACGAGCAGGGGGCAGTAGAGACGAGTAGCTTCGCAAGGTGCAGCTCACGAGAACGAAGGGCGATCGGAGAAGGACAAGGTTTGAAATGCGGAACTGAAACGAGAGGCCGCCTCGGAAGAAGGGAAGGACTGTGACCGAATGTGGCTCGTCTCTAGGAGAAAAACAGATCATAGATAGAAGAATTCAGATCGTGGAGGGATCGAGGCTCGCAGGCTTAACAAAAGAACCTGCCGTCGGCAGAAAATGTAGATCGCGCCTGGCGAGGAGACAACCAGCAGACTTTCAGAATCACGTCGAAAAGCGAGGGAAAACTTCTTCGAGAGTCCGCGTGGGATGGCTCGAAAGGGGGAGGGACTAAAGAAACGCAGCGGGTAGACAAAAGGCTTAACGGAAATCTCGGCAACGAGAGGCCAAGGGACGTTGAGATTCTTCATAGCTTTTTCCAGGAAAGTGAGCCTCGTCACGATAGGTAGGAAGACGAAAAAAGGGATGAGAAACCAATGGGAAGCGAGGGACAATCTTCGGAATTGAAGAAGGTATTCGAAAATGATTTCTGCTCTCCGCAGGGGGCGCCCACCGTACGGGGGAGAAAGAAACGGAAATTGAATTCTTGATCAAAAAACATCGTAGAACCATAATGCCCTTGAAGATATCCGGTGAATGCGCGTCATTGAAAAAAAAAGCGGAGAAGTGACGAGTGCAAAAAAAAAATGCAGCCGTCAAATGTGGGGTGACCGGAGAAAGGGCGGTCGAATCCGGTACCGTCGAGAAAAACACAAACAGGAGAAAAGTTATCAGTGGGGGTGAACAGGAACTAGGAGGTTACTGCCGACCTCGTGGTACGGATATATCCGTGCGCATCCGAAAGTGCGCAGATAGGGAGAGCGTGAGGAAGGGAGCGAAGAACTTGTGAAAAGGGGGGGAAACTCCTAAAAGAAGCAGTTATTTCTCGGCGGGAGACGCGACGCGGTGAACGCCGGCGGAGGGGGGAGACGTCCTCATTTCGCGAGAACCCAAAATGCACAGAGGGAGAATGGGATCGCTATAGCAAGCCGACAGGGCAGGGCGGACTTCAATTTCACAAGTCAGCTCATCGGTTCGGTGCAATCGTACTTTGAATGAGAAGAGAAATAACGCGAAATCCAGTCAGCAGCGGAAATCGGCGGTGGACGACCTTGCAGAGTCCCGCGGTCATACTGTCTTCGGGTAAGAGAACGAGGAAAAGAAAGGAGATAATTCGGGGAAGAATAAGACGTCGAGATGGAAAGCATCATCCCCTCCGAGAGAACATACGCCGAGGGGGAAGCGAGTTTTACTGACGGTGGTACCGGCTCTCTGTCAAGGGGGGGAAACGCGACGAACACAAAGAAAGAGACGAGGTAGGAGCCAGACAACTCCCTGCCCAAAAAAGAGGCCGAAAACCACAAGAGTTAGCCATAGAGAAAGGGAAAAAAAGAGGAGAAAAGGAGAACGTGTATCACCAGATGGAAGAACAACCCGGTCGACTATGCGCTAATCAAGGATTTGGAAAAAGCTAAATGTGGACCAGCGGGCGGACGCGGCGGGGAAGCGTAAGAAAGGAGAGGAGTTTTAGGGTGCGAAAGTGAATCGAAGTCACCGGATTAAGGGACCGTGCTGCGCGAGGGAGGGGGGGGAAAATGGGGCGTGAGATAAGCGCCGGACTCGGTGGGGTCTCTAGACAACACAAAAAAAAACGCGAGAGCGGCCGGTTCGAGAAGAGGGCGTGTCAAGCAAAATCACATAATCTATCGGGAGCGGGGCGCGTCTACAAGCGGCAGGTTGACACAAGGAAGGGAATGTTTCGCGTATAGATCAAACAAACGCCGGCGAAGCCCAACGTTCACTAGGGGTGAAAAACACCGGAATCGGGGAAAGTCGGCACGGAACGTGGGGAAGCGACCTTGTTGCGGGGGCAGGAGGATCGATTCAAAGAGAACGGCAAGGCCTGGACGGAGCTGGGGACGGAGAAGAAAGAACGTGGGAATCCCAGTATATGCGATACCGGATCGTTCACATGATGTAGGGGAACGAAAAGAGTTCCCTGATAAGTAGAAGGAATGGGGATGAAATTCATCCGACCAGCAGGACGAAGCAGCCTAATTTTTGAAGTCATCAAAAGAAATCATCCTCTCTACTTCGCGCGAGATGAAGAAAGAACCAACCGAGAAGCCCTCATCACGTTTTAATCCACACACAACGACGAAAAGTTAACAAACTTACTGACATTGGAGCTCGACAGGCCGTCAAAAAATAGACGGAATACACGCTTAGGGAGGAAGGGACTCCGCGCAGCAAACGCATGCCGAACCGCAGAACCTCGCGCCTAGCCATATAAAAAAAAGGACAAACTCTGAAAAAAGTAGCAGAAAGTAGACTCCCATTATAAGTTCCAGCATGAAAAAGACGAGACCGGAGGCTGAATTTGGAGGGATTTTTGCTGTCCCTCTCCTTGGCCTAGTGGAGCGCGACGAGGGGCACGAAAGAAAAAAGGAAGTGACCGTCGTTCTTCTGAAAACCAAGATATCGCAAAGGAACGCCGTCTGAGCTCTACTAGCTTGGTACAGGGAATCAGCCCACACTCGTCTCGCCTAGCAAACACAAAAGGTGATCGACCGCTGCCGCCTGTTTTGGCCGAGTATGGTAAAAAAGGACAAGAAAAGTTCGCCCTCTGATTAAAAAAGTGTTGGGGACTCCAGAAAGGCGGATGCAGAGTAGAGAGATTAACGCCTGCAGTCCTGAGAGGGATCTACTAGGTGTCGAAACAACGAGCCTGCCTGCGAACCGCGCATGGGTCGATCCCGCAAGGATGGTAAAGAAAGGATAAGAAAGCATCAACGGAGGGAGTACGTCCCAGGCAGGCCTTAAGAAAGACCGTCCACGTCAGACGAGTGCAGGCACGATCGAGGATCACGGTAAAAGGCGAGGGTCGGCGCTGCGACCGCGGGGCGCACCGGCACTGCTGCACCATATTCGATTCAGGGAGGAAGAGAATGGGGGAGAAGAGGGACCAAAGACTACCGGACTCCGGTCAAAGAGAGAGACGCGAGAAGAGCGCGTCCTGTTTCTCCTCGCGGGGAAAACAACGAAAAGGGGCGGGGCGGCGGGGAAGATGGTCATCTCATCGTCTACTATCTAGAAAGCATCTGGATCAAACCCAACAAACGGAAGGGTATGTAAAATGGAGAACAAAGGATAGTATCGCCTAGGAATGAAAAACGCACCGATCAACTTCGTACTGATTTTAGCAAGGAGAAAACAAATCAAGCTAGGGAGTAACACTCGTAAGGAATCTATATGGCGGCGGCCTTCTTCCTGATCGGAAACTGGCAATAGCCACCCGAGAACGGACGCAAAAGCGGAATCCCCTTTTCTCTATCACGGGTCAGCAGCCGAAGAGCGCCGGCCACTGAGGTCCTAAGAGCGCTCCTGAGAAAAAACGGAGCCTCCGAGAAGGGAGAAAAAAGCCTGCTCCTTTACGATAGATCCTCGTGACAACTCGAGATTTAATGCGAAAACGCCGCACTCCTAAAGGATAGAAGATGCCGGGGGGAAAACAAAGCAGTCTTAGCGGAACCAACTAGGGATACCTCTAAAAGCCGGACATCCGGCCTCATCGCCGCGAAAAAACTAAGAACGAGGCTAAAACAGCACTTATAGAGACGAACGAGATCACCAGAACAAGAAAAACCATTCGTAAGGGATAAGAAAATTTGGTTTCTCTCAAAGACGAGTCACTAGCTCCTGGGCTATAAGGTCCAAAAAAAAAGAGGGGAGAAGAGGAAGAAAGTGCGAATAGGGTCGCATCATTAAAGCCGGGGGAAGGGATTGTCGGCGACCGACTAAAGCAACTCCCCCGGGATAAAGGAAGCCACCTCCTCCAATGAAGACTGGGAAAAATATCAACGAACGAAGTAATTTAGACCTCGTCAAGCACTTCAGGAGGTGCCTTTTTAAACTTATAGGAGCGGGTAGACGATCGGGTTGAATTAGGCGGAGGCAAGATCACGCGGAAGAGCTCGTGCCAGCAGGCTTCGATGGGGGAACCGCCTTTTCTTGACGAGGTCAGGGTACTGAACGGGAAGGGAAGGGAACTATGACGTGGCGCGCTTTAGAAACTGTCCGGAAAGTCGCATCGGCGTTTCTTCTTCAGTCGCGAAAGAAGTATCAAGGGATTCTGATGACCTCAAAAAGTCATAAGTAAAAAAACGGAGAGTGTCTGTACTTCTCTCATGAACAAAAGACATAACGAGATAAAAGAGGGTACTTGCATAGTTCCTATGCACCGTAAGCGGAAGAACTCATCCTTAAAGCATCAGGGAAAACGAGAGGGGGTGGAAAAGTCCACGTCTCTGGCCGGCGAAGGAAAAGAAGCGGCTCATTCTCGAATTAGATTGGATACGACTGAGACGCCGCAACACGTTTCGCACCAATTTCAAGGGAAAAATCCGAAAAGAGCATGGGTGAAGGAACTTCCGTTCTGCCAATAGGGAAGGCTAAAAAACGCGAACCTGCGCCAGGGGTGGAACAAGGCGGTCGACGCAAGAGTAAGTAAAAGAAGAATCTGGGTTGAGAGGACCTCAGAAAACGAAGAATCGAAAATACGGGAACGACATAAAGCCAACGAAACAAGTTTGTGAAAACGGGTTGATAGAGCCTATAAGGGGAATAAAAGAGAAGTGCTTCTTCTAAACCATAAATCAGAGGGGCTGAAAGGCAAAAAGCAGCAAGCACGGCATAAAGAATTGAGAGATTCCAAATCTACAGAAGAGAGAAGAAGGGACTGAAGCGACAGAGTATCCGCGGCATACTCGCCAGGAAAAACGAACGGGGAGATCAATACGAGATTGATCAAAGAAAAAATGACGGGGAAGATGAAGCTGGTGATTTGAAACGGCAGTTGACGTCCCTTTTGAGGCCATCAAACTCGGGGGCCAAGAGGGAGGATCTGTGGCTCCGGCCAAGAGGGGGGTCGGGCTCGAGTGGTTGGTCGTCGTATGCGAAAACCAAGCGTCCTCCTAAATAGGAGGGTTCGGAGAGGTTAAAAACGCAGCGCTACGGGGACGATCGCCTGAAAAAAATGCCAATCAAAAGGGATGCTGCTCGATTCTTGGGCACGGTGAAGCATATGCTACAAAGGGGGAGAGAGGGTCCGAACTAATAGGGGCGGCGGAATAATGTGCTTACCTATCCAAGTAATTCCGGCGTACCTCAGGGAGACCGGGTAAGAAAACCTCTCACGCGGGTCAGCCGATTCAGGTAAGCGAGTGCGCTTATTTAACAGCGTAAAAAAAGGAGGAATTGAATTCAGAATGAAGTGAGGGGGAATCAATCCGACTCTGAAATGTAACCGACGGTATAGGGAAAGACAGTTTTGTTCTCAATGCATAGGAAATCATCGAGGGAGGGCTCGCGAAACGAGAAGTGACAATATCTCCGAGGCGGGATAAGCGACAGCACGTGCCAGAAGCCCTCGAGAAAATCACCAGGGATAGATCAAACGGTAATGCGAAAAAAAAACATCGCAACAAGTTCCACAGGGGGGGGAGAAATTCGCACCTCGAAGAAGGCAACGCCAAAAAATCGAGAGTCATCACTAGAACAGGAAATAAAGCGAAACTCTTGAGCCGTCACCGAAGGAGAAATAAAAAAGAGCCACTGCGGAATAAGGGGTCCGGCCTCTTGTTGAAAAACAACAAAGTTCAAACCTAACCTGAGAAGAGGAGCACACAACCTGTTAGGGAGACCGCAAAGGGACCTGAATCCAAAAGCAGTCACTCTCGCGATTCAGAGAAGGAGTCACCAAGGACGCCGACCTGAAAATCAGCTTCAAGTCCTAACGTAGAAGAGGGGCTAAAAATCACACCTTTCGTTAAAAAGACCAAAAGAAGAGGGGGGAAAAGCTACAGCGTCGATCTGAATCCGCTAAGAAAAGGAAGGGGAGAAGTCGCTGGTGCTCCACGGAAACAGAGGGGTATAACAAGTCCTGTCTCCTACTACTGCTTTTCGAAGGGAAATCCTCCTCACCATTAGCTGGGAACACGGAAAAACGGCGGAACGGGAGGGGGGGAGAGATTGGTTCATAATAACTGGCTGGACGATAAAAGTGTCAGGGTAGGAGACCTCTCTCGCGAAGTCAAGAAATTTCGGCGCGCCGAGAAGGCCGGAGAGAAAAAAGGGCGGGCACTCTCGGGACAGAACGTGCATGGATTGTGATGTGCGGTTCATAGCATCAAATCTCGGCTCTACAAAAACAGGGGCTTGCTGCCTACGTGCTGTGTGTAGGGAGGAGGGCACGGCGGGCCGTCGAAGCCCAGACTCGATCTTGAAAATCTGAAGTACTGGTCAGGCATGCTCGAGGAGCTCAAAGCGCACACCAACCTCGAAAAATAGGGCGTCAAAAAACGGCCAGGCGATCGAGAAGAAGAAGAAAAGATGACATACACCTCGAATACGCGCGTCAGTGAGCGCGGCCGTATTCCGCGGGCCTAAGGGAAAATTGCATGATTACTAAAAGGCACGCATCGGAACACCTTCTCGTGGAAGAAACCTGTCCTTAAAACGTCTGATGCTACTGTAGCGCTTAATGAAAGGTTTTGTTCACCTCACGGCCAAAAAGCAAGACGCTCGTCGCTCTACGGAGAAAAAAGAATCCATCTGCTCCCTCAGTATCAAGAAATGCCGAGAAGTCCCTGGGCCATCTAGTCGGATAGAAAGGGTAGATGCTCGCGGAAAGGAGTGAAGATTAGGATAAAAAGACGGAGAGCTTCACCGACAGGGGGAAAAGAAAGGACGCGACTCAGAGACATAAACACTCAGTGAGGCCGCGGACGGGATTATCCGAAAAAGTCCCGGCGTCTGCGAAAAAAGATCGAGCGGAAGCTCACTCCAACGGTACGAGACGGGAGAAATTCGATCGCGAAAAAAATCGACAACAGATTAGTAAAGGTAGCGCTCCGGCTCAGGAAGAGGAGGCGGAGCTTCTTCTTCCTGGGAGGCATGGAAGAACTGGCTACCTAAAACAAAAGGGGGAAAAGAGCGAGAAAATCAGTAGAGAACGTTGTCACAAACAAGGAAGAGAGAGGGGGGTGCTGGTCAAGTTAGGGAGAAGCGGTATTAGTACCGGCGAGAGAGAAATAAGGCGCACTGTCAACGAGAGTGGAAATCGGTGCTCCTTGTCACAGGGAGGCTACAAGGTCCAATAAACGGGGAAAAAGGGATTAAGAAAAGGGCCTAACGCAGTAAGAGGAGGAAAGGAATAGTCTGTTCAACTTGAATAAAAACGGCCTTACACTCTTCAAAATGCAATATCAGAAAAACTATCCGCAAATCGAGATGTGCGAGGACGCGACTGGGAGTCTCTCAATCATCGTCATCAAATCGGAATGAAATGGAGAAAGGGAAAAAAAGTCGCTAACGTATTCGCCGAGATCTGAGCAAGAGAATAACCGGGGACAGCGTGCGCGTCGAGTCAGTTTGGACGCGAATGGGTTCTGGGCTCAAAAAAACAACGGGGAGGAGGGGGGGGAAGGAGAAGGAAAAGACAGTCGCGGCCAAAAAACGAAGGAAGAACCCGCGTGTAAAAAGGAATCAGAAGGCAGATACGCAGCAAGAAGGAGAGAGAGGAAACTCGACTTGGTAAGGGAACAGATACCGATTCTCGCGGAAATCGTCCAAACGAGCCAGCGCACGAGCAAAGGAACCAACCCCCGGAGATGTGGGGAGATGGCCGGAAAATGGAACGGAAAGGGGCAGCGTTGCCAGACATGCGACTCGTACGACGCCGAGGAAGGGAGGACTTCTTCTGATACTCTACGGGGAGGAAACGGCTCATTGTAAGTCGAAAAGGGGGGAAAAAACACAAAAAAGGCAAACAGCGGGTAAAGGGGGTCTCAGAGAGTTCAATCAGTCAGCACGTGCAGACAAACAAAGGAAGGAAAACGGGGAGCGTTAGCCACAAGATGGAGCATCTCGCGTTCCCGATGGGGGGACGGGTGACTAAAAGGACAGGGAAGAGAAGCGGCCGCTCGGCTCGCTCGAACATGTGCTAGTTGTCTAGCGCGCTCGCCTGTCATAATAAAAGGTGGTGAAGACGTCAGCGAGAAGGGGCGTCCCTACTCCGGCAGTAAGCGAAAGAAAGCGGGGAAGGGAGGGGAGTATGAGCTCTTCGTCGAACGTACGTAAGGGGGGCTCACATTCGGGTGGACGAAGATAGAAGGAAAGAAAAAAAGAAACAGGAAAGAAGAGGACGCCTCTACTTCGCAGAAAAATCGATGAGTCGTAGAAGGGCACCGCGAGGCGGCGGGCGAAGCGGAAACGGAACCGGCTAAAAAAGGAACGCGACAGAGAGTCTTATTTGGAGGGCTTGGGCGAGGGGGGTTAAAAAAAGGAGAAAAAATAGCAAAAAGAGGGTTCGAAGGCCGTTACGTCACGAAGGGGGAAAAAAGAGGGCTGCGTAGAAGTAGAAAGAGTGCTCGGGAAGCAGAAAAGAGCTTCAGCGATAACAAAAATGCCGAAAAAAGGTCGCAGCGGCTCTGGAGCGAGAGATGAGCCTCCGTCCCTCCTGCAGGGCCGGGAGGGGGGGGGAGGCGCAGCTAGCTCTCTATCAGCAATCAATGCGCGATTCCGATAGAGGGAGGGGCGAACGCCTCATCTCTACGAGCCAGAGGGAAAAGCACCTTGTAGAGAGCGTCCGTTGCTCGCTCTCACAATAAGACAAAGACAAGAAAGTAAACGGCGTCGGGAAAGAACGCGAGGAAAAGAAGTCGTTGAGAAGGACACTATTGACCCTAATGCTAGTCAAGAGGGCGGTAAAACGGCGGGACACAAAGAGGGAAAAAGAGCGGCCGAATGCAAAACGGAACGTCTTCAAGCCTCTGGGGCAAATTGAGCCAAAGAGGAAAAAGGAAGATCAAAGAAGCAGACAGGCAAAACCGGATGAAACCCGATTTTGACAAAAGGGCAAAAAAAACAGGCATTGAACAGGCCGTCGCAAGACGACGTCATAATTCAGGCGTGCTGAGAAAGCAGGAGGGGGAGACATGTCTTTCCCTTCTTGAGAAAGGGGAACAGGAGGGAGGAAGATGTAGCGTCGTCCTTGTGAAAAAGCAGGATCGGGATCGCGCCGGTACTGGCTTGGATACCTGGAAAAGAGCGGGGAGACGAAACAGTTTATGCCGTTCGACTATGAAAAGACTTCTTTCTGAAGAAGGGGGAATCAACACAAGGGCTCGACCAGTTATGCTCGGGGAGAAATTGGGGAGTAGAGTATACGAGCGGGGAAAGCCAGACCTCTTTGAGACCGTTATGCAGTTTCTCGGGCTTGCTCGCGATCTTGCGAGGAGAGATAGAAGGCGGAGGGGGGAGAGGGGAACTTGTGGCGCTGGGTGGGTGAGACGACTCGAGATAGCCTGGGTTTTTTAATCCGGGTACCTGCGAGAAAATGGAGACGTACCGCCCGCGTTAGATAGTGAGGAAAGAAATAAGTTTCGCGAGAAAAGAAGACTGAGGACAGGGGCCGGCGGGGAATACTGTCTTGACAATAGAGACAACGGACAGGTAAATGGGCAGATTCTCGACTTCGGGCCCAAAGAGAAGAGAATGGCTGAATTTACATCTGAAATTTGATTCTGACTGGATCAAGAGGACGAAACGCATAGAGAGAAGAGGGAGGACGAGGGCAGCCGAGGACATCGTCCGGACGTACCCACAGGAGCTACACTCCCGTCGCCTCTTTGGCCGCCAGTGCGAGAGGACAACAACTCCCTGTAGTATGCGGGAAAGAGAAGCACAAAGGAATCAGAACGCCGGCTTATTTTGGATCTTGGTTCCTGGAGAAAGGGAAGGAAGCCGTGCACGCTCGAACACTCCGATGTCTGAGCCGAAGGGGAAGCGACGAACAAAAACAAACCACCAAAGAGACATCACAATTAGCAGAAGGGGAGGCCAAATAGATATTGTGCATACAAAAAACGTAGAACTTCTCCGGTTAGCAGGAAAAAAGTAAATGCCGCGTCGCCGAGAACGAATCTATGGGTGTGAATCGCGATGTATCTCTTGAGGACGGGCTGAAAAAAAGGTCGAGAAACAGAACAAACGGGGATACTTCACAAGGGTAAATGAATCGACGTGCAACGGACTGAGGAAGGTTGCGCGCGACTGGACAGAAGGGAGGAGGAGAGGACGCCTTCTCGTTGAGGGGGATCCTTCAGGCTCTCAGAAAAAAAAAAAAACAAGGAGGGATCTGGGGAAAGGCGTAGGATCTTGGGGGAAAGCTCACGTCACCAGAGAGAAAAATCCGCTTTAATCTCGTAACTCAAGGAAGGGGCACACCTTCCTAAGTTCGCGTCTATAGGGAAAAAAGAAGGAACCAGCTACTTCACTCTGTTAAGCAAAGGGGGGTCGATGCGTCACATACCTTGGGGGAAAAGGAAGGGGTGGCGCGAATGAAAGGGAATCAACTCTACCGAAGAGACCTGCCTCGGGAAGCGATTCGGAAGGGCCCGCTACGGGTTACTAAGAAATGGGCTGACGACAGGGGAAGGGAGGAGGAAAGAGCCGCTTCGGGGAAACTCAAGGGCCCGATGAAGTAAGCCGGAATCAGCGTGATTGTTTTCTTGAAGCACTTTCCCAGCCATAGGAAAACAGAGAACGTTTGAAAGGACAGAAAGCAGCAGCAGAAAACTGAGTTCGGGCGGGCGAAGGGGGGGAAAAACAACCTCTACTGCGCGAAGCAACGTGGACCCAAGAATGAAAGCCTCCTCAGGGGAACAGGCTCTGAACGGCCTCCAGGACTGAGCACGAACCGTTCAGGTCACATCCCGCGCCGGCAAGCGGGGGAGAGAGCGCCTCGATCCAAATCAGGAAGAAAGAAGAGAAAAAAGAAGCGCACAAACAGATCACCATCGCCACCATAGGAGAATCAAGAAGAATATAAGTTTCAAGATACCCAGGGCTTACTTAATTGGGGGGGGCGGGCCACTCCATCCTTGACGCGGGGAAAAAGAAAAGATGCGCCGACTCCAAATTCCTGAAGGGAAAACTCGACACTAGCGAACAAAAAGACCGCAGTTCTGAAGAGAAGGAGGGGGGGAGTGACTACTCTCGCCCAGTCAAGCGGATCAATGCGACCTATCTCGACAAAACTGGTCTCCGATCCTCCTGGGTGCGAGGCTTCGAAGCGACTGGAGAATCCTCTTATAAGAGTGTCTCCAGCCGCTCGGCCAGAGGGAGGAGGAAGGTCGCGCGGCATGGCGCTCTGGGGACTCGTCATGCGACGATGGGCTGCTTCTCCTCAAAGACGGAAAAGAAACCCAAACGTCGTAAAAATTCGTAAAAAAAAGGGGCCCGAGTGCTCTCGACAACGAACGTCATCTTCGAAAGCATATGAGGGGCAACGAAGACGGGCCCGAACCGAGACTGCAGACCGCGGGAGGGAGACGAGAGCAGGATCGGAAGGAGGAGGAAACGGAAGGAGAACCAAGAGTGCAAATCAACACACCGGCCGGGGTTCACAGGATTAGAGGACGGCTTACTCAAGCGGTGGAGAGACAGTAAAAATAATGAGCACCGCCCCACGGATAAGTGCAGACCGAGAGAATTCATGTTTCCTCCTCAAGCCTGCTCTACAAAAGAAAGGAGTTATGCTGGCGCCGCTTTCCTCGCCAGACAAAGGAAAAGAGTCGCGAACCGAATCTCGAGAAAAAAACAAAAAAAACGGAGAGAGGATAGATCTGGCTCTCTCTGTCAGACGATGAGAAAAAAGCGCGACGTGCGATAACCTGCTTCAGGCTGAAAGCAAAAGACCGCGGAGGGCAGAAATGCAGATCGAGTTCGGAAGGACGCGCAGTCAATGCACAAAAAACTCTTAAATAAAAAAAGCATCGAGAGGAAGAAGCGGGAGAGAGGAAGAGGTCAGCAGCTCCTAATCGCAGAAGGCAAGGACCTCTAGCTACATTCACGCGGGGAATCGAGGTCGCAACAGCCTGAGGAGAGGATAGCTTCGCCGATTACAGTCGAGAGAAAAAAGATAAAAAACGAGGGCCCCAATAAAATCGACTAAGACGGCTTCGAACAGGGCAGGCGTTAGACGGACTGCCGCCCAACTGTCGTAAAGAGAAACGGCCGGTAATGACGAGAGACGGAAACGCGCGCAGCCTCTGCTGTACAAAAAGATCCGGACCGCTTAAAAGTCGCGTCATCAAAGAGCGGCAAAAAAAAAGGAGGGCGCTCCGATCACCGGTTCTAGAGAAGGAGAGCAAAGCACTTGGGCGAGATCCAGTCAAAATCGAGGAGGAATCAATCTGAGGCAAGTTCGATGATATTGAGCAAAAGAAAAAGGGAGAAAGTCGTCGGCTACTCTTCTACTCTCCACCGGGGCGGAAAAAGCCGGGCGAAAACCTAGAAAAAAAATGAAGTAGAATGGATCTTAAACCGCAATTCATACTGAGGAAAGGAAAAAAACCAAAGCAGCAGACGTCAAGGGGGTGGGAGGGATGGGGGAGAGGCAAGAGGCGCTGCTGGTCGACGAGCGGGGGAGGGAGCAGGCGCGGAAAAGCGCAAAACCTTGCTACAAACAAAGGGAGGAACGCATGGCGATTTTGACCGTACGGTAGGTCAGGGAAGGGGTACGGAAACACTAGGCATTCGTCGTAGAGCGGATGTCACCGTGCTGATGCTCTCCTTCCGGGGCGGAGGCAGTAGAACAAAGCCCAAGTCATAGAAGTCTGCTGAGTGCCAAAACACATAAAGAGGCTTCGTCCTGCTGGTAGGGGGAATTCGTGCGAATTATGACACAAAAAAACTGATTAAAAAACCGCGACAAAAAGCATCGCCCACATGCACTCGAGAGAGGGGGGAAGCATCGTAGCATCCAGGAGGAGAAACGCTGGGAGTCCACTTATCTTGGAAGAGGAAGGAAAAAAAGCGGCCAGGCACGTGACGTAAGGGAGAGGGGAATAGACCTACGCCCCACATGTCGCGTGACAAAGGAAGGGAAGACGACTGTAGGAAAGTTGAAAACAAGGCTGATATTTCTGCAAATTGATCGGGAGAAACTCGAAAGAGGAATGTGTGGAAAGCCTGCGTCGACTCCGAAAATCCGGAGAGGGGAAGGGGGGGGGTTAACAAACGGGTGAATGTGGGATGGGTGGGGAAAGGTCAAGCGATCGAAAAAACGCGGAATGTGCTCGACCGGCCAGTACTCATGAGGGGGCCAGGGACTTGTTCGATGACGGAATAACACCGAGAAGATTCGCTAGAGGGAGGAAACTTAGAGTTCCAGCACGCCGAAGCAAAGGCAGGGGAAGGGGGTACGTCGTCAACAAGGTCGAACAGAATTAAAAGACTAAGCGAAGGTGTTCTCGCATAGGAATGCGAGAAGAGACAGAATACATCTCGAATAAAAAAGAAACGAGGAGTCGAAGAGGGTCGGCCGCTAAAAAAAAACAACCCGTAGAAAGGTGCTGGGTAAAATTCTCATGTCTACGAAGGGTGATTACAAAGATAGGGGGCTACCTCGGGTCGCGGGGGGGAAAGAAGAAAGGCCTCGGTGGCGGGCTCGGGGTGGTAGCGGTAGAACACTCGGCGCAAGTACAGCCGTGAGAGGAGGGTGCACGGAAAGCAGCGCCGGACCTCTCGGGCAAAGAGAAATAAAGGAAGCTGCTGCCTCTCGTCTTTGCTGATGAGGGAAAAAATATAGAAAGGGGGCGGCGGGGGGC
>Ga0179591_1262258_pt1 | contig 15577 bp, 13 predicted proteins | sample CZOMad2_1_08_16f_FD_182891 | JGI IMG/M metagenome (GOLD analysis project Ga0179591, IMG submission 182891) | Vadose zone soil fungal communities from Angelo Coast Range Reserve, California, USA - CZOMad2_1_08_16fungal (PacBio error correction) | ecosystem: Environmental > Terrestrial > Soil >...
GGTCATCAAACAGAGCACAAGACAAGATAGTACTTATCAAGCTGTTATGGAGGGAAGGGTCTAAAGGGACACGCGGGTGGTACTAGTTGCCGAAGGAATTCCCCAGGCTTTCACTGAGGATTAAACCGTACAATCTTTGGAACCTGCTAATCAGACCTTAGGCTTACCCCTACGCTTCTTCCATTATTCGATAGATGCTCACGGGAAAAGTAACTATAAACGAGCGGCGACGGGGTCCAGCTAAAGAATTGGGCAAAAAAGTAATAGCAGTAAAATTAATGTCATTCTTTCACTGAACCATCCTCAGAACAGAAAAAAGAACAACCAAAGCTCTCAAGGATGTTCCAGGGGCGACCACGGGGTCCTTTTACAGAGAAGGGACTTCGCGGGACCAGCCATCCTCCTGTCTGCAAACTCATGGAAAAACAAAAGTCAATACAAATCCTCCTCCAGTTTAGTCCGTAGGGACATGGTTAGTGCCTCTCTGGGCTCAGTTAGGCTGGAGCATTGGCAACCATGCGCCAGCGTTTGGGACAACTCCCTTCCAATCATTACCCGAGGGGTGCCGGCAGTAGAAGGCCCCAAGGTCAGCAGAGAAATGTCAACGAGCGGATACTTTCAGGGGGAGGGAATGTGAGGGAAAGGGGGGTGGGCACTGAGTCCTCGGTAAGACTATCCAAAGGGGGAAGGCTCACTCACAGGGGAGGTTGGATCGAATGCTGTAGGTGGGAGGAATATTTGGAGATTCAGAAATGATAGGGAGGAGGAGATTTTTCTGTGTTCTACATGCTTGGGCGTGAAGCACGTTAGATGCCAACTCCCGAAAGTTAGAAGGACGATAAAGAACTGGGCAATGCGCCTCCGGAAAAACCAGTTTGTGTATTAGGCGGCTGTGTCAGTAGTGGATAAGCCTAGAGGGGGGTTCATCTCCCGAATGTGGGGGGTCTGTAAGGAACTGAACACGTTCAAATCAGGGAAAGTTCGGACGAAAAGGGCTTTGTAATTACACGAATACGATCGTGCAGAAAACGGGGGATCAAGGCCAAGGATAGAAGGAGTGGACCGGCCCGAGCAATTGGAAGATAAGCCAGGTATTTTGAGGCTAATGGTTGGGCCAGAAAGGGGGAAAGAACAACAGCGAGGCCCCAATAATAAACGCGAGCGGCGATCTAAACAGGGAAGCGAGGTGATAGTAAATTCCTAGGTTCCCGCGCGAAGGAAGAAAAATACTAATACTCTCAAACTAGCGCGCCGGAAGATCTCACGCACGTCCCGACTCTAAATTCGCTGTGAAGGGGAAAGGGGAAAGTGAGGGCAGTTCAATACCGGCGAAAAACATCTTTCATAGGAGGAAGAAGGACTAAAAGTCGGTATGGGTATTTTCTCGAAACCTCATGGCGAAGAGAAGGAAGGACGTCTGTGTAAGACCTTGGCTTAGACGGTAACGCGGGGTGGGAAGAAATTCGAACAAGAAAATTAACTCGAATTTGTTAACGACGTGTGTGAGGGGTGGATAGAAAACGGGAAACAAATAAAAACATAACTTCGGTGATTGCGTGGTCAGCCGATCACGTCCTAGAAAATTCGCTGCAAACGGAATATAAATGGCTCATTTCACACATCAAGAAAAACGGGCTTGATAGAAGACAGGTTGACGATCTAGAACCGCGCACCTCATTTACGGGGGTCACGTAAAAAGGGGATCCACATTAAAAGTGAAAGCGCTGAAGTTAAGATGGTACATGCGAGTGCTCCAGAAAGAAAAAAAGCGGTTCAGATTTGCATTTACTCATTAAAGGGGTTCACTTTACAGATGCATGCCGCTCGTAAGGTGGTGCATGAGAGGCATGGTCGTGAAAATGGAGACAGCCGTAGCTCCGGGGAATTATGGAAGGGTACAAAAGAAACAAGTCAAAAGCGGATCCTAAAAACGGTTAATCGGCTCTCCACCCGTACGGGTCCTGCGGGTAGAAGAACGCACAAAAGTCGAAGCACAATTAGCATCCTCACCTTGTGAAGTCGGTTTCCTAATCATGGTGGGATGACTTTTGTTTATATCTCTGGAAAAGAAAATCCTCAATAAGAGGATATGAAATAGAGTTGGGGGGAAGCCGTGGTCGGAATCACGCAACATTAGAATTAGAATTAAAAAAACCATTAAAATGTATGAACCTTAGGAAACAGGAAGATTTTACAAGGAGGACGCGTACTGCCAAAGAAGGGGATCGGGCCTAGGTGCAGGGGTGGGGAGAAATGGAACGTTTTGGAGGTCGATGGGGGACCTTGGGTTAATTCGGCATGAAGCCGCAGGTGACGGGGCAGCTTCAGCAGCAGGGGTCCACAAGGGCCGAGCGCAGAGGTGAAGCAACAAAAAGCCCCCCCTCGGCCCGAAGGAAACGAATTGTAGAAAGAAAAACAGTAGTCCCTCGCTCACGTTGGGAAGGAATGGGGTGCTTGGTCAGAGAAGCAACGAGTAAAGCTGGCGAAAGTGATCAAACACGTGACAGGAACAGCCGCAAAGTAAAGGAATACCGTTGATTTCAAGGCGCGGAACAAGAAAAGACACGAAGAAAGTAAGGGTGGGAAATGTGGGGAAAAGTTTCGAAATCAAAAGATTTCATGAAGTACTAACTTTACTGCTATCTTAAAGAGTTACCTGGGGGATGGTGAAGAAAAGGTGAAGTGAAACAGAAGGCCAGCGAATAATGCGGGAAAAGGGACGGGGGATATTGAAAGGTGGGGTATAGAACCTAAATATCCTTAAGGGAAAATCCTCGAGTGTTGAAAGACCATTGACCGGGAAATTGCGAAAATTGAAACGTAAAAATGAAGCGTTAGGAAGGGTCTGTTTAACTTATACGGCGGCGCGCAATAGTGGTTGGTAGGAAAAGGGGGGGAAAGGTAGGTTCTTGTCAGACTAGAGGGTTGACACATCAAGGGATAGCGTGGCATCTGGCGTAGTTGCTTTTTGAAGTTCTTTGGGTGAATAGATTGCTCTCAACCTTGGCTAGGTGAGCTCTACAATCAGTAAATAAGATAACGTTCCGGATACAAAAAATGGCAAGGTCCGTCCTCCGTTGGATCGATAGAAAGCATTTCCTGGGGCCTTCCAAGTATTGGGGTCCATTAGGGAAACAAATCGTTTCTGAGAAAGGAGATAAAGCGGGATTTCTCACGTAATACTCCTTGCTTCATCCAAACGGGGGGTAGGAGGAGAAATGGAGGGTGGGGAGGAGGGGGGGGGAGGGGGCGGGGGGGGGAAGGGAAGTGGGGAGGGTGGGGCGGGGGGGGGGAGAGTAGAATGGGGAGGAGGAGAGGGCGTGGAGGGTGGGGAGCGGGGATGAGAGGGAGGTGGCGGAGAAAGGTGGAGGAGGGGGTGGGAGGGTTGGGGGGGAGTAAGGGGGAAGGAAGGGGGGGGAAGGGGGGGGTTGTGGGGGGTGGGGGGGGGGGGCGGGGAACGGGAGGTTGAGGAGGGACTGGGGGGGGGGGGGGGGGAGGGGGGGGGGTGGGAGGAGGGGGGGTTGGAGAGGGTTGGGAGGAGGGGGGAAGGGGGTGGGGGGGGGGGGGGGGGGAGGGGGAGTTGAGTGGGGGGGTGGGGGGGGGGGGGAGGGGAGAGGGGGGGGGGGGGGAGGTTGGGGGTGTGGGAGGGGGGGAGGGGGGGGGTTTAGGGAGGCGCGGGGTCTTCTACTTGGTGGCCGTTCTGTCCGTGCATACTCGGGGGCGGCATCCCTTCACCCGAAAAAAAAGTTGTCAGGTTCAAGGGGGACGGACGCAGCTTAACGGTATGGTCGTTCCGATCTGTTCGTTTAGGTCACTGAAGAAGCGGACAATAAAGAGGTTTAGTCATTTCGCACGAATATAATCTTCATCACTAGGGCCTGCGCTCCACCTTCTGCGAGTGAAAAAGAACGCTATTACGCAGGAAGAGGGATGGGAGGAAAGGTTATTGGGTCGTAATGGGAATAATAGTTCACCCACCTCAGAGAAGAGCCCATTAATGAGGCGAGAAAAAAAGGTCTCAGGATGACCTGGAGGCGCGTCTAGGAAACGGCTTCAACGGTTGGTCAATCTTTCCCTGGGGATTGAGTGAACACCAAAAGGAGGGAAGACATTACATCCGCCAGAAGTGATAGAACGAAAAGCACTCGCCGGAACTAAAATTGACGACTAAACTGGATTAGTGGTTCTGGTGGTGGTGGACATGATTGTTTTGGGGAGGTTAGAAAAGTTTGGGGGTGGGGGTTTTAGTCTGTCGGTCAAATCTAAGAAAAGATCTGAAAAGGACAGCAACGGTAGACCTGGGAAAAATCTTTGGAAGGGAGATGTTTGTTTGGAAAGAAAAATGGTTGGTTCTGTCAATGGAATTGAGGGGCAATCATTCAAAAAGATACGCTAGGCAGTGTTTTTGGTAAATCGGTAACTATCTTAGATCTAAGTGGAGAAGTCGCAGAGGAAAAACTTGGCTGGTATTTATGAAACTTCTTGGCTCGCAGGGGAGGGGAAGGAGGGAAGGGGAAGCCTGGGATCTCCGAAAAGGTTAACGGTTTCCTAAATACAAGGAGCAAGGGGCTGAGCAAATATTCCAACTAACGAAAGTTGGATACAGAAATAGATCAGAAGAAAGGCAGGGGGCCGAGATACTTGTTAGGGTTGAAAAATCATGCATGTAAACTCTCAAAAAAGGTATAAGGAAAAGAAAGATGGGGAGAAAATAACAACCTAGAACAAGGACATCGCCCCTAGCCGGCTCGCTGGGATCGTGACTCCAACAAATTTCATACTAGGATTTGGAGAGATGGTCCAGAAAAGAAAGGAAAAGGCTGTCTGGAAAAGTTACAGGACAATATTGGAAAATCAGAAAAGTAGGCTTACACCTCACGACTTACCTCTGAAAAGCCCCACTAATGTGACAGATTCATAAACTTGTACAAGATATATGATAAAGTGGAATCAAAGATAATGTCAAAAAAAGATGAACAAGGGACGAGCAGTCAGGCACTTTGAAGACAACTATACAAACACATAACTTATAAACATCTCAAAGGACCAGCTCTAAAGTGCAAAAAAAAGGGGCGAACACGAAGGGGGGGAGAGGAAGGGAAGATCCGTGCGTCCGGCCTCTAGGGGGCAATGAAAACTACCAACAAATCATAGGGCCACAAACCGGAAAAAGTACATCCCACTCACCTTGGGGTTCTAAGTGTCGATTCGTGAAAGACGAATCGAGAAGGAGCTAAACATGAGACCGCAGACGTGGTTTCATAGGAGAATCCAGCTCTCCCCTGGGGAGATTGAAAAAAAGGTGAAACTTTAATCGCTCCAGCTCCAAGTCATGAGACCTTGAGACGGGGCGGGAGATGGGAGGAGGCTTCAGGGTAGAGGGGTGGGGGGAAACAGGTTCTTCCACGTTTCCAGAACTAAACATCTCCAAAGCAATGCACTCCGAGGGTCAGCGAAGAAGGAAAGGGGGCGAAGGAAAGGCTGAATGTAAATGATCTTTCCATTGATGAAGGATTAGTGTAGAGTGGCGAATTCGAAAGCACTTAATGTTTCTGAGCGTCAGTGGATGAACTGCCGCCATTAATACGCGTCACTGCAGCGGGGAAAGTAAGGACTAACCGGTTGGGTATGAGGCGGTGACGTTTGGCCTCTTTTTATCTCAAGGAAAGCTTTGGGGAGAAAGAACTTACGTGGCAAAGAGATGAGGTCTACGGCCAAAGGGTTAACCTAAGAAAGGGAGCACATATCAGAGCCTTCCTGCGGGTCAAATTCATTACGGAAATGTGGTGGGGGAGAAGAAGTCACGGATCGGGGAGGTTATTCAGAGTGTATAAAATCAAAGGTGGACGAGACCAACTCTATTCCAATACATCACGATCTTCTAAAGATCTCTGATTATCTAAGAGAGATAAGGATGGTACAGCAAAGAGCGAACCCCCTAAGGGGATAATCTAAAACTATGACTCTTGAACTGACCCCTCTTAAGGTGGAAAAAAGGAAAGGATGTCTGACAATTCGCACTGGATCCGGAATAACGGAGCTTTAGTACTTCTCCCAACAAGGGGGGGGAGAATGCTGTTCAACACCGGATTTTAGTCAGAAACTAAAAAAAAGTCTATCAGTCAGAGAGGAAGGAGACGGGCAGGAGGTGGGTAGGCAAACCGGTGTGAAACTGGATCACTCGAGCGCAGGACAATGTTGGGGACGAAGTCGTGTTTATTGGTAAAAATGACACAATTACACTCTGTCTGGGGGGGGTCCCCGCGCACAGGAAAAGAGGCCTAGACGCGAAAATTAGTATGTGGCGGCCATTGAAAAAGAGAAAAAGCGCAGGTAACTTGAGAAGGAAAAATTTGGGAGCTAACCTCCGAGGGTCGACACCTTGATGGAAATTACCACTGGGAAGGAACTTACATGGGAGAAATGGGCTTTCTAACAGCCGGATATAGTGGGACCGTTTTATATTGCCAGGGTTACTAGTTGGATACCAGTACCAGCGCAGGAGAGGCCAGGTTTCCTCGAGGGAAAAATTGCCGTGAAAAGTACGAAGCGTCTTCGGGGCTCCTGGGAAAAAAAAGGTTCAACACTGATGAGACATAAAGGAGAGACACTCACTGACGGCCCTATCCTGATACGGTGAACAGCATTCTACGCGAAGGACGACTATGTCCTTGTTTCGGTCCGTTAAGAGAGGGGGGGGTGAACTGTTTGTGGAAGAGCTTAGGACAAAAAATCTTCTCAAAACAAGTGAAATATATAATTGTCCTCGGGGGAGAGAAAATTCATCATTCACAAACATGATTGGTGAAACCCTGATCGAAAGGATAGAGACTTGTGCGTCTGTCTGAAGAAAGGATTTCCATAATATAGTCCATTGCGGAGGGGAGAACACCGTGGGGAAGCGATTTCGGTTTTCTTTGAACTCCGAGAACCGAGCATTAGGAAAAAAAAAAAAAAAGGATTCTCGACAGGACACCCATTCGAGCTGAATGCATGGAATGGCCAACAAAAATTTTAGGATGAAAAAAAAAATTACCATACAAGGGAGAAATCACCTGGAGGAATGAAGAGGCTCAAGTGGTAACGGTGGGGGGGGGGAAATAGATTGGGTCAGGAAGAAGCATGCGGCGCCGCAAGGGAGAGCTGATCAAACAGCTGAAATTCTTTCTCCAACCGGGAAAAAGGAACAAGACCTCTCAGGCACGGGGCCAAAGACTAAAGCGGCGGAACCCCAGCAAATAAAGTCCTTTGGGGTTTGGGGGAGGTTAACTATCCACAAACATGTCGCCCGCCTAACAAAAGTGCCTACGCGTGCTTTGGCTAGTGGATGGAAGGGTGGGTTAAGAAAGTGAGAAAAAGAATCTCCTGAATGTCTAAGAACTGTGATATTTCAGGTGGGTGAGAGGGAACGTAAAGCTCCTTTGTGAGACTCTAAAGAAATTTCGCCGGGACCTCAGAAAGGGAGGGAAGAAAGACTGGTAAGAGGGAACCGGGAGGCGGCGTGAGTTCATTGCTTCTCTTGTTTTTGAGGTTAAGGGGAGGTGAGTATAGGAGGGTTTACTATCATGAGAAGAGAATTGGGTGATCTCCATCAGAGACTAAGACCCGGTATGAAGAGGTTGTTTTCGGTTACTCTATTTTAAACTCTGTTAGAGGGGAGAAATCGAAAATCTAAACAAAAGCTCCTTCCGATCTTCCAAATGTTCCAGTGAGGGATGGAACTTTGTGGGAAATCGCAGGCTATATAGTTACAGGGGAAGTGCGAAAACAGCGGGGGCTTCTAACTGCTATTGGTTGGCTTGGTAGGAGGAAACTGTATAATTTACCTGAAGCTGTCGGAAAAAAAAGAAGTTTACGGAGAAAAAATCTTTCACCTCAAAGCACCATACACAAAATGGTTATCAAAGGCTCTGCAGGGAAGGTTTAGGGGAGGCGCCGGATTGTGGGGGAAGGAGTGGGATCGTACTTACGAAATCAGCAAACCTCCAAGTCGTCGGGCCTCAGGGGGAAATTATTTCCTTCCTGAAGAGAAAGAGCCACCTGCCATGCAGGAGGGAAACGAATTAGCCGATGGTTGATTTGGCGATCCAGGGGGTCACGTACATGAACGGTCATACGACCAAAAACATCAAAAAACACAGCATAGATCGCGAGGAAAGCGCGGATGTCTGAGATTTATGCGGACGCAAAAAGAAACGGAGTCCAAGTGGGGGGGGGAAATATTCCCGCTTAATACAAAGGATAGCCACCAACCGAAATGTTTCGATCAGCGAGAGAGGAAAAAAAGAGATCGCCTGAACGAAAGTGCCTAAGAATACGGGATAGGGTTGAGGCTGTGACGTGGGGAGGGTTGCTTTATCGGTTTGTCGAAGGAGGAGAAGGAAGGATCTGTCCAAGAGAATAACACGTTGGTCGCACATGGTAGTTTGGGGGTGTTTGGGGAAAAAGAAAATGCATTTTTTTGGAGGGTTCGTGAATACGAAAAAAAGAAAAAGGAAACTCGACTGACTGCTTTTGAAGTAACGGTTTGAGCATGATCGGGGAGCGGAGACTTATGACCAAAGGAGGTTTTGTGTCAAAGGAGGGTGGTCGCATACGCTCCTGAGGTCAACGCTTGAGGGTGGGAAGCTAAGGTCTGGTACATGACCTGAGGGTTACCCAATAGATGTCCTCAAGGGAGGGGAAAAGAGGAGAACCCTAATAAGGTGAAGAACATTTAGGGGGGCGACCTACGAGCTATAAAACTAGCGTGTCGATCGCTTTGGGTGAATGGGTTCTTTATATAGCAAAACAAACTTAGAGGGTGAGCTGAGATGTAAGCAAAATGATCAACCCCGAAAGATTAGCTCCTATCCTGGACTTAGGGGGCTAACAAACTGCTTTTATCAGAGATTTCCAGAGAGGAAAAGTCTTAATTATCGATTATGACCAGTAAGGATATCAGACCAGAGGAGAGTTACAAAAGTCGATCCACGAGGTGGATCCATAGCCAAAAAAAGGAACAGATCGCTGAGAACGACCTCTCATATCTAGTGAAAGATTAAACAAAAAGAAAAGTAGGAGAGGAACTTCAATTCTGTCAAAGGCAGAAGAATAAAAAAGGGAAAAACCTCATAAAAACACATGCTCTCAAAAATATGGGGTCAAACAACCATGGCAAAAAACACGGGCAGTTTTGACCTCTTTGACCCAAAAAAAATTTCTAATACGAATACACAAGAAAAGGAAAATCATCCAAATCCAGAAGAATTAGTACTTAGGACCGGTTGTAGTGGCTAGGGAGAGGCTCGTGATAGCTTGGGTGTCCTCGGGAGCGTGGGAAATCCTGCGTAGGAAAAGAGGGGAAGAAACTTTCTCACCTTGAAAGCAGTCTCGCTCCTCTCCAAGGGTAGAGAAATTTAGCGCTATCCAGGGGAGAAAGGTGAGAGTCAGGAATTTGGGTGAACGTATCTTTTGGGGCAAAAAAGGATCGCCAAAGAAGAAGAACGGAGACTATCGTCAAGTGGGACGCGCATGAATGGAAGGGGGCGAAGAGGGAATAGGAAGGCAAATCTAGGCTTTATTAATGATTCCTACCTTTGGGGGGAGGGGACATGGGGGACAAAAGAAAAAAGGGGAAACAGGGTCCTCCCGAACTACTGAAGCAGCCTTCCGAAAGACCAGTTTGTGTATGGATTGTGACGTTTAAGAGTTGGGTCCTTACCGTTTGCGTTACGGATTATTCAAAAACAGGCAGGAGGACAATGAGCATTCACAACGCACCACTGTTGAGAACGGTACCTGGAGCAACATCTCGCGCGAATACTTGAATCCTAGAAAAGCCGGACTGGCCAGCTGGGGACGGAGAACTTCCAAGCTGAGGTTTGAGAGCTTTTGGGGGGAGTGCCCAAAGGGTGACCCATCTATTACAAGAACCAAACGTCAGGAGATCCGGGGTATATATTCTCCTCGTATATCGCAGGCGGCAGGGGTCTCACCATCAGGGAGGACGCATCCAAAGTAGCCACTCCCAGAAGGAAGATACTTTCGGGGAACGAAGCTGACGGTTCAAGCTGCAATTAGGTCGCAATACTGGGGGGGAATAAGGGACGTCGGGCATTCAGGTGAAAAGGCCCAAGCTCTCGGTCAAAAGAGGATTGTGGAGGAGTGCTCGACCAAAGAAAAAAGAGACAAGGGGCATTAAATGCAGGCTCGGGACCTTCGTGTCAAACACTTGGTTTCGGTACCCTACAAAACTGGGAAGTATCACTGAGGGGAAAAGAGGGGATTAAGGCAATGGTGGGCCGGTCGAAAATAGTGGTAGTGGTATCAAAGGAACAACAATGGGTTATTAGGTGGTCGCCTCAAAGTCATAGAGGACGCCTGTATGAGGAGTAGGTGGGGTGGCCATTGCGAAGTAAGGAAAGAGTTGTCAAAGGTATCTAAAGCGGTCAGTTCAATATCCGACCGCGACGAAATCCCGTTAACGGGGGAAGACTTTATGGTAAAAGCAGGGAGGGTAACATGGGAAGAGGGGAGTTGCGATGAAAAGAAAGTTTTATACGGCGAGGCAAGGTTAAACGTAGGTTTTCTCAGGACATCGCATGCGCGTGGGGCATGCTATCCTGGAGTGAAAGTAAAATCGCGATGATACGAAGCCAGGGGACGAGAAAAATAAACAGGCAAATCGATTCCACAAAAAAAAAAACTTTGAAAAACGCCAATCACCCTTTAGAGAAGGGGGAGCGCGGACGACTTCAAACACATCGCTCTTCCAGGTTAAATGCAGGGTGTCAAAAAGAAAATCAGTTTATTAACTGTTTGGGGCTATGGATGGGCCCAGAGGCCAACAAAAAGAACGGAGGGGAAAACTAGAGAAGAGGGGGGCCTAAGTTTACTGCCATTCATCGAAAAAGACAGGAACCCAAAAAGGGAGGAATGGGGGACCTGAATGATTCGAACAACCAACATGACATCAAACGCATCAGTAGGAAGTCAATTTCTGGCAAAAAAAAAAAATCCTCAGCTTGGGGACGGGTTTGAAAGTGGGGGAAGTTACTGTACTCGCGCGTGAGAAGAGATTGAGGGGTAAGGGGGGCACCGATCACCTGGCCGCTCTATTGAGATTGAATTGTAAGAAAACTAGTGGACGTAGAAGCCTCGCCTAGGAAAAGGGGTTTGAAGGAGCAGCACCTCTACATACGACTGCACGTTGTAAAAAGTGGCCATCGAAATTGGGAAATTGGTATAAGTAATTCTCACTCTTACGGAGCTTAAAGAGATTAAAAGAAAGTCATCACTTGGCCTGGGGGAATAGGCTCATCAAACTTCTCAGAGGTAACTCAAAGGCCCTAGGGCCAATCAAAGAACAAGACCGGGTTGGGTATTTTGGCAGTTTCACGGTAGAAAAAACACAGAGATTCCCTGTAGGTTAAGGCTAGAGGGGTGATAAGGTGTGGAATTCCCGGTGGGCTTTCCTATACATGGGGGGGGCAAATAAGATGCCTGGGATGAGATACGTTTGATGAGATTCCTGTTGGTTCGATCAACGTAAAAAATCAAACGGACTGGTGCTGAAGTCATAGAGTGGTGGTATAGTAAATTCCAGTCCAGGTAGCCATTGAGAGTTGGAAGAAATACTGGGGAAAAAAGAAAAACTCACGTGAATAGAGGGAAAAGTGCCTGAGCACAGGATCGCGTATGGGTTTTAATATTATTATGGTACTGAGGGGGAAACTCAAAGAGAATGCTAGATTTATCGCAAGATCCCGAGGACGGGAAAAGAGGCTTTCTGGGGATGCGAGGCGGGGAGATGGAAAAGCTACAGACCGAAGTAAACAGAAGCGCCGGACGGACTTCCATTGGACGTGCCAGACCATCATCTACGATAGAGAGAAGCGCCATTCCTTGACTAAGATGGGTTTGCACAGTAGTCGAAAAAAATAGGGCGTCTGGAGGGCACGGGAAAATGATACCGCGGAACGTCACGTCATGAAAACACCGAGGGGAAGGAAACCACTCCACGGACCTGCCTCACAACGTTTTCGCAGAGGCAAGGAGGTCGGAGGAGTGACCTGCGCACTTGGGGAGGGGTGGGGATCGTGACAGATCAGACCACCAAATTTGAGGGGAAAATCCGGCGCGCAAATAAGCAAGATAAAGAGGGAAGGACTATCCAAATCGAGAATTCCATGAAGTCGAAGGAACGACGATAGTAATCGTAGGGTGTTTGGAGATCGGGTAGAAAATCTGGGGGGAAGACACACCCTCCTGAAGCGGGAACAACCCCAAAAACACACCCCCTCCTCCCACCACCCATAAGAAATCGTCCGAGAAGGATAAGAGTCTCAATCTCTACTTAGGCAAAAATTCCACGAAGAAACGAATGGGAAGAAAAAAAAAAAGGAATAGCTCTGCCTCTGAAAAGAGCGGAACGCGCACTCGACCGGAACTAACCTGCCGACGGATAACGGGATGATTAAGTTTCTTGTACGTTTGTGTTACTATTGCTGGATTCCGGAACGGGTCAGTCTTGAAACATTCGAGGGAAAGGAGGAAAACTAAGATAAAGGGAAAAAGGACGAAACCGTTGGGGGGGTCGACCTGGGAAATAGGTGGGGAAGAAGTGGGTTTGTGAGGTTTCATTGTCTGCTTAGGTTAGAGGGGACAATGACATGAAAGGAAGAGAACGCAGGTCAAGTCGGGGGGGAAAATAGTTACCTGAAATTGAGCGGATAAGGGAAGGGCCTTGAAACTTTATGTTGCCCTTTGGGATCCGAATTTAAGGGGGAAAGAGGGAGGGTAAGCTAGGGAGGAAAGAAAGCCCGGAATTGTCCGGTTAAGAAGATGAAGCACAGGGGGACGTCCGGAGGTCTCTCCCCCAACTCTGATTAAGTTTGCACTCCTCGAACGGTAGGAGTCGGGGTGGGGGGGGGAGGGAAAAGAGATCATAAAAAACAAGAGGAGTAGGGGAAAAGATCTGTGGGCAGCACCAAGGAAATCAAAAAACCGAAAAGATCTCGCCTGAGCCGGGAGACTTTCTGGGGAGTTATTTCCTAAAGGGGGGAGACTAATTTAGTCGCGATGGCGAAAACTTGAAAGGAAGAGAAGGAAAAATAACCATATTTGAAGGGCTATCGCAAATTAGACCTCAACGGACACGGCAAGGATAAAAGAGCGGGCACAAAAGTTTCACCCTATCAAAAAAATTTCGACGGGGAAAAAAGGGAGCGACAAGAGAAGGAAGGTTCACCAAGAAAGAGGCGTAAAGTTCTAGTCTTGACAACGGCACTGAACAACAAAAGGGGGAAAAAAAAGTAAACCACTCTACCAAAAACCTAGACAAATACAGGAACTAAAAGGGGGAATGGGTGGGGAGTTACGAAGGCGTGTCACAGTGTACCCGACTGACTTTTCGAGAAACGTCCGACCAAAAAGGAGAAGAAAAGAAACTCCGTACGTTGAGGGGACAGTGGCATTTTATGAAGAGGGGAGTAGTTTGCGAGCGCTGGGGGGAGGGAAAGCATTGAACCATCCTCCCAGACGTTGTTGTCGAAAAGGGAAAAAAAATTGCTCTTCCTTAAAAGCGTAAGGGGAAGTACAGTCTCGAGAGATCGCTCAAGGTCATCGAGACTGGAATACTTAAAACGTCGTGGGGCTTTGGATTGGATGGGTTATCGAGAATGTATGAAAGAGGGGGAAGCAAACCATAGCGCAAAGCAGAATCAGCGGGCGCGTTTCCGCGAGAAAATGGGGAAAAGGTGGGCGAAGGGAGTCTGGGTGCTTCTAGCTCTTCCTTTTAGAAGACAAAAACGGTTTAGGGGGGAGAAAGGGACCTACGATGACCTAATAAAGAATTCTCACAGGGCAGCGCAGACCTACGTCAGGCGTGAGCAGCCCCTTTTGTGGTAAGTGGTGAGGTTGGGTAGTGGGGTTAATAATGTCATAAAGACGGTGTGGTCATGACGAGGGGTACGGGAAGAGTTCGTTATTATACAGAAGTCAACTCAATGGCTAAGAAAGTGGTGGGCAAGCGTAGGCCAACATCTCGTCAGATGGGAACCACTCTACAATGAGGTCCGAAGGAGAAGTTTGTAAGCCGCCGGCGCTTAGTGTGTTGGATTCTGATTGTAGGAGGGAGCCATCGAAAAGGTGGCGAGGGCACCTCGTTCCCCACAATCAACTTCTTCTAAGGGGGGATAACCATCGAGAGAAAAAAGGGAAGGGGATGCACTAGAACAACCAGCTGGAGAACGCTCCTACTTCATATCTCAAAAAAAGGTAAAGAAGGAAGTTCAATCTTCTGTTCCGTCTTGAGGAATGAGCACGGGAGAACGAACCTTCGGGGAAGGGATATTTGATTTCTAATAGAGAAGAAGGCTCAGGAGTCTAAAAAACTAAAAAAAGGGGGGGTTTTGGAGGAGGTACCTACGACCAAAGCATATCAAGTATCAAAGGGTACTACCTTTTGTCCCTTGGCGGAAAAGGGACTCACCGAAGAGTATCTAAGGCCTTTATGGGGTTTGAGGGGGAGGACAAGGACACAAATAACACCTTAGTCGGGGGATTTGAGGGGGTCGCCGCTTAAGAAAATGCCACCAGATGGAGACGGTAGGAGGGGGGAATGGGGTGTTGCCATGCGCACTAGCAAGAAAGAGTAGATGATTTAACTGACTAAGGATCGGATCTACTTACAGTGGCTTTGATGGTGCGTAAAGTGACTCTCATCTTCAATGGGCACGGGGACTATGCCTTGGTACGAGGTACAAATCGTTTGGGGGGCAAAATGAACTAGCATGAGAAACCGAATTTTGCAGGCTATCACTGACTTTAAAAAAAGAAAGTGGTATAAGGCAGAAGTATCCTACTTAAAAAATGGAAACAAGGCTGCGACTATCTAAAACCTAATAAGGAAAGGGGAGCAACCTATCCATGTGCGTTGGAAATCAATGGGGATCTCTCTAAGTCGAGCTAAAATGGGCGCTACTGGTGTGTCAGTTTCAAGAAAAGCAATTGAATGATACGGGGGGTATATCAATTTGCACCATCTTCTCAGACTACAAAAACTTGGTAAAGACATAAATCTGTGTCCCTGAGAGACCCACATGTCCTAAAAAAGTCCCTATGATAGTACCAGTATGAATCAGGAGCCATTGTGCGTCGAATGGGAAGTATCTTAGATCTCAAAAATCATAAAGTATCTGGGTCAAATATCAAGAAGTTCGGGGGGGAAGAGTTTTGCGTGTGTCTGGGTTATAAGTCGGAAGACCGGGGAGGCGTATCAGAATCTACGGAAAACTTTCCAGGCCTCTGAATAAAAACCCATCCAGGGGGGGGTCTCAGTGGCATTCCGAAAAATTTTCCCTAACGGCCTATGAAGAGGGAAGGGGGGCAGAACAAGAGTAAAATGAAAGCTCTTTCACGTGTGTTCTGTCCCCTCAATTGGGGGGGAGAGCGGAAGGGCGCGCGTGCGGGCTCTGCCCTACCGATTTCAAGAATACTCAACGCTTCTGCATCGGGCTACCATTTAAAAGGCTTCCATCGGAAGAGTATAGGACCGAGGGGAAGGAGAAGGTCTTTAGTACCAAACCTGCAAACA
>Ga0179591_1299151_pt1 | contig 15577 bp, 22 predicted proteins | sample CZOMad2_1_08_16f_FD_182891 | JGI IMG/M metagenome (GOLD analysis project Ga0179591, IMG submission 182891) | Vadose zone soil fungal communities from Angelo Coast Range Reserve, California, USA - CZOMad2_1_08_16fungal (PacBio error correction) | ecosystem: Environmental > Terrestrial > Soil >...
CTAGGAATGCAAAGGATGTATACCAGATCACAGGTAATCATCTTAAGTAGTCCGGGTATAGAAGGAAGAGGATAAGGGTGGGGCAGACTAGTCATCCGAGAAGAGCACTAAAGTAAGGTGGCTCTTCGACGGTTAGTTAGGGGGGGGAAACAGGTCTTCATAAAAGGAGGAGGGAGGAATCCGGCTATACTCGGTAACAAGAAGAAAGAGGCCATTAATGAGCCCTAGGGGCTCTGTTTCGCACAAAAAGGGAGGGCTTTTGTGGGGCTGCATGAAAAACTAGATAGCAGATGCACTAGTGGAGACTTAGGGCACATTATGAACACAAAAAGAATTGAATTAATAGAGCGGCACTAAATAGGGGGGAGACCTATTTTACTAAAAAAATTTCAAAACTGTGCAGAATGTGGGGGGACCTGGCACAGTAAGCGGTGCCACGTCAGGGGGGGGTAGGGGGAAACCACATTCGAACAGAGGCTGAAACACTAGGAAAGAAAAAGACGGGGAAAACGCAGTATTGCCGCTGTGAGAGAGGGGAGGAGACATAGTAGCAACGAAAAAAAGGGCCTCTGAAAAGATAAAACATCAAAAGGGAGGAAGGGGCGTTTTGAATACTTATAGGGGTGAAGGGATGAAGTGACAGGGGGAGTTCAGTGTAATAATTGCCGTCGGTTGCAGCCAAATGTGCAAAGATATAGAGGGCGCGGCTGGTTATACGCTGGGGCTATGGTGGGAGAGGGACTCAGGGGATCTAAGGGGAGGGGGGGGGGAAATGGGGATGAGGCTAGTTCTTCAGAAATCGAAAAATGTTGATCCTGACCACTGAAGGTGCTGCGCAGGGGGGGGGGGAATGGATGCTTTCAGGAAAAAAACGACAAAGGAACCGTTGGGGGGGGGGGGCACGGTCGCAGATAATTGATGCACAATGGGGAAAGAGTAGACATTAGGGGGGCGGTGGTTCTGATCTGCTATGACGTGAGAAAAAAAGAAATGTCTAGGGTTGCGAAATAATTCGTCAAGGAGAAAGAAAAAAAGAGGTAAGTGGGGGGCTGCAGCGGGGCTGCAATTAAGAGCAACGCGGCAAATCTAACGTCTGTCTTTTAAGAGGGGTAGGGCCATGTGGAAGGGACGGAGATCGAGACTAGAAAAAGAAAGATGGTGACGAGTTAAGCCGCTAATTGGAACGTGTCGGGTCAGGTCTTATAAACAGGGAAAGGGATAGACGGGGGCTCGCAGGTCAAAGCTTGCGGCCTTGGAGGAAATAAGGGCAATTTCCGGTACAACATGAGTGCAAAAGGACAGTAGTAACAATCCAACAAAGGGGAAGCCCTTTTGGGATGGAAGTTGCCATGAAAGGACTCGGAGTCCGTTCTTTTGGGAAAGCCTCTTTACATCCGGACAGGGAAAAACAAAGCAAAAGAAAAGCGATTTACAAAGATACAGAAAGAGGACCGCGACGGCAAAGGGGTCAGCAGTTGGGAAACCGAAAGGTGCAATCCCAGGGGGGGGTCAACGTAGAAGTGAGTCGGGAAAAAAGAAGCAAGGTCCGACAGAACTAGCACTTATGGAAAGGGCAAGGGAGAGGAGGGGGGAAGGCGTTATTCGTGGGAGTCACGTTCCGGATAAAAAATCAAGGTATGCACAGCGGGGGATGGGATCCATCACGGGCGATAGGCTTCGGGAAAGCAGACAAGCCGGAAGAAAAAAGTCAAGCCTTAATCCGAGAGTGAGGCTGCGCGTGGGGGCGACAGAAAAAGGGGAGTTTGGTAGGGAGATCTACTCAGGGATTGGGGGGGTCACATGAAGCAATCAAAGAAAAACAGGGGAAGAAAAAGCTGGCTAGGAAAAGGGGAAATCCAGGCCGTCCGCTGCTCCACGGGGTCGGGCCTCGAGAAAAAGCATTTGGGGGGTCAATTTCAGTGAGGGAAGGGTGTGTGTTGGTACTTGCTGTCATACGCGAAGTCTGGGTGAAGGGAAGGCGATATTAAGGGACAAACTAACCCGCCAAATGAGGGTGGGAAATGCATTCTTGTGGGAGAGAAAAGGAAAGGGGAGAGTAGCGAGACACATAGCAGTTATACGCGAGGAAGCTAGGAGACGCACACCTTGTCCAGCGGAAATCGAAAAAGAAGCACAAATCAAAAAAAAACAACACACACACAACCCCCAGAACCAAACCATACAGCCCCCCACAAACTATCACTCTTCAGACATTGTGGCTGGGGGACGTCTAGAGAAGAAGCTGAAATGGGATCAACATGACGAAAAGCTGCTCTCAAGTGAAAGTACTACGTATGAGCCTGGGTCGCTCATCGAGGGGGGAGCGAGAGTGTTAAGTAAATTAGCACTCACCAGAGTACTAAGGGTCACATATAGGAAGGGAAGCTGCCGCGGAAATGAAGTTGTTAGTCACTAAAAACTACACAAGGATAAGGAAGAAGATCAAAGGGGCCAGCGACGGAAGTCTTTGGGGGGATGACGGGAGAACAGGTAAGAAAGAATAGTAATCGGGGAACGACATTGAGGGAGGACTTTGGGGAAAAGGGCCAAAATCCCGCAAGCGCAAAGAGCTCGGAGAAAGGTCGGGAAGCACGGGAATCGTGAAGGGACATGACTGTGTGAAAAAAAAGACGAGTTGGAAAAAGGCCGAGGACCAGGAGTATGTGAACAAGGGGAAATGAAAAAAATCGGATATGGGGGGGGGGGGTTTCAACGAAGATGAAAAAGTATAATAATCTAACGTCAAGGAATGATAGAAAGGAAACACGTCAACATAACGTTGCGGGCATTGGAGATGAAAAAGGGAGATAAAGGGAAAAAAACAGGGAAAAGAAAATGGTACAAAAGCGTTGGCTGTTGGGGGGACAAAGAAGAAAAAAAAAGTCTATAGTGCAGCAGAAGAATGGGCGGAGCAGCGGGAAAAATTGGGTTAGACAGGAAAAAAAAGGAGGATTTGTGACGTATCAGAATGCAAAGAAGCTAATACATTGGAAAGGGATCATGACTTGGCAAGAGGGGGTACCCAATGATGAAAAACACGAAAGAACAAGTGATGAAACTACTTGAGGAAAAAAAAGAGCAGTGAGGGAACTAATCCGCAATAAGAAAAGAAGCAGCGGTTAAGGAACGTATACTCATTAACGAAACGAAAAAGCGAGGGAAAAGTATCTCCGTGGCAAAGGGTAAATCAAAGGAAAAGTTCATCAAAAAAAGGAGGGTCCGAAAATCTAGGCGGGGTCGTCTATTAGCCTCCTGGGGGAAAGGGTCGCATCGTGTCAGGAGGAAAAATTGGTGTTGAGATTTGTTAGAAAAGGGTATTCCTCTACCAAGGGGGGGAGGGGGAAAACTGGGGAAGTAGTCGGTTGGAAAGTGAAAGCGATATCAGGCGGAGAAAAAAGGGGGAAACTTAAATTGCGTGAGAATAAGGGGGAAATAGAAGGGGGGGGGGGGGGGGGGTTTATATGGCGAGGAAGGACCACCTCACCTGTTAATATGAAGGTTGGTCTAAGACAAACAACACAACTGGAGGAAAGAGAGAAGAGAACTCACCTGTCGGGGGGAGTGGGGTGGACTGAGGAAAAATGGGAAGGCAAAAGCCCATGAAGTTACTGGTGATCGAACGAATAAATAAGCCGTACTTAGGCAATGGCTTTTGGAAAAAAGGGAGTATAGGAGGATGATTCATCTAAAGACCGGGAACAGGGGGACGAGTCACCACATCAGAGGGAAGAGAGCACAATCCGAGCAGCCGGGGTGACGGTCAACTAACAAAAAATGGGCCAATGAGAGCAAGGTGAACAGTCTGGTCAATAATCTGAAAAAAGCAATAATCAAGACAAAATTCACTTGCAAAGAAAGTCACTGGAAATTTTTCTTCATTTAATAAAGTCCAAAAAAATTCTGAGGAAAGGGGGCCTTCATGTGAAACATGCGCTTAAAAGGCCGCGTCTTGCTATAAGGGACCTCAGAGATCGATTTCATAAAATGAATACAAGGTGGAGGATCCGTCGGAAAAAACCAATCGGGCACGGAGGTCCTCAGAAGAAAGAGCAGAGGGAGGTGATACAAAAAACTGAATCTGGAGGGGGGGGGGCAGCAAAAGGGGACAAAGCAGTGCATCTGTACACGTTTATGCAGGCCAAGTCCGAAATAACATTGTCGTGAAAAACAAATTCCTTTTACGCCAGGAGGGGGGGACAACGGATCAAGGGTAAACTGTAACACGCACACCTGCAACTGTTCAACAGGGGGGAAACCAACACAAATAAGACGTATTGAAAGTAAGGGTCAAACAGGGGGGCCACGGGCAGTAGCCGGCATACACACCAAGCCAGAGTTCACACGGGGGTAGAGAAAATACAAACGGATCTAACGACGTTTCACAGAAAAAGTATAAAAAGGAAAAAATCAACACGGACATAAGGGTCAACGATCATCAACCCAGGCGATTCATGAAGGGGTAAGCATACTGCGATCTGTAATGTCCTGATTCAGGTGGCAAGGATACGCCTACCTCTGAAGGACGCGGTAAACGTACGGACCAGCCTCGCCTTAAACTGGCAAAGGTTTCCCTTCTCCAGTTGCAACTGTGTAAAGGTTAGACTGTAATGCAAAATGGGCTAAAGGGAAAAAGCTCTTTCCTTAGATAAAGTTCATAACTCTGGGAAGGTAATTGAAACAAGGGCGCCACCCAACAAAAAAACCAGACTCTAAAGCAGCAAGAAAACGTAAACATGAAAACACAAAAACAAAAAAAAGAAAAACAAAAAAAAAAAAATGAAAAAAAAGAAAAAAAATTGGGGTCCTTTCTCCCCTGCACCAGATTGAGGGTCTGGGTCAAGTGGATCAAGTATCCATTTAGCAACAGGGGGGCTGTACCGATCCAACTTTATAGATACTAGGGAAAACCAGTCCAAAGGAGAGCAGTTTCACGAGCAAGTTGAGGAGAAAAAACACTGGCCGCATTCCTGGGTCGATCCAAAAAGAAAAGCGCAGCAACACACGCCAACTGACCATACATTCTACATAAGGAACTGCCGCCTTCTCCCCAAAAACAAGGCTAAACAGCATTCCAATCAAAAAAAAAGCGCTCATGATCGTTAATGAAAACCAAGGGTATAAAGACTAAGAACAACGCAAGAATAGGACACCGAGTGCAAAGAGAGAGGAAAGGTCAAACCAGGAAGCAGCCAGTAGGAAAGGGCGGGTGAAGGGGTGAGAATTTCATCTTCGGGAACGAAAAGGAGGCCTAATACTGGATAGAAAAACACCTACTAACGAGGTAACGTCCAGTGCAGAAACAAACACAAATAACACGCGGCTTCAGAGGTTACCATTTATCAAATTCATTCTCGAGAATGACCAAGAAGGACGGGTTGCTAGGGGCCTGGGGAGTCGTCGCCGGGGGACGAGGATGAATTAGGACACATCATGGTTCAGGGGTAACACATTAATGCTATGTCCCGAAAGGCAGCGAGAAAAGAAATCCTGGGGGACAGAACTCTACAACTGGGAGATGTTCTTCAAGTAGGAAATACGCTAAATGCACAATATTGCGCGGGTCGGGAGAGATCACAAGCACGATTGACATGTTAACATTAAAGAAACGGCAATCTGTCTAACTCGGGTAGCGCTTGCATGAATCCGTGGGGTGAGTATCGGTGTCCTGGAAAATTGATGGGGATACTAGGGACGAAAAGAAGCAGAGGGTGGTTCACTAAAAAGCCGTGCGAGCGCAGGGGAACCGGAAGACAAGGCCAATCCCGCTCATACACGATCAAGTCAACAAACTTGGTGCCTGCTTCGTCTTCGGGTCGGGAGGAAAAAAAACGGAAAGCTACCGAAGGGAGCTATCGAACTCAGGGAGGGGTCGAAGGCGGGGGTCATCACTGTCGAAGTGGCCCACTAGGGAAGGAGTTATCACTTCAGAAAGAAAAAGAAAACCTGGGAACTAAGCAGTAAAAGCAGACCCAATAACAAAAAGGCACAGAAATCAGGGGAAGGGAAAACCTATAATACAAGGAGGGGGGAAAACAGAAGGCTTCAACGGCATGAGGCAAAACGAGTGGGAGGCAGGTTCTGCTATGAGGCACTAAAGAGAAAAAAATCTTGAACATCAGGAGCGCGACAGGAACCGGAACGGGGCAGCGAAAACATAAGTGGACAATACAGAAAGAAAAAAAGGAGCGCTCTATACATAATAATAGGACAAGGAACACGCCGTGAAAACAAATGAGCCTATTCATGGGGAGCATCCAAGGGGGGAACGCTTTTGCGTGGGAGTGCAAAAGAAAGCCAGGACAAAATATCTACCCATAAACAAATACCATAAAAAAATAAAATAGTGTGGAAAGTGAGGGACATAGGGAGGATTGGTGAATAGTGAACTAATGGAAAGGAATGGGGGGATTATATTGTATGCCGGGGGGGACCATGACGATGCGCAGCTTAGCCAAAGTCCAGGTTACAGGTCTCTGCTTCTGCACTCGAGTAAGCGAAGCTCAGCGAAAACATACAAGCGGACCGGTGGGGGCACAACCAACAAGATGGGGGCAGGAGAAGAAATAGGAAACTGGAGGAATTGGGCATCACGAGAAAAAAAACAGGAAAGTGCAATAGAATGGGGGAGACTCATAGGACGAGGCACAGTGGTGTAATTAAAGAAATTTTCGGATCATAATGCAAATATACGATCTGTGCAGGGTTGGGGCTCCTGTTCCCTTGAGACTGGGGAGGAGGTATCTTATTGTCCGTTTAGGATAAAATAACGGACTGTTCAGGATGCACGTGGGAAAGACAATAATAAAAAGAGGGCAGGAAGCAAAGTAGATAACCTGTTAATACGAGCGTTACTTTCGTTGCGATAAGAAAGGGCGCAAAAAAAGACCCCGACAAAATAAACACGTCGCAAAAAAAAAAAAGTGATTTAAAACCAAGGGAAAGGGGAATTCTGCCCACACAGTCATCAATGGGGGGGCTGCTTACAAGCGGGGGCGGGATGTCGACGGGGGTCTATTATATGCGGGGGAGGGGAGTCTGAGGGGCCACGATCGCAAAGTCATCTAACAGAGTACTTCCTTTGTGCCTGAGGGTGGGGTGGGGCAAAAAAGGGGTGACAGGGGTCTGTCGTGGTCGATGGGGGGGGTGAGGTGTAGAGAGGGTCCCAGGCAGAATGCTCAAATATTGGAAGCAAATTCTGCAGGAGAATAGACCTGGAGAAGTGGACTGCGCGATGAAAATAGCAACGACAGGAGGGACCAGACGAGAGTCGTCGAAAGAGGAAACATTATGCAGGGGGGAAAGGGGTTGCAGAGGATCTTTGACTGAGTGGACTGAGGAGTGAGTTCGCGCGAGAAAACGAGTGGGAAAAGGTGTCGGCAAAAAAATAGTCACGGGGGTTCAGGTAGGGGGGGGGGGAATCGATAGCAGACGAAATCCATAACCTCTCGTCCGGGAAAAATAAAAAATTGATAAAAAAGTGCACTCCAGTGATACCCACGGGCGCCGAACGGAGAGGTCTCCGAAGAATTTGTTGGTGGAGGCCCAATAGACCTGGTCTGAGGGGGTTGGAATTTCCCAAACAAAGAAATAAAAAAAAGACTTTGGATGAAGGGAGCTCAATCAATGTGGGCCAAGCTTTAACGATTGACGTCTGGAGGGGGGGGGAACAAAAAAAAATTCAAGGGAACAAGAAGGGAAATGCAAAAGTAGCGGTAGATCAATGCTCGAACCGGGGTCAGGGGGGGGAAAAAATCTCTACCAACGAAGGAAAAATTCGTATAAAACAGAAAAGGTCATGAAGTCTCAACAGCAGTTTACCGCTAGGAGAGCGCACGGCAGGCACGTGGGTAGCTCAAGAAATGGCCCGAAGGGGGAAATGGCTTCGGAATCGTATTGGGGGGAAGGAGCAAAAAGAAAGTGCCGTGGAAATGACGGCCTGTAATTGTAGAAAAAGGGGCCAATGTAAGAAAGAACAGGATAGAAAACGAGTGCCGGCTAATAACAAAAAACAATCTTTAAACGGACGTTGTGACTACGGACAAAACACGTGCAAGAGCGTAGCGAAAAAAAACGGTGGATATGGGTGGGGAGGGACGAATGAGGGACAGGGGGGGATTCGAGAGGGTGTTCGGCAAAGCGGAAAAAGAGTATAATTTTTGGGGTTGTAGGGGGGGAAAAGTAAATAGACGGAAGGTACGTGGTGGCGGGATGGGGGGAGTCTACTAGGAAAGGGGGCAAACGGGTTTTCTAAGGAGGCTGGTGGTGTATGCACAGGGGGGTGGGCCGAGGTGGTGGCAAAGTGGAAATGGGGGGGTGGCGGGATTACATGAATTTTAAGGGCAAGCTTTTAAAAAATAGGTCTGTGGGGGCAATGTCCGTGAAACGGTTAAAATTTTGCTTACTGCAAGGAGTAAGGTGTTCATGAGAGTGGGTTCTCTAAGCTGCGTGTGTGGAAAGGGTGAAGTAAGGGCCTAGCCAACATTTAGATCAGCGGAGGGGAGGGGAGGGGGGTTGAAGGGTGACGAGAACTGAGTGACATAGGCGCACTATGGGGGTAAGGGCACAAGTAAAACACGAAATTGCGGACTACGAATGACGTAGTTTGAGTCAGGGAACGTAGTCAGGGGGAAGTAGGATCAGGGGGAGGGATGAGACCATTCTGGGTGTGTCGATACGTGGGGATGGCGAGGGGAAAGCTTATGAAATGGGGGGTGTGTAAATAGAAAAAATGTGCAACAGCTATTAATGTCAGAAATAACGAGATTGAAAAAAGTTGGGAAATCATACAGTGCTTGGGGATAGACCTTGTGTAAGCTCACTAGTCCAATAAGGCCAGGGGGGAATGATAAGGGAAGAGGGGGGGGGGGGTTTGGAAAAATGGGTGGTTGTCGAGGAAGCGAGATCAGTAGGGGGGCAGTGCGAGGGAGGGAACTACGGGTGTAAGAACGAACGGTAAGTGTGTTGAAACACGCCGAAACAACAGTACGTATTGTTTTAAGGGTTGAGTGGTACAAAGCAAGGAAAAAAATGAAGAGTAACGGGGGAGTAGAACGAGGGGAAAAGTGTGGTTCAGAAAGACGGAAGAAAAAGTGTATTTTTTTGCTTCTCCTTGTAAATGGTAAGGAGTGACGGCAGGCAAGGGGAGGGGGGGAAGGGGCAATGGTAGAGATTGGTTGCGGTGGGGGTCCAAAAGGAAGAAGTTGGGTCATTCGAGGTGACAAGAAGTGTGGGGGGGGGTGTAAGAATTACGAGGACGGCATATTAGAAGAGTCACTACAGGCTCGGGCAAAGAGAGGCGGTAAAGATAGGGGCGATATACGAATCGTTATTGTCTAGAACGCGGCTGAACGAGCCAGTTCAGAAAGGGGGGGAAAAAGGGGAGATACGCCTGATCTGGACCATGAAGGAGACAGGTATCATGGTCGTTCACAGTAGGAGAAAGAAAAAAAAAATAAACGATGGGGATGCCAAACAAAAGGGTCGCTGGTGACGGAGATGGCAGAATCATTCCGGGACGGAGGCACGGGTCTCTTACATAGAAATCTGGTGTCAATAGACGGATAGTGGAGGAAAAGCATTCGGCCAAGGAACCTGTGAGCAGAGGGGACCATGCGTCTACAACTGCGGCGAGGAGAAGAAAAGGTGCATTTTAATGTTGGCGCGCCAAGATTTGGAAAGGGATCGTAGTGACGTAAGAGAAGAGTGTTGATACGATACACGCAGCTGGAAATATTAAGAATGAAGGAGGTCCATTCTAAAAAAAGGAAGGCAAGTCATTAGTCGGGGGGCGAAATCGCAGGTACGTATAAAGTGAAATAGAATGGGGGGCGGATAAAGGAAGCTACCACCTTCACGGGCTAGTCTGAAGGACGGCTAGCACTCTCACTATACTCATCCAAAAAAGGTAGAAAGGGCTGAAAAAGGGAGGAGGAGTAGCCCATTCAATATGAGGACAAGGAAGGGGGAGGAAAGGGGTCATGACTATCCATTATAAGATTCGGAAAACGGTAAATCCAATTCATGAGGTTGGTAAGTGGGGGAAGGGTGTGAAGAGCGGTCTCCTTACATACTGCAGTTGGAGATGGTGTATGTGCTTTTGTGCTAAGGAGGTGGTGAAGGGGAAGGGTGGGGCATGCTGTCGTAGGGTGACGCAACATAAAAAGGGACGTATGCGGTGGTAGCGATACTCTGCTCACTTATTTGTAGGTAACTGAATTCTGAAATCGTCTCTCACGGGGTCGAAAACTAAGCTTTAAATGTACAGATTATTTTGTGGGACGGGGGGTCAGGGAGAGGATCTGTGAAGATGGAAGATTCAGATGCGAAAACATGCGCGAGCGGTTCAGGCCGAGGGGGGGCTACCTCGGTAGAGTGGAACGCGTATCTCTTTGGGGGTGTCGACGTGTCGCGGCAGAATGGACTCGGGGACAACGGATAGTGGAACAGGGGACTGTGGCGAACGTTGTGGGAGAAAGGTTGAAAAGAGGAGTAACGCCTTCCAAATAGTGGTGGAAACAGCTGGGGGGGGGAGGGGGCTTTTAATCAAATGCAGCGGGGTTCTGCTTGTTTCCTGTGATAGCCGAAGACAAAAGGGCGCAAGATATGTGGAAAAAAACGGACAGATGGCAGACATGACGAATCATAGTCAAGGAAGTCGATTGAAGACGAGGTGGGAAGAGAAGACGTCTACAGGTCTTATCTAATGCTTATAGGGGGAGATGGCAGGACGGAAAGTCTGTGCAAGGGACGGAAACTCTGTACTGGGGGTAATGTTGCATTAGGAGTGCGGCCGGTATCAACCAAAGGTCGAAGGGACTGATGACGGGTCTGTGGCTCTCTCGCTAAATCTGTGATCGAGGAAACGTATACGATGACACTTTATTCCGCCCCGGCAAAATCGTCTCGACTTGCAAGCGAGGACGATGAAGAGAACCAGAAGATGGGGTGGGTGTTAGCGCCTCATTGGTCGTTGGGCCAGATAGTGAGGGAAAAGGGATGTGATGTTTTCACAAATCAAACACGGGATTGTGACAGGAAAAGACATCAACTTCGGGTGGGCTGACTTTCACAAAACGGAAGAATACATTGCCATTATGGCAACGCGCCGTCATAATTGCAAGAGCAAGAGGGAGCTTGGGTGGCGCAACAATGGGGAAAGTGGGGGTCGGGCAATATGACATTGAGGGGTCAGAAAGGATACTAGGGGGCTGGAGAAAAGTGCGGTTGAAAAGGGAGAACTGGGGTGGGAGATCAACAGGGAGCGGGTAAATCCCTTACCCGGTCACAATAAATGGGAGGGACCAAAAAAAAGAACCTACAAGCGGGGGGAGGCGGGGGGGAAAGTAGCACCTCCAAAGAGGGGGAGTATACGAGTGGGAATTTCGGGATTTCGTTGCGGTGGGGGAGGGTGTAAGAAAAGAAGACGGAAGTGAAATCTAAAGGGGGGAAGCAAATCAGGCCCCGGCAGCGAAAGGAGAGAAAAAAAGGAAACCCTTCGGGGGGGGCTCTCCAAATATCAGGCGGGGCATGACTGTGGGGGGGGTCTAAGAGGGGGGTTGGTCTGGGAAAAGGTTATGGGGTGGGGTTTTGTCCGTTAGGAAGGAGGTCCGGCAAATAAGGATAGAAAGGAAAGGAAGTAGTAGCAGGGACAAGGCCAATCAAAATACCACGGGGTGGGGGAAAGACTAACATATTTGACCCGGGGGAGGGATTGGGGGACAGTTAAAGCTCACATTTTCATGGTAGCAGGAGGAGAAAGGGGAGAATGGGATAACCCATACTAAAGAACTAAAGGAGGAGGATGCAAGAGCACGTGCGTAGGACACGGAAGTTGGAGGGATGGGGTAATGGGACAAGAACTAACAGAAGTGTGTAGGTTAGTGACTACGCAGGCAGGTTTATAAAAGGACTAAGTGAAAATCGGAAGAAAATTGCGAAGAAGGACTAGAAGTGTAGATCCAGAATGGACAGTAGGGGCTGGGCGGGGGATTTTTCACGGAAGCAGGGCTATTTTCGGAGGTTTGGCAACCAAAAGCGTATAGGGGACAACGAATTTTCGCAAGAGTCATAGCGACTCACACGTTCGAGGAATGAACCCCAAGTGGAAGTACGCCTTTGCGATAGGAGCTGGGGGGGACCGTTGTGGGTTTCTAAAGAATGCTTGGTTAAACTATCGAGCCAAGTTCTCAACCTGGGTTGGTTTTAGTGCGATGGTGGAGGTCCGGTTCTTGCGATCTCGGGAGAGGCTTGGGTTTGACCGCCCCAGTGGGATCATTTGACGGGTGGTAGTCTCACCTAAGGCTAAAATAAAGTAGGGTGGAGTGAAGAACTTTTTCAGGTGGCTTGGTCCATAGGAGGGGGTGTAAGGGAGTGAGGGAGGGGGAATGTTTATTCATTCTTTTATACACACACAAGATACTCAAGTCCCACAGGTGAATAAAAAAAAACGTTCGAGCTTGATCAGTCCTGACAAATCTATGTGACAGGATAGTTCTTTCGGGTTGGGCAGGTAGTGAAACGCCCTCATGGATCAAGGTGTTAAGAAAGTAAACAAGCTATCCAGATTAAAATTATAGGGGGGAGGCCTTCTGGTAGAGAGGAAACAACATGCAATTCGAAAGAAAGCCTCTAACATGAAGAGCAGGGGGTGTGGAGAACTTATAAAGGTGTGGGGGGGGGGGGTTGGTGAAACGAGACTCGCTGGGGGGAAACCGCCGAAACCAAACACGCTGGTAGAAACAAGCGTTGTGCTCTGACACATACTAAATATCAACACAACATCCCACTCGAATCGCAATTATTACAAGAACTAGACAGAATGACCACCAGAATAGACATACTCAGCGCGGACGGGTTCCTGCACTCAATAACAATCCGCAGACCTCACCCCTCTCACTATCAAAAGCAATATTCACTGAGAACACCCCCCTCCCCTGAGTCATGCAAATAGACAGGTAGGGCTTCCTGCTTCAACCCGAATATTCATGCTGGAGCCCCCGGCACACCAAAAGCCGCTACGCAATTCGGGAAAAGGCACAAATCGAGAGCAGCGAAGGCACGGGGACTATCATCAGTAAAAACAAAAAATGGAGTAGCGCACCTAAAGGCTGACTCAACATGACGGAACGGCACTTTGAGCCTGAACCACAAAAGTTCTTACAATTCAAGCAGAAAAAACATTCTGAAGGTCTTAGAGGGGGACCATAATCTGCTCACTTCTACTCAGCAGAAAGAGGTTGATGATAAAGAAGAACCATACAATCTAAGGCTCATGAAAGACATGCCTACATAAAACTGGAGAAGGCGCGTGCCTCAACGAAAAATAAGAAGACCTTTATCTCAAGGGCAAAAAGGGCTGCTCGGTATCCTCGTAGAAGGAGCTCTATAACAGAGGAAAATGACCTTTGTGAGTCGAGGAACAACAGACCACGTCCCGGGGGACACGCAGCATAGGGCTCACACTAGCCCTCAGGTCGTGGACTTACAAAACTAGCGCCAACTGGCACAAAAAGTAAACAAACAAAACATCCACAAGGAAAAAAGTAAGATTCACATAATTCACAAGGCTTCCCAATAAATGCTAATGGGAACCCCCGAAATCGGGAGAAAACCACACCCTACCACTAACAGGATTTTCCTCGCAGTCCTCGTCATTCTTGAAATCGTTATTGCAATCAACTGACCGAAACCGGAAATAACGCAAAATGATGTAAAACCTGGTGCTCGTTGCCCCAAGAAGGGCAGGTAAAGACAATTAAAGCCAGAAATGTTCACGGGGGTCACTAAAAGGGAAAGCCGACCCTGGATACTCTAACAGATGAAGCGGGGGGCCACGCAGAAAGTGATCCAAAATACGCCCTCTGGGGGTGAGTAAGAACCGCACGGGACGGAAAATTTCGAGGTTCAACACTGCCCAAGTCTAATCAAATACAACACGTTACCGAAGGGTCTACGGAAATCCGAAACAAGCTCCAAAAGCAAATCGTCAAATCCGAACTCATGGGGAAGAGAATAGTATAGTAGGAAAGAGGGTTATTTCTTAACAGGGGCTCAAGAAGGTCGAACACGGGAGAGGGGGATAGTGATCTAGGGTTGAAAAAAAACAATGAAATAGATTTAACGCTCAATGGCGTAAAAAAACGCAAACGAAAAAGACTAGTACCACGCATCGATGGCCACAAAAAAATGAACAAAACACTACTACACACGAAACAGCAAGATAAGGCTAGCTCGTATAATGAGGAGCAAAGGAATGGTTAATGGATGCACTGGTAAGGGGATGGGAACGCACGGGAACCAAAGCAACAATACCTGGGACTCGTGGAGTACTGTCAAGAACACACGACGCATTTATCAATATCACACAAGAATGGAGATATGAAGGTGCATAGTTACATGAAGCATTTTGCCTGGAAAAATGGAAAAATTAGACTATGCGATCAATGGAAAAAAAACGGACAAGAAAGGGGAGGGAGGATAACAGCTATCGGGCAAACTACTACGCAACACTATTCCGAAAAAAGCAATGACGGCCCTATGAACCGCAACACAAGCTCACAATTCTAGGGGGAACTTCATTAAAATGGAAAATCGGAAGGCAAATGAGACTAGCCCGGAAGTGTGCTAGAAAAAAAAAACGAAGTCACAAGAGGACAAAGACAAGCCAAGCCTCTCGGGCAGGCTCCGCATCAAAACCACATACAAGTGCCAGCCGTAATCTGAAAGCGGTGTACCGGGGAAAAACCGAATGACGGTGGTGAGCAACAATCCAATTAGAAGGTGCGAGAAAGTAAGGGGGACAGCAACCAAATCCAGAAAAAGCACTCAACAATGGCAATCCCGGCAAAAACATGGAAACGCATTTCAGCGGTGTCCAAGCCAGAGTGGACAACGCACCAAAAATTAAACTAGACAAAAGGTGCTCAGATGACACCCACTGCCCTTCTGGGTGGAAAAGGGGGCAAAGCAGAAATGCATGCAAGAAAGAGAGGAACCCCCATTTCGGTGACTCTGAACGAAGGGAGCAAACGGTCTTCATTGGTGTCTGCGGTTTGACAGCGGGCAAAAAAGGTTTGTCTAGATCAAACAAAAATCCAACATGGGGGGGGGGCAAAATCGGGAGATAAAACAGAAGTCAAAGAAAAGAGCCCATGGATCCAAAAGCGCACTAACATTTGACCAAAATCCTAAAGAAAGAAAAACGAGGGACAAAAAAAACCTACACGGAAAGTAACCAAAAAATCACAGAGACTTCTTCTCGAAAACCGACCCGAGGGGAGAATACTGCCAGCCAAGGATAAAACCTACCTTATCTGAAACAGCCACACCTCTAAGTGACCAACGTTGCCAGAAATCACCGACTCCAAAAACTGTTTAGAACACTCTGAAACGGCTTATGCAAAAAAGCTAAAGAAGTTAAAAAAAAAAAAAAAGTCAAACGCAAAGCAAATAGGAAAAGAGACGTGCCACACTTCTTGATCGGGAATTGAACCACCTTCGCACAAGGTACAATCTGTGCGATAAAAACACGCGGACAAGGTCCCGTTCCGCCATGGCATCAAAAAAAATACAAAGTCAT
>Ga0179591_1252688_pt1 | contig 15575 bp, 24 predicted proteins | sample CZOMad2_1_08_16f_FD_182891 | JGI IMG/M metagenome (GOLD analysis project Ga0179591, IMG submission 182891) | Vadose zone soil fungal communities from Angelo Coast Range Reserve, California, USA - CZOMad2_1_08_16fungal (PacBio error correction) | ecosystem: Environmental > Terrestrial > Soil >...
GGGGGGGTAGTAGTCGGAGTGTGATGCACGAGGAGAAAAATAAATACAATCCTATTGTAAAAACACAGCACCAGTATTTCAAGGGTGCTATCAGTATAGAGATAGGGGGGAAAGGGGGGAAAAGAAGTAGGAAGAGGGTCCTCGGTCGACTCGGTCAACATATCATTTGGAAACCGATAGGCAGGGAGGGGGTGTGGGGGAGAAGAAAAGAGAAGATCCCCCAGACATGGTCAACAGGATAACGGGAAACCAGGGGAAAAGAGAAGCCGGAGTGCCATCTCGCTGAGGTGTAGGGGGGGGGGCGGGGGGGGTGAAGAAAAGGAAAGGAATACAAGATTAGTTGACTGGGGCTTCAGAGGCAACATTTAACCTCAGGAAGGAGAAAATATTGTCGGTATTCTATGTAGTTTTGTGGCAGAGGGAGGGCGGGGGGTGGCCAGCCATAAGATACTCAAACCCAAAAGAGAAAGGGGAGGATGTCCAGGGAAATCATCTGTACCGGATCTATATGGGGGTGAAGATTTGGGCCTAGGGGACTTAAAGTGAGATCCTCAAATCAAAAAACGCAGAGGGAGTGGGGTGGGAAAAGTGGGTGGCAGGTGACTAGGTCGTGACACCTCCAAAAGTGAGACCCAGAGAGGGAAAAAAAAAGGACAATAATCCGAAGCTTCTAGACGAGGGGCGGTTCAGTAAAGGACTAAATTTGGTCGTGGTGGGGGTGGAAGATAAAAAAAAAAAAAAAAAATAAAAAAAAGAGGAGCAGGTTGGGGGGAAAAAACAAAAAGCCAAAATCTACCGTAACGGGGGGCCACAGCGGGGGGGGAAATCTACTTCGGAATCAACAAGGGAAGGAATTTTTGGTCCAAGCGGGGGGGGACGTGAAGAAAGGGGGTCCAATGCTAAAGGAAAGGGAGCGATGCCACTCGTTAACATGTATCTGGAAGAAGATACAAATCAGGGGAACGATTATCCCCCTTCTCGGCCACCTGAGAGAATCTTCAAAAAGATGATCAATCAGTCGGGGGAAGGAAAGAAGGGGGGGAAGAGCGGGGCGTATGAGAGAAGCACGATCTGCATTATTAACGCGTTAAAGGAAAAGGCAGAACTGTGAATAAAAAGCTAGGAAACTCCAATGCTGAAGATTTCAAGCTCGGTAGGAGGTGGACAGAGAGATTAATCGTGCTTAAAAGAGACTGATGTAATCAGGCCCTGGCAGCAGGGAAGTGAAAAGAATAGATAAAGAGAAATGAAGGAGGTAGGGAGAGGTGGAAGAATAGGGATAAAATCCCGGAAAGAAGACAATTCACCAAACTGGGGCCACAAGGGGAAACAGGCTACTCAGAGGGCCGTAAAGCTAGGTTGATTGTGGGGGGGGTCTTCAATGTTGGAGGGGGGGAAAAAGGGATCAACAAGTTTATTTTTCAACAAAAAAACGCATTTTAAGCGAGTGAGACCAAAAAACCTAGTCTTTTTACGGTTTTATGGGGGGTTCAGTAAGCGCTAGCGAGGGGGTCGTTAGAGGACTAGGGTTTAATGCATGCCGCTTACGCGATGGTAGTGGCAAGAAGGGGACCGTTTGAGTAAAAGAAATACGGGAGGTCATGGGGTCAAAAGGGTCAGAAGGGGCGGAAGAAGAGGACCTTACCTCATCAATTGCGTCAAGTGCTCTGGGGGGGCAGTCCCTTCTGGTTGAAGCCTTATGCTTCGCTCGGAGGGGCGTTTTAGTGAGAAAGGTCGGCGGAAAACTGGTGCAGTGAGTCACCAGAGAATGAGGGGGGGGCTAAGAGGACGGGGGGGGGGGAACCAGAAGAACTACCCAGCTTAACAGAACGGGGAGCAAATCCCGTACGGAAGGGACAGGTAAAAAAGTTCGGGAAGAAAAATAGGCCATGTCGAGCAACTAAGAGGCGGACGCAGGCACTGGGCAGCTTTCCAGGGGTCAGGGCGGACGACGGGTGTTTTAATTAAATGGAAGACCGGCATGTCTGTCGAGAAGTGAAAAAGAAAACAGAAGGATACGCAGGTCAAGGGGATCTCGCGAGAAAAACAAACAACGGAAAGAGGAAGAGAGCAGGGGGGAGAAGAAACTAAACGGGGCGGTCTGTCTTGGAAGGACTACATTAGGATTGGAAGGAGGAAAATTACGGTAACACCCAGGCAATTAAACGAATCGTGGACAAGGTGACTCAAAAACTTTCTTTCTGTGTTGTTGCGGCGGTGGCGAAGACTGGTGGGATGGGATAAGACGGGATCTACAAGAGAATCTAAGGGGATGAAGTATTTTAACAAAGAAGTTTTGGGGCCAAATCAAGAAGGATTCTGGGGGTAGAGTCTCGAACTCGTATATCCAAGAAACGCAGCCAAATCTATCAAAAGGAGGGAAAGAGAAAGGGATGAAGGGGTAAGGATAATCATGTCATTGCAAAAAATAATGCTGATATTTTACAGAAATACACATCCAGGGTCATGGTGATTCTTCTAAAAGGGGGGTTATGCCACCAGAAAGCAGCGTAAATCCGAATTATGGGTAAATACGAAAAGCGAGAGAATTGAAGCCCAAAACGGGGACAGGGGCCTGGGAAACGCCCATACGTTGGGGAGAATAAGTTATTACACCTAACGCTACTGCGGGGGAAGTCGAAACATAAAGAGTGGCATTTGGGTCAAAAAATAAGAATAACGCAGAAAAGAGGGAAAAAACCTGCAGACAAGGAGAAAAGGATAGAAAGAGGCATGAAGACAAGGTAATTTGGGATACATTGTGGGGGGGGTAAGTTTGTATGGGGATTTCGGAGGGGTGAGCTTCATAAACTTCGGACGTAGTTGGTGTGGGGTAGGGACAACTAAAGGAGAAAAAAAAGTGAAGGGGCAGGGTGGAGCGCCCATTGGCCTTCAAAGAGGCATAAGCGAGGAAATAGCGAAAAAGAATTGGAAGCGGGCTGTCAGGGAACTCTTCATCACAGAAATAAAAAGAAGCATCCTAAGAAGAAGGCTTATCATTCCACGGAAAAGGGGTATGCAATGCTTACTGATAAACTAAATAATGAGCCTTGAAGATCGGAGCCGGGGTGCACCACGTGGTGTGCAGGAAAGATCAGAAGAGAGGAGGAAAAGAGATTCAGGGGAGAACGGGGGGACAGGAGGGGGGAACAGATGAAGTGAGAAAGGGAACCGGTTTGACTGACAAAACCGCTCTTCGATCCCATATAGGGGGGAATAAAAAGAAAGAAAATTCAAGCCTGGGGACTAATTAGATGGTTTGAAGGGATTGGGTTGGGGGGGGGGGCCAAGAAAAAAGAACTCTGTACACCATTTAAGGAAGAGCTACGCTAAAGGGGGGGGGTCCTAAAGATATCATGAAGATTAAATTGGTTACGTGTAAGAGATGGTGCGTCGAGGGGGATGTGCAAGGTGATGAGAGCATCGACATTTTCTTTGGCGGATGACGTGGGAACGGGAAGGAAACAACATCACACAAATCTAAGAATAGGCACCCGGCGAGCGCTCACGGGGAGGGGTTCAAATAAGAAATAAGAAAGGGAGATCGTTTTACTTCTGCAGAGTAGTACTGCATCTCGCTGAGTGTTCCTGGAACATAAGAGGGCAGATTGGCCGAGTATCCCGGTGTCCTCAAGCATGATTTGTTTCACAAATTTTGTATCGGCGGGCCAGACACAGTACGATCCTCTTCTGACCGATTTTACTGGAAGTCCTAGGATCTCTGAGACTTCTTAAGAGACCTCACTGACAAAGTAGAAGATACGGTGTGGTCCCGGTATCGGGAATCGCTTCTGTGTGTCTCTTGCAAGGGGGTTTCGCAGTGGGGGGGGGAAGGCCAGGTCAGAGTGAAGCGGCGTGAAAACCGAGGGAAGAGCTCCTGTATGCACCGGTTATTATACCTAAGGCGAGCTAGCAGAAAGGGAAATAGGCTGGAGGAACTGTGCGTTCTGTCTGTCGGGTGCTCAGTCGCACTACAAACAAAATGAGTGAAAGGGAGGAAGGCACGGGGGATTCGAGGATGGCCGAACATCATATTTATGGAGGCCGGAGAGGGGAAGAAAGATCTTGGGGGGGTTATGAACTGTACGAGCTGTATACAGACAGAAGGTGAACTGCATGGGAAAAAGAGAAGAATGGAGGGAACAATTTTGAGAAGACCTCACAGAAATGGTGACAGGGTCCGACATATTCCTCACAGAAAGGCCGAATGCAGTAAGCTGCTTGAACAGGGTCGCACAAGAGTCGAATGAAGATAAGAGAGAATCCGGAGACTGGTAGGAACAGTCCCCAGGAACAGGTAGGAGGGAATTCCCTTTTGTAAGTATGCAAGGGTTTTGATAAGGCTTCATATGCCGGTGGAAACGCAGTATGAAGAGAAGTCATTTGGGGAAAAGGAGAGACATAGAGAGAACAACAACAAATGAGGAGGGAAGAGAGATGTGACGAAGGCGGTCCAATAACTTTGAGGGTAATGGTAATCGTATACGCTCATTTAGCAGCAGAAATTGAATCAACCCGCCCACCTTATCAGAGAGTTTTCCTGGACGGTGGGAGAAGGCAGAAGGGGGATAAGTATCCGGCATTAGGTCAGGGGGGAGTGGTTGCCGAAGGAAGAAAAAAATCCTGCGTTGAAATCACCTTCAGCGTGCGGTACAGTGGGAGGGAAAAAGGGAAAAAAAAAGGGGAAGTGAGGTTTCTCAACAGAGAGGAAAAGAGCAAGGAAATAACTGGAGGGTCCTTAAAGGGGGCGCTCGGAAATCTGTAATAAAAATCCTTAATCTACTGCATCACCATCTCTTCTCAGAGAGCAGAAAGAAAGGAGGAGAAGATTCAAGAAAATGTTGGTGGCGGTGAAGGGCACAAGGCTCACCAAGGAAGGACAATCACCCAACAAAACAAATGAGTATGTGAGAGGGATCTTAGGGATCCTCATAGATACTGTGTCAATCATTAAGTAATCGCGGCATTCGGGAGTACGCAATTCAAAGAAAAATTGAGTCTGCAAAGGAAAAGAGATTCTCATAACAGTCTACCTAATAAACCAATAAGATTTAAATACGGAACCCGAAAAACAAAAAGAAAAAAAAAAAACAAAAACAAAGAAAAAAAAAAAAACAAAACAAAAAAACAAACGCCCCAAACCCACCACAAGACCCCACCCCCAAAAAAAACAAAAAATTCTGCCCTGTCAGCAAAATCTTCGTCTTCCACTTTCACGATCAAGAAGCGGGAAAAGAAAGAGTCTTTAATGGGGACGGAGAGGAGGAAACAGGCACACACATATCGCTCGCTTCGGTAAGGAAGGGGGGAGGGTAGGTTTTCAAAGCGGCGAAGAGACTATACTCGTCCAGAAACCGCTTAAGGGTGTAAATCGAGGACGAGAGAAGGATAGGGACGGGTTAATGGTGGATTTGTCAAGGAGTGGTATACGTAATGCAAGATACTCAATAGGCAACTAACATTGATAGGAATAGCACTTGTATCATGGAACCTCAATGAGGATAAAATAATGGAAAAGTGCCAAATAAGAAGCACGTCAGGCAAGATTCAGCTACGCGTTACGATGAAAGGGAGAGATGAACGGAAAGGGGGTGCGTTTCAAGGCTAGGGGAACAAAGCCAAAGTCAAAAATCCTCAAATTTATTGGGGGCCAACAAAGGGGATGAAATAGGTACGGAGGGGGGGGGGACTTACCGTATCTGTATCCGGGAGAAAGATGTGGGAAGTAACACCTCCATTGCCACGTAAAGACTTAGTATCGGAAAAATAGTCAATCAAGATCAACGAAAGGTAAAAATCAGCTTCAAAAGGAAATCGGATGAGGGTCCACAAAAAGGAATTGAGGCTACCACACTAGAGAGACTCAGTCTTACTCTTTTAAGGGGGAGAAAGAGGCAAGACATCGTGAAGGAGGAGGGAAGATCCTGTCTCTGAAGGCAAGTCTGCGGGCCGAGGTGAAAACACAGGGGGGAAAGCTCTCTAGAAGCCTGAGAAAAGGAAAAAATGTAGACGGGTGAAAGGAGAGGGAAATCTGGGGAACCGACTCAAGAGTAATTGGAAATTCACCCTAAACGGAAAAGAAAGTCAAGGCCTGTAAGCAGGTGAGGTGAAATACTTCACGCAGACAAACTACTGAAGGAAAGTCCTTTGAACGTGTAGCCAGGAAAAATCCCGAAATCATCCAAGGCGACACGGGACAAGGAGCTGGCTGGCGCTTGCTAAACCGATTTCGCAAGGGAGAGGGGTTGCTTTGCTGGTTTGGGTTCTTGGAAGGTGAGTTGACTAGTGTAAGGTGGACCAGTGAGGGGGAAGGGGAGAAGCGGGCGGGCGGGAGGTATAAGGGAGAAGGAGCAAAAAGGCAAGCCTTACAGGGAAAGGGGTCGATTGGGAGTGAATCTCATGACTTGGGAGTTCCAGTCAATTAAAATGGAAGGGCATCTCTAGTAGGTTGGCCGTGTCATCCAGGGCGAGAAGAGAAGGGGGAAAAAGTGGGTCGGACGCAGGGGACACACGAGAGGCAGAGCTTCTAAGCGCTTAAAGGCCCCTTTAACCCCTTAGGTCCGGCTCTGAAAGCCTTAGGCTTAGGGGAGAGGGGCTTGGAGGGTTCAGGGGGGGTCGCTCAGAGTTCTCGTGGGGGAATTCAACCCGAGGATGATGAAAAGATGGCGTTGTACCCTACAGACCTACCCAGGCAGAAGCGCGTGCCGCCTCGGACCGGATAGGACACCATTCGTCGAAAAAACGCAGGGCCACAACATACACCTACGAGGGAAGGCTCTCTACGGGAACAGCTGAAAATACTTATCCTGGTGGTAGAAGGGCATGGAGAACCATCCGAGGTCGAGTTAAGACCCATAAAAAAAGAAGAGACGGAATGTCTGTAAAGCTATCACCAAAATGATGAGATGAAAAGAATATATAGCACACAAGGGGGAAAAGGAATAGTTACTGTTGATGGTGGATTGGACTTGGCGTTAGGAGTGATTCTTCCAACTTAAAACCAGGAGTAAAGACCAGGGCCGGGAAAAAGGGGGAACACTGAAAGGACACCGGGCGTTCGGGCGGGGGGGTCGGCCTTTCTAGTTGCTAATTCATGTGAAAGCCTGTTCTAAAACGAGAGGAAAAGCATTCGTGGAAGGGGGGACAAAGAGAGGGGAACAAGAATCGTAAAGGGTGAGATCGAACTCGAGGCTATCGAAAACGCAAAAAAACGAGCGGAAAGCACTAATGCAGAAAGAGCAAGATTAAAATTGGATGACGGGTAAGGGGAGTAGGGTACATGAGGTCTGGGAGAAAGGTGGGACAGGAAAGACAACGCAGGTGCCTAAACGTATGCGTAAGGTCTGACAACTGTAACAGAACCGACATTAGGAAGGGGCACTGTGATGAATATATCCTAGAAAGAATCTGGAGCAGGAAGAAATAACAATAACGAACAGGACTTCAACTTTGTGGGGGAATATCGGTAAAGGAAATCCAGACGCGGGGGGGAAGATAACATAAATAGGGGGGGGACCAGGGTCGATAAAATAATAATCAAACCATCAAATAAACCGCAGCCGCGAACTTCAGGGGAAAGAGAATATAAATGTGGGGGGGGGAATACAAGGTGGGGGGTAATTTGGAGGATAGGATTGGTGAGGGCGCTGCAAAGGAGAACGTACTTACTAGGGCTGGAAAGGTGTTCACCTAACCTTGGTTAAAATCAAAGGGTGAGGAAACTGAACCAGTAAAGAGCTGTGCACACTCGAAAAAGCCGCGAAGGAAAGATAGTAAATAGTAGTTTGAATCCGTATCGTCCTTACGACTTGAAGAGGAAGAAACAGAGAATGAAAAGATCAAAGGAGCATATCATTAACTACGAACGATTGGGGAAAAGTCTTGTCGCTCCACACCGATGAGAAGGGTTGGAAGTTGAGCCGGCAGAATAAGTGGTGGGAATAAAAGACGAGCGGTAAGGGGATGGAACGAGACGGCGGACTAGGGAAAGCGAGGGAGGTAAAGTGAAGTGGATAAGACCATCATTTGATACGGCCCAACGTTAGGGGAGAAAAAGTAACGGGGTTGGAGAAGTAATTAAGTGTCCACGACCTGTGGGGACGGAGGTTTGTGAATAGTTTTGGGGGAAAAAGGAAAAAGCTAGGGAAACAGGTAGAACAGATAACCGGAGACAAAGAGCCGCAAGGGTCGTTGGTTAAAGATGGCAAGTGCTGGGAAGGGAAATTAGGGAGACGATCCATGTTCGGTTTATAAGGGGAAGGGGGTCAAGCTGTCTTCACACTAGCAGCACCGATATTAACGCGATCATAAGAGAACCAGGGAGAGTGTTCAAATAGAGACATCATACCGGCCGTTTATGATCTTCTGGACGGACGTCTGTTAGGGGGAAGAGGAAAAATAAAAGTCAAGGTAGCTACCAACGTGACAAGAAAGGGGGATTGGAAGTGGTGAATTTGACGAGACACCACTTAAAGTAAATCGTTCACGGGGGTAAGGAAAGAAAAAAAAGAGGAGGAAAAAAAAAAAACAAAACACAAGACAATAAAAGAAAAAAGACAACAAGAAAACTTTAAAATTCGCACAAACCACAAACCATTTGTGAAAAATACACACAGGGGAAGAGTATTCACTTCGTAATACGATGCACTCAACTTCTTACAATATAACTTGGGAAACACAAGTCAGAGGGCTTGTTGGACAGGAGGGAAGATATGACCTCTTCTCAGTGCATAAAGAAAGTATATATCTGGGAGGAAGGCTGACCGGTATACTGTGGTTCTTCTCCTGTTTAGTAGAGAGATATTAGAGAAGGACCCCGAAGATCAGGTGCTTCGAGAAAGGGAAAAATGTTTATCGTGGGGGAAGAGGGTTATGAAAAGAATAAAAACAAAAAAGCTCGCTAATACGTTCGTTGCCAAATTGGGGTGGAGGAAGGACTCAGACGGGAGAAAGATGGGGGGAAGGAGAAACATTTTCTCAGATCACAGAAAATCAGGTGGTTACTTGAGGTCGAATTATACGCGGGTTTGGACCCTCACGTTTTTTCAAGGAGCATTCAGGAAGAGGAGGGAAGGAAAAGGATGGGAGGGACCAGGGACGATGTGATAAGGACGACGCGATCGAGAGGGAACACTGAGAAGATCAAAACAAAAAAGTTACGAAAAAAAGGAACATTACGGCTGGTGGAAAAATTCAGGCGTGCAGTTTGGTCTATGAAAAGTCCTAAGGGGCCCAAAACCCCAAGGGAAGAGGAGGATTCCTAGAGGCAAAGTCAGGGAAGATAGCACACTCCAACAACACAAGGATTAAAAGAGAAAATGTTCGCGGGGCAGGGGAAAGTACCTTGGCGATAGGAGATAATACTGCGCAGGGAGGCGCATTACGTACTCACTCAACCCATTAAAAAGCTCAGTTGAAGGGAACGGAGAAAGTATCCGGAAGGCTCAAAGGGGATCTTCGAAAGACTCTTTTCCCTCCAATGAGAAAGACACAACCTGAGGAATCAAATCAAGGAAGGAAGAAGCGGTTTGGGACGGAAGAAGGGTCGACAGGCACATGGAAGGGACGGATCGACAACCTGAATCACTAGTGATATCTGAAGAAAAAGGGTTTCACAGTCATAAAACTCAAGGAAATTCCAAGAACCCAATCGAGGAAAAGAAGAACGGCACGCGGAACAATCTAAAGGGGCAAGCAGATCAGGCAAAAAGAACGCCGAAGGCGACCTCGAGAATCTTGGGGGGGGGAGGGGAGAGGGGAAATGAAGAGACCCTGGCCTGAAATAAAATCAATCACAGGAACATCCCAAGACTTTCTTGAAGAAAAAAGGGGAGCGAGCTAGGGGAGAAGTCGCGGAGAGAGACGTGCCATAATTAATTAGAAAGTGTTCGGGCCGCTTTCGACTAAAGATCTTATCAAGGGAAAAAATGTCGCTCAGAGGATTCTATAGAAAGGAAGCAACCCAAGCAGAAACTTTCAAAAAAAACGTAAAACGTGTAAACATCATGAAAGGGACAAAGGGCTTCGGGCTAAGGGGCGGGAGAGGGGGAATGGAAGAAGATCTTCACGGCTCAAGGTTGCGTCGCGCAGGCCGGGGACAACCGAAATGATGACGTCGAGAGGGAACTATGAATTTGTAGGGTTGCCGAACTCATCTCAAGCAAGACGAGTCCGCAAGAAAAAAGGGGACAGAGGGAGGAGTGGAAACATCCGTGGAAAAAGCCTCGGAAGGGGGGCGAAGGAGAGAGGAATATTTATGGGTGGGGTTGGGGGCATATGTGACTGACCCAATGCACACGGGACCGCTATCAAAACGAACATAGCGATCGGACGGTATGAACTGGCACGAAAAAGAGACCAGTTACACGTATCAAAAATAATCGAGAGGGTGTGCACGAAGAAGACTCCTAAATGTGGACGGGGTCCAAAAGCTCTTTGGCAAGCAAATGAACCAAGATTCTTACGCACCACATTTCTTGGACAAAGCGAGGACTCAAATTTGAAGTGGGAGAAGAAGAGCGGGGGGGGGGCCGTACAACCGGGGGATGAAATGAAAATAAATCTTAGCGCCTCGCCAAGAGCCTAATCCTTAATCAGCGTTCAACAGCGGCATCTAGATCGTAGGGATGCACAACAAAGAGGAGCTGCGCAAACACAACCGATCTTCACAAAGTAGTCGGAATTGAAGTTGCAGGAGGAGGAAGTGACTAAAATCGGTGAGGGATATTATATCAAGCGAACGGAGGAGGAGGGGGGGGGGGGGGTTTTGGGGGTAGAAATAGGCAAAGGTGAACTCAAAAATTACATCCATACCCAAAGGGGGGTCGGGGAGGAGGATTGAGGAGCGGAGGGGAGGAGGTGGGCACCGGGCGCGATTATGGGTCTCTTCAGAACCAGAAGAATTCCACTGTTTAATGTATCACAGCGAGAAAGCGACAACGAAGGGAGGCCGTTCGAAAGTGGGAAGACTTAAAGACCGCAACCACTAGCAAAATTCAACAAAAATGGGAAAAAGGGGACTCCTACTAAAGTCCGAGCTAATTGGAGGGCAGGGGGGAGGTGACGGGTGGTTGGTGGAGCTGGAGTCGACCATGGCAAACTAGGAATTTGGAAAACAGTCATATCGCTTCGGGGGAGGGAGGGGGAAAGCCGAGGAGCACAAATAAGGCTTTGAAAAAGGCCAATGGGGACAGATTGGGCTGGACTAAGATCGTCGGGGGCTAAGTCAGTCAAACGTGCCTGAGAGGAGGGTAACGGGGAAGAAGGCTCCTATAAGTGGCGGCCACTGGGGGAGTAAATCCTGGAACAAAAAGCCGTGAGGAAGAGAGAGAACTGAGCGCCGGGCAGGAAAAGTCGGAGGACTTGGCAAAGGGGGACCGACTGGGGCTCTTACGAGCGTTTGCTGGAGTTTTCTATGAGGAAGAGAGGGAATGGTAGGGAAAAATAGATAGAGGCGTGTCCCATACTCTACAGAGGAACAGAGGACATAAGCCCCGTTATCCTCTCCCTTCCTGGAGTGACAAACCAGTCGGTAGGAACAAACGAGAACTCCGGGGGGGAGAAAAGGCCGGCCCAAACCATACAAACGAAAAGAGGTGGGACGCGCCGCGCCACCTTAGGGGACATGAGGCTCCTTTGTTTTGACCGAAGACAAAAGCAGGGCCTTGGATTAATGCAAGTGGCATCCCCAGACCACCGTAGGGGAGGTTAGGACGCTCTGACAAGCCACCCCGCTTGATGTACCGAGGAATATATCCTAACCTGGCCTTATTCATGGTGGATTGTTGCGGGTGGCCCTTTCTGCTGGACAGTCGGGCTGGTATGGCTTCACCTCACGTCCCCATCCAAAATTCTGCTCTCGGGGTGACCTGAAAAAGGAGTGGACCACTCTCGGGGACATCTGAGCTTGGGAGTGGGGATTCCTGCAGGTTGTGCCGAAAGGGGTTCTCTTACGTACGTTCGGATAAAGAGTATTCGGGAAGAGGGGGGGAGGAGGCTTCGTGAACTCCGAGGTTGGAAAGTCAAGCGAATGGGGATGGGCACAGTTCTGATATCAAACTCACCTAATCAGAAGAATCAAGGAAAAAAGAAGATAAATATCAATGAAACTCAATGATGGAGTTAAGGGGGGAGGAAGACGGATTCAGCAATAGATTGGAGTATGTGTTACACAAGAAAACAGCGGACAAACTGTATTTGTCCGGTGACCCAAAAGACGACGTGAGTGGGGCGGCCCTTGTAATGTTGAGTCGCATAACTATCGTCGAAGAACCAAATAGAGAAATTGCAAGCCAGACCTATTCTTGGGTTTCTCATAAAGGTGAAATTAAACCCCAATAAGATAGAAGAGAAAGAGATAGGGGGTTTTGCAAGGCGATCAAAAAGAAATCAAACAAAACGCAAAGAAAAAAGCATCCTGCGAAATTGCTTCATTACGAAAGCAGTGAAAAAAGAATTTTCGGGTTGTCCCATTGTTATTTGGTAGTAGTTGAGGGGGGGGGTCTAGAGATGCACTAAATACGGAAAAGGGACTGGTGTGCTGGAGCGTGAAGTAGGTCACCGTAAAAACTGCGAAAACAGTGGAAGTTAATGATTTGAGTAAGTTAAGCTCCTGTCCCACACAAAACTTGTCTAACTGGGGGAGGTTCGGCGGCAGGGGGGGAGGGGTAGCGGAAACGTTTCCCATGACAAAACCCTCTCTGGAAGGGGAAGAGCAAGGAGGGACATGAGTCCGAAATTGGGCACATTATTTGAGAGCATGCACCGAAGGAGGAAAGCCTTGGGGTGAAGATCGTTAGCAAGTGGGCACAGAATCCGGGTGTGAAATCTCGTCAAGGAAAGATGACAGAGGAAAGGGGAGAAGAGGGTTATATTTCGCACTGAAGAGAGGACGGGGATAATGGAAAGGTACGGCCAGCTTAAATGGGAGAGGGTATTCCGAGGGAAAAGGACCAAGAAATGTGGGGGGAACGAATAAAATTTTGGGGGGTTTGGATTTGTGTTCACGAAAGAAATCTGGCACAAAAAGGGAGGCAAGTATCTTATCGGAAGCGGGGGAAAAGATGCAAAATTCCATATGGCGTGTAAAAGTTTGGGGGTCACGAACATGGGGTAGATGGAACTTAGAACGTATCGCTACAGTGAGCCAGGGCTTGGGGGTGTGATTCATGAATCATCGAGGCTGCCGCACCCCTGTTCAACGAATAAAGAGGAAGAGAGAATTAAGGGGGGGAATTTGAAAAACCGTGAGAGGAATGAATACCGGATGTGGACGTAGGAGGAGTTCTTGCTGAGGAGTCAGCCCTTTCACCGAAACTTCAATAAAAGCGAGCCGTGGTCAGGAGGGGAAGGTGGGGGGGGAAGGCGAGAAGACAATGAAAGAGGCGGGTAGTGAAAGCTTGGGGGACGGGGAGACCGATCCTGAGAAAACTACTTGACGAAACGCCGAGGGCTTGGGATAATGCAGGCAGGAGGGGGGGGGGGGGGGGGAAGGGGGGGGGAGGGGAGAAGACGCAAATTTGGAAAGTAGGGAAGGAGCGGGTGAGGACGGGAGTGTGAGGCGATAAGAAACAATTGTATGAACAGTTTTATACTATCTAATCAATATAACTAGCAAAAAGGGAAAAGAAATTGGGGGAGAGGGGAGGGAAAGAGTGAGGTAAAATCTTGGGTGGAGGGGTCGACAAGAGAAAACAAAAAAAAGAGGATTGGAAGAGTCTCCGGAAGGCTTTCGAGAGAAGACTCGGGGGGAGGTCATACTGGTAATGGTTGAAGACGGGTAGAATCGAGTTCTGATCAGGGGCGTTACTTGGGTATAGGAAGAATCTTATTCAGTTGAGCGAAAGTCACGGTGACGGTAAGCACATTCAGAATGAATGAGAAGGAAGGGGGGAGGGACGCAGGAAGGAAGGGTGAAAAGTCGGCCACGCTGAATATTTCAGTATCAACTGAACTAGGGAGGAAAGTCCACCTTCCGCAAAAGGCCAAGGGGGCAGGGAGGGGAGTTGAGAGAAAGACGTCAGGAAGGTCGAAGGGGATCCTATTACGATTAACAGGAGAGGAAAAGGTCCATTGAAGAAAGACTTCAGTCAATCTCTCCTAAAAACCAATAGGTAGCGGGATTTCTCTAGTACGAAATCTTGGTGGCGGATACATTAGTATGTCAGGAAAGGAGAGCCAATAGAAGTGGGGGGAGAAAAAAAGAAACAGGCAGTTTAACTAAAGGGTGAAAAGGGGCGAAAATAAATAAGAGTCGAAAATCGGGGATCAGGGGAAGGCGGTTGCAACGAGCCAGTCCTTCTTAGACCTTGAAAGGAAAAGCAGAGCAAGAGGGGGGGGAGGAAGATGGAGCAGAGGTCAGCCTTGACGTGCGGGGGCTCAACCAGGGGAGAACTCGTATTCAATCTCTGAAGGAGGTGGGGTCAATTCTAAACTTAAACAGATAGTAACAACGGAATGATACAGATCGGCTTACCGCACTGCGCGCATCAACAAGAGGAGTGCGGCACGCAGGATACAAAAGGACCTCAGAATAGAGAAAAAGGCAGCTGTTTAGCTCTTACAGTGTATCATCATAGATAAAAAATAGACTACAATGCAATGACCGCACACCGGCATATTGGGAGAGGGGGGGGCTCGATAGAGAGCTTATAAAAGCATCCTGACGGCCTCGGGGGAAGAAGAAGGGAGGGACAGAGCATACAAAAAAACCGTCTGATACACTATGCGAAAGAACCTATAAACGGGACCCCATCTGGACGACGTCCACCTATAAGGGACCCGAGAGGAACGACCGCTTCTGTACTTCCTACGTGTAGATGCGAGTCAAAAAAATCAGAATACCCTCTTCATCCATTGTGGAAAATTCAGTCAACAATTGTCATCCACAGTTAAGTGGGCCTATGAATGGGAAATGTGGCAAGAGAGGGACAGGGCTTCTAGTAAGGGGCAGACGGAACAGAAAACAAAAAACCAGCAATTTATTAATTTGCAACGTTTGCAATGCGAAAGGCGAGAAGAGAAAAAAGGTCGAGGGGAAATGGGCAGCTTTGGCATAAATACCTAGGAAAAGGAATAGAAAAAACTAAAGCTGATAGAGAGAGTTGTGTTCCTAAGGGGTCTGGGACTGCTCCTGGAAATGAAACAAGTCAGAGGACGCTTCTACTCGAACGAGGTGGGCTGATCAGATACCAAGACGATGGGGCGTGTGCCAGAGAGCATGGGGGGGAAAAAAAAATCAATCAAAATCTAAAGTATCGTACAAAGGTGCTTGACGTCGGGCACTCAGGAGATAAAGAAGAAAAAAGGAGAGGGTGGGAAGTCTACAAAAAGGATTTCAAAAGGCGCCAAAAAGTACATCGGAGCAGGGGGAGATCTTCCACTCTTCTCAAAAGCTCCAATAGCGTGAAAAAGACTCCGCTCGATGATGAACACGAGTAGTTATACGCTAAAGGAGAGGAAACAGGCATGAAGAAGTCGTTGGGGCGAGGTGCCTACAACGGGTAAAAAGAATGATGAAGAAAGAATTGTCTCTTGGTCGAGGTGGAGGGGGAAGGATGCACATTCAAGTACTAGAA
>Ga0179591_1351815_pt1 | contig 15573 bp, 25 predicted proteins | sample CZOMad2_1_08_16f_FD_182891 | JGI IMG/M metagenome (GOLD analysis project Ga0179591, IMG submission 182891) | Vadose zone soil fungal communities from Angelo Coast Range Reserve, California, USA - CZOMad2_1_08_16fungal (PacBio error correction) | ecosystem: Environmental > Terrestrial > Soil >...
AACCATAACTTCCGATCCATTAAGATGTGCCTTTAAGGGTCAAGGGTGAAGAGCAGAAAAAAAAGGAAAAAAGCTGACAAAGGGAAAAAAGGAGGGGGGATGGAAATGTATCCCCGAGCAAATATAAGGGAACGCGATGGATGAAATCAAGAAAAACTTAAAAGGGGCAGATCCCTTTTAATAGCTCTCGAGTGGTCATTGGGGAAGACCTTATAGGGGGAAGGGGTCGAAAGAAAACACCGAGAAACAAGGGGGGTCTTCACCCGGAATGACAGACTCAGACTTGGATGTGAAAGGCAAAAAAAAAAAACTTTCAGCTAAAAAAGGGAAAGGATGGACATATTGAAAGAGCCGCAACGAGGAAAGTCTGTTCGAGAACCGGGAGTGTGTTGCGTTTAATAATGGACAGTTTGGAAAGTCCTTCAGAAAAAAAAAACGACTGTAAATAAGAACGAAGGCGCCAAACAGTTCCGTGACAGCGGCATTCAGGAGTTGGGGAGTGGAAGAGGGAAGGTTGAATGAGCCATCACGCTGGTGATTTCGGGGTTTGGCTGGGGAAGGGGGGGTAAATACCCGGGGGTGGAAAAAAAAGCAACGAGATGCCCTTGAGAGGGGGCAGAACCCTGGCAAACAAAGAAAAGCATCAAAAGGACGGAAGCCGGGTCCCGCGCCAGCACTCGTTTTGTGGCAAGGTGACCAGGAGGAAGGAGGGTGCAGATCGACGACAGGAGTACCTTCGGAGGGAAAGCGAACAGAAGGCTTGGGAAAAAAAGGGCGGGGAAGAAAGGAAGCGGGAAAAAGGAAACAACTGCAAACAGATGCCTAGAGTCCCTGCTAAACAAGAGGGGATCTAAAAAAAGACAATCTCCAAAAGTAAGAACAATTATTTTTCATAGGGATAAGGTACATGTAAGAAAGGAATCAAAGAAAAGGGGAAGATTGAGGAAGGGCGTGGCTATACAATCTGTTCTTGAGAATTCCAGGATGAGGACCGTGGAGAGGGGAGGGGTTAACGAGGGAAACGTGGTTAGTGCTTTCTCCGAGTGAGATTAGGCATCTTGCGCGAAGGGATGGGGGGCACGTGGTACAAGAAAGGAGGGGATTGCGTCAACATGAGAGAGAGAGGAAATAATCGGGTCTTCGGTGGGTCGAGACCGTTAGGATGACTCACAAAGCTGGCGCTCAAAAGCGGTAAAAAGTGAACAGAAAAAAATGGGGATGTGCCGGCTTACTTTAAGTGAAATCCAAAAGCCTATGGCAATCGGGGGTGCCATGAAAGAATGAACATCGGTCCGCTCGCACTGAGTGGGGGAGTCACAAAAAAAGGGCCATTAGGGAGGATCACATGTCGGGGAGGCTGAAAAACTACTCACAATCATCTCATGGCCGAGGCAACACCAAAGACTTGAAGATGGGGAAGGGAGCACGGCACATGTTTGCCAAATCAAAAAGAAGTGAGTCATCAAAATCTCGGCAAAATTGGGGGCGGAATAAAGGCCTGAAGATGTCCCATTGGGGGTTGGGGGGGGAAAGAAAGCTTTGGGGAACGATAGGGGGAGAATAAGGCAAGAGGTCCACACTTCTGGTGCCCCCATAGTGAAAATCGGAGGGAAGGAAGTGAATTGTAGGCGAAACAAAACATCACGCCTAAAATGAGTACCAAGAACAAGGATGGAAGGGACAAAGGGGAGGTTTCGGGAAGGTGTTGTCAGGACACGGAGGAGAGGGGCAAGGCAAAAAGATTTATAAAGACCGGATTCGAGAACGCGGTGTGGCCCTTTAAAATTGGCCTCCACTTGTCAGTAGAAACTTTCGGGTTCACGTATTGCACATTGGCTGGTGTGGTCGGGGTGTTCTGGTTTTTTGAGGAAGTTGGGGGGGGAAGAAAAAAAAAAATGGGGGGTGTCTGGGAGCGCCAACTCTAGTGGACCGATTCGCGACAGGATCATGCAGGGGTTAACTGCAAATGACCTTCTTCCAAAAAGAGGCGGTTAATTTAGAGAGGAAAATATTCTTTCTGCGGGGGGAAAGGATCAGGGGGGGGGGGGGGGTACTTCACCTATCTGTATTAAGAGTGGCCTCGGCCAGGGATTGAAAAAGAGAAAGGAGGGAATCCGATCTTCGCGTTGAATAAAAAAAAAGGGAGCTTGAAAAGAGAAACAATCGTCGTTTAACGAGAGGTTTAAGAAATGATAATAAGCAAGAGAGGGAATAGGAGGGTTTTTTGCAGCGGTAGGGGTAATGGAATAGTCGGGGGGGGGTTAAAAACACCGCTGGCACGAAAAATGGATGAAAGAGGGGGTGGGGCCTAGAACTTTTAAGCAACCCAAGGGAAAGGGGGACCCCGATTTGTAGATCCAGAAAATCGGGAGAAAAAAGGGATCAGGAGAGCGGGGGACATAGCCAAAATCCTCGCAAAAGCTCTCTTCAGGGACCCCTTTGGAGAAGCGCAACTGGCTGAAGTCGAGAACACATGCATCTAAACAAAGTAAAAGAGAGAAGCTAGGGAAGTTTGTCTAAAGATGAAAAGGGTCACTAGAGGAACGAGAGGAAGAATAGATAAAAAGAAAGCGAAGGTCCGTCCGACGGAGTCGATTTCTAAAAGAAGCATTTGGGAGGGAGACGTTGAGGAGCAAAAAAAGGAAAAAAGGGTTAGGAGTAGTCCAAAAGATCTAGTAAAGGGAAGCAGGGGGGGGAAGGGGGGACCGAAAACCAAAGTTTTGTCACCGGGGAAATCTTAAATAAAATAAAAAAGGCCATCATTCGAGTAAGATTTAGGCGTACGGAGAGGATATCATTTAAGGGAGAAGTGGCCGCGTTTTAGGGGTTGAAGAACAGAAAAACGCGGTGGTCAACATTGGCGAGATCGTATGCCAAAGAACTGTAAAGAGATCGAATGGCGCTGCACTCGTGAGAACCGAATCTGGGTTTTGCAAAAAAAGACTGATGAGGAAGGGACGTAGGTCATCGCAGAAACATCAATGAAAAGCCCGCTGGATCATTGAATGGAAAGGGAAAAAAAAACAATGAAGGGGAAAGGGTCAGCGGACTGGGGGGGAGGAGCATGGGTTCGGGTTTTCAGAAAGGAAGCAAAAACCGAAAGACCGAATAAAAAGAAAGGCTCAATCGGAAACGAAATTAAAAAACGACTGCAATGATTCGCAGGGAAAAAGATTGTTAAAGACGAAGGGGGGATCAGGCTAGAAATAGCAGGAGTGAAAACTGGGATCAGACACACCTTTCAGGGCTCAACATCCATTGGAAACGCTTAGAGGGAAGGTTAATTGGGGTAGGGCGGAGGTTAAACGGGTTCGAATCTCAGGTATGGTGGAGGGAAGGGTTGAATGGGGATGGCCCGTCTTGAAGACATCAGGAATTGGAAATCTGAAAAGTGAACGAAACAAAAAGGCCCGACAAGTCTCATCCGCAAGTTTTGCATACGTCTTAAGATGAAGAGGGGGTGGTCGCCATCGTGCCGGGCAACCGGTCAGGATCGGGAAGAGACGGGGCTCTAAGAGGGGGGGAACCGCGCGCGGGATCGGCGGTTGGGGAGTTATAAAGAATCAATACATTCCGCTGTAGGTGTAATACAAGGGAAATTAGAAAAATTAAAGCGGGGGAGGTGAGAATTTCAACGCCGCCGCAGAGTGCTTCTGACCAGGGGGAATTGAAACTTGGGCTTTAGCCTGAATAATTCAAACGGGGGGGCAAGGGATGAGAAAAGAGGAGAGCCCAAAGGGGAGTCACTGCGTACCGGCTAGAATAACAAAGCAATCGTTGTGAAAGAGTCAAAGCATGTGGTAAACGCAAAGGAAATAATGGAAAAAAAAAAGAAGGAAGAAGAGTTAGCATTATGCGCAGCAGAATCTCACTCAAGCATAGGACTAACCACGCTTAAGGGGGGGAGACACGATGTAAGGGGGAAAGGTAGTTAGACCGGGAACAAGCTAATTGAAAAGCCGGGAGAAAAGAAAACGAATTGGCGTCCTTCCTTAGGTTGATACATACGCACTATAAATGGGGGGGGGGGGGGGGGGGGGTTTGGGCGGAATTGGAGGACGGGGGTTCGAGCGATTTGTTGGGGAGTCAGATGTAAGGGAAAGGGGGAAAAGGAAGAGAAAAAAAGGACTCTTGAAATCGACGGCTCGGGTGATTTAAGCTAAAGAGGGAAAAAGCCTCAGGGAAACAAGAAAACGACGATACCCTGGTGGAAACTGCAACAGGGAGGGGGGACTTGGCATGGCCTGAAAGGAGTGGGGGGTTTGGAGCGGGTTGAAGGCTTTATTACAGGAGGGCCAATTTCCATCGGTCGGGGGGGTTATGAGGACCAGCAAAACGAAAAAAGTTGGGGGATTCAACCACAGAATGACCCTGAAACAGGAAAAATAGACGAATTCAATATGGTAAAAGGTTGCTCAAAACTGAGGAAGATTGCTTTGGGATCGGAGGGACGATGACAAAGAGAAACCGCAACTAAGGGGCGTCGCAGAAAGGGAAGGGGGGACTACTCGGTCAATAATGCCCTCGACACCGTAGGGAAAGGGGGGAGTTGTGCAGGGGGGGGGGGGAAGGTCTCACACTTAGGGAAATCCTGGGTTCCGACCCGGGTCTCTGGGGTGGAAATCTCACTTCTAAAAAGAAATAATTGGATAAAGAAAGGAAGACATCCAAAAAAAGAGGTTAAAAGGGATTCCTACAAGGAGATATAAGTCGGGGAGGGGGGCGATTTCAGACTGAGGAAAGGGGGACCAGCTGTGATGCGTCTCCTTCAGGAAACTCAGGAAAAGGGGGGGGGAAAAAGGTTCAAGAAAGTTGGACGGAAAAAGAGACGGAAGAATGGAACAGATCGTAAATTGATCGTTATGGGGAAAGTAATAGGTAGAAGTGGAAATCTCTCGAAACAAAAAAAAGAGGGCTTGAGAGATAATTTCGTCGAAGAAACTGAAAATTGTCCAACATAACTTGAAGATCCATGGAAATCGACGCGAGCCCACCGTTAGGAGAACTGAGACAATTTGGAAAAGAAGATTGAGTTCCATGAAGGAGACAATCAATATCTGGAAAAGAGATAAGGTCCAAGAAACGGCTTCGTCTTCCGTGTAGCGAAAAAGAATCATCCAAATTTAAGCTCTCGAGGGAGGAGGGAAAGATGAGGTCAGTAGTGGAGGCTGGGAGACGATCACAGGACATCGGGTGTCGGCAAACAAGACATATTGGGGCCGGGTTGAACTCAGAATAAAGAAGACTTTGCCTCTCCGAGGTCGTGGGGAGAAGAAAAGAACGGCCACAGAGGTCCGCGACGGACATAGTCTTTGTTGGGGGGAGGGGGGGAGCTGAAAAAAAAAAAAAAATGTTTTGTCATAGTCCTTCCTCGAAAAATCTGAAACCGGAGAAACAAAAATCTTTGTAGCATCGCTGGCATTAGAAGGAGGTGGTCTGGGGGGGGGGGTCATGGGCACTCAGGGAACTACTCCCATCACGATTGGGAGGGGAATCATGTTGGTCAGGGGGAACCCCGCCACTGGGAAAGGGGGACAGCTGTGCACGTAAAAAACGCCCTTTAGACGCCAATAAAAGGGAAAAATACCAGAAGTCAGCGTTCCCTCAAGGCCAAGCACTGGGGCCGTGGGAAAAAAGGAGAAAGTGGAACTTGGAAGTCGCTACTGCTTACTACTGGAAAGAGGGGGGAAATCACCTGAAGTATGGAAATAGGCTAATTATCTGCAAAACAGAAATAGGGGGAAGCTGAAACACGGAACCTGCTCAAAAAAGAGGGGGAAACACTATACGACCAAAACGGCCAAAAATTACTTCCAAGGGTCAAGGGGGGAAAGTCTTGATCATTAAATAAAGGAACCGCTATTTTCCCTTCAGGAAAAGGCGTGGCTATGCAAGGCCTCGGGAGGGAGGGGGGAAAGATGGAATAGGGGAAAGAAGACTTCAGAGGAACTCAGCTTGGGAGCGGATCTTAGAAGGTTAGAGGAAGAAGCGTAAGGTTAGCCACTTATCGTATCAGACCAATAGGAAAAAAGGTTTAAAAAAAAAGCGTAAAAAGAAAGAGGGGGGATGAGGGCTTTGTTTTATCGAACAAGGGGGTAGGCAGTACGCAAGGAAAAGAGCTCCCTCAAAGAGAACGAGTTCAAAAAATTGTGTATGACCGGCATTAAAAGCTGTGGGAGAAGGGGAAGAAGGCTGCAAAGTAAGGCAATCGGGCGTGGGGTGAACATGTACCGGAAACCGCAAAATAATAAAGGGGCACTGTGGGGAATTACACCCTTACCGGTCAGAGGAACGTGTTTCTCTAGATCGACAACTAAAGAGAGGGTGGACATCGCGGGAAAAAAACGAGCAGGAAGGGCCCAGGGGGTCAATGTCAGCTCGATAAGGGAAAGGGCCAAGGGAAAGCTAAAAAAGGCTGCTGCGCGAAGCGCGAAAAAAACCTTGGGGGGCGGGATGAACGGAAAAAAAAGATTTGGGGGGGGTTAGTGCAGCATAGGTTTTGAAGTGCACGCGAAAATTCCGGAAAAAGGCTTCTGGGAAGACGGCCAAAGGTGCCAAAAGAAACAATAATCGGAAGGGGGGAGGAAGTCTGGGGGAGGGGGATCATCAAGCCCTAACAATGAGCCCTGGGGGAAAAGTCCGAGGTAACGGGGAGGTCCTTACTGTGGTCCTGAAACCGAAAAGGCCTTTGCAAATCGCTCGGTTGGAAATGGGATAAGAAAAAGCAGACCATCGCTGGGGGATCAGTGTTGGAAAAAAGTCTAACGGAAAAGGAACTAATACTTGCCGGAGAAACTTCGTTTCTGAAGGGGGAAAGGGTTGGTACGTGGGAAAGGGGAATCGTTTTTTGTCTGCCTTCTGGACAAAAAAAATCTATCAGAAAAAGGAGACAAGTTAAAGGTGGGAACTGGGTCCACTTAAGTCCTGCGGCAAAGGGGCAACAGATGGAAAGGGGGGGGCATGAAAAGGGGAGAAATTCGTCTGCGGCCGCACTGGCGGGGGGGGGAGATGCAAACTTTCCCACGGTATGCAAACTTGGCCGGAGGCATAAGTTGATAATACCGTATCATGCGGGCGGGAACAAAAAGACTTCAGGGAAAGAAAGAGAGCTCGGTTTGCGACTCCACAAAGAAGCTCGAATGCGTCGTTCCCATTAATCAGATGGCCTTAACAAAAAAATATGGAGAAAAAAATGTGAAAAAGCTAGTTTTTTGCCCAAGGGTAGGTTGGTTAATAGGAGGTGCCAAAAAACGAGACGTTGGATTTGAGATCGCAAAGAGGGGGGAAGAAACCCTTCTGTCTTATGACTTTGCCGGTTTTATATAAGAAAAAAGGAAAACCTGAGAGGAGTAAGATGGGTCAAAGGGCGGAGGACCTTATAAGAAATTAACTAGCAAGGGAAAAGCTCCGGAAACCTTTGACATAGGGGACTGGGAAAAGAGCGCTGGCGCCTCTCTCACCAACCAAAGAGGCGTATGGGGAGAAAATGAGCAGCTCTCAAGGGATTCTATCCAAAGGTCACGAGAGAGGGGAGGGGGAAATTTAGGGGATCGCGAAAGGGCCGAAGGAAGAGATTTTCTGACCGCTCCGATACAGGGTGCGTCTATAAAAGCTGTAAGGAAGAGACCAAATGAGTGGATTGATCTCCAAAATGCAGAGAAGGTAGAAGGTTGCAGAACAAGAGAAAAAAGAAGGCTGGGGTGCACCTACTGCAAGATTAATGTTTAAAAAGAAAGCGGAAAAAACTTGGGCATTCCGAGGAAGTTAGGACGGGACTATAAGAAAGAAGTCCGGGACGAGGTGGGGGATTGGGGGGAAGACAGCATAATTTATTTCAAAAATTGAGAAGTCGATCCGAAAGGGAGGGAATTCTTAAGAGGAGGGGCTTGGCACTCAAAATACCGATCGGGAAATTGGGGGACAAGGAACGAAAAAAATGATCATTGCGGACGCAGAAGAAAAAGGAAGACAGAAGGAATGAGGAGAAACAAAAAAGGCAGAGTTGTGCATACTGGAGTGGAACCCAGACCCATGAATGGAAAGGGGTAAGAGATAACAGGAGTTTGCGGGGTGGTAAGAAAGCAAAAAAGTCATCCAGAAAAAGTAAACAGCGGGGAGAAACTACTCGAATGCATCGCGGCGTCAGAGTTCGGATTAAACTAAAAGGTCAACCCGAAGGGAGAGCTTCAGAGGGATTAGAAACGCGGGGGGAAGTGGTTAAGACGGGAATGACAAAAAAGGAAGGGCAAAAAAGGGGGGGGACATTTGAGCTGGTTGAAAATTGGTGGAAAAAAAGAGTTTGGGAAGAGGGGAAAAGGGGAAGGGTAGGTAGATTTTCACTCGGTAACCAAGGGGGAAAGGAGTTGGGAACAACGGAATTGCTGATCGTAAAGTAAAGGGGGTCTGGAAGGAAGATAGAGAGAAGGACAATTTTGCAGAGCGTTGTGGGGGGAAAGACGACGGGTGAAAAACGTGCCTTGTCAACCGGGGCAGTTCGGACTCATGAAAAGGGGGTCAAAGGGAAATGGGGGAAGAGCCAGGCGCTGCGGGTCGGAGGGGGGGGGAGAGGCCGGATAAAAAAAAAGACTAAAGACAGTCAAATGGCCCACTCATGGCGGGCTGTAAAGGGGGGTTTGGGGGGAAAGGCAGAGGGGGAAGTTCGGTGTGGGGGGGATTTCAGAACTTATCTGTAAGCCGGTCCGTAATGCATTTTGGGAACGATCCGAATTAGCCGATGGGCAGGGTTCGTCACTTGCCCTACGTCGCGAAGGAAACAAAAAGAGTTTGGGAAAATGTTTGGAAAGAAGAAAGAAAGGGGGAGAAGGGTGCTGACTAGCCCCATCCGAACGAGCAGAAAAGAAAAAGAGGGAAGAGAAAAAAAAGCGCGGGAAAGTGGGCGATACAATGACAAGACCGAAGCCATAGAAAAAGACGTCTGAAAAAAATCCAGGAAGATCAGACGCACTATGAAAAATTTGGAAATTAATGGTGTTGGAAGCGAGTGGTTCTTCAGAGGGAGAAAAAGTAAGAAGGTCTAGGTAACGATGTTGATTGTTGAAAAGCGCGATGTGAAGCGCGGAGGGAGAAGGATTAAGGCTCAGGGTTCGCTAAGCCGAAGTAAGTAGGGCGTAAAGGAAAAAAATCGAGCTTCAGCAGGTGGTCAACGGCCAAAAAAATTAGTGAGGCAAAGGGCCAGATGAGCCGAGTTAGGGGGGGTGGGGAATGCGTTATTTACGAAAAGTGCTGGACAGAGGCACAGGGAAGTGACATCTCGGGGGCTGAAAATTCTTATCACTGAAAAGAAAACAGGAAGAAGAAAAAGAGGTAGGGGGATAGAAAGAAAAAAACAAGGGAATTCCAGCTGTACAACGAAGGGCTGCCCGTAGTTCAAGTCCAGGGAATAGGGCTTGGGGTTTATCGAGTACGAATAAAACTGGAAGGGACCAAAAAATGACTTTGGTTTGTCCGGGGTAATACTTTAGGGATTTGAGGAGAGATATGAAAAAGGGGAGGGCCGAAGGGGGGGGATTTCTGTCTGGTGGAACTGAGGTCAAATGCAAGCGGGGCGTTATGGCCATGAAGGGGGGTGCAGAAAGAAAAGGTCTAGGTTGTTGATCTCACGGGAGAAACCACTATGAAAGGGGGGGATGGGTGAAGAGCTATTTAAAGGGAGTGGCGAAAAGGAAAAAAGCCTGTTCTCCATGATTCATTTCTTTGATGGGATCCGGCATGAACCAAGAAAACTTGGTTAAAAAAGGGGGTAACAAAAAGGTCTATTCCAATCGTTCGTCAATCTAAAGCACATCGAGGTAAAAAAATTTTGGGCGCGACATGGGGAAAATAAAAAAAACAAATTATGAAAAGAGAGAGATAGTCGCGAACTGAGAATGTCACCAATTCCTATCAAACATTGGAAAGGGGAGGTTAAGAAGAAAAGGGGCCCCATCCACTCTTTGGAGTAAAACAGAGAAGGTGAAAAAGCAAGGAAGAAAGGGGAAAGGAAGCCCGAAGGGAAAGGCATAAGGGGGAAATCATCCTTCGAAAAACTTCGTCTTCCGTGTAGCCAAACTTTTAAATAAAGAGATCAAAAAGTTTCGCAAGAGGATAGTGAAACTTAGTGTTCGGAAGGGGAGATCACAACAAAAGACCTTCACAAAAGGAAGCTTGCCCTAAGGGGGCAAACCAGAAAAAAAACAGCCTTGCCGCTCCGGGGGGTCGATGGGAAGAAGGGGAAAACGAGGGCGCAAAAGAAACCTTTCCATCCTTGAAGCTAAGGACCAGAAAAAAGGAGTTTGGGTGGGGCGGGGCACGGGGAGAATCCTCTTTCGATCCCAAGCCTCTTGCGAAATCGTAACAGAACAAAAAAAAAAACCGTTGATCTGGAGTCGAAATGAGGGGGTTCGGAAATATTTCAAAGGGGGGGCTCCCATGTGGGATGTTCAGGTTTGAGGGCAGGATCTAAACGTTTTTTCCAAAAGACTGGACCCTGGGCAGGCATCTGTAAAAGCCCTATACAATACTATCGAAAAGGACTACTCATGAGGAAAAGAAGTACAGGTCTCTTAAGCCAGCAATTGTGGGCCGTTTACAAAAAGGGGGACGTCGTCGTGACAGAAGAAAGGGAAGTTCGCTACTGGGAAGGGAGAGGGACGACACCTGAAGAGGGGGGTATTACGGTAGACATATGGATCTGCATTAACACGAAGAGTTCAGCCGCAACACTGGGGGGGGAAAACATCGGACCACTGGAGAAAACTGCTAAAACATCATAAACTAGACACCAATCTGAAAAAAAATTAATTCCGGGTTAAGAGGTATAGGGAAGGAAAGGACCGGCGATTGGGTCGTCTGCGACCGGGGGAGGTCTATTTGAGAGTTCTTGGTGAATGAAAAGGGACTACCTTTTGTAAAGCTCGTTAAGAGAGTTGACTCGGGTGTTAAGGGGAAGTCTCAAGGAGGAGGAGAAAATACTGGGCTAGTTAGATACAAACTTATCGGGGAAGGGATATGGTAAGAAAAGGAATTCACCAAATAATCGATTAGGGCTTTGTTGACTTGGGACTTTACTTCGAAAAGGGGTGAAGGAAGCAAAAGCTTTGAGCTAACAATCGGGGAAAATCGACCGAGTGTGCAAAAATTGGGAAAAATGAACGGGTAAGGTTCGAAAGTCCCCTGGCTGCCACCAGAGGACGGTTCCATGGACTGAACAAAAAAGGGTACCGGGGAAATCGCACTGATGTGTACCTTGACCGGGGGGATTGGGGGGAAAGGTGAGTCAAAAAAAGAGCAACCGCCTATACAGCAAGCGTCGGAGGAGCGGAACAATGGGGAAAGCATCAGCTATCCTGCACAGGAAAGCAAACGATGGGACAACAGGGTGACGTCCATTGCGCCGATGCGCTGCAACTGGTTCGGGAATGAAAGGGGGGGGGTAGGGGGACAATCTTTTTACGTGCACTCTAAGCAAATAATTAAGGATCAAGAATCCGTTCCAACGGGGATGCCCCGAGTGGGGCTCGGAGAAGGCCAATCAATGGGGAGGGGGAAGAAATGCTTCCAAATCGGAAAAAGGACACCCCTGATATTTCATAAGGGAAACTGCGGGGGGGCGGAAGGAAAATGCCAGAAAAGAACGGGGTGGGCTTCGTCGCGAGTTATTGATAAGACAGCAAGGAGACCTTCGAAGGGTTCAGTGAAAAGAAAAAATATGGCAAAGGACTATGGGAAGGGAAGAAAACGATGCACTGTGGTGGTTTCGGATTACGGGGGTTGTAAAAAGAAATGACCCCCCAAAAAAATCGATCGGGCAAAACTAAATGACCTCGGGGTTAACTTTGGTCTGGGTCCACTTCCGTATGCCATGCGCAAAGGGGGGGGGGATTGGGTAGGGGGGGAGCGATGACCTCGTCTGCTGGTCAGAGATTGGGTGGGGGCCAACTTGTGAAATCGGGGGGTAGTCACGGCCCTGACTTGAAGATGGGGAAAAAGCATGAAGGGACTGGAGAAGCCGACCATGTTTAAAATAAAAGCCGAGCGAGCAAGTTTGCAAAAAAAGGAAAAAACCGAAAAGACGGAATTCGATCGGCCCATGCACTATCAGGCCGGGGAAGAAGGATTTAACAACTGGAATTTTGCATCGGGGTAAGTGGGGGAAAGAGAAAGAGGCCAAAAAGTCAGGGGAGGAGTGGAAACGAAAAACTCTGCTTTGAGTTCTACCTTTTCAGAGATCTTTGTGGAGACCAAGACAAAAATGAAAGGCTGACCGATTTTTAGATAAGAAAAACGGGGATCTGAGAGAGCGAGGGAGGAAAGGAACTTCTGGCCAAAGGCCATAAAGTTCGACGCTCCAACCCGAGAGAGGCAGCCCTTGAAACTGAAATAGCCGGAGCAATGACTCTAAAAGAGGATGAAATGAGAGAGAATGGCAGCGCTATTTCAGAAAGGGGAGAGTTGCAAATTTGGAAATTTTGAGGAAGATAATGGGGAAACTATGTCAAGGGGAATCGAATGGACTCCGATAAAATCTGAGAAGAAGAATAGGGTAAGATATAAAAATCTTGCAGGTATCAGAACAATGAGGGTTCGGTTATCGCAAAGAATATAGGTGAAGCAGAGTTTTCGTTCCCAGGGAATCAACGAAGAGTGGGGGGGTTGGTAACCAGGGGAGGCCAAGAAAAGAGGGAAAAAGGGGGGATCTTCTGATTTATGCTTACGGGAAGCTTATAAAGGGGATCGGGGTAGTGTATTATTGGGGAGCGAACCGCGACGAAAAGAGAGGGGGAATTGGTCGAGAGGAATCAAAGATACGGGCTCGGCATTCTTAGAAGTCCGAGGGGCACTAGGGATAAGGGGGTTGGCCCAATAGGCAAACAAAATGACAGTGAAAGGACTCAACAAAGAAGGAAAGAGGAAGTTCAAACATTTGGGGCATACTGAAGTTTAACCCCAGACCAACATGAATTAGAGGCTCAGATCGGGGAGGGGAGGGTGGTCAAAAAGTCAGAAAAAAACCGGTTCAAGGGAAAAAATGGGAGTCTTTAAACACGTTTCCGAGGGGAAATGGAGGCGGCTGGAATAGTGAGGGTAAAAGTCCCATCGCGAGTAGATTCAAGAAAATATAAATAGTTGGGGCAGAGGAAAGGGGGGCAGGCCCGGCATTACTCAACGGCATTGACAGTAGTTAAATGAATAGACTGTTGCGCCGGGGGGGGCTTTATTTGGAAATGATAATAAAAGGGGGGGGCGGGGACGGCAAAAACCGGGAGAAGGGTGTCAATGGCCTTTGAATACGTAAGTGAAAATTTCTGAGCAAGCTTAAATAACCCATGCCTTGGAAAAGGCATCAAAAAGTTAAAGAATGCAAAGTATGACGTACTTGGGTTCAGGCCAGACGGGGGTAGACAATGGGCATGAGAAAATTTCCAATTACGAATGGTGGAGAAAGATGGAATTGGAGTGGGGGCTTCCGGAACGAAAACCAGATATCAGAAGGACCGTAAGGGAGGAAAAAATTGCGAGTCTTTACCGGGGTTGAGGGGGGGGGGGGAATGGACATGACAAGCCAGGGACTTCTGTTGAACATTTGGGGGCGAAAGGAACTGGAGTTAAAAAATGAGACACACTTTTTGCACTCGAGACTGTCGCAGATTTGAGAATTTGGAAGGACAGGGGTATCAAAGTAAACAAGCCGAATCGATTCTTGGGGTGAAGAGGAGAGATCATGTGTAAAATCGCCCGACTATTGATACGATAGTGGGGCTACAAAGTAAGGAAGAAAGTCTAAGACATAGAGCTAACCCATCCCTCTCGGCCTAAGAGTGGGCAAAAGGTAAGGTTCATCATATACAAAGAGATGAGGAAAGAGGGGGAAGGGAATCTCCGTGCTTTGGCCGTCTCGTAGTTGGGGAATACCCGACAAAGGAGAAATATTGTGAGGGATCATTGGTGAAAGAGGGGGGCGAGCGGGAAGGGGGAAAGGCTATTGCAAATGTCAGTTGGCGCTGAACGATACTGGGGACTTCAGAGGAGAGAAAATCTGGGAAAAAATAAGGGTCGCTTGAAAAGGAAGGAAAGATCAGAAAAAAGATCTCTTGAAAAAAAACTGGTGAGGGAAAAAAAAGGAGGGGGTGCCTCAGATATGGACCGGTGCGCTGACCAATTAGGGAGTTGGGGGTGAATATCGTTATGGGGGAAGCATGGCTTTTAAAGAGTCATCATAAGTTCCATGAAGGTAAGCAAAAGGGGAAACGGGAAACCTCCAAACATTAAGAGCACAATCGTTATGGTAGTAAAGATACAGGTAATGAAAAGCCAGAAAAATCAGAAAGGCCAATAAAACGAACTGTTTTGGCGCCAGGGAATCTTATTAAAGAGGACAGGGGTGTTAAGGGAAGGCAACGAGGAAAAAAAAAGGAAAAAAGATGGGTGGATTTCCCTTCTCGTAAGAAAAATGTGGACGGTCGGCAGTCAAAATACTAAAAAAAAGTGAGTGTCGGGGCAAACTGTTCAAGGGTGGAAGAGGTCAATGCAAGCTGAGCGTGATGGAAAAAAGTCAAAAAAAGGGAAAAGAACTCAATTCAGGAACCACTAAGGAAAACCTATAAGAGATTTGTGGAAGCCATGAAGGAAAAAAAAGAGGTAATTGAAAGATTCTAAGAAAGGACTAAGTCCGTTTTCTACGGGAACCTCCAGGATAAAAGAGGAAAGTCCTTGGGGGAAGAAGGAAATGGAGAAAAAGGTGGGGAAATTGGAGGTGAAACAACGATTGGGGCATCCAATCGTTGCGTCGAGCGCCGAATCTCGTAAACTGGAAAGGGGAAATATGGGAGTATAAAGGGATTGAAATATCAAAAAAAAAGAGAAGAAATATAGATTTTCCAGGCGAACGTGAATAATTTCCAAAGCACTTTTCCGAAAGGAGGAAAGGTGCTCGATGAGACGCAGGAATAGCCCAACAGGGGTCGTAGAGTACGCGAATTGGAAGCTTCGGGGGGGGAGCCAAGGAAGCGAATTGGTCCTTCGAAACGAGCGTAGGTCGGTGTAGACAAGAAGAAGTTTTAAGGGAGAGAGCAGGGAGCCTATGACATGGAACAAAATCTCCTTATACTGGTGTAAATTAGTGGGGCAAAGAAAAAGAAAAAAGACGGAAAAAGAGAAGGACTAAAGGGACCTCAGGGCAAACCACCAACATGCCTGGGGCCGGCTAATGGGGGGAGGGGCATAGGGTGCAAAAGCCCTTCCACCAGGTCACAGTAAAAAAAAAAAGACCCAAAAATAGGGGGGGCTGTGTAGAAGTTTGAGATCTTCCTCGATCCCAAGCATCTTGACAATAATACGTTAAGGGGAAGGCAACACAAGTTGGGAGCGCATTCGAAATGTGGGTTCGGGGGGTATGGCATGTTTACTACAAGAAAGATTTTGTTAAGTTTGGGGGGCAGAGAGAAACGGGTTGGGGGGAAAAACGAAAAGAAAAGGGAACAGCCATCTTTCTCATCGAAAAAAACAGGAAGGGTACTCAGAGGAAATATCCTCCTGAACGCAGCCGGTCCCTCTCTGAGGGGAAGAAGGGTGAGG
>Ga0179591_1160112_pt1 | contig 15569 bp, 26 predicted proteins | sample CZOMad2_1_08_16f_FD_182891 | JGI IMG/M metagenome (GOLD analysis project Ga0179591, IMG submission 182891) | Vadose zone soil fungal communities from Angelo Coast Range Reserve, California, USA - CZOMad2_1_08_16fungal (PacBio error correction) | ecosystem: Environmental > Terrestrial > Soil >...
CCATGGGGGAAAGGGGAAAATGTGGAATTCGCCGGTGTCTGGGGGGGCAATGCTCTTGGGCCAAACTTAAATCAAACAACCACCGCATGGGGGGGGCAGGACGACGCCACGGAAAAAAGCCGATTACTTGGGCAAAGCCAACCAGGGGCCACAGGGGGAAAAGTTGGTAGGCGCCACCCGGGGTTGGAAAAGCCGTAGGTTGGATTGGGGAGCACTCCAGTGGGGGAAGCCAGTCAGAGTTGGCGGATACAGCACCTGTTGGAGCCGAAACGGGGGGAGGGAAGTGACACCAGCTGGGAAGCTGAATAAACCCCGAGAACATCTTTAAGGGAAGACTACGCAAAGCGAGTGTTTGAAATCGGCGGAACCAAGTGTGGTAAGTGGTAAGATCCGGGGAGTACCTCCACCGTGTTCCGTTTGGGTGGGGGAAAACAGTAAAAAGGAAACAAAGAGACTCCACCGGGGGTTGCGATAAAACTGTGGTGGGAAAAATCCAACTTTCGCAAGGCAATGTTGGGCGGCTCTGGAAAAAATCTGTTTGGGGGAAAAGCCTTTTAAAGAGGCCAGGAACCGCCCCTGGCGGGGAGTGTTTTTGGAATTCACCTTTTCCCTCGGGGAAAAAAATCCCGGCCACGGGGCAAGCCTAGCAAGACTTAAAGGGGACTGGGGGACTGACTCCACGGATACACAGGGAGGGCCTGGGGGAAAAAAATCGGGGGAGAATTGGGAGTTGTAGGTATGGGTGCATAAAGAAGGGAAAAAGGCCATAAACGAACACGGGTGATCAAAGAGTATTATCGGGAAGTGGCAAGGACACCAAAGGGAGGGGGGGGGGACGAATGTGATTTGGGAACTATTGTGCCCGGACTGTGGGAAGAGGGAAAAGGACATAAACCCTAAGAAAAAAGAAACGTTTTCACCATTAACAAAATGGGCCCGCCCCACTTTTGCCGCCGAAACCAGTGCTCAAAGAAATGGACGGGGGTGATTATTAGGGAAAACTTGAGAAGGGGGTAATAATGGGGACTGACTATTTAAAAAGGGGGGGGGAGACAGGGGGTGTCTTCTTCCGAAAGTAAGGAATGACAAATGAGAATTGTGGTGCCAAAAACTTTGTATACCCAACGGAAAAGAATGGAAACAGGCTTCCGAAACGTAGTCAGCCAGGCCCAGGATCACAGAAGGGTGAAAGGAAAAGGGTGAATGGAGGTGACGATCGGAAGATCGTGACCGATTAGCCCGTGCAATCCCCGCGAAAAGGGAATGAGGGAAGGGGCCTGGAAAGTAAAACGCTAGTTAAAGACAACAGAAAAAGAAAAAAGAAAAGGTGTCTGAAAAAAGAAACGAAAAAAGGGCTTGCTTGTGGGGGGGGGGGGACGAAAACCGCCGAAGGAAAAAGGGGGTTGTATGCACCGGCTGACATCTGCAGCAGGGGGGGGAGGGGGGAAGGTTCGGCCAGGCATGGCAAGTCGTTTGGAAGCTCTGGTGTTACAGAGCAGGTGGACTCCCAGAGGGGACGGTAAGTTCTCGTGGAAGAGGTAATGTTCCGTCCACCAAGTGTATTTGTTAAACCTACTCGGAGGGAAAATGTGTGCCGGCTGGAGGGTGCCAGATACATCCACAAATTAGGGGAACGTAGATGAGACTTCCAGTGGAATGCCGGGTGATTTTCCCCCTGTCGGGAAAAAAAGCCCGGAGTCCAACACGGACTTTGGGTACATACCTGCTGAGAGGGGGCGGAGGCAAAAAAAGACCGCTGGTACCCAGCGGTGGGGGAGGGGTCGAACGGTTTGCAATTTTCAGAAAAGAACGGACTGAGGGACACACCAAACGCGCCTTTACACTGTAGCGACAGTGGGCAAGGAGGGGGGGGGAAGGGGGGGTGGAACTATTGGAGCGGCCAGTGGTGGTAAGTGACGAGTATGCAGGGGAGGGGGGACCGAGGGAAGGGTCCCAGAAAAGCGGCTAGAATAGGGTTGGTGTATAAAGTGCGAGCAGAAAAAAAGGGGAAATGCGAGGGCGAAAGCGTCAACATGGAAATGGCAAAAGAAGCCACTTTTTGGAGCCGAAGAGGGGTGTCCAAGAAGACAGCTCGACCACTGTCCAAAAGTAAAAAGTAAAAGCAAAATGTTGGGTGCAAAGGGTTCAATCAATTCGGAAAAGCAGCGAGGCTACGCGGCATGGGCAGTAGGTGTGGTTCATGGACACAGTGAGCCACACGCCACACACCGAGGGGAGCGGAGAAAAGGGGGGGGACTAGTGTGGTGCTGCGGAAGGGAGGAGAGAAGTCTCTAGTTCGTACAAATGAAAAAAGACCCAGAAAATAACGCCCCACCCTTCCAAGATACATCACGAAAGGGAAAATCGGGCGCAGATAGGGGTAAACGTGAGGGTAGCAGAAGGGGGGGCGAAACCTTCGCGTCTTTATTACGCAAAGAGCGTGGGAAACAGATCGAAGGGAGGGGAGAGAGTTTGTAAAGGTGCTACATTAAAAGATGTGTACAGCTCCGGAGGGAAAAAACTAGGGAGTTTTACCGGGTTCGATTTGGGACACGGGGTTAAGACGACCACGGCGGGGGGGGGGGGGCGATAGCTATGACAGAAGGACAGCGGCTGCAAAGAAAAAAAAGGGGGGGGGGGAAGGCATAATGATGAAAAACCAGGGGGACATTGCATAAAACCTGAAAAGGGAAAATTAGGCGGGGGGCACATCCGTCATTCGCGCGAAAAAAGGAAAAAGCACTGGGAAAAAAATGTGGTAATATGGGGGGGCAGCCGAGTACGCCAGACACGTAGGATTCTGGGGGAAAGTCTGTGGGGCAGGGGCCATTAAAAAAAAAAATGCGCTCAGACGGTTCGGCAAAAGCCGCAAGTGTGAGGAAGGCCAAATGCGATGATTGCTCTAGGTCAAGAATGGGGGAAGGGGTGGAATGGATGAACACCGGACGGAAGCAACGAGCTTACTGTAGGCACGGACCTGAAAATTCCACAAGCTGGGACGTGTGGCGGGGGACAGAAGAGGGAAAACAAAATCCAAGGTGAAAAGGAAACTGTCGGGGGGGGATAGATTCAAATGTTTTAGTGGACTGCGGGAACAGCGGATTAGGTGTTTAGGTGGTACGGGGATGTGGGGGGGGGGGGGTGGGGGTCCAGGGAGACAGGGCAAGAGGGTTTCAAGAAACAGGAAGTCTCGAAGGCGGGGGGGGATAAAAGGAAGCCTGGTGAAGCTCAAAGAGGAAAAGGAGGGGAAGCAAGTGGGCGGCAGTTGGACCGGGGTTGGACCGGGTAAAGAATCTGTTGGCTCCTAAGGTTAGTCGAAGGACAGTCAAGAGGAGATAACAAATTTAAAAAAAAAAAATGTGGGCCCTTTTTGGAAAGGGAGGGAAAAGGGGCAGGAGAAGTGGCCGAAATGGGGTGGGTTGGGGATGGTTTGTTTAAGTTAAATGGGGGACGGCAAAAGAATGGTCCGCCCCAGGTTTGGCTTTAAAAGAGGGAACCCATACCGGGGACCGGGGATAAAGGTGACCGCGGAAAAGACGGCGAAGTGGCTCAATAGACAAAGGAATGAGCCTGGGGACGGGTACTCACCGCGGGACACGTATCCACGGAGTCCCGCACAGGAAGGGATACAGGTCTCTATTGGGTGAAAAACACCAGGAAGGGCGCGGCCAGGAAAATTGGGAGGGGAAGGGCCCACGTTGGAAGGCTTTCTGCGAAGGGAAAAGGGTAACGCGAGAGCGAAAGATGAAGCCAAAGGGGAAGTCCCGGAGTAAAAACAGCCACCGGGATTGGGGTCACTGGAGAAGGGGCCGGCCAACCGGGTGGAGGGGAATAGGGGTGGACTAAAAGCCACAGGGCTCCGCAGAGTGTAATAAAAGTGTGGCACAGCAAGGGAAGCTTTCCTTCAATGTTTTGGAAGGGAGGCGGAAAAATTAGAAAGTGGGGTAAGGCCCCCGGGTTAAAGGAAGTGGGTAAACGGAAAGTAAAGGAAAAAAAAATGAGGCTGTTATTTTGGGCCCATTGGTGGGAAAGGGGGGATGAGGACCTAAGTTTAGCGCGGGCCTTATGAAGGACGTTGAGAGGAAGGAGTGGACTTAAGGGGGCAGGAAAAGAGCGGAAATTTGCAGACGGGGGCGAGTATCGTTGGGGATGTGCGGAAAAAAAGCAACAAGAGCCATGCGTCGTCCCATGAATTACAGTAAAAGAGGAGGGGACTGGTCGAGGTGCAACAAAACCAAACGAAGAGGCGTTTGGGGGGGGTTTTCCTGAAACATGATGCAGAAAGTAAAGGGGCTGTGCACACTGTCTATGTATGGGGGGAAGGGGCATTCTGAAAACGTGGGTAACCGAAAGACGACGGCGTCCGGATAACGGAAAAGTTTTGAGGGGTACTGCAGCAAAGCAGGGGGAATGGGCTGGGGGCGAAGCCTGGAATGGGTGAGGGGAAAAAAAAAAAGGGGGGGGGGGGGGGGGTGTGAAAAAGTGCGGGACAAGATTTCGGGGACGTTCAGACGTGGGGAGGTTTTTCGGGAAAAATGACAACAACGGGGAGAAGAACCGCAAAAGGGGAGACGAGGTACAAACGAAAACGGCTGCTGTTTTTCTCATATTAGGAAAAGAGGGCAGCAAATGATACGCGGGGGGAGGATCGACTAGCCCCACACCGTCCCCCAACAGAAAACAAAAAACGGAACGACATACCCAAAAAGCCACAGACACCACCAAAAACTGATCGACTACGCATCGGCCACGCCGAAGACCTCGGCACGACACAAGCAGCACCCCTCCCCCCAGCCCACAAAAGTCCCACCCCACAACCCCACCACACTCCTACCCCCCACATACCGTGAAAAGCCAACCCCTAGATCCCCCTAAGGGGCCCACGCAGCGTGTGTATGGAGCCGCCCCGGGGCCACGGCAGGGGGGGGGAAGAGAGATGGGGTCCCCCGAACTGCGGCCCCAAGCCGGGAGCAGCCGGATTACGGGCCCAGGGGCGTGCGGTTGCAGCGCCGCGAAAGGGGGAACAAAAAAACAAGGCGGAAAGGGTAGAAAAGGGGAGATAAGAAGCAAAAAAAAGAGAATGGGAGGCATCTCATAAAGAAGGGCCCCATCAACAGCAAAAGGGATCCCCTTAGTTTTAAAAAGCCTGAAGCGGACTGCTTGCAACGTTGTTGTTAATTTTTTTTTATAAGGCAACCTCAGTTCCGTTCAAAAGTGGGCGACCCAACCTACATCTGGGCCAGCCAAACGGAAAAAAGAAACCTGCCAAAAATACAGCAGTCGGCAAAACACCCGGCCTTGGGACCGTCAAGGAAGAAAAGGTTAAGGGAGGAGGGACACGCCAGGGCGGTCCTGGAAAAGGGGCCCCGAACGGGGAATCCGTTTGCGCCCAAATTCAACATCGACAGCATGAAAAAAGGGGTGTGTTTGGTAAGGAACTGCAATCATGGTGGGACGGAAAAAAAAAAACACGGGACAAAATCTTGGTTTTTAGCAAGACACGATAAAATTGCAAGCAAAGAAAGAAGAAAAAAAAGAATGGGGACGAGCAAAGGTGGAGCCCATGTGGAAGAACAAGAACCACCATCCCCACACGGAGAAGTGTTACTTGGGTGGCTTTTGTTGGAGAGAGCAAGAGGGAAAAAAACAAAAATGTGATTGTGCGATGGGGTGCCTCAAGGGAATAACGACATGAAGAAAGAACGGCAAACTCCAAAAGAAAAATGAAACATGAAGAAAAAAAACTGGAAAAAAAAAAAGGAGTTCGAAAAGCGATCTTCACAGGAAGGAAAAGGAGAAAAACTAAAGGGTAAAAAAAAAACAAAGCGAAAGGTGAAAATTGACTTGAAAGTACTCAGAATTAAGCAATCACAGGAAACAGGGGGGATGAAAAAAAAAAAAAACGTTGGAAGGGTGGGAAATGTTGTCCGTAATTAACTCCCAAAAGGACGGAAATCTGTGAACATTGCCAACCAGGGAAGGGGAGAACGCAAAGATTGAAGGGCAGAAAAGTGAAAGGCCAAACAAGACAAAGCCGCTTCAATATAAGCAACCAGGGGGTTGCCGCACGGGGAAAAATTATCAGACAAGAAGAACAGGACTGGTTGTAAATCGGACTACAAAACGGGACTCAACTCAGCAGAACGTTTAGCGTCCTGAAAGTTATGACAGGTGGGAAAAGGGCACAGAAAAGCCCAGCGAGGTTGCCATAGGGGACCGAAGGGAAAAGGGATTTGCACAGCCGCCAGCGGGGGGGGGGGGAACCATAAAGAGAATGTAGAGTGAGTTCAGAGCCAAAAAAAAAAGAAAAAAAGACGGGACCGATGGAAGATCCCAAAGAACTCATCATTGTGTTTGTGAGAATGGAGGCCCAAATGTAAAACGGCCTTCGTGCCTAAGGGTCAAACCAGGGCTTGGATAAAGACAACAGGGGTAAAAGGGATGGCCTCTTTGTCCATCGGGGTTCCACCAGAAACGGGGCCAACAAATATGGCAGGAAAAGGACACAAGCAAAGAAAACAACCCTAACAAAACCCAAATTTTCCACGACGAAATAGAAAAGCACAACTCGGAGAGACCCCTGACAATACGGTAAAAAAGGAAAAGAAAAATTTTGCGAAAAGTACCTCTGGGGACGGGCGTAGTTTCGGCCTCAAGAGGGAAGCCAACAGAAATTGAAAGCCAGACCGCACCGTCAGCAGGGGGGTAGTCCCTCAGGGCCTGGCTGAGAAAAAAAAACCTGCAAAGGATGTAAGGAGTAACCTAAGAAACTCAGCCTCAAACGAGAAATTTTGAACTTGGATGCACCTGTCAAGACAGAAGTTTTGGGTCACCGTAAAAAGGTAACCACGGAAACCGTCACAAATGAAAAAAAATAAAAAATAATCACGCTGGTTTGTCCCCCCCAGCAAAAAGCCACCAAAGGGAAAAGGGGTCAACGGTACCAAGGGGAATCACACACCTATGGGACCAGCTGCCTTAAAGAAAAAACAACTCCAGATGGAAAAAAAAGAAAAATCACCAGAGGAAAAAAAAAAAAAAGGGGACCTCAAAAGTTGGGGAACTATGATAAGGAAAAAAGTGGTGCCCTGGTCCATGACAGGTCAAGGCGAGAGAAAAAAAGGAGGGAATATCGCCAGTTGTTGCCGAAGAAAAAAAAAACCTCAAAATGCGAGTTCAGGGGGGGGGGAAAAAGAAACAGCGCTCATGGTGTATGAGTATGTGTGACGTTGCTTACAAACCCTCTACACTCAAGAGAACAACCACGCCTGGGAGTGGTTGGGGAATCCATTGTGGGGAGGGGGGGGGGGATTGTTATCAACAACAAAATCGGGGCTGGTGGCCAAAAGTCGTCCACAAGCAAGGTCTCAGAGAGACTGACCGGAGGGACAATCACACCGAAATTCCAAGAAATGGATGAACGTAAAAACCGCATTCCGGGAATTATTGACTGAAGAAACAAACCATTGGGTTGTGGGGTTAAAAAAAAAAAAGTGCAGCGGGGCAGCTGTCGGGGAAGTGGAGTCGCCTAGAAAAAATTGAACGACAACAGGGGGCCTTGAGGGTCGCAACCCAAAAAAGAATAAAAAAAAACCGGGCAAACATCAGAAGAGTTAAGAAACTGAAGCCCCAGTGGGCTACCCGGCTTTGCAGAAAAAAGGAGGCCAAAATGGACAAAATCGACCTCGGAAAAAAGGATAGGGGGGGGGGGGTAAACACGATTTCTTTCTCACATAAAAAGAGAAGGGGTGACGAAAGAAGGACATCAGGGTGTGGTTTTCACCCCATAGAGCAGTAACCCCGAGATTGCCAACCTGGCGAAAAATTGATGGAGGGGACCGGGGGGATGCTGGGTTCACGTCAATTGTGTCGAAGAAGAGGGTAACATTCATAAGGCTGATAAGCAAAAAAAATTAGTAGTACCCAATGTAGAAGCAGACGGCAAAAAGCAGGGGGGGGGGTGTGGGGACTTGCAGGAAGGTGGGAAAAAAAAACAGTTGATAACCAAAGAAAGGAGAAAGATAACTGTCGGGGCCAAAGACATTTTGGACAACCTTAAGAAAGGGTAACCAAAGGGAAAGGAAAAACTGGGGGACGCTTTGTTGAAGGGGAACCGGGGGAGGGGAGAGCTGATGAAAAAAAAGGGGTCAACGGAAAGCACCACAAACAAAGTTGATGACCTTTCATAAGGACCGACTTTCCGCAAAGACAGCCTTTTGGCAAAGGGGGGGGGGGAAAAAAACCGCCGCACCGGGAAACCTCACCCTCTGGATGAAGGACAGAGTGTGAAAGGGGCAAATTGCCAGTCGTCAAGGACAAAACAAACTGCATAAAAAAAAACAAAAGGGTCAACGAATCCCTCGAAAAAAAGAAAAAACACGGCAGCACACGGGGGGGCAGGAGAAAACAAAACATTGAAAAAAACGTTGCGCAAGGTTGGTCACTGGCAAAAAAGGAATTTTGGGGAAATTCAAAACAGGGTTCGTGGTGAGGCACCTTTTCAAACGACAAAAAAGAGACCAAGGGACGACTTACCGGGACAGCGAGAAAAAAAAATCTCCACAGACACAAGGGCTTACACGAGTAAAGTCCGGGTGGGAAAGGCAAAAAAGCTTTAAAGAGGAACCAGGTGGTAAAAGCAACACGGCAGCAAAAAATGGGAAAAGGACGACTACACAAAATGTGAGGGGGGGGGGGCCCTCATACCTTAAAACAAGAGAAAAAAGGGGTCGACTCGTAATAAACCGTCAAGACGGAAAGAAGGAGAAACCTCCCCCACAAAATGATTAAAAACTAAACAAACCACCACGTGCAGGGAGAGGGCCCCCAGGCTCATCCAAAAAATTCGGGGGTCGGAAACTCGGGAGGAAACAGAATAGGAACCAAAGAAGGAGGGTTCACAAACTGAAAGGTAAAAAAGAGAAGTAAGGAAAACCCTTGCTGTGCCAGAGGCTCCAAGGGCGGTTAAAAGTCGGGGTGATGGTTATCCCAAGGAGTGAGAGGGGGGACCTATCACCCACCGAACACTCATCAAGGGGGCATCCGTGCCTGTGAACGAAAAAAAAACAAAAACAAATTCTTCAAACAGGAAAAGCTAAGGTCCATTGTTTGGAAAAATAGGAGGAAAGAAAACACTAAGAAACATGTGAACAAGAACAATCCATGAAAAAGGGCAATCGGGTATTTCAGGGGGGTAAAAGCAAACACTAAACTTCCGATAACGAACTGCCCTAAAAAGAAGTCAAAACTTGAAGGGAAGCCTCAGGCTTCATACGTAACCCGGGGGAAAGCCTGGGGTCCCAAAAAAAGTGTGGGGGTTATAAAAAAGTGCCAACCGGGAAACAAGACCCCAAGAACATGGCAACTTCAGCGCGCTTGTTGTCGGGGAACGAAGAGACAAAGCGGAAAAAAGTTGCCCGACACGTTGGACTCTCATCAAATTGAGACTGTGTCAAAAACAAGAATGGGAAGCCTCAGGTCCAAACGAAGAAGCCCAGAAAAGGAATGAGAAGTTGCAGGGGCGGCAAAATTGGGCCGGCCCCAGTTGTTCAAGAAAAAGCAAAAACTTTATTGTTGGTTTTTGGAGGACGGGGGGGATGAAGGGCACCGGGAACAAACAGTCGGGGCTCGGGGCCCAAATCAAAAGATAGAGGCAAATGGGAAAACGGTGGGCTGACCCCACTCCAAGATCCAGCCCGCCTTCAAAGCCCAAAACTTGGTTCGTTGGGGTAATAGATATTGGGGGGCAAATCCCGGAAAGCAAAAGTATCCGTCCCAAGCAAATCGCCAGGTATGGTCCATGAGAGGTCCAAAAAAGGGGTAGCAGGGGTCCAAAGCCAACATTGAAAGATTGAGGGGGGGAAAAGGTGAAACGCGAAGGGCAGTGACTTGGTTGACTATGGAAAGAGAAAGTAACAACCAACCAATACATCGCTGGCCGGGATCTTCAACGGGGGTAAGAACCCCAAAGACAATGTTCAGCTCAGGGGTACAAAATGTAAGGTGTTTCATTGCTAAGTTGGGCTTTTCAAACACCATTGGAATCGGGGGCCAACAACACAAAGGGAGGTGACGGAAGGTTTATTGGTAGGAAAATAAGGGAGACAACAAAGGAACGGTGGGAGGGGACTTAAAGGGGGGAAGAGGTCAAGAGAAGAGAGTTGGACGGAAAAAAAGAAGGTATGGGAGGAAAAAAAAACAAAAAAAAAGCAACAGATTCCCATGGGGGGGGGGAATAGAGGAAAAAGGGAGTTGGGGGGGCGTTGGGGGTTTTGAACAGGAAAAGGAAACAAAAAAGGGGTTAAAAGAAAGCAAAGGGGGGTCGGAATACAACAGGGGGGGTATCAATCAACCAAACTTAAGACTGGAAAAAAGGCACGATCAACACTGGGCGAATCCCCCATCGAGAACTAGGAACGTCAAAAAGGAGTTGGAACGACTTGACAAATGACAACTGGTTGTGCACAAAGAAAAAATCGGCGGGGTTGCCGAGTTTCCACAAGGAGGGGGGGGGGGTGTTTTTCTTGTTAAAGGGGGGCCAAAAGAGGGAAAAAAGGAAAAAAGCCAACAGAAACAAAAAGCGAAACGCGGAAATCCCATTTTGAAGGGGGACAACACTGATCAAAAACACGTGAAAACCCCACAAAAAAAAGGAGTAGGAGGCAAAGAGAGACCAGCTACAATTGTCAATGAAAATGGATTCTCTTGTATGGGCCAGTTGACAAAATCACGGGGACAAAAACTTAAAAGCAAACAACGCCTTAAAACATCGCCAACGAACAAAGCCTAAAAAGTCTTTGGGGACAAGCCGACAAAAAATTCAGGAAGTCGTCGCCCAGGGAATTGTGGGGTGGGTGGGGTAGGCATAGGGGTTTTCTTGAGCGTAAAAATGGTGGAAAGCCGCAAGTTAACAGGAAGTGGGCTGAAAATAACAGGGTGGGTATCAAGAAACGGGCGAGTTCCAACCCAGAGGGGGGAACTCAAGAACCCCAACAATCCCATCTGGGAAGGGCCACGGACAAAAGACCAGGGCAGGGGGGGGTGTGAAGCATGCTGCGCCACTTGGGGGGCCTTGCAGACCTCCGGGGAAGTCCCCAAAGCACCAAAAAATGCCCCGGGGGGTTGGTTAAACACCGTACACTACCAAAAGCAAGACTCACCTGGTGCGAACCGTGGGGTAAAAGAACACAGGGACGCAGTAAACATGGGGGGGGGACTGCAGGGCAATCGTTTGGGGGAATGCCGTGGCATTCCAAAGTGCACACGCCGGCAGGGGGGGGGTTGGGGGGGGGAATAAGGGGGTCCACTCTGCAAAAAACGGAAGGACGCCGGTGCAATCTCAAGCCAAATTGTAATCTGGGCGTGAATACAAGGAATAAAAACCCTTGAAAAAGACGGGGGGGCATACGGCACGTGGGAAGGGTGGGTGGAGGGCAGATGGGGGGGGGCAGTCCTCCGGAGGCAAAAGAAACAAAACCGTGGAGACAGCTGGTGAAATCGATGGGCACTCCACAACACAAAGGGGGAGGGGGGGAGGGGAGAATGGGGGGGAAAAAGGGTCCCTACTTTGTAAGATACTGACCGTCATAAAACGCAAAACAAGCAGTTTGTAACCATTGAAAAAAAAAAAAGGTGGGACAAACAAAAAAAAACAACTGTGCGACAGACCTGCGAAAAAGGGGTCAGGAGTTTCTTAGGGCCAGGGAGCCTCAGAAATCGGGTTACTGGGGAGGTGTTGGAGCTAGGGGTACACGGAAAAAAACGGGGTCACGTCCGAAAAAAAAAGGACGGGTTAACGGGGGAAAAATTGGGGAGATAGGGTGGTGCCCGACGGGGAAAAAAACAAAAGAACACGATGGGAAAAGAAGTTCAAGCCGGAAGTCAGAAGGACGATGGAACACGAAGTTGGAAAATGCAATGAGTGGCAGGATTCGGCAACAGATACTGGGAGAAAAGAGTTGCGCCGGGGGGGGAAAAAAAAAACCGCCAGGACATTGATGGTTGAGGGCAAAAGAGGAAGGGGCTGACTGAGTTGAAAAAAGAACCGATCTAATTCGAAAGGAGGGGACGTGGGATGCAGAACGGAGCAGGAATTTGCGGACTGGTTTGGGGGGGAGGAAAAAAAAAAGCAATCCCCGGGGAAAAGAAACCGAAGTAATGCCCCGGGAGCAGCTGGCAGCGTTTGTTGAGGAGAGGGGCAGGGGGGGCACAGTGCAGGGCAAGTCCTTGGGGGGGAAGCACGCGTTTGGATCAAGCGTGCCGAACAAAGTTTTGGACGGGGGAAGGGTCAGGGGACGGTGGGATCACGTGAACTTCTGGGGTTGACCTTCAAACGGTTAAGACATCGAAAAGGGGAAAGGTGTGCTGGCCGGGTAGGTCTACCAAGAAAAATTGAGGGGCGGACGGGGGAAGGAGCAGTTGGATGCCGTGCCGGTGTCCAACCGTCCTAAAAGGACATTGGACGTGAAAAAAAGGGGAACTGGTGGAAAAAGAAACGCGGGACTGGAGATTTGGGGGGAAAGGGCGGAAAAAAGCCCGCCGGTTCCAAGCGGGGTGAAGGGGGGGGCGAAAATGGGCAAAAAAAGTGCACACATACGTGAAAAAAAAAAGGGGGACACCGAGAAAAAAGTTTCAACTTTAAGAAGACGAAAGTGGGGGAGGGCAGGTTGGGATGGGAAGATGGGGGATGCGGGGGACCAGGTGGGGGGGGGTGCACTAAGGGGAAGGGGGAGGACCGAAAGGGGGGCCAAGACCACAAAATCTGACGAAGAAAAAAAAGGGTGAGGAGAAAGGGTGGCAACGGAGGCAGAAACTGGAGGCGGATTTCGAGCTCCAAAAAAGGGAAAAGAGACAAGACAAAAAAAACACAGTTTGGGGGGCTCGGGGGGAGAAGGGGGTCAGACAGCGCGACCCAGGTCCAAAGTTGCCAAAAAAGTAAGCATGGGGGAAAGGGGGAAAAAAAAATGGCCGGGGGAAAGAACGGACGGTCGACACATGGGAAAAGAGGGGTTGAAAAAAATGGAGCCAAGAACAAACAAAAGAAGTGTTGTCCATAGATTGGGACTAATGGTGGGGGTGCTGAGAAGCATTATAGGAATTGGTCAGGAGAGCGACATTCACGACCGTAGGTGTGACCCAACGTGGAAAAAGGGGTACCCAGAACGACAGTCCAAGCTCGGGTGAGCTCTAGGGGAAAACAAGATGGATGTGTAAGAGTGTTACGAACTGGCGAGGTAGGGGAGGGTCATAAAGTCAGGGGGGGGGAGAAAAAGGGCGATTTTTAAATGTCACTGATCCGGGGAGGGAAACAAGAACGTGAAAACGTCCGGAAGGAGATTGGGGGGCGGGGGTGTGAGGTGGGCGTGAAAGACAAACACTGAGGTGAGCCAGGAAGGCGAAAGAACAAGCCGCTGCAAAAAAAAGGGGGTTGGTTGAGGGGCATATTAAAGACTCGCTGGGGGGACTCACTGGGGAATGGCCCCGTCGGACCTCCGTTTCATACAAAAAGCTCGAAAACCACCTGAAAGGTAGGGGTATTTGGGGGGCAAGCCTCGAAACGAACAATACAACGGGGGAATGGCAGGGAAGAGGTGTCGGTAACCGGAAATCTCGGGCAAGAAAATGGAAATCCAAGGGGACGCAGCCAAAACATTTGGGGGGGAGGAAGTCACCCACACGGGGAGAATGAGGAAAAGCGAGGCCAGAATTTGAGGGGAAACAGGGGGAAAGAAAAAAAAAAAAAAAAAAAAAGAGAAAAAAAAAAAAAAAAAGAAAAAAAAAGGAAAAAAAAAAAAAAAAAAAGAAAAAAAAAAAAAAAAAAAAAAAAAAGAAAAAAAAGAAAAAAAAAGGGAACAACTGACTTATCCAGAGGCTTGACGGTGAAGGAACGGAGCTTTGATTTCCCCGATCTTGGCTGTTTTCAGGGGGAAGTAAAGCGGCCAATTCAAGGTTGGTATTAAAGTGGGGGTCGGGTTTGGATCGTAGTGAAATTGTTTGGATTGATGGCACGGGAAATGCGGATCGGATTTTTGGAACAGTTGGGGGTAAAGGGGCCGGGAACAGAGGAAAAAAGGGGTGAAAGTTCATCACAGGGAAAGTTCTATATGAGGTTGGGGGAACGCGGGAAATACCTTTTGAATTCCCAAGAGCGAGGAACAAGCAATTTACGGGGGGGGAACATGTGCGGCAAAAAGAATGTGATGGAGGGGATTCCCTCAAACCGGGGAGGTCCAGGAGTTTAGGGGACTGAAACTGACGCGAAGTAGCCACGCAAAAATTCTGTGGCAAAAGTTTGGGGGAAAGTCTGAGTTAGGAAAGAAAGTGGGGCGAATGTGGTTGGGGGGGTGTAGTGTTGGGGGACTTGTAAGGGAACACGTGCCCCAAGATGTGCAACGGTTGCTGGAAAAAAAGGACCAAGACGTTAAACGGGGTATAACAGGGTAACGCCATTAGAGAAGCGAAGTGGGGAAGGTGGCAGAAAAAAAAAAAAAGGGCCCCACACTTGGAGGTAAAGACTAACGAGGGGCCCTTCGATGACTTTCGCCCTGAAAGGGAAGAATGCCTAATTGGGACAAAACCTCTGTGTCGACTGGTGCAATCCAATTGTCTTAACGGGGAAACGATGGGAAGCACTGGGGAGGCGAGAAAAAAGGGGCAAAGGTTAAGACCGATCATGCGGAAGAAGATAAAAGTTTGGGAGAAAAAAAAGGAGTAACAGCCTGTCCGGGGGGTGTCCTAGAGGTTCCGGCAAAAAAACAAACGGCGAATAGGGGTTGGACATAAATACGGGAACAAAACAATGAAAACCCAGGATAACTTTTGCAGCAAGGTTGGGAAAAAAAGCAGGACGGAAGGTGGGAGAAGCGTAAACCATTTAGAACGTGTGAAAAAAAACCCTGTTGCAGATAGGGGGAAACGAAAAAGGAACGCACAGGACACAGGGCCGGTAAAAGGGGGGTGTGAGTGTGCCAAATGAAAGTATAGATCGCCACTGGGTCGTAACAGTAAAGGGTGATCCGTGAAGAGAAGGTGGGTTCTACAGGGGGAAAGGGCTTTTCTGGGGGTGAGGAAAAGAGCGGCATGGTGAGAGGAGAAAGGGGGGTACGGGTGAGGTGGCGGAAAAGCACAATCAAAAAATGGCTTCAAGCCCAGGAGGTAAAGTATCGCTGGCAATGGGGACGTCGGGGGCAACAACACGAAAGAAAGGTGGGGTGAAAAAAAGCAACAAATTATTTCAGAAAAAAGACATGACTGCGGGGCGATGGATTGCACCCGCAAGCTGAAAGGTGGCAACCATGGAAGGGGAACGAAGGGCAACCGGAACAGAAGTTTACTGAAGCCGCGGGAGGGCTGGGAGAAGTCTTAGGTTTTGGAGGTGATGTGGGAACGGGCAGGACAATATTTCGGGGGATGGAAGACTGATGTTTTTCAAAAAGTGGGACACAAGAACGTTTAAGGCCCCGCCGGACCAGTTTCGGGAACTAGGTTGGGAAACCGAACGGACAGGAGTGGGGGAAGGAACTATAGGGGAAAAAATAGGGAAGCCTGTCTGCCGAGGTTGGAGATATATC
>Ga0179591_1397659_pt1 | contig 15568 bp, 30 predicted proteins | sample CZOMad2_1_08_16f_FD_182891 | JGI IMG/M metagenome (GOLD analysis project Ga0179591, IMG submission 182891) | Vadose zone soil fungal communities from Angelo Coast Range Reserve, California, USA - CZOMad2_1_08_16fungal (PacBio error correction) | ecosystem: Environmental > Terrestrial > Soil >...
GGGGGAACGGGGTACAGCGCTCGCTTGCTCGGCCTCAGGAAAGAAGAAGGAAGCTTACGGTGTATACCTTATTCTATAAAGGAGAGAAGGAAAAGCTCGCGGTTATCTGCTATAAGCGGGGTGAAGGAGGGGTTTGTTCTTATTAAGCTCTCGGGATGGGGGGGCGGGGAAGGATAATGATGGCGGCCAACCCTTTTTCCTCCAGGAGGGGAAAGGGGGGGGGAAGGTACGAATTTTTTACTAGAGTGCCAATAAGAGGGGGCTCGCCGCAAGCCGCCATTTTCGCGCGCCAAGAAGAGGATAAGGGAAGGAAGAGCGGAGGAAAGAGTCGTGCTGAAAGCGTCTAGACGATCTCCATATATGCGAATTCCAGGGGGGGGGGTCTACCCACATCTGGTCGAGAGAGAGGTCTCCAGTACAAGTCGGCACCAAAAAAAAACAAGGGGGAATACCCTCTTTCTTCATCCGGCACAAGGAAGGGGGGAGCAAGACCCATCAGTTTGTCATAACACAGGAGAAGCACGCGCTTGTGTTTGACGTCAGGGGAGGAAGGAGTCTTGCGGGTGAAAATGGAGGGACATCAGGAGAAGGCCATTTTCCAGCACCAGTCAGAGAGGGGAGAAACTCGCGGGATCAAGGCGCTCTGGTCCTTCCATAAGCGGGGGGGAGAGTGGAGGGAGAGCTCTCCAACCTACACATTCTCTCGGTGTCCTTTCTACAGTGAGAAGGGGGGAACTTCTTATATACCCTCCAGGAAAAAGTTGCGCTGTCTTCCCCCCCAGGAAAAAAGGAAGCTCTTCCCTAAAAAAAATAGCTGGCCAGCTTTCTCTTAATAAGAGGGGGTCGTCGGGAGAAAAAAAGGGTTATGGCAAAGGAATCTATATGCCGTCTACTCTCCGTACTGGGGGAGAGGATTCTAGCACTCTCTCCCAGCGAGCGATGGGAAGAGAGCTGGTCTGAAAGGTCGCAACCTGCCTACTGGAATCAGGGGGAGAAGAGGGAATGTCTTGTATATTGAGGGTGTTAAGGAAATTTGGGGGGGGTGTTGAGGTTCGGGGGGTTTCGTTGTGCCTTAGCTCCTTTCCCGGAAAAAAAAGGAAAGGGGATCATGCCTCATCTCGCATCAGTAACTGGGAAAGGGGGAAAAAAGAACCAAATTGTTGATCGATCGCCAGTTGAAAGAAAATGAAGCCCGATTCGCCAGATGGAAAAAGAATGGAAGGCGGCGCCAATTCTAACAAGGGAAAGACCCCGCTGACCCTAAATCTGTATCGGGGAAAAAAGTTGATGGGGGTTCTGCTCGAACTCGTGCCAAAGGAGAAAAGGGAGAAAAGATCAAGAGGAGAATGCGGCGACGACCCAGGAAGGAAAAACCTACGCCCATTCGCGCCCAGAGGGGGAAAGGGGTTTTTAAGCGGGAAGACAACACGGCGTTTTGAGGAAGAAAACGCTGTTTGCTGACCGTCAGAGGGGAGATAGAAAAAAAGTCACGCCAGGCACAAAAGCTGCTGGTCCCGATCGGGGGGGGGGGCCGGAGGGGTGCACGTGTTTGTCAGCCAGGAAAAAGGAAAGGGAGGTTCGCAACGGGCTGGGGGAAGGAGGACGAACATGGGGAGGGGAAGGTGGCATCCTCAAAGCAAGCAGAACGGAAGCCGTACATCCAATGAGTTCACTAGGAAGGAGCGCGACCTTCCAAAAGACTCAACCAATACCGAGAGGGAGCGATTTCACCCTGATAGAAAAAGAGGGGGAAGGGAAAGCCGCTGCGAAGGGGTCGGTGCCGGCCTGATCCCTGGGGGGAAAGGGAGACAGAGATTTTTCGAAGGGAGGGGGGGGGGAACGAGGTTTTCCTTTCCGACTGATGGGGGGGGGGATAAGAGAGGAGAATGCGCACCTCCACTTGCCGCACGTAAAATTTGTTCGAAGGAAAGGGAAAGTCCTACAGAGAGTAGAGATAGCCCTCTGGTTTAAGCTAGGAGGAGAGGAGAGACCTTTCACAGGAAAAGAAAGATGGGGAAGGGGTGTAAGGGGAGAAGAAGAACAAAAGGGATCTCCTCCTGTTTCTTCCTAAAGAAGAGGGGGAGGGAGGGGGGATGCGAGCCAGCCGACGCTCCCCACTCTAAAAGAAGGGGGGCTAGTTCAAAGGAAGAAGGGTGGTAACCGGGACTTCACCTCATGAAGTTGAGAAGAGGGGTAAGCACCACGTTTTCTTTCCAAGGAGACGAGGGGGGGGGTAGAAATCCTCTTCCGCTTGGAAAACAGCCGCACGAAAAGTTAAGTTTCCGGAGAGACTTCATCCTAGGCAAAAGGAGGAAAGGGGGAAGAGGTCGTGGTGTTTTTCCTTTGACTGTGGAAAAAAAGGGAAAGAGGGAGGTGACTTCTAAGCTTGAGGGATGGGGAAGGGGAGGGGCCATTGACGTCCCATTGTGGCACCGGTAATTGGGGGTCCGGGGAAAAAAGGGGGGGGGATGTTTTTTATGCTGGAAACGGCGTTAAGGTTTCCCTGAGTGGGTGGGAGGCAAAGGGGGATTGTTGAGCGGCAGGGGGGTGGGGGGGGGGGGAGTGTATGTTGCCTGAGGGGGAGACGACGGAAAAGGAAGGGGGGAGGTGTTCCTTTCTGAGGAAGAGAAGAGAAGAAAACACGGAGTATGATTAAAGGAGGGAGGAGAAGAAAGAAAAAAAAGAAAAAAACCGTCATCTCTTCTATTACAAAAAGAGGAAAAGAAAAGAGATCCACTATCCTCAACAAATACAGGAGGAGGGACTACTCAATAAAAAAGGAAAGGGATGAGTCAGCATCACCAACATCACAACCCGGCTATGAAGAAGGCACCATGGACAGGCAGTAACGGAGGAAAGGGAAAAGCAGCTTCGACTTCACCAATCGCCATAGGGAGGAAAAAAAAAGGAAAAAGAAGGAAAAGGAACCGATGCCTTCAATCTCAAACTCGCTGGGGGGAAAGAAAAGGAAGGGGTCGCGAAAAGAGAACCTCGGCGGGGAGAGGATGGGGGGGGGACACTCTTACTCTTTGAATATAGAAAGGGGGGTTATTACCCCTAAACATTCCACTTCTCAACTGAAGGAAGAGAGGGGGGGGAATGTAAATTTTAATCACACCTCCTCTCTTTTACCGAGGAAAGTGGAGGGGAGTAGTTGGCTCTCCCTACCCTCTACATCTGTTTTTAAAAGGAGGGGGTTAAGGAATCAAGAGAGAGGGGAGAGGGGAAAAGGGTGGTCCTTTTTTATCCCAGCTAAAAAAGGAAGGGAATGTGAGACGGTGTTCTGGCCTCGATCGCCTCGATTGAAGAGAGGAGAAAAAACGAGGTCGATAGGGAGAGGAAGAAGAGTCATGGAGGCGAACAAGGGGGGGGAAAAGGAGCGGCGTCTCCCACACCACTCAAGTAAGGAGGCACAAGAAGGGCGGCATCACCTATACGTCTAACTAGGGAGAACTTCCATTTAAGAGAAGGCACCGTACATCGTAGTAAGAAGAAGAGATGGAACTGACACGGAAGACACGGGGGGGGGGAGAAGATGCTCTCTCTTTTGGAGAAGGCAGCTGAATTCAGAGGGAAAGGTAAGTGGGTAGGAAAAGGAGGGCTTCTTTTCTGGAGGAAAAAAAAGGGGGAGCTCTGCAAGTACCAGCCCGGTTGCGAAAAGAAGGAAAAAAACATTGAGGAGGGATGCCAACCACTTGAAAAACTCAGAAAAAAAGAAAGAGGGAACCAGCACTACGGAGGGGGGGGGACGGAGCGGGATCGTGGAAAAGGGAACTTACGAGGGAAAAAGAGGAAATGCCAAATCCTGCTCTCAACACGCGGGGGAAATCAAACGTCACTACGCCCATGGAGCGAAAGGGCGTACGGGGGAAAGGACTTTTTCCTTAGGCAAGAAAAGAAGTGTCACCACGGGGGAGGCGAATTGGGAAGAAAAAAAGAGGCGCCATGTTCAAATAGGGGAGAGGCCCCTATCCCGAATGTGGGTTTTGGGGGGGGGGGGTTTTTTTTTCGGTCAAGGGGGTCTACCATGGGGGGGGGGGGGGGGGGGGGGGGGGTGGTGGGGGGGTTTTTATCATGGGAGACGCCGGGGAAGAGGCGTCTCACTCTGCTTCATCAAAGGGAATTTCTATCATATAAAAAAAAAAGGAGGGCGGGAGAAAGGAAAGTTCCTTCCTTCTATCTGAGGCATAGAAGGAGGGTAGGAAAGTATGCTCCTCAAAAGAGGGAAAAAGATAAAGGCTCGAAGGAAGAAATTCTCTTCCTTTACGCCGAGTTAAAAGGGCGAAAAGCTCAACTTCATACGAAACCAGGGGTAAAAGAGATCCTTGGCGGAGAGGAAGGAGAGTCCTTCTCTTATCGACTGCGATAGAGATGCGGGACAAGAAGGAAGAGGACTTGAGCTTTAGCTCATGATCTTCCATCAGCAAGGAAAGAGGGGAGGTTTTCGAGGAGGGGGGAAGGGGGGGAGAAGGGGTTAGCCATCGCCGTTCATGGAGACATACATACGATTCTATCTCCTGGGGAGGAAAAGCAGAAAGGTGTCGGTTGGCGTCGCGGAGGAAAAGATATTCATTTCCATCGCTCAAAAAAGACCGCGTTTGCTCGATCAGCAAACAAGGGCCGAGATCGGCCGTCGTGCTAAGGGGGAATAAAAAAAAAAAAAAAGCCTGAATCGTCAACCAAGCGCGTGAGGAGAAGGGAGGGTATGCGCCGGCGCCTTTTGTGCAACTAAAGGAGGGAAAGCTGGCCAGGGGATGAGGATAGGAGATCCCCCCCCCCTCCCCCCAAAGGAAAGGGTATGATACATAGGGTGGGAGGGGGTACTCCTCTCTGGCATGATAGTCAGTAGAGGATGTTCTATGGCCGCATCAGCGAGGAGAAAGCGGTTGCGGCCGCTGACCATGAGAAGAAGCCGCAACACCTGTGTGGGGGGGAAAGAATCAAAAAAAGCGTCGTGCAGTACGCCTGTGGCAGGGAAGAAGGCGGAGACTCCTGTATTGCCCGGCCAGGGGAAAATAGAAAAAAAAGAAAAAAGAACGCCAGAGCCGCAGCGCGTTCATCAAAACAGAGAAAAGAGATGCGACGTCACCCGCTATCGAGGAAAGAGGAACGAAAAAGAAAAGAAGGCGCTTTATCGATCAGGTCTACAACAGGCAGAGCAGGAAAAGAACACGGGCCTTTCTGAGGCCGATCAGCGGAGGAGAGGGGAAACCCCGAAGCCCCGCCGAAGTGTGTTTTTTAAGGGAGGGAAGAAGAGGAAAAAAACCCATTCCCATTCACCAGACGAAGGAAGAGACATCACAAAAAAGAAAAGGAAAAGTGAGTTTCCGGCCATCTATGCCTCGGCGGGGAGATGACGCTTCGCCGTCCCCGAAAGGGGGGAACCAGAAAAGGGAAAAGCAACCTGTCCTCATTTTCAGGGATAGGGGAGAAGAAGAAGGAGACCCTGGTTGCGAAAAGGGAGGAAAGGGCAGTCCAAAAAAAAGGGGAGGGAACGAAGCTCGGCTTTGATGAAGAGGGGGAAGGGAGACAAAAGGGAAGAGTAACGATTGTCCCTATACATAGGGTGAAGGGGGATGAAAGCTTCGGGAGGCTTCGCTGCACCGTCCTCGTGGTCTACAAAGAGAGAAAAGCCTTCCAATTCCTTCGGAAAAGAAAAGCTAAAGAAAGGAGAGAAGAGCTCTTCCTGCTCCGAATAAGGTAGAAAAAAAAAAATGGTATATTCGGAAGAAAAAGGGCGAAAGAGAAACATTCGAATTACCTGAATACAAATAATTTCAACGATATGAAGTGAAGAAGGGCAATGGAGAGAGGAGAGTCAAGGGTTTGTCTCCCGATCAACGATAAAAGGCGGCAGACACTCCGGGAAAAGGGAGAAAGAGACGGCGACCCCTTCCATTTATTACCTCCCGGGGAGAGGCAGGATCGGCTCTAAATCATCTTACTATTCGGGAGAAGGGGGAAAAAAGATAAGGAGACGTAGGGGGAAAAGAAGGAGAAAAGATCCACCTCGAGGTCTTAGAGCGGGACGTGCGGAAAAGGCGGACGAAAAACAATGCAATGAATAACCTTAATCAGCAGGCCTGTAATAAGATTGAAGGGGGGGAATCGATGACTCGAAGAAGAGAGAGGATCCCAAAAAACGGGAAAGAAGGGGAAGTGTTGATGCCGACGTCGGGACTGCAGGAGAGGCTTGACCCGAAGAAAAGAGAAGGGGGGGGGGGGGACGGACCGACTGGATCTTGATTGTTGCAGGGGGGGAAAAACTGAAAAAAAAGAGGAACTGGAGTTCCTGCCGATCGTCCTCGCATTTAGAGAAAAACGGGGTCATCAAAAGAGGGGGGCGGTCCGCCGGTTTTCAGCCCGGCGAGCGACGAAGGCTCGGGGGAAAAAGGGAAAAAGGAAGCTCTCCCATTGAACTGTCGAGCAAAAAACCACAAACTGAGGGAAGGAGGGGAAATTCTTTGTATTCAGGTATTCAATGGGGATGAGAGAAAAAATCTACAGTTTGTTCTTCGGCTGAGTTAAAAAAAGGGGAAATATTCCGGCGCTGACGGAGAGACGAATACCTCTCCTAACAATTGAAGACTGAGGTTGAACCAAGGGGGGAAAGGCTTTTCTTCTTCCGAGTGCAAGGAGAGGGGGGAAGGAGAACTCCGCCATGAGGAAAAAAAGAAAAATCTAAGGGGGGAAGAAGGGGGGGAAAAATCGTCACGATGCACTTGGCATATGAAAAAAAAAAGGATAAAGCCTATCTTTCTCTTCTAATTTTCAGGGGAGGGGGAAGGGATCCACTAGGAGGGGAGAAGGGGAAAGACTGAACTTCACCCCATCTTTATACCAGAAAGAAGACAGGTGGAGGGGACCCTTGTTGTTCGTACACGGGCGGGCAAGTCGAAATCGGAGGGGGACCAACACCTCCGATGAATATCTGCCGGAAAATAAAGGGGAAAGAAGGGGAAAAAGGGTGAATCTCCTCCTTCGTCGCTGTGAGGGGGGAAACGGGCATCATCGTTAGATTTCCGAATCAAGGGGGAGGGAGGGGGGTCATCTCTCTCTGCTCGGGAAGACAACGAGGCTTCTTATATCCTAGCGTGCGGAGTGCAAGGAGAAGGGAAAGGAGAGATAATGCGCCGATGTGGTCAGGGACAAGAGGTCCGCGGGGGAGGGGAAAAGAGTCTATCTCTTTTCGCTCTTGAGGGTTATGAAAAAAGGAGGGAAAGTGCCGACCCCTGCTCATTCTTTCTGCATACCGTGGGAAGAAAGAAGGAAGGGGTTTAGAAAAAAGGGGTCTTATTTTTGACTAGAGTGCCCCAGGGGACGGGGAAAAAAAGAAAATCATTCCTGCGCCAGATGAGAGGGCCATCAAAAGGATGAAGGCGTCGTATTACTAGCTCCAGATTAGGCGAATTAGAGGGGAGGGGAGGGAAAAAAGATGGTTATATCGTCTTATTGCAGTCGCGACACAGGTTATGAGTCAGAAAGAGAAGGAAGCTCCTGGTCTTCAGCGGGCAAAAACACAAAAGGAAAGGGGTTGTCCTCGCGAAAGGAAAGAAAAGTAGCATCAAGGAAAGGAAGTCGTGGCGCCAGCTGCGGGTGGAGGGACCGGAGAAGGGGAAAACCAGCCGCTGTATGCATCCGAAAGAAAAAGGGGGTCTTTGCTGGACGGCGCGCTGGACAAGGGACGAGGGGCTGACGCTCGCCACTCTACAAAGGCGAGCAGATTGACGGAAAAAAAGGGATCGTCATCGTCTGTATGACTTAGGCAAGAAAGGGAAAAGGGGCGCTTCTCACCCCTCTCCCGAGGACAAGGGCAAGGAGAGGAAAAAAGCTGCTGTCCTATCTTGCGCCAAGAGAGAGGTCTAAGCCTCATTATGTCAGCTTCTCTAAGTCTCCGGGCGGAAAGAAAGGATGGAGAGAAGGGAAAAAGGAGCGAGTGGCAAGTTCGTCTTACTTTCGGAGAGGTCGGAAAGGGGGAAAAAAAGGAGGGCCATCCTCTATCTCTGAGATTGAAACGAAGATAAGGGAGAATCCTTTTCCGAAACCTGATGCCGCCTTGAGGATCACAGAAAGGAGGGGAAGGGAGAGCCATTTATCTACCATCCTTTGAGCGGAAAAAGGCCGAAGTGAGAGGGGACGAGTGCGCGTTATTAGAACCTGGAAGGCGGAAAAAAAAAGAAAAACCTTCCGTTACCTAAATCGTTTAATCGGGTAAGACGCTAGGGGAGGAATGCTCGAACTTCGTGCCAAGCGAAAAAGAAGAGAGAAACGACCTTTTCGTCTACGACCCAGGGAAGGGAAAACCCGGGAAAAAGCGGCTCTTGACCGTGTTGAAGCTGACGAAAAACCAAAGCAAGGGATGGGGATTTACTGTCGGTGAGGCCAAATTCTGAAAGGGAAACCTCTCATTCCCAAACGAAGAGGGAGGTACGATCTTTTTATTTCATTATCCGGCGGGGTGGGGAAATGGGGAAAGCCGAAAGGTGTTTTTCCAGGAGGTCAGTCAACCGGCTGGGGAAGGAGGGGAGAAGGTGTGCATTTCCGCAAAAAAAGAAGAACTTGGGGTAATGAAAAGAAACAGCGAACTTTCACGCTGCCTGCACGCAAAGGGGAAAAAGGGGGGACGGTTATGCCTACGTGGAAGGTCCAGGGGGAAAGGGGATGACGCCGTGTCGGGCCGGCCGGAAAAAGAGGAGAGAGAAACCCGCGAGTCGCCGTATCTGGGAAAAAGCAGGGGGGAAAGAGGAGGAAAGGGGGGAGTGTGTTGGAGCCGCCGCTAGTCCACCCAAAAGAAAATTGTTCGCCTCCATGGCTAGGGCCACTATCGTAGATAGCCTCTGGGGGGAAAGGAAAGAGGGCGATCTCTTCCATCACCCGGTAAGGGAGGGTTGAGCTTTTATACCAGCGAAAAGTCGAGGGGAAAGGAAAGGAACGATAGTTTATTTGAAGCAACTCCGTCTGTTGAGGGGGGAAAAAAAAGAATCCCCACTCTTAACCGCTTGAGAGATGGGGGAAGGCGTTTTTTTCACCGGGAGACACTTCACCGGGGAAAGTGAGTTTGGCAGGGGAATTTTTCATCACACAAAGTTTCCATTCTAGAGGGGTGACTGTATTAGAAGAGAGGGGGAAACCAGCCGCCGCCGAAAAGAAAAAGAGAAGAAAGTCAACCTAGCAAATTTCATTCCAGAAGAGTGAGGGGAGGGAAGTTTAACATGTTGATGATGCCAAGGGCGGGGTCCGAATCTTCCGTGGAGGGGGAGGTCAGGAAAGGGACGTCCATGGTGAGGGGGAACTTCATAGCTCAGGTGGGTGTGGGGGGGGGGGGCTGACGCACATCGGGGCTGCGCCGGAAAGGGGGTAAAGGTCAATGCTCCGGTGGGTTTTTGATAGGGGGGGGAGAGAGCATTTGTCGTTTTGTAAGGAAAAGGGTTGTTATCTACTAGCTGACGGGGGAAGGGAGGGTGAAGTTTTCTACATCTCGAGAAAAAAAAAACTGGGATTAGGGAAAAGGGAAATAAGACCGGCCCCTCACAACGGAGGGCGATTACCAACATCGGCAAAAAGAAAAGAGATCTCCCACGAAAGAAAGATCATTTAAAGGGAAGAGAAGAAACTCCTTCTCTACGAGCGCGAAGGAAAAAGGGCTCTTACTTTCACACTAAACGAAAAATGGGGAAAGAACTTCACCTCCCAACCTGCAGCGGGGGGGAAGATTTTCATCATCACATTTAAAAGTCGGAAGGAGGAGAGAGTCGGCTGTAATGACATTTGCCTCCGGGGGGGGGGTCTCTCCTACATCAAAAGGCGTCGCGGGAGAGGTGAATACTCCCGCGTCAAAGGGGGTGCTGACCCCTAACATGCAACTCGCAAACTTACTGAAAAAGCCGCTCCTTTGACCGCGCTACAAAGGGAGAGGGGATAGCAGACCCCTCACAGCTTGTTGGGGGAAAGAAAGGCTCGGAAAAAGAGCGCCCGGTTGGTCCTTTGGTATCCCGCTCAAAAGGAGGTCCTGTTCACCGGGGGTCTGCCAAAAGACCGCGATTGACGCGAGCTTCCGAGGACGACGAGCTCTATTCGTGGCGGACGAAGAAGAATGGTAGGGAGGGGGGGAACGGGCGTCCCTTTTTTTCGCATGAGCATGCGGAGAAGGAGAGGGCAGGGGAAAGGAAACCTCCTTTCTTCATCACCGAGAAAGGAGAATCGAAAAGGCAATGGCATTCAGCCGGCAAAAAGATGGGGGGGAGGCGCGTCTGTAAGTACACGTCCAAAAAAGGGGAAACTCGGTTTGATTCGTTTGCGGGGGAAAAAAAGTTGCCCCTTCATTTTTATGTACGGCAGGCAGGACCGGGAGAGAGAAAAATTCCTCCACTACATTTTCGCTCTGAAGTAAAAAAAAAGAAGGAACCACCTTTCGGAGGGTGGTTAAAAAAAAAAATCGCCGTCCTACTACATCCCGATCGAAGTCGTCTATCCTTAGTGGCAATGAAGTGACTGGAAAAAGGGAAGCAACAGGTAAATGCAATCCTGCTCGCACAAGAAGAAAAGAGGGACAGAAAGGCACGCTTCTCGCATTTGCTACGGGGGGAAAAGGTCAACTGGAAAAAGAGGGACGCTCTTTCACCACTGTGAGCCGCTTGGCAAGAAGGGGGAAAAAGGGGCAACTTCATCCGTCTCGGACCCCAGCAAGAGGGGAGAGAGAGGGAGCCATTTTATGCCTTGGAGAAGGGGGAAAAGGTAAAAGGTTTGAGGAAGAAGGATCAAGTCGACGCGCGCCACTGGCGAGCAGAGTAAAAAAGGGAGGGGGGCAAGGAAAACGTTCCGCCTGCGAGCTGAAAAAGGGGAGGGAGACTAAAGAGGGGAAAAAAAAAAGGAATGCTCACGCAACAAGCTAGACCGCGAACCGAAAGAAGGGAGGGACGCCGCTTTCACTCGCGGAAGCTGGCCAGGGGAAAGTGCCCCTCTCTCTCTGGGCGAGAGTTGCATCAAAGAAGAGGAGAGGAAGCCCTCCTTCGTCTTCGAGAGCCGAGAAAAAAGGAAGGAATGTAGCCGGGAAAAAAAGGGGGGTTCGTGCGATCCTTGTCTGCATGTGAGGGAGAAGGGGGGAAAAGAGAGGAGGGCGGTCTACGAATGTCATCCAGAGACGAACTCCAAAGGAGCGCCTGTGTCGGTTTGGCGCGCGTCAGCCGGAAAGAGGAGGGAGGCCATCTCTCCGCGCCAGAAGTAACCGCGGAAAGGAGGGGGGCTGGCCAATGGCCCTATCGCAGGAAGAAAGAGGGAGAAAAAGACGTCCTTCTCTTCCCCCACAAAAGAGGGACTTTAAAGGCTGTTTCTGCGCCGGCCGGCACGTAGGAAAAAGGAGCAGCGGCACCCTCTGGCCTTGGGTGAATGAAACCTGGAAAGAAAAGAGAAGAGCTCTACCAGCTGTGGGTCGCCGACAGGGGGGGAAAGAACAGAGGAATTCTCCTATCTGAAAGAGGAACAAGGAAAAGAGCGTCTCGGCTTGGAGGGAAAAAAGAAAGCCTGGCGTTTTCGTCGCTTACCAATGGAGAGGGAGGGGCAGGTCGCCGAAGAAGTCCAACCATTCGACCGTTGGGGGGGGGGGTGAGGGAGGGGGGGGGGGGGGCGTTTTCAGTACCCCTGTGCCGAATAAACCGGAAGGGAGGGGAAGGAAAGAGAAAGACGGTTCTCAATCCCTACCACCAACTGCCAAAGACCAGAGGGGATGAAGAGCCCTCAAGGAAAAAATATCGCGATCACCGCTACTCTTCAGACACATCGGCGCAGGGAGAAAAAGGAAAGGAGGGGGAAAACTCTCTCTCTTCCTATCGAAACAAGGGGGCGGGGGAAAAGGGAAACCCTCCACCTCCTCCCCGGAGCAGGGGAAGAGAAAGGAAAGGGAATGACCCTATGCCAACCCATTCCATTAACATCTGACGAAGGAGAGCACAAAAAAAAAAAAAAAACGTTGAGTTTTTCCTTCCACTATTCCTCGGCAAAGAGGGAAGAGTCGCCTGCTCCTCCCAGTGTACAAAGGGAAACATAAAAAAAAAAAAAAAAAAAAAGAAAAAAAAAAGAAAAGGAAAAAAAAAACAAAAAGTAAAAAAAAAAAAAGGAGAAAAAAGAAGAAAAAAAAAAAAAAAAGAAAAGAAAAAAAAAAAAAAAAAACATCTCTTCAGGTAAAAAGGAATAAAGGGGGAAACCTGTCTCAAGAAAAAAACGACGGCGACCTGGTTCGAATGTGGCAGTCCGCAGGTCCCACAGGGAAAAAAAGGGGGATGGGGGAGCAATCGCCTTCTTCCGGATAGCAAGATAAAAAAGGAAATAAACGTGCCAGAGGGGGTGGATGAAGCTTTCGGGTTCTCATGGCGGAGGGGTAGCAGAAAGAAAGGGGAGACTCGGCTCATCACCGCCTTCCAATGCGGAGGGAAAATACAGAAAAGGGGGGGAGGCGATTTCTTCTGCGCGTCACAGCGCAGGGGGGGGGAAAGGACACCCGGTTATATTCTTCTGATCACTGCATGGAGGACGTCTCGAAGGAAAGGAGAGGAGGATTTCACGATATGAAGGTTTCAGACGCCGCGGAGAAGTGGGGGGGGGAGAATAGGCAAGGTTTTCTCTCCGTCTACGATAAAAAAGCGAAAGCCGGGGGAAAAGAGAAAAACCCCGTCCAGGGGATGACCCTCCCTTAGGCGGGTCGAGAAATAGCGGAAGGGAAGAAAAATTCGGCTCGAGGTAAGTATCCCTTCGACGTACAAGTGGAAAGCCAAAGGGAAAAAGAAAAATCGTGGCGATACGATCGTGTACTTTCGGGTCACCAGCCTTCAAAGGCAGCAGACAGGAAAAAAAGAAAGGAAGAAGGAAGGGGGGAAGAAGCTTTCCTGTTGCTCCTCGCTCTGAGAGATAGAAAAAAAAAAGGAGGAGGAAAAAAAAAAAGGGGAACGGCTGCTGCTTCAGGTTCGTCATTAGAAAGGGGAACCGAAATTAACCCGATCTATCTCCCTTCGAGGTGAGAGGGGAAAGGGACTGGATCGGGGGAGGGGATCCTTCCCTCGCTCCGATCGGCAGCTTGATTGAGGGAGGAGAAAAGGGGAGCGAACCTCCTCCTGTAGGGTCATCCCTGAAGGGGTCGGAGGAGAAGGGGTATCAGGAAAAAAAAGAAATCGTAGATCGGCGAGACACCTTACGAGGCCGCTAGAAAGGAAAAGGAAAAAAAAGAGGGGGAGGGAAACTTAATATCGTTTAATTCTTTGTATTAAGGGGAATGGCTTTGAGAAAGGCCGTTGATCGCCGCCTCTACCAAGAGGGGAGAAAAGTAAGTCCTTCGCGGACCAGAGGCGCGAAGAACTAGAAAAAAAAAAGAGGTGAGCCGATTTTCTTCTTTTCTTTCTCCGAGGTAAAAAGAAAAAAGCGGGTTTCATCTACCTGCCGCATGAAGGAAACAGAAAAGAAGAAAAAATGTCTCGGCCCAATCGGCACGATTCACTGGAAATAAAGGGAAAGGGCGATGATCAAGCCGATCTTTAGAAGGAGAAATGGGGTCCGGGGAGGAAACTTCTCACCAGGGTCGCCGGGGAGAGGGAGAAAGGGAAAAAAAATGAATGTACATGTTTCCCTGCAATCGGAGGTGAAACATGAGGAAAGGAAAAGGAAAGGCGAAGCTGTAATCGTTCTCTGCTGGGGAGAAAACAGCAGAAAAGGAAAGGAGGGTCTTCTCCTACGGGGGAAGGGGGAGACGAGGCTTAAAAAAAAGAAGAGGATCATCGTGATTTCTCCATCCCCGTAAAAACAAAAAGGGGGGGGGGGGGAAGAAGCTCTCTTCTCTCGGACATAGAGAGAGACAGTGGAGAGGAGGGGTTTTTTACCTTATTCGTATACATGCTCCGATGTGGGGAAGGAAGAGAGAAGGAGGAGGGGGGGACTTCTATCTCTTCGAAGGGAAGGGGGGTCAGGGGGATGAGGGGGGAGGAGGGATTGACGAGGAAGGGGGACCTCCCATCATTCCGGGTAGAGAGAAAAAAGGCTCTGGAGGGGGGAAGAGATTTCCCCATTTCTTTGCGGCGAGAAGCCATAGAAAAAGGGAAGGCCTTCTCCTATATTATCGAAAAGAGAAGCCAGGGAGAGGGGAGTCGATTACTATCTCCTATATGCTAATTACTAGGTGAGGAAAGGAGAGAAAAACATCTTTTCTAGAAGAGGGCTTAAAAAACGCGCGCCATTTTCGGCACCAAAAAATCTCCTCTTCGTCGCGGAAAAACGGCCAAAAAAGAATTGTCCTCCGCGCATAAGGCGCAAAAGAGAAGGAATCCCGTAGGGGAGGAACCTGAGGGAAAGGGAATCGTCTATATCTGCATGTGGGGGAGAGAAGGGAAAAAAAAAAAACAAAATCTGTCAACAGAGGGGAGGGTGCTTGAAAAAGAAAGGGTATAGCCTGCGCTGCTGAAAACGCGCTCTATCGTTACTTGGCCGGGGGAAAAGAAAGGAAGACGTCATGGAGAGAACTAGGGAGAGAAGGGAAAGGCCGCTTGGCTCAAAAAATTGAAAAAAAAAAGAAAAAAATCGAGGTCGACCTGCTGCTGGCCGTAGTGAGGAAGAAAGAGAAAAAGCAGGAGGCAGCTTCTCTATCTGCTGCCGTCGTAAGAGAAGAAACTTCGATCTGAAGAAGAGCGTATGTGCAAGTCGTCGAAGGAAAGGAAGGAGAGGGAATCTAGTTACTCTGCTTCCGGACAGGGGGAGAGAGGAGGGGGGATTGAAAAAAGAAGGCTTGTTTGCGTGAGCATCCTTTTAGGAAAAAAGAGGAATAAGCTCGCAGTCAGAACGTTACTTTCTCCCGGCAAAAAGAGCTAAAAGGGTGATCTTATTCGCCATTGCTGCTAGTCGAACCTTGGGAAAAAGGAGGAGAACCTGTAATTCGGCGCCAGGAGAACTATAAAAAAAAAAGTTGACCTGAAATCTTCTCGGGGCGAAGACCAAAGAGGGACCAGAGGGAGGGTCCGAACAAAAAACCGTGTTGACGGATCTACACACCGAGGGAACGGACCCAGTACTTGCCAACCCTACGGACATAAAAGGAAAAGGAAGGGGGGCGGACTACACCCGGCTTGTTTAGAGGCAGGATTTGCATTTAAAGGGGGAAAGAAAAAGAGGAGAAAAAAAGAAGAAGTCACTCTCAGTCCACCGAAGGAGGAGGGAAAGGAAGTAGAGGCTGGTAAAGGAAAAGGGAGGTGGTTTCACGTTTTTGCATGCCCGCCGAAGGGGAGAAAAAAACAGGGCTGGTTACTTGGCAGAGCGAACAGTAGGGGGAGGAGTGCAAAAAAGAAATGACTCCGACAAAGAAAGAAAACGGGAAGACGCTTGCCTGCACGCAACTCCTCAAAAAGGAGAGAGGGGAAATAGATTTCAAAAAAGAAAGGGAGGACGGGGACCCCGAAACATGGAAAGGAAAAAACCTGAATGCCCCTGTAATTTCGTCTTCACGGAGGGAAAGGAGCGTGATTCCTAACTGAGGTTTCCGTGCGGACTGGGAAAGTTTTGGGGGGGAAAAGGCCGCTCAAGAAAAGGGGAGGGAAGA
>Ga0179591_1273894_pt1 | contig 15563 bp, 15 predicted proteins | sample CZOMad2_1_08_16f_FD_182891 | JGI IMG/M metagenome (GOLD analysis project Ga0179591, IMG submission 182891) | Vadose zone soil fungal communities from Angelo Coast Range Reserve, California, USA - CZOMad2_1_08_16fungal (PacBio error correction) | ecosystem: Environmental > Terrestrial > Soil >...
ACAAAAGGAAAAGACTTCAGACTTTACACGAGGACCGTAAATACACCCTGGCGTGCCTGGAGGTACACAAGGGGATAGAAAAGGCACAGGGAGACGGCCATACTGCGGGGGGGGAAGGTTACAACAAAGAAAAAAAGAAAAAAGAATAAGCTTTTTGTGTTAAAGAACTATCCAGGAAAAACTGCCCAAACAACAGGGACAAGGCGCGAATAAAAGAAGGTACGCTAACCGCGTACCCCGCATGGGCTGGCCCGACAAGCCAACGGGTAGAGCTCAAGACCAAGGAAGGGAAAAAACGTGTGCCCAATCCACCAACTAAATCCGCCCCATTGGTTTTAGGAAGAAGTTCTAAAAGGGGACGAAAGGGAAAAGGGAGAGTTGGTTTATATCCCGGGTGAACCGAAGTTTGTTTCATGGGCCTTGAAAGAGAAGTTAAGAGAGACTTGTTTGAAAAGGCCGGAAAAAAGGACCAAAACCTCATCCGGGCATTTCCAACGAGGCACGGCACACAAGACACCTGAAAAAAATAATGAGGAAAAAGTGAAAGGAAAGCAAGGACATTGCGTGCGGGGTCACAATCGGAGAAAAGTACTCTCACCAGAAAAAAGGCAAACCTGCCAACAGAGGAAAACGAGTGGGAAAAAGAGGGACATCAGGGGAACTTAGGGTTGAACTCGAAAAACGCAAAATGTGGGAAAGAATTTGCCACATTGAGTTACAAGGCACCCCAAGGAAAAACAAGTGGGGGGATCAACGGAACCAAGACCCAACCCCAATTTGCAGTGTGGAATGGCACTTAACCTCAGAACTCTTTAACATGCGAGTAAGAGAAAATTACGAAGAATAAAGGAACAGCAAAGACATCATAAACCTTGTTTACGAACTCTAGAAAGATCTGACACGGCCACGGCCCCAAAAGTTTTCATGCTCCAAAAAACAGGTCGTAAAGAGGGCACGTGCTGTGTTGAGGACAAAGGGAGAAAATCCCGTGAAAGGGGTGGAAAACGTCCAAACAAAGTCGGTGCAAAAAGAGCGAGAAATTACGCGCCAGGAATACTGGGGACGGGCAAGGCAAAAAGGGAAGGGCGTTCAACTGGTGAAAACGTGGTCTCACAAAACCGGGGGCATCGAAAAAGAAGGGGGGAGGGAGATAGAAAAGCGGAAAAAACAATGGTCCCCATCCCTGTGAAAAATTGCGGATGGTACACATAAAAAGGTTAAAAAAAAGGGCTGATCCGAAATTGCCTCCGAGAATAAGGGGAGGGAAAGGGGGAAAACGGGAACAGAAAAAAATCTAATAAAAGGCACAAATTCAAGAAGAAGATTGCTAAACCTTCCGGCTAAAAAAGTTGAAACAGGAGGGAAAACCCCGGGCCCCCCTGAAACAAAAAAAAAAATTGAAGGACAGTACGACCATCCCCTCCCGAAGAAAACCCGAGTTGCAAGAACGCAAAAAATATATGATGTCCCCGCGAATTGGGGTTTGTTGGGACAAAAGGGAAAAAACCAAAGTTTACATAATAACCGTACCTAACCAAGAACGCTGGGTACCGGGGGGTTCCCCTGCACATGATCTACACAAAAGCACTCAAAAGCGGTAGGTTTTCCGAACCCTAACGAGGGGGGGGGCGGTCGAATAAAACGTCGGGGAGGATCAGCGCATTAGGCTTTTCGGGGGCAAGTGGCCGGAGGTTGCACCTGGGAGTCACCGGTAGAATCCAGGAAGGGGGGCAGAGGGGGGTTACAAATTCGGAGGGGAAGGAGATTCCAAAAAAGGGGAAAAGAAGACTAAAACGATCAAGGGTCATCAGGGTAGAAAAGGGGTGGGCACCCCCCCCCAAAGCGCGAAATTCCAGAACGCCGGGGAAGGGGAACCAAGGAGCACTCCAGTGGTCTCGGAAAAAAACGAGAAAAGATCATATGAAGAAAAAAAAACGCCAAAACAGCAAAAAGCAAACAGCCATAGAAAAAAACTGAAAACACTGACTAGAGGGAAAGGAGCCGTCTCAAAAAGGAGGCGTGAATCGAAATCCTGCTAGCGGCGACCTTTGTGCCCAGGGGAAAAAATCGGTGTCACCGATCATTTGAGAAAAGTTGCGCCGTCACAGCGCACTTCCTTTAATACCAGGCGGGGAAGGAAAGAAAAGGGGAAGGACCAGGAGAAGAGCAAGTAAACCCCAGCTGGACAGAAGTGTCCGCACCGACCAATCCTGTGGCCTCTGGGAACTATAGTCTTGGGAAAACAGGGCCGACGGAGACTCCTGGCACACTATTTCAAAGAAGAAAGCCAACACAAACACCCCAATAAAAAAAAAAAACACACAAAAAACTTGAACAAGAACGGGGGTTTTAAAAACGGGGGGGACCCAGACAAAAACGGGAAAAGATACGAAAAATGAGCTGGAACACAAACAAAGTGTAGTAAATCAGCAAAGGTAACGGACAAGTTCAGGCCATCCTAGATAGAGACAGGAAAGAGAAAACCCCCGTCCCCAAAACAAAAAAAAGTCTGGACGAAAAGCAAACGCCTGCAAAAGGGGGGAAAGCAGAGAGGGGAAGGTGGGGAGAATCCTACACGCCCTTCTTTATGGAGAAAATAGACGAGCCAAGTGTTTGCCTGAGGGATCAACGAAGCGTTCCAAAAAAACAAAAAGAAGAAAAGGGAGGAAAAAAATAGAGAGTAAAAAATTTTTTCCCACACAAACTAAGGGAGGGACGTAGACCGAATAATCAAACCCGAGGGCGTTGAGACCGCCTACCCTAAAAAGAAACCTTGACAGGGGAATGTAGAAAAGATAAGGGGGGCCTGGTGCAAAAGGGAGTGGCTGAGAAAAAGAGGTGGTGGTTTTCAGCGTACCGCCCCGCAAAGGTCACGGGGGGAATTGGGTCTCGAACCTGTACAGAAATTCAGAGTAGTGTAGGAAAACCCGAAATTTGTCCTCTAAAACCGCCAACGAAATGGGGTCAAAAGGTAAAATGGTCCAAAAGAACTACAGAACGGGAAATGTTCAAAGAATCGGGGGACGGTTAAAGGAGGCGTGGAAAGAGTGCACAGGAAAGAACGGTCCTCCCGCAAAGTTAAAAAACTGATTCCATCTGAGGGCAGAAGCAAGAGCCCGCAAAGAACCAGGGTGAGAGGGAGAGGGAAGGGGGGGGGAGCGCCCCAATTGAAGGGGCAGGGGGACTTGCTCTCGAAGGCCACACGCAGTCAAAAAAAGACGGGGAAGGAAAGACACGTTGCCAAAAAAAAACAAGGGGAAAAGGTTGAGAGCCGGGAAAAACGGAGAATACTGGATGGGGAAGGCCAAACCGAAAGCAAATTTCCCGCTCCACCACAACGTGCGGTGACAGGGAGAGGGTAACAGGGAAAAAAAATAAAGAGATCAAAGACTTGAGGTTCGGAGAAGGGAAATCACTCCGAGCGTTTTGACCCAGGGGGAGGCCAAGCAAAAAAAGCCATTTTGAAGAAAACTCCACACCCCCCCAAAACCCACCCTGCGGCACGTTGGCATTGCAATAGGAAAGAGATAAATCGCCTATCCAAATTGCGCCGGGGCGGCTTGAATTGGAAGTTGGGATCCCGGGGGAATCGGCCGGGCAAACCTCAAAGGCCTTATAGGCAGAAGGGGGGCGTGGGGGAAAACTGACGGAAACTCAGGGACTTCCACCTCCCGAACCCCCAATGTGAGAACCGGACACGTTCCCTTGGGAAGGGAACAGGCCTCGGAAAACGACCGCCCCCTTTTAGAAATGAACGGGGAAAAAAAAGGACCCGGATTAAATTGTTAAATGGGAAACTGTCCTCCCCGGGGTTAAGCCTCGAAAAAAAAAAACCTAAAAGGGGCGATTTTCGGGGCAAGTTCATGAAAACCTCGCCAACGGGGGAAGAAAAAGAGGGCGTGAAGATAAAGACATATTATAAGCGCTCACCACTGATTGGTTCCTTTAGGTTAGGTCGTTGATACTGGAGGTGAGCATCAGTAGACATAGACTAACAATCTGGGATGTGAGTGTTGTTAGAAAGTTAATTCCCAAGGTCAAGGAAATCGAGGGGGTAACCGAAAGGATAAATTTACTTGTTTAACAGGCACCCGCCTTGAAAAAAAAAAACAGGCAAACCCAAGAACCGGTCCCAATAACAACGGAAGGGGGAACATTTGTACAATCTTTTATGGAAAAAAGACCCTTCTGACCGGAAATTTTAGGGAAATGACGAGATTTGGGGAAAACTGGTCACGGCATCCATGTAACGTCGGAGGACAAATACAATCGGGGCGTGGTCGGCCAAACGTAAGGGGTTGACCAATTTGAATTGTGAAAAGGTAACCCATCACGCCGACAAGGGGGGACCGAAAATTGGCCGAAGATTGTGGCCCCGCAAGAACAGTGGCGGGGGTAAGGGGTCCTGAGAGAGATCCCAGATGGGATACCCGGAGTGGGGCCGAAACCTTTACCATTGAACGAGGAAAAGGGGTGGAGGAAAAAGTTGGGTCAACAGGGAAAGGGGTCGCGGGTGAAGAAGATTCCTAATTTTTTCGGAGGCCCCCCCACAAATTGGGGGGACCAAAACGAACAAAGGCAGGCTCTCCCAAAAAAATTTTGGACTAGAATCTTGTGAAGAGACAACCCAACAAGGGACCCGGCAGAAGGAAAGAAAGGTATGCATGAGAAATGTTGGGGAAGGGACGAAGCACCTGATTGACCGATGAGGGGAGGTTCCTAGAAAAAGGTTTTTGAGGGGAAAAAAAAAAAAGCCCAGGGTGGGAAATGGACCCAGGTTCCGGCCGTCGAGTAAATTGATTCCCGGGGAAGACCCCTCAAAAAAAGAGTGAAAAGGCCAGGCGGGGGATGCATCGACATGGGTTAAAGGGGGTGAAGAAACAGAGTTGTGAGGGGGGGTCCGGCCCAGTCCCCAGGGCAAAAACTGTGGGTGTGTTGTTCAAAAGTTGAGGAATTAGCCCCCCACCCAAAGGGGGAGTCTCAAAAAGGTTTGGGGATAGAAAGTTAAAACAAAAGCCCCCATATTGTTGGAGCATTGTCCCCCATTGTTATGGGGTGGGTTTTTTTTTTTTTTGTTTGCTTTTGTGTTGGGTTTTTGGTTTTTTTTTGGTTTTGGGGTATTTTTTGGGTTTGAGGCCCCCTTTGGAGTTTGGTTTTTTTGTGTTATGTGGTTTTGTGTTTCCCATCCCTGATAAACGTCCGGAAAGCGTTAGGGGGGTTTTCTGGTTTCGGTATGCCTCTTGGACGCAAACGGACCCAAAAAACTACTGATTGGTTCAACCCCACCCTCGGACTCTGGTGAAAAGAGCCGTGGGTTGAAAAAGTCCATGGGGAACGAAAACGGAATACCTTACGATATTTTCATCTGTGTCGCCCCGAAAAATCCCAGGGAAGGGAAAAGCTTGAACCTTAAAAAATCTGATAGAAGGAAAGAGGGGGTAACCCAGACCTTAAAGACACAATAACAAAGAGCGTTCCGAGGGGTCATGTTCTAACGACGAAGAATGAATCAACAAGATGCCACTGACAAAGGGGACCAAATGGTGAGATTTACATAGAAAACCCCCTGGGTGGAGGGGACGGGGCAAGCTTCAGAAAGGAGTGACGCCGAACCCCCGGAAATGTGTTGAAAAAATTTCTCCAATCTTTAAGAAATTAAGTGAAAAGACTTTCCCCCACCCAAAACCCCCCTGGAGAAAGCTGAATTCGTTGAAAAGAAAAAGCCAGTGCCCGCCACCTTTCGGAAGAACTAAAAGACAGAGGACACCCAACTCAAAGGAATTTTGCTTTAGGGGGTCATGCGTGTCCAAGACCCGTACAAAAGAAGTTGTGCATCCCGAAAAGTCAAGAGAAACAGATTGAAGAAATAGAAGTACGCAAAACACGCCCCATACTAAAACGGGGAAAAGGGAAGAGAAAGAAATCACGGGAGGGCTGAGTAAAAAAAACACTTATACTCTTGCCGAGCTGGGACGCGAACCTTCTGTTGGATACCGCATAGGCCTTGGGGGGTAAAGAGAGAGATGCAAGCTGCCCATCTAACCTGAAAAAAGGAGAGGATAGGATCAACTACTTATCCCAATTTGGCCCCCGACAGGGGTAGAGAAGCCCACGACTAACCAAAAGGAGGGTAAAGTGAAAGCCAAAAGGACTAACAATGGGGGAAAGGTTCTGCTTCGGGTTCAGAACCGATCGGATAGTTGGGGGAAAGAAACCCGGTATACCCGCCGGTTGGTGTTTCGGGGGGAACCCAAAAAAACCCTGGAAGGAGGACCGTCGGACAAGGCACTGGCCCAAAGCCCCCAATCACAGAGACACCCCGTCAATCCAAGCTGGCAGTACGCGGGAAGGGGAAGAAAACATTTAATAGAGAAACCAGTACACCAAAAGGACGCAAACCCTAGTTAAAAAAATTACAAAAAATGCATCAAACCACAAACCTCTCCTGGGGATCAGCGAGGTACCTAGTTGGGGGCCATATCCAAAAAGCAAGGGAGAAACTAGTTGAAGTGGTCCACGGACCGTAAAAAACAGTGGAAGGCAAAATTAACAAAAAAAAGGGGGGGACGGATAAAAGCAGCAAACGGGGGAACTGGCAAAGGGAAAGGGGGGGGAACGATTTATCCCAGTAAAGACCAAAAAGATTAAGTTACAAAGATGGGAAGAGTCAAAAAGAAAGTCGCAAGAGAACAAATTTTCACAACTAAAAGAGAAAAATCCGAAGCCCGGAGTGCGCCGGAACCGTCACAGAAAAAAAGGAAGGCACTACAAGGTCAAAAAAAGAATCGGGAAAAACTTGTGTTAACAAACCAGTTTTAGATGACAACAAGAGGTTCAAGAGGACAAATAAAAAAGGCTTTCTTAAGTTAGGTAACGGAAGACAACCAACCAACTTAGGGGACTCCCCAAGGGAGAGAACTGGAATGTGTGTGGCAAGATTTGAAAAACCCCACATGGTACTAAGTTTCCAAGGGTAGTCACCGCCGTCCAGCAATATGCTCTCGGGGAAAGTGGCATTCCCAACTTCGAAAGGGGACAATGGAAGGTAAAAATGTCCCATTCCAGGAGAAATTTGAAAAGAAAGGAGGGCCCACCTACAATAAACGAATTTGCCAGGGACGCGAGCCGCTATCACCAAACAGGAATTGGGAACTTGGAAAGAAAGAAATACATCGAACAGAAACAATTCACCCAAAGAAAGGAGCGAAAACTCAGGGGTTGAAAAAACTGCTGAAAGGACAGAACAAAAAGAAGTTAGGGTTCACTCGAGCCACGACCCATGAGGAAGACCCGGATTGGGACCCTAAACGGCAAAAAAAGAAGGACGGGAGTTGGTGTCGCTGGGCAGGTTGGAGTGCGGTCTACAAACCTTAAAAAACGGTCCACGAATACAAGACGCAAACCGCAGGGGGGGGGAAAAGGTTTCCAAGAATTAAAGGCAACATCGAGCAACGCGCAAGACAATTGTCGGGGGGGGTCGAAAAACGAGACCGTGGCCGCGGGCCAAAAACGGAAGGAAAGGGAGCACCAACCGAAGGGTCTAACGAAAAAAATTAAAGACGTTTTAAATACGGAATTCTAGAAGATGGCGCCCAGTAAGTACCATGTTTGGAACGAATCCTCTCAACCGTGCCAGGGCAGGGGGGCCACATCGAAAGTGAACGAAATTCCAGTGGGAAAAAAAGCGTGCAACAGATCCCACGATTAGAAGGTCGGAGTGGGGGGCCCTCTCCCGTGAAAAAAAAAAACCACAGCGGGGAAAAAAAGAAGAAGCCAGGGGGAAGCTTAGCCTCTCGAGGAAGCCGAGAAACCGGGGAGCCCATACGACTTCCCTGCAAGAACACGTAAAAAAAGGGATATCGACGGGAACCAAAATCCGGAACAGAAAAGAGTTCGAGGAATCGAACACCAGCCTACGACGCCCCCCACACGGGCAAGGAGCCTTCAGCTTCCAACTTGACTATGCCAAAAAAGACAGGCCAAAAATTCCAAAAAAAAAGTAAGACCGGAGGCAGGAAATGGCGGGTCCCCGAATCAAGGCCTGGGCAAACCCCGAAAGTGCAAAAAAAAACCAAAAGAACTCCAAGGGCAAAGCTTGGAAGCTATTAGGCTACAGAGTTCAACCCTCCCACCCCTTCAAACAAAACGAGAGGGGGGCTGCAAAAACCCGACACGGGAGAGGATACGACCAGAAGAGAAATGGACACGAGCGTTGAAATGCGCTTTTCAATGGGGGGGGGACGAGGAAAACTTAAGAAAGAATCTCGGATCGGCAACTGAGGCAGGGGGAAAATTCATAGGATACTTCAATGGTTGTAAGAAAATAAGTTAGCAAAGAATCAACGAAAAAGAACCCTGACTTATAAAACACCGCGGGGGAAGCAGACACTTGGAGGATCACTCCCATCGCAGACAGCAAGAAAAGGTGAAAAAAGTCCCCTCCCGTGTACAGCAGGTAGAAAAAGAAGCATTTGGGGGGACAAAATGAAATAATGGGAAGTCTCTCAACACCACGCACCTGGGATAAGCTGAAGAAAAGAGGGGAAATCTTTTCCAGCACATCGAGTAACCAACTTAACCTAAAATTAATGTCAAAACCAAGAAAAGTTGTCAGTCAACCAACAGCCAGCCGCCCACCACAAACATTTGAGAAAAAATTGGGTGGGCCAAGAAGAAAAAGCGGGCCGGGGAACCAATATTGTCGCTTGACCGAACGGTTTTTGTTGGGAAGAGGGCTTCAAAGAAAGATACTTAAGGGCTGCTCCCAAATGAAACGGAAAGAGTAACAAAGCGAATTATCACCCAAAGAAAAGGTTTGTTAAAGAACAAAAACAAGAGCAAAAGAGAAAAATTCGCGATCCTCCAATTCAATTGGTAGGTCCGTAAAGGGGAAAAAAAGACTTAATTTTCATCGGGTCCCCCTTGTTGAAGAAGTCTATGGTTGGGGATGACAAGGGGAAAAACCAACAAATGAAGAAATGAAAACGGTGGGGTGGTAGACAGTGTTGGGCAGACCTTCCTTGGTCACAATAGAGATACATCGTTGGAAACCATTAATGCGGTCCCCTCGTCAAAGTTTGGGGTTCGCAGGTTGGTCTGGGGAAAAACCACTGCCGGGGGTCCGTAAATATAGGCAACATGGAGGAAAAAAAGAACGGAGACAGGTTGGGGATCCCGGCAATGTGTCGGACGCGGACCACAAAAATTAGAAATATGGACCCAACGCAAAACCACCGAAGCCCGGCACCGACCTCTTTCAATGGACTGGGATTGAGTTCGGAAATTTCTCACAACTTCGTGGGGGTGAGGGGAGGAGGGGAAACTAATCGACAAAGAAATTCCCCGTTGAAGGGAAAAAAGACAGAAGAGCGCAAATTCTGGTTTGTGGCGTGAAAATAGGGGAAAAGAAGTCCATTCCACAAAACAAAGGGAGGACTCACCGGCGGCGTCAATTGTGTGCCTGGGGAACGGAGAAACAATTGCACGGCAAAAAAAACTTTCCCGAGGCGAAGAGGGAAGAATGGACTGGGGTTTCAAAGGTGTAAATCCGTAATACAAACAAAACCGAAACTCGCGACCCGGGGAAAAAACCGGGTCACCCGTGTGATCAAATTCCAAACCCCCCCTCCTCCACCTATTTGGTCAGAAAAGAGGGGGGAACCCAAGGGACAGAATAAGACAGCGAGGGTGTTGCCAGTCAAGTCGCCGCCCCCTTAAGCCTGCAAGATACCGGCACGGCGCCCTGGGGAACGTTGAATTGCCAAAGAGCCTGTGCAACCTCTTGACAGATGCCAACGTGTGGGGAGTGCTAGATGACTAGTGAAACCATCTTTCCAAACCACCAGGAAGTAAAGTCCTGGAACCGTTCAGGTGAAGTTGGAATCGTAAAAAAAAACCAAACGGATATCAATTCTGTCCTTGGGGGTGCAACTTTTGGGAAGCGTAGGCAAAAAAAAAAGAGGGTGGGAGGACCCCCCCTAAGAAGGGTCGAGAAAAGTCATTGTTACTTGTCGGGGGGTTGTAGGCAACGAAAAAAGGGGGGGTCAGGAATAAAACAGTGGTTAACGGGGGGAAAAGTGGGGAAGCGGAAAAAACAAACCCCTAACAAGCTTCCCCACCGAAAGTCCTGCTGAGGGATTGGGAAAGAGTAAGGGAACTTCAACATGAAAAGAGGTCCCCTTGAAAGAAGCAGGGGAGATTTTTGTGTGACCACAGACCCGTTGGGGATTGAGGGAAAAGGTGCAAAATCTCGGCTCGCCAGGACACTGGCAAGGGAAGAGGTGCGGAAGAAAAAGAAAAAGAAGCACATCATGGACGTCGGGCCCAGAACAATTCCAAGGACCAAAGGGGTGTGGAGTTCCTTACATACAAAGTAGTTCCAGTGAGTCAGGTGGGTGGCCAAGGTAGAACGCCCAAAAATGGTCAGACCAAAGCCGGGGATGACCGAGGCCTTCTCTACATCGAAGGGTTTTTAATTTCGAGTCTTGTAAAGAGGTTCAAAGCAAAAACTTTTTTTCCGTACCGGCGATAAAAAAAATTCCTGTGCCAAGAAGGGGTGTTCCGTCGCGGAAAGGGGAACAACTCGGGAGCGTTTGGAAGAAAGAGAAAAGGTGTGTTCAGGGAATCATGCGGGGACGCTGTGAACCCTGGCGGACCCTAACAAGAAAAAAAAAGACACTGACAGACTAAACCCTATGGTCCCGGGGAAGTGAAGGTGGATGCGTCACGAAGAGTCAGTTTGTGGTGTTAATATGTTTGGCTTACAGTTGTTTTGAATGGGGGCTAAATGAAAACAATTTTTGTGGGTCAAAACACGGAAAGGGGCCCCGGGACTGGGGTGCAGAGGGTGGGGCGGGGAGGTGGAAATCGCCGGGGGTGGGGGTGGTAAGCAGTGTACGAGGGGGATGGTGCGGATGTAGAGGGGAGGATAAGGTCTTTTTTATGTTGGGTTCCGCATGGGGTGTGAGGGGGTCGGGGCTTGAGGGGGGAGGTAAAATTCGGGACCCCCCCAACCAGATGGGGAAAAAAAAGGGGACCGAATAAGGCGAATTTACATGCCCCCAACCATTGGTCGAAAGGGAGGGGTGCCACAATGCCGATGGGTAATAGAGAGGAAGGGAAGTGACCTGTTTCCGACCCAAAAGGGGGGAAACTCTGAACACTCACATGGGAGGGGTTGCCAAGGGAGGACTCAAAAGAGACCACGAAAGAAAAAAGTGAGGGAAGGAAAAGTGCCTGGTCCGCAGGAAAAAGACCCGAGCCACCAATTCGGACTGGGGAAAGGAAACACGGAAAAGCACCCCAAAACGAATCAAGAAAACAGACAGTTTCCCCATTCCTCAAACTGAATCAAAAGGGCTAGAGGAATTAAACCGTCCAGCAAGGGGTAGCTCGAAAATTAAACCTTCAGCCATGTTCCAGGGATGTAATCCAAAAAGGCCTACAATAAAGGTAGAAACGGAAGAAGAAGTCCTCCCCGACCATCTTAAAGAGGTAAAAGCCGGTGGTTTCTGCTCAGTCGTGTAGAACAAGTCCCTGGGGGAATCTAAAAAAGGGAGAAAAAAAGGGCAATGGCCCCCCCAAGGAAGAAAAAAAAAGTCTAGAAGAGACGTACCGTCCCCAGGGTGGCAGGAGTTGGTAAACGGGTAACTGGACCTGAAGCATTTGGGCCGGCAAGATCAGCTACAAAAAAAAACCGAGTTATTAAGAGATATATGGCCCGGAAAATCCTTGCGACGGAAAATAGAAAAAACATGAGTTGCCCGTGTTACGGGTCTCCGGGGAAAGAACGTTTTTTGAACGGAGAAGAACATGCGGGGGTGAGTGGAAAGCCGAATTAAGCCTGGGTTGAAAAAAGTTAAACCGAATAACCAATAAAACATGGGAAGCCATACCTTAAGAAACGGGAAAAATATCTGGGTTCTCCGCAAGGGGAAAAATCAGGGTTGCGGAAAAAAAGGGAGTGTGAGCCCAAAAGGATTCCCCACGTTCCAGGCAGCCAAAGTTCGCATTACATCGGGAAATTGAGTGGTGCCCAAAGGAGAAGAACCCTTATGCACAAAAAGGTTTGGATCAGTCACGAGTAAGTTTTTTGCGGGGGGGGGGGTGTTGGGGGGGGGGGGGGGGGGGTTTTGGGCGAACCGGCTGACTTTGGGGCCGGGGAAAACCCTGGGACCAAACGATAAGACAAAAGCATACCGTCCGGTTTCGGGTACAGGTGAAAAAAACAAAGGAGTCCACAGAGGACCGAGAAAGGTGAGAAATCCAGCCAATTCAGGGAGGGGGTGAAAGAGAACGGAAACCCGGTCCAAACGAGCAGCCGGGAAAAAGGCAGCAAAAAGAGGCCTTTGTGATTAGTGCCTAAAGGCAAACCACCGCGACGAAGGGAAGAAATATCCCACCATCCACTACCGGGACAAAAAAATTTGAGAGACAATGGGGGAAAAGGGAAAAACGGGAGAACCAATCAGTGCATCAAACATGACGGGCAGGGGGCAAATTTAGAAAACACAAATAAGGAGAAAAGACGAAGGGGGATCTCATTCGGACAACTAAAGAGAGGTAAGAAGATCACCGCAACCCTTCTAAACAAGAGAAATAAAACGAACAAGAACTTGGCGCGGGAAAGGTCCCAAAAGGGGTTTTTCATGCAGCTACCGCGGAAAGTAAATGAGCCATAAGAAAAAACCGTGTTGAGCTACACAAGAAGCGAAACCGGGAAACAGCAAAAGGTGCGGGGGACGGGTCAGGACAAAGCCTCTCCCCAACACTGGTCGCAATGTTATTTTTTCGAAGGCGGGCCCACTGTAGCAAGGGCACCATAGTTCTGCCACGTCGTTCTAGGGAAGGCGAATCCAACAAAAAAAACAAATGTGGCCAAAAGGTCCAATGTACGAAGAGGGGCCGACAAAAAAAGGGAAAAAAAGGCCAAAGTCTCCCGGAAGGGCGCTGAAGGATTATAAGAAAAAAAAAGACGGGGGAAAGGTAACAATCTTTCTACGTAAAAGGTTCAATCCAAGGTGCTAACGGAAACTAAAAGACACGGGGGGGGAAAAACTGGGCCTTAACATGCCCAACAAGAGTTCTTCCCCTAAACGTTGCTCGATGAAAAAAAAGGAAAATTGTGCGGTACAGCTTAAACAACAATACGGAATGCCTGCCGTGTATGTGTCGACGTCCGAACAAAACTACTCCCAAACCGTGCAAGGGATAAGCGTCCCACCTCAAACGCCTTGTGAAGAACGGGGTGACAGTTCTCCTCACGCAACCCCCACGCACCTGGGGGACGATGTGACGAAGACACGTCAACGCGGGCAAAAAAAGCCCCTTGGCGGAGAAATTCAGAGGGGAATGGAGAAGGGAAGTGGTTTCCCGGCTTCGTCCCGGGGGGTTCGGGACAAATCAGGTTGGGTAACGACATACGCGGACACGGTAGCGCAAGTTTCCGATTGGTGTTGACAGTTCAAAAGAGGTGGCCAGAAAAAAAAGAAAAGAAGATCAAGTATTAATCAGTCGGGAAGGGGTGGGAAAAAAGGCCCGCTTCCACCCGGATTCCCAAGAAAAACCAAAAAAAAAGACCTCTGTCTCATTTGAAGGGACGAAGTCAGCGGAAATAAAAAAACGCGAGACGGCCCCAAAACAAACCAAGAGAGTGCAAAACCAGGTGCTCAAACGGGATTAGCTTGGAGGAAGTAAGAAACCTGCTGTGGGGTCCCCCCGAATCTGACCATCAAGCAAAACGAAAAAACAGAAACTCAAAAGCCCCCCTTCGCGACTCCTAGGGTGCCGAAAAGGTCACTTTTGCGCAGTACCGGACCTCCCCAAAAAAAAAATTCCCCAAGGCACCAAACGGTTAAAAAGCCCACGACGGTCAAAGAATGCGCCCCTCCAAAAAAAAGTCAGAAGAAGGGAACAACTGAAAACGGAATACTAAACCAAAAACGCAGAAGTGGGGGGAAAAAAGCCTTGGGGAAAACCTTCTTGACAACAAGGGTAGAGAATGCAACCCCGCCAGTACCCCACGAACTACTCGCCTATATCCGCGGGGGATAAAATAAGAATAAAACCAGGTTCAAAGCTTAAAAAATTCGAAGTTGGCCCCTGAGGACCAAGGGGGAAGAGTATGACTCTTGTCGGCCCTTGAAAGCCACCCTGTTCGGGGTGGGCAAGACAGAAGTACGACAGGTCGGGGATTTAGACAGCCACATAAAGACGGGAACGAAACACCAACAGGAAGAAGGGTGAAAGAGAGAAAAACTCAGACGCGAACCGCTCAAGACCCCAGGAAAAAAGGTGTAAAAGCGGAAACACATATCCATGCGGGGAAACTGAGCAGAAATTGGGGCTGAAAGGGGGGGGATCTCTGGACTTCAAAAACCAAAAAAGAGGAAAAAGGAAAGGACACAATAAATTGTGACCCAAGAAAGAGGAGGACCGACTAAAAAGAACAGCAAGGTCACCGAGTCGTGGGGTGAACCAGAGTCTCAACACTTCAAACCAAAGTCATGGGGCCCATATCCGTTGGAGAAAGAAAGAAGGTGGCATGCGGCAAAAAAGAGGGGGGGGTTGTCTTCTTGGCTCGACCTAGTATAGGTGTGGAGTGGCGAGCCTGACCGAAAAAACAAACTTGAAAAAAAAAAAGAATGGGTGTTAAAGAAGTCCTTCAAACGACCCCCTAAAATGGTGTGGGGAGGAAAAGACTCTCCTCATAATGGTGTGGAGTCCGAGGACAACGAGCCCAACGAATGTTGGAAAAAGGAAGTTAAGGGGGGTGAAAAAACCTCCGTAGGCTTTCTGTTCGTAGAATTGCATATTCCCACCAACCAAAAAGAACTCAGAGTCCACTGACTTGGGAAGCCAGGGCCAAAGCGAGACGTCCAGGAAAGAGCTCCTCAAGGGAAATTCGCAGTTAAAAGAAAGAAGGTGCACCTTCGCAAGTGTTTTACAGTGGCACGTTCGGCGTCAAGGGGAAAAAAACCATGAAAAACCCGTTGACGAAAGGCCGGCGATCAAAACTTGCCAGGGGTTGGAGAAAGCTAAAAAATCAGAAAACAAGGAAAATTGCCAAACAACGAGCGAAAGGGAAAGCAACCCTTCTTCCCAAACCCAAGGAAAAGGGGTTCGTTGAGAAAGACGTAGGTTGTCCGAAAATAAGACCGAGAACCTTCTCATTACCGGGAGGCAAAAAGGAAAAGGCCCGAGGTTGGACCAACCCTTCACACAGTGGGGGGCTTTGAGAAGAGAAAAAAAAGTCTTGTTCCCCACGCCCCAATGAAAGACCTCCCCAACGGGAGGGGTGGTGCCTCTTTTGGATCACCCAGGGGGGCCCTTGGCCAAGACCTTCCCCTACAAAGAATCCGTAAAAAAAAAAAAGAAAAAGAAACAGATCAAAGGGAAAAAAAAGGGACTGATTGCACTTGTAAAAAACGAGCTGCAGGACCTCGCTACCCCCTACCGGACGAGTTCTTTCCCCGACTACGGCAAGGCGGTTTGTGAGCAAAAGGGCTTCACACCTAAAAACAAAAACGGAAAAAAAAATCGTCCAGGCCCTGGTGTGGAACCCT
>Ga0179591_1294822_pt1 | contig 15563 bp, 19 predicted proteins | sample CZOMad2_1_08_16f_FD_182891 | JGI IMG/M metagenome (GOLD analysis project Ga0179591, IMG submission 182891) | Vadose zone soil fungal communities from Angelo Coast Range Reserve, California, USA - CZOMad2_1_08_16fungal (PacBio error correction) | ecosystem: Environmental > Terrestrial > Soil >...
TCACAATGAAGCTTCTCACAAAAAAAAAAAAACAAGGGGGGAATGAGGAACAGGATAGTAACTCGGCCGAGGGAATGTCGGATCTGTTGCGAAGGTGGATCTTTCAAATGGTGTCAGTGAGGGGAAAAAAGGAAAATCACGTGAAAGGGGGGAAAAGCAGGGGCCGATCGTTCATCCTCGAGGAATCGGGGGCGGAGTGTCGGAAGATGCATAACAGGCTGGGAAAAACTAAAATTCGTGCCGGCAAAAGCTGTCTAACAAAAAAAAAAAAAACCCGAAAAGAAAACTGGTAGGGGGAAAAGGGGAAGGGCGCTCCCCAGGAAGTCCGGGGCAAACAGTTTCGCGTGCCATATTTTGCTATAAGAAGAGTGCTTGCTTAAGCACGTCATGAGGGAGGGAGGGGGGGGGGGGAGTGGGGGGGGGAGGGGGGGTGCCGGATCAGGGGTAGTGGGACTAGACTCGAAATCACTCTGACGAAAAGGGGGGCAGCACCGACTTTGGAAAGAGAGCCTCGCGAAGTGAGGAGAAGGGGACCCCCTAAGTAAAGAAAGAAGCAACATGATCTGGAAGGGGGGGGCCGGGAGACATCTGGCAGAAGAGGAATGCCAGAAGGGAGGCAAGGAAAGCGAGTGTTCTGATCGAGAGGCGGATCGTATCACAGGGGGAGGATGGTGCGAATCTGAAAGGATTCGGTTATGCAACCCCTCGATAAACGTAGGTGGGGCGTCCTGCCGAATCATTGAGCGAACACCGATGGGAGAGGGCGCGAGTATTCCTGGGGGAACACAAAGAAAACAAAGAAAACACTGTGTTGAAAGAGGTCTCATTACACTGTTACAACATTTCCAGGACAAGAATCTATGGAAGAAACGAACAGATTCAAATGGACGGGAGAGGTACCTTCCATTGGAGGAAAGGACGGGGGGTCAAGGGAAAAGAAGTGGCGACGAGGAGCATAAGGCGCTAACGGAGAGGTGCGGATCTGGGGAAAAAGGAAGCTGCTGATCGGGGAGCTAATTCAGCTTGAATGGTGTTTGCCGACTTGAAATATTCATGGTTTAGAAATATTTGGGGGGGGGGAATAAAAGGGACTCCTTCAGCTTCGGGGGGGGGGTAAAACGTAGGATTCGTAAGCTATGAACGGGACTCAAAAAAATACAACGGAAGGAACCTCTGGAAAACAAATGGGGAAGAACAACCTCACAACCAGAGGAGGGGTTATACGAAGAGAGGGGGTCCTCAATACATAGTACACTTGGTAGAAACGCAGTTCTTCGGACAGGGGAAAATAAATAGAAAAGATCCAGGAGAAGTTGTTTAGACTCACAGGGGGGGGAAGGATCTTTTGCTTCTAGGAAATAGATGAGACACAGGGTCCGAACAAAAAGCGAAGTGGGTAATAGTTTGGGGGGGGAGGGCAGAACTTGAAAGTCAGTCACAACGCTGTCCGCGTAAGGGGAAAAAAGGGGGGAGGGGGACGTGTCTCCAAGCAAATAAGACGCCGATTTACTGAAGATTCAGCATATCGGTAGGCAAAAGGGGGCAGGGATGTAAGGGGGGAGCTAGCCAGTAGCGACCTTCCAAAAAGTCAACTACCAACAGAAAGAAAGAAAGGAATAGAAACCCGAAGAAAGAGATGGACACAACCACAAAAAAAAGCACAATTTGCACAAAAAAAGAAGCGATAGGGACGGCGCGGTGAAGGCGGGAGAATCGACCGGGTGGAGAAGAAGAAGCTCGTCAAACCAGGAAAGGATCGAGGAAGCAAAGAGAGGAACAATACAGGTCCGACTAGCCCAAGTGAGAGGGAGGCGTAACTATTAAGGGAGGGAGGCCTTCTATAAGAGGCCGAAAAAGAGTGTCGGCTAGAGCATGTTAGCTGTGGAAGAAGGGGGGAAAGGGCTTGGTACCAGTGATAGATCCGCACAACACAAAGAAGTTAAGGAATAGAAAGAGAGAATTAAAGAGGGGCGACCGGCCGCCCAAGAAAGGAATTGAAACAACTGAGAAAGGGAACATAAGGGAAGGAACTGTTGGAGAAGAGGGGGGCCGACGTGTCGCTCGCCCCGCAAAAGTAAATTGGGCGAGGGACTGGGGGTGGGTTGTTGGGGAAAAAATTACGGAGAGGCTTCGGGAGAGCGAGAAGTCGCAAGGAGGCAATCGAAAAATTCGGGACAAGGGTGCGAGCATCCCTTCAAGCGCACACTGCAAGTCGCGCGTGCTGGGGGGAGAAGGGAAAGACCGACAAATACTCTCGGGAAGGACCGAAGGAAACTTACGAGGATGGAGACCACCTGCAGAGGATAAGCATCGTGTGGAAAAAAGAGGAGGGATCTCGAGAAAATGATGAGTATAGAAGAAAAGGGAGAGACCTGAAAAAGGGACCAGCCAGGAAAAATGGGGTCAACGCCGAAGAGAAAGGAATAACTCACAACACAGGTCCAAAAGGGGGAGAGGGAACGCCGGTGGTATGAAAAAACCTACAAGCGCAAGAGACATCTGCTGTTCATTAAGGAAGAGGGAATTTCCTAGGGGAGTTCAAATGTAACTCATTCAAGAGAAAAGATTGAGAGGAAGAACAACCTCGCCAGGCACGAAGGTTTCGGTCTATCGCCCCCAAGAATTAACGACGGTCCTGTGAGAAAGTGGCTAGCCTGAACGAAGGAGAACGAGGGGCAAGGAGCTTAAAGTAGCTTCTGTAAAAGCTGATCAATACTTTTCAACGACAAGGCAGGAGCAAGTGCAGAAAATGTCGAAAGAACTCTCACCATCGTAGGAAAAAAAAAGGACCTAGACAAACAAAAGGAACTGGAGAGAAGAGCTGCAAGCACGGCTTCTACAAAACTACTAAAATCAAGGGAAGGATGATGCGACAAAGGGTGAAAATCTCCTTCCTGCCGTTGTACAGGAATCCGGCAGGTTGTTTACTCAAGACTTGGGGACAGAGCACCCTCCATTTCGAAAATGCCGTGAGCGAAAAGTAAGGAGGTAATGGCGTAAAAATAAGAGTCCCAACACGGGGGTGTGCACAAGGACTTGGATTTCCGGAGAGGCAGACTCAAAACGGGTGAGCTCGAGACAGGGTGTTCGTACAAAAGAGGCAAGTGAAGGGTCCAAAGGAAAATTACGCCGGGGGAGTCTCTAAGAAGACAGTCGCTCGAATCAAAAAGGGAGGACTAGAGAAAGAGCCCAGCACTAAAAAGGGTTGAAGGTATCTCGGCCATCTTCAAAAGAGAGCCTCCGACTATGGCGGAAAGGGTGGGGACAAACAAACAAGTACTATGGCCTTAGTGGGAAGACTGTCCATAAACGAGAAGGGGGAATGATCGGGCCAATCTTGCATTGCGAGAGGGAAGATGATTGAGCGACAGAAAAAATTTAGCCACTCCGCTAGCTCAGGGGGAGGGATTCTACACTGGAGCATACCACCATATTGCACCACCGCGCAAAATGTGTCAGAAAGTCTGCGCCCTTTCAGCGCAAATTAGAAGCAAGAAAGAAAAAGAGCCGATCTTATGGGAGAGCCGAACTAGAAATCGTATTCTCGGGAAAGGGGGGACAGGAAAGTTATTAGTCAAAGGGAAAGCGGTTCTACTAACAACGTGGGAAAAAGAAAACAGTCATTAAAAACGTAAAGAGAAATGCGCCGAGGTGTGAAAAGGGAAGGAGTAGGAACCTGGGACTCGGCTAGAATGATATCAAAAAAACGATTAGTTAGGGGTGGGGAGGAGGATATGCTCCAAAAAGAGGAGACGGGGGGGGGAAGAGCATCGGGTAAAACTACAACTCAGGCGACTCTGACTCCTTTTGAATGAAGAGGAAGGGGAAGTTCCTTGTTATTCCGGTTAGTTTAATGAGAATGAAGGAAGAAAATCATTAAGTCGAGGCCGATCGTGAAATCTATAGATAGAAGCTTTCGCTTGACTAACCAAGGTGAAGAGATGAAGGCTATGCCTCAGAGAGGAGGGGCATAAGCTTGCGGTCGATACAAGGTCGGAGGCGCCATGGGGGCGGTGGTCACTAGAATTCGTGATAATTTGTCGAGAAAGGGGGAGGAGGGGGGGGGCCCTCATTCAGAAAGAGTTGATAGGCATGGACGTGTGCTATAAGGAGAAAAGGAGGGGCCCTCTCTCTTCGAGCAATGAGGGGGAAGCGTCGCTCATAGACCACCCCCAAAAAGGCGTTTCGTAAAAGTGCCGGAACCACCTCTACCAAGTGAAGAGAAAGAATAAAAAATTATCAAGTACTATTCTGGGCAGTGGATGTCTGAAGAGGGGAAGGATACTCGAAGGGAGTCTCAAAAAACGGAACGTCATGCAAAAAAAAAAGGGTGTCGACTGGGCGCCCAAAAAAGGCGAACAAGAAGGCGATTTTCTAAACTTGGGAGTGCTCTAAACATCGGCGAAACGGAAAGTGTCGTAATTGCATGATCCGAACGACCATGTCAGGAAGGAAAGGGGGGATGCCAGGTGGGGGCGTACCGGCGGCCAGCCCGTGGGGGGGGGGGGGGGGGGGGGGGGCTTAAGAAAAACCCACGGGGGGTCGAAGGGAGGGAGTCGCACTGAATTGCCTTTCTGTCGACGATTGAGAAAACAACTATTGCACTAAGGGGGGGGGCAAGGGGCTCCCTTCGGAAGAAAAGAGGTTAGAAAGAAAAACGTGATGCCCACGCGATAAAAAAACTCGTGCATGGGGAAGCGTCGTACGCTAAGGGGAGAGGGTGTCTACTACTGCGGTCTCACAGAAGGCAATGGCCTGTTGGGGGGGGGTGAATCGAAAATGGGGAGTAGGGATGGCAGGGGTTGGCAGATCGTCGCCTGAAAAGGGGTAGGACCACAAACCCAAAACCAAAAAAAATAAGAGAGGGGCTAAATATGGTCCCACTGGTGGGGGGATGGGCTAAACATGGATATAGCCGGAAGGACTGAAGAAAAACATAAAAATCAACAAAACAAAACGTAGCCAGAGGAAAGTGAAAGAATCCCCTAACGGGGGGGTATCGTGGCGAAAAAAAAAACCAAGAAAAACGACTGAGGGGGTACGAAGAAAGAAGAAAGGGGCCGAATGGGGGTGGGGGGCTGCTACGACTGGTGGAACGGTCAGGAGTACGTACGAAGAGGAATGGGATGACTGGGGCGCCTGGGGACATTAACACCACGATCTAAACCTACTCCAGACCACGTGAGCTACAAGACTCAGACTGAGGGGAAAATGACCTAGCGGAAACTGTGTAGGAGCAGGTGAAAGGGTCAGAGTACTAGGGGGCAAGGGGCAAAAAGTCTGAGAAAAAAAAAAGCGTCACGTCGGATGCAAACGATGGAATATCTGAAGTGGAAGGAGTGCGTAGCCAAATGACTAGGAAGGGGAAAGGATTGCAGGAGGAAGGAATAGAAAAAGAGGGAGGTTTAAGAAGTAGGAAGGGGCACGCGGGGGGGGGGGGCATGTTTGGAAGAACGTCCTGGAAAAAAAATAACAGAAGGGAGATTGAGCACAGGAAGAGTCTGTAAGCACGGAGCTTTCCCACATCGGTATATGCGGGGGGGGCGTTTTTTTTGCTAGGCGACAGACGTGTCGGTTACAAGAGTACTCCTGACGAGAGGAGGTCGACGAGCGAATGGGAAAGGAGAAAAAAACACCAAAAAAACTGATAAGGGTCTATCGCTAGGGGGAACTTAAAAGGTCGCCAAAGCCAACATTTCCTCCCTAAAGGTGAGGGGGTTATCGAGAGGGGGGCTTTGGGAAAATTGCAAGGGGAAATTTGTGCTGTAAAAAACAGGAGGGATTATCAGAGAACTCACAAACAACGGTGATTATTGATAAAGGGAAGATCATCTACTGGAAAAGTCGGTAAGAGAAAGAAAAGGGCCCATGGATGTCCACCGACATGAAAAACTACTGACTACGAGGCACGTTGGCAGAAGGAAGCACGCGACAGAAAAAGCGCTCGCCGCCCGAGAAGGAAGGACCGTTAGGGCGAGGCGGAGTTGTGAGAAAGGGCGGCGCTCTGAAAGAACACGTCAGAAATTGAACCTCTATCTAGGGGGGAAAAGCGAAAAAGATTGCAAGAGGAAGGGAAACCACATACTGAAGGAGCTAGTGTGGGGAAAGACTCGGAAGGAAAAAGAGACAGAAACGGAGAAAAATCAGGAGGGAGTAAACGGGGAATGGGAAGTCTCGTGTTGGGGGGGGGGGGGGGGGGGGGGGTGGTGTTGTTGGGGGGGTGGGGGGTGGGCCTTTAACGCCTCCAAGGCATACCTCCAGCATCGAGGAGATTGAAAACATCTAAGACTACTCAAATTATTAGATGATAAGGGGAGAGGAAAACCGTCAAATCAAACCGGACGGATTCACGCGTGTCGCGGAGAAAGGGAAGTCACATACTACTCACCCAAAATCGGCAAACACCTAAAACCCGGGCGCTTCAAAAAACCGTTTGCAGATCGAGGAAGGAAAAGCGCCATCTCAATCCCATGTAAGGGAACATTACGCGATACTACGGGGAGAAGGGTCTGGGTTCTGGTCAGAAAATACGATTTTTAAAAGTCCCGGGCAGAGACCGAGCCGGGGGGCCCTGGTAGAAGGAGCAAGACTCGAGCCAAATCGCCGTAGTGGGTCTGGGGGGGAGCCCGAGATGAGAGGGGAAATCGGGGGACAAGGCGTTACGTTAGAAGGAAAGGCTATGCGGGTCAACGAAAAGGAAAAGATGAGCACTGGAAGCAAAGGAGAATACAAATACCTCACCAAAAAGCTCCGCCAGGGAAAGTCGAACCCAAACCTGTAAATCTTATCAAAGGGAGGGAGGAGAAGCCCCACTGGCCAAAGCTCGTCAAGCTCGCTCATGGGAGAGACCCTAACTTGACGTATGACAAAGGAGAGGTCAACTAGTTGGTTGATGCTACTCAAAAAGACTTTATGGACCGGGAAGAGGGACACGGCACATGACTTAGGGATAAGAGAAAAAAAAACTCGATGACTTCAAAAATGGGGAAAACGTGTCAGACTGAACACCCCAGGGTCAAGCCGCCGGTGTAAAGGGAAAGTCTGCGGCTAAAGAAATCCTTTCCGCTGCTACAGGGGGGGGCGTTTCGGAAAGGATCACTTGAAGACGGAAAGGCCTGTTTCGGGGAAGGGGGGGAGGTGTGGGTAAGGGAAGGTGAGCTCTCCAACATCGGGAAAGAGGGGGCTCCTAATTCCGTCGCCTCGACCGAAAAAATAGTGCTCTGAACTGTTACGTTCGAAAGAGGTGAGAGTTGAGGAAAGCTGCAAGGAGACGCATACAGGGAGAAGTGGGGGCATGGGGAAGGAGGGCGCTTGGAGGGGGGGGGGGTGGCATCCCTGTACTAACAGGGGGGGAAAAGAGGGAGGCATGGACAAAGGGTTTCTGCTTTCGCGTGCAAGGAGGAATGTTGTAATTGTTCAGGAAAATCGGGAGTCTGCAGGAAGTGGGGATCATCAGAAAGCTCAAACATTTTCAAACACCGCGAAAGTGTGAGAAAACACGGACTCAGGACGCACTAATAGGAAGTAATCCAGGGGACAGGAATGAAGAAGGAACTAGCGTAAAATAAAGAGGAGTATAACAAAAAAAAGATGTAGATCTGCTATCGGGCGGGAGGAACGGGTTACTAATACTTCAGGATAAAGCATCTCCAGGGGGAGCTAAATAGAAAGAAAAAGAAAAATAACCATCAGCAAAAAAAAAAAAAAGGAGGGGGGATCAATCTTCATAAAGAGGGGGGACGATGCCTTCGTTTCGATAAGAGGGGGGAGAAAATTTCAGAAACCACAACTTATTAGGAAGGAAGTCCTTATCGTCAGAAGGGAGAGAAGAATATGCAAATAAGAGAGAAATCTTAAGACCTTTTTTCAGAAAAAGGGAACGAAATGGGGAAAAATGCGACTTCGGTAAGTCACGGAATGAATTCTCCTGAAGCTGCCGTCGGAGAAAAGGGGATTCAGGGAGAGGATCCAGACTCCTGTTCCGAGCTAAAGGGACGGAATAGGAGACTGAGGAAAAGATTCCGCAGGCTGAGAAGGGACGGGGGAAGGAAACACCAGGGGGAAAAAAATTTTTCGCTCGGGGGGGGGAAGATGGGGAGAGGAGCCGAGTGGGGAGGGGCGGGTCAAAATATGGAAAGGTCGGAGGCCGAAGGGGTAAGAAAGGGGGGGTATATAACAGGAAACGAATCTCTAAACTTGCAAACGCGTGGAAGAACGTAACGTAGCTGCCGGGGTCCAGCGGGGCAAAGAGTAACCAGTCATCATGGGGTACATTGCGGAAACCCAATTAGATCGGAGTTAGAGGACCTAAAGGAGGGGAAGTCAATACTGGAAAGTAGAGAGATCCATGCGCTCAAGTACCTTCAGAGAACGATTTTCGGAAAATGATGCCTCCTTCTCTTAAAAAAAAGAAGGCTGGAGAGGGACTGCTTCGGAATGCAGAAAAAAAAAAGATTGGAATTTAGAGGGGGGGCCTGGTCATGCCTACCGACTGGGGGCGGATGGCCGGGAAGGCATAATCAAAAAGAAAGAATCTTCAAAAAGGGAAACTGCAACACCGTGTGGGTTGGTGAGATGGATGTAAAGGCGACAAGTTGTCAAAGGCCTGGTCATGAAGAAAGGAAGGGGATGCTACCCTCGCACGTAGGGGAAGGGGCTCGGAAAAAGGCACATAACGGATTAGTAGAAGAAGGACGTTGGGACCTAACGAGAATTAATAAGAAGGGGGGGGCTTGAACGCAGAAAAAAACGAGAGCTTGGAAGGCGTGTGTGATGCAGGAAAGGCTCGCAAGTCTAGTAATAAAGGGACATCGTCCATTGGGGAGAGGCCACTGTTTTACGTGGAGTGTGACGGTAAATTGGAGGGAAGTCGAACGGAAAAGGAGAAAGACTGTCTTAGGAAAAGGACGGATCGCAGCTAAAAAAAGACGTACGCAGGGGAAATCTGCAAAGCGAACACTTCGGGCAGACCCACAACGACGGTTTGCGACGGGGGCTTTTGCTAGAGCGGAACGCCTCTCCTAAAAGGGCGCGATGTTGAGAAAGGGGAAAACCGACAGTAGAATCGGAAAGCGCAATGGGTAAAGAAGATACCTGGAGCATCAAAATAAAAAAGGTATTGTCGGGGGAAGGAATGTTCCACTGGGAAAAAAAAAAGGATTGGCGCTGGCTGTGTCAAGGGAAGAAGAGAGGAAAAGGTCGCGCGCACGGCTATGGTGGCCGAGCAAATTTTGGCGGGGGGCGTTGGTTAGGGAGGTAACAAAAAACGCCCGAAGGAAGAACGGCTTCGGTCGCGCAAGGGGGGAAACTCCGCACTGGCCGAATGGGGAGAAGTCGTCTCGAAAGGGGGGGGTTCTATTATGGAAGAAAGGGGGTGGGGAGCTATTAGAACTTCTCCTGTCGGCAAGAAGCTCACGCGTAGAGACAATTTTGACGAGCTGAGGAGATGGTGCTCTAAACTAAGGGTCAGTCCTAAAGAAGGGCGAAAGATAGAATCAGGTCTCGGTGAAGTGATGAAAAGAAGAATGTGGGTTTGTCAGCCACGAAAAAGGTCTCGAAGCACTTCATAAAGGGAGAAAAGGAGAGAGCGGGGAGGACTACAAGAAGGGGGAACAAAAAGTCCAGCATAGGGGGCGACGTCCGCGGCCGAAAAAGGGGAGCCATCTTCCGTCAACACACGGAAAGAAAAAAGACAGGGACCAGGAGACGAGAGGTCTGTTGGAAAGGTTCAACCGGGGGGGAGGGGGGGAAGGGCGGAACCCGAGTTATTCGAAGACAAAAAAAAAAACCACGGAAAGGGGGAAAAGGGGGGATGAAAAAAAAAAAGGATATCATCTCAGAAAAATCGGGTAAAAAAAGCGACCTAAGGGAAACAATGATAGGCGCACCGCGACTGAAAAGAGAATTCTACAGATACGGTAGTAAAAGTTGACAGATCCAAGAAAAGGGGGGGGGGTTCAGGGCGACTCCTCAGGCTGGAGGAAAGGAAAAAAACTTTAGAAGGGTGGGGGGGGGCGAAAAAAGTGGTAGGGGAGGAAGGGGGGAGAGGATCCTAGGACTAGAGGCTGGAAAAGGAGCTGACTGTCTTAAATAGAAAAGGCGTCTCTAGCAAAGAGAAGGACAACGTCTCAAAGGTAAGCTATGGGCGAAAGGGGAGAGCAGCAAAACATCTTCAATGGATACTGTCTATTAAGGTTGTCCCGAGCCTTAATGAAAAAGAAGAAAAATCCACCTCAATAAAAAAGAAGGCATCGCGGAAAAAGGAAAGGGGAGGGGATTGCATTTCCTCCTGCTCCAAAGGAGATTGTCGTCCGGTGAAGGAAAAAAGGGACAAGGACACCGTGAATGGGGACTCGGTCTACGGACGGAGAGAACTCCCAAACAGAGGACCGACGGGGAAAAAAAGCGCTGAAAGGAGATTGCCGTAGACTCTGGAAGAAGGAAAAAAGAGTCTTTACTGCAGGGGAACGGAAGGTACCTACTTGATGGATGCGACGGAAATGGGTAAAAAACTGTACCATCTCCTACGAATGAATCAAATAGAAAAATCGCCAAGTATTTCGAGATGGAGGAGGGAGACGAACCCGCGTCTCCTATTCGGCGGGGGGGGGGAGGGGCCCGAAGCGTTGCATAAGAGTAAGAAAGCGGGATTCGCATTCTTAGAGAATAAAAAGTGGACCATATCTTAGGAAACCGGGGGTCAAAGGGGAAAACTATCGCTCCTTAAAAGGACAAAACATCGAATAAGCAAAACACCAGCTGAGCAAACCGGCAGCTGAGAGGCTTCAATAGTGCTCACTGGGGAAAAAGCTCAGAAAAAAAGAGCGTCAAGAAGGAGAGATAAGATGAGGTCAAGGAAAGGGAGCCGGCGCAGGGGAAGAACACTTCTTTGTTTGCTGAAAAGAGAAAAAAGACGTGGGAGGGACGGGGACGTTCCTGGACGGGAGGAGGAAGGACCATCTATGACTGAAAAAATGAATGCAAAAATTGCGGACGAAAAAAAAAGAGGTGTTGGACGAATGGCCGTGGGGGGAAAAGGGGGGGGGGGCGGCGACATCCAGGACTCGGGTGCGGGGAACGGGGTTCGGCAAGGCATTCGAGAAATAAAAAAAGGCCTTCCCTAGTTCGTCGCCTAAGGTCGTAGCTCCAGAAACGATCCTAGGGTCTCGAATTCATCTGGGAAGGAAAGGAAACTCCTTACTGTTATGCAAGGCGAAAAAGGGGAGATGAGGACGCATGAAAAAAAAGCAATCGAAAACGAAAGGCAAAATTGAGGGGGGCAATCAAACTTCTATGTTCCTTTCGGGGGGTGAAGGGAAGGGGGTACTGCGCCGGATAAACCGGGAGGGGTTAACTCTATTCCTCGGGAGCTCAAACCAAACGGGATAAGTCAACCCTCGAGAGGAATCGATCTCCGAGGGACCGACAGCAGCACGAGGCAGAAGAAAAAGAGCACAAAGGCGGAAAAAGAGTGGACCGGGGGGGGAGCTACCAAAATTCAGAGAAACCATCAGGCAAGAGGAGGGGGGAAAGAAGCCGCGAACAAAGTAAATTTCAAGAACGAACCATAGAAAGGGGAGGATCATGATCAGGAAAAGGGAGGAGAATGCTGCTGGTCGAAACCGAAAGATCAACGGAAAAGGAAACGGAGAACAGGACAGGGGGTGTGTGAGACTATGTCGTCGGAGAGCGCTCAGGAATTTCGAGGAATTCAGAAAAAACAAATCGGGGGGAGAGAAAATAGTATATGAGAAAAAAAGCCTGGATCGGGGATCGAACGAATCAGGAAAGAAAAATCCTAAAGGAGAGCATTTGCGATCCCTCGCCGGAGGAGGGACTGCTGTGGGAGAGAGACGGTAGTAAGACAATCACAATTAGGGAAAAAAACAGCACTTGCGGGAGGGAATGGGAAGGGGTGAAGCAAGTCGCTATGTAGGAAGATGGGGGGGGTTAGGGTGTAAGACAAACTGATAGGACAGTGCGTCTTCTTCTTCAATGTACGGGCCAAAATAGGTCTACTTATGCCGAGAAAAGGGAGGGAGATCAACCAAGTCACAGGCATTTGGACGTTTTTGGAAAAAAAGTGATGAAACCACGTTTTCAGGTCAACCGCAGGACATTATGTCCACACGGGGGAGAAGGAGGCTAGTGAAGTGCTGGCCGAAGGAGGATATCCCATAATCGCAAGACGGCTCGCGGGGAGGGAAAATCGGGTCAAGGAATAGCCCGCGCGGGGGGGAAGGGAGGAACTAGTCATCGTGACAAATCGACCTTACCAGAAGAGTGAAATGCCGAACCTATAAGACTGTGGAATCTTCGCAATATGTCAAGAGGGAAAAGTAGTCGCTAACAGAAAAATTAAGGTTCACGATGGGGGAGGGACGGGAAGGAATTCCTTCCTTCTCCACCGGGGGAGGGGAGAAAAGGGGGTGGGCTAAAATTTCGTTCTCGGAGGAAAACACTTGTCAGGTCTTCCAGGCCTTCCGAGAACGAGCCGACACCATTAAAAATCTCAGCACGGAGGCCGGAGGAGGAAGAAAGGTCCGCTGCACAACATGAACCCAAAGGTTTGGGAGAGGGGGGGTCCTATGAAAAAAGGGGCCATAAAAATTACCGAGTGGGCAGAAACATACTTTCATGGAAAGGGGTCACGGAAACCAGGCAAGGGGGGGGTTAGACTTGGTTACCGCGAAAGAAAAACATGGACGGAAAAAGTTATCGGACAAAAAAATCTTGGAAGGAGAAGGGAGGCCTCCTGTGAGCAAGGGCGAGGGAGAAAGAGCTTTTGTGGGGGGGGGGGGGGGGGCGGGCACCTGGTGAGTGAGGAAAGGGTGGGGTTAGCGTGGGGTAGAGTAACGGTCGTAGTGAAAAGTCTCATTGCAAAGTCGGGGTCAACGGAGGGAAAAGAATAGGGGGACTTGCTCAGCACTACCGTACAATGAAAAGAGCCCGGAAGGACTCGGTAAAGCGAGAACCAATCAGGCACTCGTCATTCGGGGATGAGCAACCTCTACCAAGAAGGGAACAAGTACCTGTGTGGTGACCGGAGGAACTATAATTCGGGGGAGGAAAAGGCGGGAAGGGGAAATTCCAATCAATAAAGGGAGGTACTGGGGAAGTAAATTGTGCCGTCCCGTAGGGGGAAGTGCTTTGTCGGAGAAGAGACGGCAACAGGGGGAAAAACGCAGAACACGGGGGGACACGATTTTCTGGTGTCGGGGAGGGAAGTCAATGGTTCGGAGGGAAACGCCGTAAGAGTCGCGGGAGGCTTTTCCTCAAGAAAAAGGTCTAAGAAAAAAGAAAGGTAATCCCTTGAAGGGAATGGGGAAGAGAGATCTCGGGGAAAAGTCAGGGACCTTCTATGATGTGTAGTCCTTGGGGGGAGGAAGAAAGTATCGACGGAAGAATTCGGCATGCCGTCTAAAGATTTCAGTTAAGGTAACAGGGTCTCCTGAAGGTCAGAATCTAAAAAGGGGATTCTAGGGGAGTCTCTTCTCGCGAAGAATTTTTCTTGGGCCCGCATCAGTGAGGGAACTAGAGAAGATGTACTCTAGAAGAATATCATCACTCGCGGGGGCGAAACAATATTCCGAATTCCGGAGTTAAAGCTTCGGGGAGAGACCGATACACAGGATCTCTGAAAAGAGGAAAAACAACCTTGCCACCCAGGATAGTTCGGAGGCGGAGCAGGAAAGATTCGGGGGGAACATGGGCTTTTAAGGGAGAAAGGTGACGGGAGGATGAGAGAAACAACAACAACTAGGAGTACAAGATAGAAAGCCCTTCACAGGGCGAACACCGGCCAAATTCACAAAAAAATGCTACACCGCGAAAGGAGAGTCCCTATGAAAAGGGGGCGCAAGTGGGGTGTCGAAAGGGCCACGTCTCGGCGAGAGAAAAGCATTCAATGGAAAAAAAGGGCATCGGGACGGGTGTTTTTAAAAAGAAAATGTCGGCAAGCGGACATCCAGTCGAGAAGGCGTCGCAGAAGGAAGAGGGGAAAGAAAAAAGGAGGCGAGGGGGAAAGAGACCTCAAGGGACGGACTTGCTGCGATGAGGGGTAAAAAGGGCTCGCAAGGGGAGAAGAAGGACCTCGCTTCGCAAAGCGGGAAAAAACAGAAGACAAATTAGAGGGATTGAAGAAAGAACTTTCAGAACGAGAGCAACCAAAAACGTCATCAAACAGACGAGGGGCATCTGAGGAACTGCACATCGGAAAAGGAATCCACTGAGGATAGATTCCCGGGAGAGAAGAAGAAAGAAGGGTAGCGAAGAGAAATCGTGAGCGAAGTCCGGGGGGAGACCCGGAAAAAAAGGCTGAGGGAAAATCTCCGTAATAAAAAAAGATTGTCCGCTATCGACAAGAAAAACAGCAGAAAACGTGCGGACGGCTGAAACGGCAGCCGAATACTACTTGAAGGGCCGACGAGAGTGGCGGTTATAAGAAGAAAAGAATAGTTTGTCTGAGGCGTCTAAACAGGGGGGAAGGGGCCAGAGGATAGAGCATGGAGAGTCTCAAAGAAAGGGTCGGCTAGGCTTCTGTGTTCTAGAAGAAGAAGGTACTAGGAAATAAGGGGCTTCTTTCTGTCCTGGGAGAGGAGAGAGAAAGGGGTACCAAATACGAGAATGAAGTCATAATCTCAATTCAAAAAGACAAAGAAAGAGAAAATGACGCACAAGGAGAGCGCATTCGAGCGAGCCGAAAGGAGGGGACGAAGCTCGCCGCGGATGAAAAACGAAAAAAAGATTGGAGTCCAGAGGAGGCCCGAGTCGTCGGGGCATCCGGAGGGGGGGGAAGGGAGAAAAAAAGAAATTTGTAAAGGACGGGAAAATCCCTTGACTGCATGGATGTCGGGGGGCAAAAAGGATGAAAAGGCAAGGAGGGGCACTACGAACAAAATGCCCACACGGGGTTAAAAGGAGGGAAGGGGGATGGACCGAAGGATTCCCCTACGCCGGGAAAGAAGGGGGGAGACGGTGGTGGTGTCAGAATCGGAAGGCAGAAGGGCCTGGGGGGAAAAAAAGGGGCTTCTCGCCAGGAGGCTCCACACGTCCGGTGAGAGGGACATTCAGACCTCAGGGAAGTCAACACATCAGGAAAAAAATTTGTAACGGGCGCTACATTTGGAGGAATCTTCCAGCAGGGAAAAAAAGGGGAAAAGAGGCGAGCCTAAAAGGAGGGGGCAATTAATTGGAAGGGGAGGAGGGGACTGGTCTATGTGGCCTGGTCGAAGAAACCCCCAAAAACCCAAAACACCAAAGCCCAATCAGAAATCATCCGAGGCCAAAAAGGGGAGGCCGGGGTCGAGGGGAGGTCCGTATGGGTGAAAGCCAAGCAAACGTTCTCATCAAAGGAAGGCGAGCGCCGGAAAGGAAATTGAATCAAAGAACATTATCCAGAGTATAGGGAAAAAAGGAGAAGAGGCTAAGCGTTCCTTGCAAACCTGCTTAGAAAGAATCCCTTAGATCAAGAAAGCAGGGGAAAGCCATGCTAGCGTAGGAGGGACGAACCAATATGACGAGGGAGAGGGCGAGGAATCAGGCGATAAGACCTGGCAAGGTTA
>Ga0179591_1351527_pt1 | contig 15562 bp, 15 predicted proteins | sample CZOMad2_1_08_16f_FD_182891 | JGI IMG/M metagenome (GOLD analysis project Ga0179591, IMG submission 182891) | Vadose zone soil fungal communities from Angelo Coast Range Reserve, California, USA - CZOMad2_1_08_16fungal (PacBio error correction) | ecosystem: Environmental > Terrestrial > Soil >...
CCCAGGTTCTCAAAGATGAGGAAGTCGAGGATGATCTTCATGGAAGAAGAGAAAATGAAACTTTTTTTAGAAAAAAGGTACCGCGCCGAAATTTAGGTGGCGAACAGGCATCAAGGAAGGAGTTACTTCACTAACTGCGTTTCAGATAAGAACAGGCTCAAGATCGGGTGAAAGAACTGGAAATGTCCAGGAACTAAACATTATCGCTTTTACTTTTTTGAAAAAACGAGCGTTGCGAATGGGGCGCAGGGCACGTTTGGCGGCTGGCAGGGGAAGGGGGTCGATTGGAGCGATCAACAAGTAAGGAGAGATTTCAGGGGGAGAAGGAATCTCAGTCGGCTAGCGGGTCTCAGAAAGCTGAGCTCGACACACACAAAAACGGAGGGAGTGGATATATCAGGAAAGAAAAAGAAGGACTGTCGGAATTTAAGTACGGTGAGAGACTTTGGGTTCAAAAAGATCAACCGTCAGAAAAGGAAGAGTCAAAAACTGTAGCAACTATGCTTCGTCCCAAGCAACACCTTCCACCATTACACCAGAAGGGGAGGACCGCCAGAGAGATAGGGGGGAAAAAGGGGAGGATAGGCATCCAGATGAAGTGGGCGAAACAATTCAACAAAAGCTCTCAGAAGAGGGGAGTCCAAAGATCCTAGGTCGGCTCTCTCGTCGAGCAGGGAAGAATGGGCAAAAAAAAAAAAAGAGGTCATGAAGGGCTACGGAAAGGGATAAATTGTGGAGGAAATCAGGAGACGGAAACTGGTTAAGGTCGAAAATCTCGGAAAGAATGGGCGGATCACCCATCTCCGCGGGTCATTGGGGGGGGGGGCTCCTTCAGGAAAGGCCGAATGAGAGGGAAAGATAGAGTGTGTATGAAGGACCACCACAGGATCTCCAAATTTTGATAGGGGAGGGGAATGGGGCCAAGTTCCATGGGTATTTGCACTCTGAACAGGAACGGACGGCAGAGAAGAAGGGCAAGTAGGGCTCAACGCAACTCCCCTCCTTGGGATTGAGGGAGAGGAAATTGGAGGGACATTGGAGAAACACTTGCCCAGAGAAGTTAGAGCACCGGCTCGAAGTCTGACATTCTTTGTTCAAAGGAGGGGGCCACGACGAGGTAGGAAAAGAGGGGAGTGGGGCTGGGCAAGGGGGGCCTTTTAGGGGGGAGGGGGGAATCGCCGGGAGAATGACACACGTCATGGAACCAGAAAAAAACAGGTCCGGTGGGATGATGGCCCGGCACTTGGTTTAAAGGCAGTGGAACAAGGGAGATGGTGGAAAACACACGGAATGGAGAGTGACCCACTCGTTCGGGCCGGAGTAGGAAACGGACAAAATGGTTGCGAAAAAAGCAGCAGCGGGAGGTGGAAGGCTTGGACGCAGGAAAGGCGACAGATGGTCAACAAAGCGTAAGTTCGCCGGGCCTCCGACAAGGAAGAAGAGATTCGGAAAGAGATAAGCCTGGAAAAAGGGGAATAAGATTAAATGAAAAGTCCGAAAGGGCTTACAGATTCCCTGGTAAGGGGGGGGAGCGAAGTCCCCGCTTATTCTCAGCACCTTGGAGGAGAGGAGTGCTAAAAATTAAGGATGCAAGGAGGTTAGACGGAAAAGTAATTTGGAGAGGCCTTTTCGGCCAAGTGAAGCGCTCACATGGAATAAATTCGTTAGAAAGTCAAGTTGAGAAAAGACGGGGAAGAGAAGAAACCAAAGACACTGTTAAAACGGCCGGAAGCGTGTGGCGGGGGGGGAAAAAGAATGGTAATTCTTGAGGGAAGCTAACGATGCTGTCATGGGGACGGGGGTTTGATCAGATCAGGATAGAAGAGGGAAGGCCGGAGCGCAGCAGCGGGCCCTCATCATTTGAAAGGGGGAGGGCCATAACCAAGAACCGAGATCAAGGCCATGGGTGAGGGCATCAGGGATTGAGCGTTGAAAAAGACTTAGATCTCCGGCAGAAGGGAGAGCAACACCATAATCTATTAACAGGTCTGCACTAAGCAGGGGAGGAGGAATTGTGGAGTGCGCGGAGACGTTCATAAGTTATTGGGGGGGGGGAAACGAAACTTCCCCCGATGCGGCCAGTTCATGCGACCTACAGCGGGTATTCAGTGTGCGGAATGTCGATGTAGACACAAATGCTGCAGAAAAACAACGAAGCCCGCTTGTTATCTAGGGGGGAGGTATTTGGAATAGCAGGTCAGGAGGGGGTGTGGCGATTTCGAACACTGTCATGGGTACTCAGGCGTCTAATGGACCGAAATCCGACAAATTGGGGTCAGGAACCGCAGAAAGAAGGGTCTAGGGAGTAAGGTTAGTGTCACACCGGGGAGGGATTGTTGGACCATACCACACTCCGAAAAATCTTGTGCATCATAGGCGGCTAGAAGAGGAGAGGACATTTAATGGGGGGTCAGCGAACGGAAGGATCTCTGGCTTCGAGGTCTAACAGGCAAAGGTTTCATTCGAAGATCGTTGAGCTTAAGAACACTTTAAGAGGGGAAAAGAACCACGCCAGGAGGCGCACAGCACACAAGAAAGCCAAGATCCAGAATCTCCGCTGATCGCAAAGAAGGTTGAAAGAGTGAATAGCTGCACAGGAATAACACAACCATGACAAGGAAGGAAAAGGAGCCTCTAAAACAACAAGGGTATCAAGTAATGGAGCGCCGAAAGGCCGTGAATAAGGAGCTCTTCAAACGGACAGAGAAGAGGGCTTAGACAAATGAAGGGCGAGAAAAGTCCATAAAAGGAAAGAACCGGGGGGCAAGCCTCAGCGGAAGAATTTCTAAGTACACAGGGAAGCGCTCTAAGAGTACAAAAAGTTGCGAGAGAAGAGGGCAAAAAGTAGTAAGGAGATATATTAGTCCTCCCTGGAAAGAGATCTTATCTGAAAGGCCTTGAAAGATTCGAAAAAATTGGTGTTGGGCTTCTGATCGGTTGGCAAGAGAGAGGAAACAAGATTCAGGAAGAAGTCAAAACACTGAGTCCATTGTCCTGGGGGAAGAGCTTGAGGGATAAGGCTTTAGGGAAAAGAAAAGGTCAATTTCAAGGGGGAAGCGGTCTTGCAGGAAATCGGGCGATGGTCAAGGATGTAATGGCATAGGCAACATGGGCAGAGGAACGGGACGCTTCCCGGGAACTACGTTTCTTGGGGGGGGGAGGACTCCTCAGGTGCTCTGGTGGCCAGGATTATTGAGTCTTTTTCAGTTGGAAAACTCTCAACTAAGACAAAAATTATCGAAAGTAGAAAAGTAGAAAAACAAACACGGTAGGAAGGCAAAGAGCAGAGAACACTGGGAGCCCCAGATTCCCAGGTCCAAAGGCTGAGGGTTTGTATCAATACCCCTCCGTGGGTGAGAATACCAGAGAAAGGCCGAACGACGAAAATTACCAGAGGGTTGGAGCATTACCCATCCGCCATCGCCGATAAGCTTTGCCTGGGGTTCGAAGGACAAAACTCACCCCTTAGAAACCTATCTCGACCAATTATAAAGCTTGCTGGGGGGGTGAGTCTTGATGTCGGAAATCTTAATGAGGAGAAAAGGAATCAACGACGGCGTCGCTAAGGCCCCTATCCGCAGCTTAATGACAATACTGAGAACAAAAAGAAAAAGATAACCAAAGGGGACTCAAAAGGGCGGGCAGCTGACTTGCATGGGGAAAAGAGAAGGGAATTTTGTTGTAGAGGAAGCCCTATACTGGCTGAACTTATGTTCAATACTGTGTAGCGCAAAAAGACTGTGGAGGGTAGGGCGTAGGGCTCTGAGTCAGAAGAAGGGCACCGTGAGTCACGCGAAAAAGAGGGAGCGGCTAGCCTCAACGTTGTGTAAAAAACGAAGGATGAAAGAAGAGTCATAAGACAACACAAACAGACGCCGCTTACGGGTAGCGCCTGATGCGGAAATTCGTGGGGGCGTCAACTACGCGTTAGGTTGGGTGTTGCACAAGAGTGGGCCAGAAAATGAACTTCGGGGAAAACCCAAAGGCGCGGGACGAAGTGTCTCAGGGAGAAGCGAGTCAGACCGAAGTCTCGGCAAAATTTGCAGCAGTGCCGAGTTGAACGAAAATCAAAGCGGACTCATCGCCCACTCCATGAAGGAAAAGAGAGAATCTCCTCTAAGAGGGAAAAGCTTACGCGGCTAGTCAATAGAACTTCAGGGTAGGAATCAATGTTTTCGCACCCAGAGCCGGAAAGAGAAAAGAGGAGGGGGACCGGCAGAGACTAGCCATGGGGGGACAGTAATCAAAGGACAAATACGCAGCCTGTCCGTCTAAGTCACAAAGCCGGGGACAACGTATGGGGATTCGCACGATTGGGAAGAAGAGAGGAAAGGGGTCCCTCAAAAGGCTGAGTCCACGCCCATAAAGGTGGGTGTTTACCGAAAAAGGTGGTTTCGCCATGGCAGGCCGCTTAGCGTACTTAAAATGAACAGAAAGGAGGGAAACAGACCGGGTCAAAGGAAAAAGATGCGGCGAAGTCAGCGGAAGGCCACAAAAAGAACTGTCCGGCTCATCGGATGATAATCGCCAGTGTGGGAGAGAGATCCAGGGAAGAGGGAGAAGATTGCGGTGGAATTGATGGCGGCTCAAGGGGGTGCGCAAAGAGAGAGAGGGGACGAGTCTGGGAAACTTAACAGCCGAGAAAACTTGGGAAATGGCCCCAGGCCGCATCCCATTCGGAAAAGGGGGAATCAGAAATAAGAGAGCTGGCCTCAACACGGCAAGGGGGGGCTTTCTGGCGGACCTACCTAACAATTATCCCGCATGGCTGGAGGCTGTGGTCGAATCTCAAAAACTCTGAAAGGCAAGAGAAAAAACAGCATTGCTAGGAGGACACCAGAAGAGGGATCTAGAACCCACGAACTGGAGGGCAGTCTCACTAGCAGAAGCTGATCCACGAAGAAGTTTCAACATCACCGCGGCTGTAGAAAGTGAAATTTATCGGGATGGCAGGGGGAGGGAAGAGGACGCGGTGGTGAAGGTTCGAATACTCGGAGGGCGGGGTATCTCGTGAATCAACTTGCGCACCAGGGGAAAAGAACCCTGAAAATGGAAGGAAAAACCACCAAGTACTGGTGGCAATTGCGGGGGGGAATTGGGACATGCAGAAAGGGGGGCTTGAGTGCGGCAGGATTGAAGGGTTGGGGATCAACTAGGAGACAACTCTCTAACAAGTAATATATCCATTTCCGGCGATGCCTCTCCCGGCTTCTAACTTTCTCAAGGCTTATCGCACAACAACAAAAGTGGGGGGGAGCGTCGATACAACTAAAAGAAGGAGAACGACATGGATCTTGCAGCTTGGTTTTCCGTTGTGAGCCAGCGGGGAGAAACGGCCTGCCCAAGCAACTAGGCAATCTAAATTCATGGAGGACCAATTGCCACCTCACAAAGACATTAGATACCGTATCCTGGGAACCAGTGTTCAGAAAGGGTGCATCAAATGTTGTCGATTGGCAGAAAGAGCACCCGCTCCATATTTCGGCCAAAAAGGCAAACCACCGGGACCTTCTAAAGGGACAAAGAACCTCGATCAATTGCGGCTAGATCTGGGAAATGGGGGAGCAAACTGTAAATTCACACCCACATCCTCGAAGGAAACGTGCGGGAGCAGTGCTCAGTGTTGAGACACGCTGCTGGCAGATACAGAGGAAAGGAAAAAAGGCAAACCTTCTCGTCACACGACCAGAGGGGGATCCTTGGTAGGCGAACGGGGACCGAACATGGCGGGAATGGCCACTCAGGTGGGAATAGAAGGGATTCACAAAAACCCCCCAAGAGGTGTGATGCGGGTGAATGTGGAAAAGTGAAACATTGAGGAGTTGCCCGGCAGGACCCGAAAGCCAGTTATTCCCAACGAGCGGCGCACAGAAAGGGCGCAAACCATTAAGGGAGGATCGAAAAAGGAGCCGATACCACTCAAGGAGGGAGATAAAACGACTGAAGACGGTCCCAGAAGGGAGGGTTGTGGGGAGGCAGTTACCGAGGGTCCTGGGCTTGGTAAGGAAAATTGTTAAAAAGTATTAACATTAGTAGGAGCAGGCAGGAAGCAAAAAAGGCACGCCATGGCCTAAAACAGTTTCAGCCAGAAGGGGATTATAACCAAACCGAGTTCCGGCGTTGACGCCAGCCACCAAGGAAAATAACAAAGTAAAGAGGTGCAAAAGAATCGGGCGCCCGAGAACGAAGTTGACCACCAGAATGGGCTAGGCTACTACCGCAGAAGGCGGGGAATTCTCCACCATCCGTCGTGTCAAAGAGTTCTTCAAGGCCAAGAAGGAAGAAAGGAGAGAGCGCAAAAGGAGGGGGGGTCAAAGATTGTGAGATGAAGAAAAAGGACCGAGTGAAAATCTCGCGTACAAATGGGCTTGCACCTGAACATGGAAGAAGTCCGCTATTCTAGCACTTTGGGGGAATGGCTGAAAGACTTATGGTTAGATCGGATCTGGAGGGCCCAGTTGCCGGCGCGGTAGAAAAGGAATCCTCCTTCAACCTAAATGAGGAAAGACCCTTGGCAAAAAGGAGGGATGATTAACCACACTGTTAAAAAAATCGAGGAAAGAAAAAAGGGGGGGAATAGCGAGGAAAAAAACCGCTGCGCGGTGTTTGGAAGGTTATGGACACTATTCTCGTCGAGAACGTTGAGACAGAGCGCAAAATCCCAATCACACGGGGGGGAAGGGGGTCGAAAAAAACAATCCCAAAAAAGCCCAGAAGCACATAGATCACGGTGCAGCCTATAAAAAGGAAAATATATATATGAACAGTTAAATACGTAAGAAGGACTCCGTAGGCAACACATCATGGAGATTAAAGAAAAAAAGAACGGATTCAAAGAGAAACTGCGCGAGAATCGGCCATTGGATAAAGAGTGCGCGTACATCCATACGGACTCACTCCCCCTGGATAGCCGGCGTCATAAAAGCCAAAAGGAGTTCATTTCAAAATTAGGTAGTACGAACTCACAGAGAAGACCAGGTACAAGGCCCTCGGGTTCTCCTTTGGGATTCTTCTAAGAAGGCGGGGGCGTTATTGGGGGCGATTCTGGAAACCTGCAAGATGTCCTCTGCTAAGGGGAACTGAGAAACAACCAAATCCGCGAACCTTAAACAACGTGGCGCGGATCTGGGACGGTTCGGACTTAAGAAAGCCCGCGAAGTGTTAGTTAGACATACCACGTAACCGTGAAAAAAGATTGGCAACAATCAATAAAAAACAAGAGGAGCTGGGCATGTGCGGATACCGCTTTGGGTGGAAGGGGAATGAGGTCAGAATCTCCTTTCGATCGTAAGTTCTTCCGGGCATGAGCATTGGGAAAATGAAAAAAGATGATGTCACGAAGTTTCCTACAAAAGCGCCAGGTACAAGAAAAGAGAATTAAAACATCCCGAGTAAAACCGATCCCTGAGAAGAGGTCCATCGCCGATCGGTGGAAGGAACATCCAGGAAAAAGAGGACGGAAAAGAAGATCACCTCTGATTGTTCTTTCCTATTAACGAAAAACAAAAGTGGACGAGAATGAAAATAAACGGACCAAGGACTCAGGCGGGGAAAGAAAGCAAAAATCCATTGCGAGAGAAGGTCCACAGGGCCGGACAGCAAACCCATCCCCACACAGAGAGGGAAGTAGAAAGGAGTGAGCGCGCATAAGTCGATGGGGGAAAAGAAGGGGAGTTCAAGTATATAGCTCACAAGCAAAAAAGGATTTAGGAGAGAGATATGAAGCAAGAGGTCCACGGGGATAGGTAGAGCGGCATAAAAGCAACTAAGGTGAAGAAGAACACACACCCGTTGTTTTGCGGTGGCTATCATCGTTTTGCTCTAGGACTGTAATTTGCTCATCCAAGAAGGAACATGGCAACACTAAGCGACGAGTCCTTTGTCTGTGGGGGGGGTGGTTTTTGTGGGTGGGGGGGGGGGTTGTGGGGGGGGGAGGGGGAAGAGGGAAGAAACGGCAGGTGTAACTCGGAAGCAGAGCAAGGCTCCGTGTGATGAGGGTCGTCTGTGCCTGACGGCGGCGGTTCAAGGTCAGGCGCAGAGGCCGCATTAACAGGCGTCGGGGGTCGCAAGAGGAAAGGCCAGCAGAAGGGGGAAGGGTTGGGGGAGTTGCGCCTCCCGGCGAACGGGTTGCCATAGGAGGAAGGTTGAACTTAGCTGTTGAGTTCAAAACTTTCTCATGTACCTCAAGATTGAGGCAGGGAAGAATAGAAATGAGCCCACGGCGAATAAAAAACATATCAAAAAAGGGGATCAACGCGTTTTCCGCGCCGCCGCAGTTATGCACAAGGGGGAACAAAAGTCTTTGGTAGTTTCGGACTACCAAAGGAGAGGGTTGCGAACAATGACTACCCGAAAGCGGAATTAGAGAAAGTCTGCCATAAAGGATTTTGGATCCAACATCCGGCGCCGAAACGCCGGGCAAAAGCAGGTTTCTACGTCACAACATCACAAGACGAGGCTGTGGTCGGAACCGATATAAACCAATTGTATGGCGGTCCTTTACGGAGGGGGGAAAGATCCATAAGGTCAAAAGAATTTCCACTGTCGCCATGAAAAAGGCTTAGAACGCAGCTGGAAATACGTATGGGAAAGGACCGCGCAACTAGCCACCCTGTGGGGGACAAAGAAAAGGAAGGGCTGGAAGGGGAAGAAGTTTCAGCAATTATGGGTTTTGAAGGTTGAAAAAGAAGGGCATCGGAATCTTGAAGGGGATTCAAGTATCTCGCGTGCTCCAGACTCTGGAAGGGGGAGTGAAGGCGCTGGAAAGGGAAGGCCCACGTGCCTGTCGGGTAGAAAGAGGAAACCGCCGAGAAAACTTGGGAAGACACGCGCACGTGCAGAAATCACTCACTCTTCGCAAAAAGGGCGGGAAATGTACCCGCCGGCCTTCGGACTCTGGCGTGTTTGGGAAAGAAGTCGGTCGGCAGGTGGTGTTCAACGTACTTGGTCCTTCGTCAGAGGAACAAAGGCGGAAATTTAAAGGATCGAGCGCTGCAACCTTGTACCCCTGCCTGTGATAAAAATGAAGGGGAAATCAGAAGTCCGTATTGAAAAGGTATCAAGAGGAAGAAATCGCAAAAAAAGGAAAGGGAGAAACGACTTCATAAGCAAAGGAAAGTGAGAAGACCTTCTAGGGGGCCAGGAAGAGATCAAGAGGAAAAGAAAATTGAGCGACAACATCTCGGGCTCGAGAAGAAAGAAGGCAAATGGGAGTTGTCGTAGGCGGACCACTAAAATGGGTTTGACCATGGACGGCCTGGTGGGAAAGGCCCCTCATTCGGCTGTAAAAGAAAAGGTCACAAGGGCCGACGATGGGGTGGTCGCAAGTATTGCGTGGGGATTAAAGTCTGGCCTGCAAAGTAACATCATCGGTTTTATTTTTGAATCATCCATGAAGAAACTTTTTGTTCCATGGCACAAGGGGTTTGGCGAAAATAAAGGAACGCAATCTCCGCCCCGTGGCCGCCTGAGGCGGCCCACGGGACCAAAAGAAGAGGAAGCCTCACTTTGGGGCCTGGACGTCGCCAGGCCCCTTGAGGATAAAATCTCCCCGTTTGATCGAAGAGTTGAATGGGGCCATCAGTTCTATAAGCTCGAGAAAAAAGGGCTGAAAAAGGGGTTCAGCAGTGCACCCTAAACACTTGAAACGGGCCAAGGACAGTCAAAAACTTGGCTCTCCAGTGGGGGGAGAGTAGTCAAACAAGGAAAATCCAAAAAAGTAAGATGGGAACTTCTGCGGCTACCAAGGAACCGCAGGGTGGTCGGGTGGAGGGGTGGATGTAAAGCGCCAGAGAAAGGAAGAGGAGTCCACACCGGGAAAGCAAAGACGTGACGGAACACTGAGAGAAGGATCAGTCTAAGGGAGTTCTTCGGGGAAAAAGACGTGCAGATCAACCGTCTCGAATAAGAAAAAGGGATCTGGAGAACTGCTGCGATGATGAGGGGAGCTACCTGCTGCAAGAGCGTCAGTGCCTATCCAAAAACATGCGGGAAACCATCGTTAGGTGAACTTGTAAGGAAAGAAAAAAATCCGGAAGCTGTGGCCGCGTTGGTAGTTAACATAACAGAAAAGTGGGGCAAAAAAAAAAAGATGAAATGATCCAAAAAAAGGAGCCAACAAGAGTAAATTCCCGATATGCCTCGCCCGGATTCGCGTTCTAAAGAGATATCAAGAAAAAGGAAATATAGCGAGACCCGACGAAGCCGGGCGGTCCTCAGGAATCGGTAAAAAGTGTTCGAAGGGAAGAACGAACAACTAAATCCTGCCCACCGCAAACTTGCCTTGTCGGAGGGAAAGCCACCACCCACCAATGCCACCAGTACGAAAAAATTTTAGGGCCCCAGTTCAGCCAGGGTTTCACGATGGGGCAAAACTTGCGGGGGGAGGCGCGCGCTCCAGCATCAGTTGGGCAGAACCTTCATCAAATCATTCACAGGTAGGTGGGGGTTTTTGGGTTTGGTGTTTTTATGCGGCGCTTGGTTGGGGAGGGGGTTTGGGGATGGAGGGTGGGAGGGTGTGGGAATTTTGGTCCCCCCGCCCCCCCCCCAACAGCCCAGAACACAAAGAAAAAAGAACAAAAAAAACAGTTCCCCCCCCCCCCCCCCCCCCCCCCCCCCCAAACCCACTCACCTCCCCACCCCCACACCCTCACATAACAAAAGAAAAACAAACTATACACCCACCCCCCCCCCCCCCCCCCCCCCCCCAAGCAAACCCCACTTCACACCACAGCGCTCATGCATCAGGGTATTCACATCTCCGTGGCGCGCTAGGTACTGGTAGCACGACAAGTTTGGTTCCAGCTCCGGAATATGCCTGCAGTCAAGGCCATTTTGCATAGAAAAACAGGAAAATCGCCACGTGAAGGCCCTTCGGAGGTCGCCTGCGCGAGTAGGACTAAAGAAGTGACCCACAAGCCAGCCAAAGAGGGGGGGAAGGGTAGGAGGCTTATCCCTGCAGAGCCCGGAACCAATGGTCCCTATAAGGGACTCGCGTACGGAAAGATTGAAACGATTCAACCCCCAAAAAAAAAGTGTGATTGAGGTAGGGAAGGGGGGACCATGGGGTCCAAGTTTTGAAAGATATGGGGCACGCATTAATCCAAGCAGGCGGAAGATGTCACCCCCTTGATCGAAACCAAGGAGAAGAAGATTGGATATCTACAAGGAGGCTGTAACAATCCAGGCCGATAGATCCAGCCTAGAGACGGCTGGAAAAATTACCATTTCTTTTGGTCGGCAGGTAACGAGGAGAAGGGGCTTGTGCGAGGCGGCCACGCGGATCCGAAAGGTTGAAAGTGGGATTAAGGGGAAGGAAGGAGGCAGAACGGCCGCCATGGCCATAACCGGGAGCATGCCTTAGATCCCACAATCACCGATGGTGAAGGAAGGTTACCTAAAATAAGGCTGTAAGGAACACAATGGAAGGCTCAGAGGGAGAAGGACGATACAGTGTCACCATAATGTGCAATGAACCATCACGCTGTTTTGCGGCCGAAAGGACGCCCGATGGTCAAAAGAAGTGGAAAAAGTCAAAGAAAACAGGGGCGTTGCTGAGGCGCGCCGATGATTGCAGCCAGAATTTTAGTAAAATGCCTGCGATGGAGGTCGGCGACAATTTTCTTGCAAAAAAAAAGTTCCATGGCTAAGGGGAACTTAATCGGTCAACTTCCTCTGAGCGGGGAGGGGAGGCAAGGTGACTATGATAATTCGTTCAATCTGCTATCGGGAAGTTTGCGGGTGCTTCCGAAGTGAGAGCAAAAAGCACGCAAAAAGAAATTAAGAAATCGGGGGAAGAAAAAGGCCCTTCCGCGTGGGATCACGAAGGTGGTAGGGCACAGCCGGTGAAAAAATCAGAGAAGAAACCTAGTTGAATGAAAAAACAATTTGTCGTCGGCGATGAAAGGCCCGCCGCCAGTCAGGTTTGGCCAGTTATAGAATGGGAGAAAAAAAGAAAAAAGAGAGGCTCTTCGGGAGAAGGGCAGAGGCGCCCCGAAAGGAGGGAACAGAGCACTGGGAAGTCGATCAGCCCGAACCGAAGCAATAGAGTCAAGCAGCAGGATGGGGATTCGGGAATATTGAACGTTAAAAATAATCGAAAAAAGACGCTGAACAACGGCACACCATCATTAGACAAAGAAAGGTACCATCTGACAAAAAGTATTTCGAGCGCGCTTCGCCTATTTTTCTAGTGGGCTCGGGCAGTCTTCTGGGGGGGGGGAAGACAAGTACAGATGCGGCGATAAGGGGATGAGCGAGAAGAAAAGGGGGATTTTCGATTCGATGTACGACAGCAAGATCAACGCCACGACCAATTACATGGCCGAGGAGTCGCAGAGGGGGAGAAGAGGGAAATAAGTGATTGGGGGCTGGCTAACGAACAAAAAGAAAACGTTGTGGTCGCGTATTCGCCGGATGTTCTTACGCCATATATCAAAAGTAGAAGCTGAGGGGAGGAGAATGGGAGGTAGGGCGTAAACTTGAGAGCAACAATCAAGGGGGTCCCAAGAGGACGCCGGCGTGGCACTTTTGGGGCATAATGCGGAGTCGCTGCAGGCTAGGGTAAAGGCAAGTGACTCCGCAGGGTTTTTGGGAAGGGGAAAGGGTCGAGAAACTTCGGTCTGCAATTCCTGCCCGGGTAATGCTCACTGAGCGTAGCAAAAGCTGCGGACATCAACGAAAAAGGAAAAAAGGACTCCTGAGGCGAACACACATAAAAAAAAGAAATACAAGGCGCCAGCGGCCTCAAATAGATACGGCCATGAAGATCTCCAGACAATACTTGAACAAAAGGAAGGCGAGAGGAAAGAGAGAACACGAACACTTGAAAATGCCGGGGGGCCGATTAAAGGGAAACTCCAAGTGCAGAACCTTAGATGCCGCTTCAACCGAAATTACTCAGCTTGAGGCTATGGGGGGCCAAGGAAAGGTCCAGCCTAAAAAAGGGGCACACCTAAGCATCAGCACCAACAAAAGAAGACAAAGTTTTACTGGGGGCCACGGGGAGTTTAAAGGGGGAAAGATAGGGAGTAGGTTTGCCTTGGATCTCTGGAAAAAACTCAACTTAGGGAGAAAAATCGAGGTAGGAGACAAAGATTGACCTCGCAGAAAAGACAGCTGGAGAGAGAAACCTCCCTGCATAGAAAACTTGGTTTTGGTCTGAGGGATCTGGGGGGAAATGCTAATTTGGAAAACTAGTCCATGACCTGAAGGACCTCCGTGGAATGGGGTATCAGGGTAAGTCGCTATTTCTGCACAGGTTTAGGATCAGGCAATGCTTATCGGCGCCGTTTTGAAGGAAAGAGGTGGAATTTCCTGGCTGTTAAAGTGAGGGGAAGGGACACGTCGTCGGGAACTGCCAGGTGCTTGAAGCAAGAGGCATTAAAGGGGGCAGGGCTGGTCGTGGGCAGGGGCTCCGTGCCGCGTTGGGCCATTCGATGTGCCAGAAACTTTGAAGTTTGCGAAAAACTGCGATGAAATGAGATAGGGAGGAACGAATCGTAAGGGGATTCTGACGGAAGAGGAAACCAACTCGGTTCCGGCATGAAGCAGAAAAGCGAGCCCGCCTCATTATCAGAACACGTCGGGGAGTGGAGAATCCGAAAAAGGAGAGTTTTGACTCAAGGAGAAAAGATTCTATCGCTGGGGAGGCTTGATCGCCAGGGCGCAGGATCGGTAGGAAAAAAGCACGCATCTGGCCTCGTGACGGTTTTGAGGGGCCAACAGCACCAAAAAGATCCAGCACCGATCTCAACAGGATGAAATCAAAAAAGGAGGACGGGGCTTTTCTTTGGCGAGGGCTCAACATCTCAGACATTAAAAAACCACCTGGTCTCTGAGGAAGCCCCGATAAAAAGATGAGAGGGGAGAAACTTAGGGGGACAACAAACTGTCCCAGCGGCGATTAGACTATCATTTGATGAAGCTGAATTTCATGGTGGTCCTTCGCATGTTTCTTTGCCGGCGAACTGCTAAGAGTTTCGAAAATCTCGCAGGAGAAAAAAGGTCCTGCGGGGAGGAGGGGGGTGCCGGGGACGGAAAAAGAAAAAATTACACCGTGCTGCTGGCCTAAGAACTGAAGGCAGGACTCCAGCCTCAACGTCCTCGCTCATCCTTGCTCATCAACGCCGACACAGGCAGAAGGCGGCGGCCCTTGTCATCCTGCGGACACTTCGGGTGGAGGAAAGGAAAAGAACATGTGTGGAAGAAGATAAGGACATAAAGAACTGGAAAAGTGGTGGAAAAAGGTCGCGGCCGATTTCAACGGAAGGGATAGAGCTTTTTTACATTGACGCCAAATCCTTACAGAAAAGAGACTAACTAGGGGGGACAAATCAACGACGCCATCGCACAACGCCAGGAACGTGTCGCAAAGGAAATTCTACAGGCGCCATGGAAGGCCATCAAATTTGTACCCGGCAGAAGGCCACAGGTTAGATCAGGGTTCGGCGACCTAGAAGAGAGAAAAACTCAGTCGAAAGGGGGAAGAGGGGGGTCTGGAGGCCGGCCGTAACTTACGCGTGTTGGACGAATCAGGAGAAAAGTAAATTGAGTGGTACTCCGCACTGGTACGTCGGGCGCAAGGACTTGTTAACTAGAGACGCCACGATGTGGGACAGAGATAAAGGGAAAAATACAGAAAAAGTCGGGTCCGGGGAACGCACATCCAGGTGAGGTTTAAAAAAACAACTGCACCGAACCTTTGGCTGGCCATTTCGGCAGGGACGCGAGGGGGGAGCTAAGAAGGGAACAAGTCACAAGGGAGTTGCGGCTCCAGAGGGAAGCACGAACAGGCCCAATGCGCGAAAAGCTCGGACAGGGAAAAGAAAGTTCCTGGTACTAAAAGAGATCGAGGGTTCATCGCTGGAATGAAAGGCGCAAGAAAAGTGTCTAAAGAAGCAAGAGGGAAGGTGTTAAAAAGAACTTGGAGAGAGAAGAAGAGGGGTCTTTCGGGGGGAGTCAGTGAAATGACATATAACTTGGTAACTTGTTCCCCAATTCCAAATCATCACCATTCCGGGGCAGGAAGGTGGTTGAATTGTTCCAAGGGGGAGACACCTAGAGTGGCCAGGGGCAAGAAATGGGATGGCGCGCTGGACTGTCGTACAAGACTCCAGGGGTCTTTGAGGAACCCGTGTTAGGAATCGGCAGAGAGAAAGCGCAATCGGGGAGCAACTGTGATGCCAGCAGCAGTGAGAGGGCCACCAACGGGAAAAAAAATTTGAAGAGAGGAAACTGCTGCACTAGGAAGGTGTGCAGCGGTTCAAAAAGACAACGCTGTCGAAGGAGCGCGCAGGAATTGATCGATTGGTTGCCGAAACTGGCGCAGCGGTGTGAAGTTGAACGAAATACCTGGAGGCTAGAAAGAGGAAAAGTTGAAAATCATGAAACCCTGCTGGACTCCACAAGACAGGAAGCGTAAAAGGGGTGGACGATCGTGTGGCTTCATTTGCAGAACGTGGGCGTCTTGGAGCAGAGTGCGGCAAGCTGGGGAGAACACGTAGAAACAAGTGAGGAAAGAGACAAGGCGGAGATGCCTAGCCCTGTCAGGTAGGAAGAAAGG
>Ga0179591_1307373_pt1 | contig 15561 bp, 21 predicted proteins | sample CZOMad2_1_08_16f_FD_182891 | JGI IMG/M metagenome (GOLD analysis project Ga0179591, IMG submission 182891) | Vadose zone soil fungal communities from Angelo Coast Range Reserve, California, USA - CZOMad2_1_08_16fungal (PacBio error correction) | ecosystem: Environmental > Terrestrial > Soil >...
AAATCGACGCGGTCGGGCGCATCGCGTGCGCCGGCCTGGGCGGCGGCGGCCACGACTAACGCGAGCAGACGCCAACCAATGCTGGTCGAGATTGGACGGCTTCGAAACCACCTGGCGTGATCGTGATGGCGGCCACCAACCGCCCTACATCCTCGACCTGCGCTGCTGGCGCCCGGGCCGCTTCGATCGCCAGTCTAACGTGCCCTGCCCGACGTTCGCGGCCGCGAGCATATCCCTGAGACGTGCACCTTGCGCAAGGTGCCGGTCGGACAAGACATCCGTGCCGAACATCCTCGCGCCGCAGGCACTCCGGCTTCTCGGGTGCCGCCCTCGCGAACTGGTCAACGAAGCGGCCGCTGTTCGCGGCGCGGCGCAACGTCCGGGTTGTCGAATGGTCGACTTCGAAAGGCAAGGACCAGATCATGATGGCCCGGAGCGCAAGTCGAATATCATGCCGGGGAGGAGGAACTCCGCAACACACGCGGTACCAGAAGCCGGTCATGCGCTCGTCGCGCGTTTGCTTTGCCCAAGACCGACCCGGTCCCCAGGTCAACTCGTGATCCCGCGTGCCGTGCACGTCGCGTTGACCATGCCGCTGCCCGAATGCGACCGCTACAGCCTCGACAAGGATCGCAGCTCCGACGAGTTCTTCGGTCGGTTCGGCGGCCGCATCGCCGAGGAAGTGTTTCATGCACCAATGACGACCGGCGCGAGCACGACTTCGAACGTGCCACGCAGATCGCACCGATCATGGTCACGCGCTAATCGCATGACGGTATGACTCGGGCCGATGGTCCTAAATGCCGCGAACGAGGCGCAGTGGTCCTCGGCCGCTCGGTGACCAGACCACGAACAATGTCCGATAGACGATGCGCAAGGTCACGGCGTGATTCGCCGCATCAATCGACGATCAGTAACACCGTGGCTCGCCAACTCTTCGAGACAACTCAGACAAGATGCACGCGAAATGGCGCAGGCCTGCTCGAGTACGAAACGATCTGACGCCACCATATCGAAGACTTCATGGGGTGGCAACCCGCCGCGCCCCCCGAAGACCGGGCGCCAATCGGCCACCGTCCGCACCCTCGTGCCGCCGTCACTCCAGGCAGCCGCCCCGCAACGGTCTGACGGCGTTCGCGGCAACTGTACAAACGGGGCTGCGGCCCCGTTCGCTTTGAGGCTACGCGATTACGCCGTGCCCGCCTGTCAGACCAGCCGCTTCCGATCGACCTGTTTGTACGAGGCCGCGCTCATGGGCATCGTCAACCTTACGGCCCGACTCGTTCTCCGACGGCGCGCACACCCAATCACGACGCCGGCCTCGCGCACTGCGAGCAGCTCGTTCTCGGGGCTGCCGACATCCTCGCCTCGCTCGGGCGGCGAGTCGACCCGCCCCGCTCTCCCGAAGTCAAAGCGTCCGACTCAAGAGCTGGGGGCGCGTGATGCCCGTGCTCGAAGGCGCGCTGACGCTCGTGGGTGCGGTCTCGTCCGACACGCGCAGGGCCGAGTACGATGCCGTGCCGTGCTGGCCGCCGTGCGATATCGTCAACGACGTCGATGCGCTGCGTTCGCGAGCGGCGCGATCGCGGCGGATTGCGGCTCACCCTTCTGCTGCGTCGGCCTGATGCAATGCGTGACGCCCGAGACGATGCAGCACTGACCCTCTAAGCCGACTGGTCCGACGAGTTCTTTGCGTTTTTCCTTCTCCGGGACCGCTGTTCGGCGCTCGGAGTGCGGGCGTCGATGCCGAGCGATCGTCGTCGACCCGGCATCGGCTTCGGCAGAGCGTCGACACAACCTCGAGCTGTTTGCGGCGCCGCCAATTCCAGACCTGCTCGTCCATCCGTCCCGGCCGCTGCTGCTCTGCTTTCACGCAAGTCGACGCTCGGTGCGGTTCAAACCGGCGGGGCGGTTGCCGGCGAGCTGCTGCGAGCGTTGCCGCCGGCTTTGATCGCCGTGCCAGCGCGCGCACGCAATCTTGCGGCGTTTCACGATTGTCGCCGGCAACCGTCGATGCCTGATGTGAGTGGCGTGCGATCGACGAGGTCCAGCGGATAACCCGCCACCTCCGGAGCAACGAAACGAGCAAACGAACTATCAACGAAAACGAGCAAAACGACACGAAGGAGCAGGAACCTATTTTCGGAACCGCCGGTATCCGCGCACGGTCGGCCAGCCGCCGATCACGCCCTGACTTCATGCTGCGCCTCGGTCCACCCGGCGGCACGTGCTGCGTCCAGCGAGAAGAAGCCGACGGTACTGAATCGCAAGGCAACCGCATCTCCCGGCTACATGCTCGGTCTTCGCTCGAAGGCTTTGCGTTCGGCCGGTGGTCGACGTGCTCCTGACGGCCCGTTGGCCGCCCCGGCTTTGCCTCCATGACGCGCGCACTGCGCCTGAAGCCTCGGCCTCGTGAGCAGTCGCGTCGCACAACCCGTCACGCCGACAACGATCAAGTTCTTGTCTCTTCTCTGCCCGTGGCGATAACCTGCCCGATTCGTGGGAGCAGCCAGGAGGTCTAAGGGCTCTCGATCTTGCCCCCGAACTGGGTCGATTCGATCCGGCTCGGCAAGGCCTCGTCGCTCGACGATGCGCGCTGGCCGCTATCGATTCTGCAAGCGCACGTGTTTCAGCAACGATCCTGTCGCTGAAGGTGCTTAAGATCTTCGTCACGCGGCCAACGGCGCCGCGTACCACTCGCTTTTTCCCTGACGTGGTTCCACGGCTGGTGTGCAGAGGTGTTCGCCATCCGGCTGCAGCCGAACGGCACCAACATCATGACGGGTTCGGGCCACGATCGCCGGGCGCGTTGAATCGCTGCGTGAGTCCAATGGCTCCGACTAAACGGCGTCGCGCCCCCATTTCCGTTTACATCGCGCCGCCGTGTGTGCGTCACCTGCGTGAGTCGCTGCCGTCGACGTTGAACGGTGTAGATTTTGGCGTCGACGTCGGCGTTCTGCCCCTTCGCCGAAGAGGATCTTTCCTCCCGTCGTGCGACCAGCCCGGGTTGAAACATCCGTCGGCCGACGGATCGGCGTTGAGGCCCACCGCACCGACGCCGGTTGGATTTGACCCTGGAGGCCGCTTCCGTCGCTGTGGACTACCCAATCGAGCTATGGGGCGTCGGTCTTCGCATGCATCGGAAGACGATGTTGTTTCCCCTGCGGCGACCAGCCCGCCCCACAGTAACAGGTGAGATGCCATGGGCAGATCTGCTTCAGCACTGTGCCGGTTCGCGCTTGCCGACGAAGAGCCCCTCGTCCGCCCGCGCATCGACAGCGCTGTAACACGATCCGAATTCCCGTCGTGCGACCCAGTCGAGAGGCACATCGCCCCGCCCGGTTTCGATGTGCCCTGCCCGCAGGTCCCCCACCGGCGGAGGAGCGAAAGTTGGATGCCGTTGACGCGTCTTCGACGATCCGAACGTCTCGCAGAGGAGCCGTCGACCCGTCGCGCACCGGGCTCATGCAGGTTGACGAGCGCCGGATCCACAACCGCCGACTCGCGGTAGGTGGGCGTCGTCGGGGTTGATTATCAACCCGACCCCCGAGGGCAATCGAGCCGCATGGTCGCGATGTGGATCCGGCCGCGTACCACCGCGGGCACTCGCACCGCGGCGACGTCTTCACGAGACCTCGTGGCGTCCGTCGGGGTTGACGACGTAACACCTGCGTATACCGAGGTCGGCGTTGAAGGCTGGGCGAACGTGCTCTTTCCGGTTGACGCCGGGCGACCTGTTCCCGCCGGACGCCCCCCGCTACGGCGATCGCGACGACCAGAGCACCGAGCATCCGCGCACGATTGTTGGTGCGCATCAGAGTCCTCCTCGAGGTCGAGCTTGCGTGGCCCAGCTCCACCGTAGACACGCACGAAAACGCCGTGACATCGGGGCCTGCACGAGACCTTCATCCCGTAGCTTTCCTCGAGCATTGCGCTCTCCGGCAGTGTGGCTGGCCACAATGCCGCGCGGCCACGACGTCCTGCGACATTCTTCCCATGTCGCGGACCGCCTCGTCGTCATGATCAGCGGTGACTTCCGACGGTCGTGCGGGAGCGCTGCTCCGACGCGTAAGGGTGGCGAGTCGTAGGCCACGCTGCGAGCGGGGGCCGCCGCCCTGATCGTGCGATCCAGGCGCCTGAGGCCCGCCTTCGTCCTTCTTCGACGTCCAGCTCCCCGACCTCGACTGATTCGCCGTGGCCGTGAACGTCTTGCCGCTGGCCCTCCCCCCAAGGTCGTGCTGATCTCGAAGGCCGTTTGGTCCCCGGCCTCTCGGAGCGCGTCTCACTCAGGCCGCTGTGCTCGGTTCCTCGCCAAGCGGGAGTTTGTCGGGTGCCGCCCTCTCGCTTCCCCCTCGGCGACTTACCGGCCGCGAACGCGTCTCGTCGTCGGGTCGCGCCGTCATCGCGCGCCGCGGGTGTCGCGGCAGAGATGTCGCCTCTATGCCTGGAGCGACTTCTGCGCTGGCTGCCAGACCTGCTCACCGGTTGGACGATCGACGGATCGCGGGGCCGTCTGGCCGTCGTGCTCTGTGCGGACTCCGTCGAGGCCGGGCCGGCCGCGCTGCTGCTGCGACCTGGGTTCGCGGTGGTTTTCCCCTCCTCGCAACTTAACGGAGCCGAGCGTCCCGCTGATCGCTTGGGCAGCCGGCACGGGTGTCCTCCTTCACCCACCGCGCGCTTCTCGTGCAACTGCTGCCACTTTCCCCTCCGGCCACACCCCGCTGCCGCGCGGAACGGCCGCGGTTGCGACGGTGATCCGCGCTCTGGCAACCGGTGGGCCGGCGGTCCGCATCGGCGTGCCTTCGCAGCGGTGTCTGGTACTCGAGTTTGTAACCCCGCGGCTCTTGCCGAAGTTGCGGCCGTTATGCTGCGATGCAGCATCCTCCGTCCGGCAGAGACGGGGTGTTTGTCGTTTGTGCCGACCCAGTCCCAGCGTGCCGCCGTTGCCCTCGTTCGCTTGGCGACGATGCCGTCTGCGCGGTCTGCTGTCGGGCGAGGCGTAGGAGCCTAAAACCAAGGCGGTCCTTGAGGATCGGTCCCCCTTAGGCACCGCTCTCCCGGTCGTACGGGGCCCTGATGATGGGGCACCGACTTTCAGTTCGGTTGATCGCCTGAGGTCGGTGCTCAGGTTTGTTACCGCTCGACCACGTTCCGCTCTCTGTTGATGAAGTCGAAACCCTTGAATGCGTGCCGCCCGATTTTCGGGTGATAGTGCATCGACGGAACCGCCGATGTCGCTCTCGTCGCCGATGCCGCCGCCCCGGTGACCGGCCGACTTCCTGCCGTTCGCCGTGTCGTCTACGTAGACGAATGTGCCTCCGCTTCGCTAGGCGCTCAACCGTGGGAACCGTTCACGGTGTACGGCCTCGCCCTCGAACTAAGTTCGGAAGTGATGGGTGCCGAGTTGCGCGTTGAAGAACGTCGTCGTCGGCGACACCGCGACGGTCGTTGGTGTCGCCCTGCAGGCCGGCGAACCGCGTTGAGCACAGCGCCCCGCGTAGCGGTACCGGGAGCGTCCGATGACGTCGTTGGTCATGTGGACTCACGCTTCGCACTCCCTGGACTTCGACGAACCGGCGTTTCGGCCCGTGACGGTGATCGTCCTCGGCGAGCGCGCCGACTTTCTGCGGCGTTGACGCGTCGCGACGACGCAGCCCGTCACCTCTATACCCCTCGGCTTGACGGTGCCTGAAACCTGTCCAGCGTGAGGCCACTTCGTAGTGCCGGGCCGCAGATGATGATGCGTTACTGGCCCGTGCCGTCGTGATGGCGGCCCTTGGTTTTCTCGATGAGTGCCGGACTCGATGCCTCGACCGTGACACCCGGCAGCACGTGCCCGGATGGTCATGAACGTTTTCCCGTGAGGGGGCTTGCGCAAACGAGTTTGCGGGGGTACAACGGCACGGGCTAGCAGTACTTTCGTCACAGTTCGCATGAAGTCCTGTCCTCCAATTTCCGAACCAGCCGGGCACAATCAAGTGAGCGCATTCTGCATGCAGGGTGAGGCAGAATAGGGACCGGTATACGATGTCAAGAAAGTCCTGCAAGTTGAAGAAACAACTGGGGGCTAACGGTCTGGAATCCTGAATTCTGGATATTGAAATCAGTCTCGCTGGCATTCCGATTCGTCAGATAAATTTTTACGTTACTCACCTAGACGTGATCAGGGGTCCACCCTGAATACGGCTCAGGGCCGTCCGTGTCCGATAACGCGAAACAGCAGGATCCCGACGGGCGACAAAGCGTGCTCGCGGGCACGCTTTTCGGCGCTGGCCCCCTGGCGCTGAGCGATCGCGTCACGATGGAACAGTGCTGATCGTGTCGCGAGTGACTATGTTTCGCGCCCGCATTCCGGCAGCAAGTGAGGTGGGAACAACCATGCCTGGCGCGAGCGAACTGCAGCGAGCTGACCTGCGCGATGCGCTCCGTAGTCGCGCTCCTTGCCAATCGAAAGCCGCCTCCCGCGTGAACGAATTCATTAAGGTCCATGTAAATAATCGGGAACGTATCGATGGCAGGCTCGAGCGCTTCCATCTTCTCACTCATATTCTCGCATCGCGTCCAGCTCCTAGTCGGAGCGTAGTCCGCTCAGGCCGCAAGCGGGCCTCGGTCCCGTTCCCAGGACACTCGCAGCTCGAATCGACAGTCTGCACCTCGGCGAGCGTAAAACCGCGCAACGGCAAGCCCCCCGTGGTCGACGACGTCGAGCGCCCATGTCGCCAGCGGGTGTCGAGGGCAAGCCGAATCGGTCGTTCGCGACGTGCCGCGCGCGCGACCCAGCGGGCAGCTCGGAATGCGCTCACCTCGGCTAGCCATCCCGTGACGGCAGCATCGCTCGGAGCCCGATGAACGCGCGCCCAAAGCTGTGGGAGTCGACGGGCAACCGGTGCGTTCGTCCACTTCGCTCGCGAGCTCGGGCTTCTGCTTCGGCATGGGCATCCTAGCCGACTCCTAACCACCGGCGTGGTCAACACTCAGAAACAACACACCACTGTTCGCTTACGAGCGATTCAAACACTAATGTAGGCGTCCCCCAATTTGTATCGTCTTGTCCTTACACTGTTCAGTCTTTTGATGAAGATCGCCGTCGCCCTTGCGTATCGTGCTCGCTACCCACCGCAGTCTCGTCGGGGGGGGCTCGGCGGCCTCCGTAAACCGCGAGCCCTCTCGACGGCATTCTCGAGCGCGCTTCGAGTTACGTTCGTTTCTTACTTCCGCGCCTTTCCCTCGACGATGGTCGCCGAGGAGCGCTATGTGTTCAGGACTCCCGCGTCCGGATGCCCGACGAGCGGCCTGGGCCGCGGCGTCCGACGCGCAAGCTGCCCGCCCGGCACTCGACCTCGCGATCGGATCTGTGTTTTCAGACCGTCGCGTCGCAATCGCTGGCTACTGACGTTTCCGTGACGTGTTCCTGGGTGAACGACGATCCGGTTCGCGATCGGCGAAACGGCTGGCCCGCCTCTTTCATCGACCAATCGTCTAAAAAAAAAATGCGGTCGATCGGGCGTCGGAGATTTCCGCGCGAAGGCTATCGGTACAACCTCGGTGTGAAGGAAACGCACCGTCGCGAACCCGATGATCGCGTGGCGTTTCATGCAGTCCCGAATATCGGCATCGCTTTGACTTCATGCTGCTACGGCATCGACGTGGCGTTCGTCACGGACGTCGATTGTGAATTTCAAGGAACGCGAAACCGCCCGACGATCTTTCGCACGCCCCGACAATCGCGCAAATTGCCCGTCGATGGGCCGCTTCTGGAATCGACGCGCTCGGCCGCGTGTCTCCAACTCTTGTCTGAAGTACGCGGCCCGATGCGCGACGTCGAATCCATAAGAGGCCCATCGAGGGCACATTGCGATTGTCTGCGTGCGAAGATCGTCGTGGTCGCGTTCCTTGAACTTCACATCCGACGTCCGTGCCACGCCACTCGATGCCGTCGATCTGAAGTCAAGCGATGGCCGGATATTCGGGCTGCAGGAACGCCAGCGCGATCATCGGTCGCGACGGTTCGTTCCTTCACACTGATGTTTACTGCAGATAGCCTTTCGCGCCGAATCTCCGACGCCCGATCGACCTCATTCGACGAATTGGTCTCTGACGAAGGCAGGGCCATCCGTTCTTCGCATCGCGAACGGATCGTCTCGTTCACCGCGAACACTTCACGAACGGTCAGCCGCGATCCGACGCGCCTGGGTCTGACAAAACAGCAGATCCGAGTCGGAGGTCGACGTGCCGGCGGCAGCTTGGGCGCGTCGACGCCGCGCCCCAGGCCGCTCGTCTCGGCATCGGATGCGAGTCCTGAACTAGCGCTCCTCGGCGACATCTCGAGAGTCGCGGACAGTAGACCGAACGTCACTCGAAGCGCGCTCGAGAAGGCCGTCGGCGGGCTCGCGGTTTCGGCGGCCGCCGAGACTGCGTGGTAGCGAGCACGAATCGAGAAGGCTGACGGACATCTTCATCAAAATGCCTGACACAGTTGTAAAGACAAAGACTATACCAAATTGGCGGGCGCCTACATTAGTGTTTGAAATCGCTGTAAGCGAACAGTGGTGCCGGTCGTTTCTGACGTGTCCCTGCCCGCGGTGTAGGTATGCCCCCATGCCGAAGCAGCAGCCCGAGCTCCGAGCGAGTGGACCGAACGGCACCGGTGCCGTCGACTCACAGATTGGGCGCCGTTCACGGGCTCGCGAGATGCTGCTGCACGGCGAGCTCGCCCGCGGTGAGGCGCATTTCCGACTGCCGCTGTCGCGCGCCCTCGGCACGTCGTCGAACGCCGATTCGCCTGGCCCGTCAACGCCTGCGCACATGGCCTTCTCGACGTCGCCGCCACGGGTGGGCTTCGCCGTGGCGCGTTTTTTACGCTCGCCGAGTGCAGGATGCCTATCGAGGCTGCGAGGTGTCCTGGAAGGGACCCTCGGCCCCTTTGCTGCTGTAGCGCGGCTTACGCGCCGACCTGAGCTGGACGCGATGCGAGAACATACTGTCGTGCGATGGGGAAAAGCCGGGGTCGTGGCCTGACCAATCGATACGGTTCCCGATTACATGGACCTTAATGAATCGTTTCACGCGAGACCTGATCGATTTGGCCAAGACGCGAGCTACGGCGCGGCATCGCGCAGTCAGCTCGCTGCCGTCGCCTCGACCAGCGCGATGGTGTTTCCCACCTCCATGCTCCGATGCCGGCGCGAACATCGCATCGCGAACGATCAGCTCGTTCCCTCGTGGGACGCGATCGCTCAGCGCCAGGGGCCCGGCCGAAAGCGTGCCCCTCGAGCACTCTTTTGTCGCCCAGCCGGTCTGGCTGTCGCGTTTCTCGGACACGGACGGCCCTGACTATTTCCGGGTGGACCCCTGATTCACGTCTCGTTGACTTAAATTTATCTGACAGCATCGGCATGCAGCGAGCCTGCTTTCACTATCCAGAATTCAGGATCCCAACCGTTAGCGTCAGGAGGAAGGGGGGGATTGGGATGGAAGAGGTAAGAGATTGAGGGATGGGGGTGGGAGGAGCAATAAGAGGGGGGGAGAAAGAGGTGGTGGGAGAAAGGAGTATGTTGGGGGGAGGGAATGAAAGGGAGGGTGGAGGTGAAGGGGGAGGAGGGTATTAAGGGGGGAGTGGGAGGGGAGGGAGATGGGGCCCTCTTTGTTTCGTAATCTTCAACTTTCGATACTATTGAAATCGTTTTACCGGTCCCTATTCTGCCTACCCTGCTGCAAGACTGGCTCACTTGAGTGCCCGGCTGGTTCGAAATTGTAGGACAGATCTTTCATCGAACTGTGACGAAGTACTGCTAGCCCGCGCCGTCTTGCTACGCCCCCGCAACCTCGTTTGCGCAAGCCACCCCACGGAACCGTTCATGACGCAGTCCGGCGCCGTGCTGCCGGATTGTCAACGGTCGAGCATCGAGTCCTGCACGCATCAGAAAACCAAGCCGCATCACCGACGGCAACGGGCCAGTACGCATCATGATCTGCGTCCCGGCACCATAAGAAGTGGCCTTCACGCGACCGGTTTGTCAGCACCGTCAAGCGCGAGGGGATCGAGTTGACGGGCTCGTTTCGTCGCGACGTTCAACGCCGACATGAGGTCGGCGCGCTCGCCGGAGACGATCCCCGTCACGGGCGAAACGCGGTCGTCGACGTCCATAGTGCGAAGCGTGAAGTCACCTGAACAACGAAGATCACCGTACGCTCCCGGTCAACCCGCTTCCGCGGCGCTTTTGCTCACGCGGGTCGCCGGCCGGCAGGTCTCCACGCAACGGCCCTCGGGTCGCCGACGATGACGTTCTCAAACGAACTCACTCGAGCACCATCAATTCGAACGTCGTCGCGGGCGAGGACGCTACACCGTGAACGGTTCCCGGTGAGCGCCTTCGTCGCAGTCGGCGGCCCCTCGTCCTACGCTACGGACACGGCGAACGCGCAGGAAGTCGGCGTCACGCGTGGGCGGCGGCATCGGCGAGAGCGACATCGCGGTCCGATCGATGAACAGCATCCCGAATCCGGGCGGGCACGCATTCAGGGTTCGGCCTTCATCAACAGCGCGTGCACGTGGTCGAGCGGTAACAACCTGAGGCACCGACCTCCATGAGCTCAACCTGCGAACAGCCTGAAGTCGGTGCCCCGGCAGCATCAGGGCGTACGACTTGTCGTGCCTACGGCGGCCGATCCTCAAGACCGCCTTGGTCTTCGGCTCCTAAGCCGCTCGCACGCAGACCGCGCAGGACGGCATCGTCGCCAACCGAACGCGGGCAAACGCGCACGCTGGACTGGTCGGCGACAACTGACAACACCCGTCTCGTGGCAGGACCGGCCGATGCTCAGCGGCCGCATCACGGCGCACTTCGGGCAAGCAGCCGCGGGGTTTACAACTCGTAGACCAGCACCGCTGCGAAGGGCACCCGCTGACGACCGCCGGCACCGTTGCCAAGCCGCGGATCACCGTCGCAAACCCGCGGCCCGTTCCGCGCGGCCGCGGTGTGGCCGAGGGGAACGTGACAGCAGTTTGCACGAGAAGCTGCGCGGTGAAGGCGGACGACGTGCCGGCCTGCGCCACGCGATCAGACGGCCTCCGCCTCTCGAAGTTCCGAGGACCACGCGACCCCTGTTCCGTCAGCACGCGCCTGCCGGCGTCGACGGAATTCCTCCGAACACGACGCCCCACCCGCGATCTTCCACGGGGAGCTGTGCTGGCATCAGCTCAGACGTCTCTCCAGGTCATAGATGACATCTCTTGCCGCGACACCAGCGGCGGCGATTGCGGCGCGCCCGCGAGACGACAAAAACAAAAATAAGACTCTTTCGCGCGCCGGTCAGTCGACGAGGGCAGCGCGGGGCTGCACCCTACAACCCCAAAAACTCCCGTTGGCGAGAACCCGAGCCCGTCGGCCTTCGTTAGACGCTCTTCCGTAGGCCCGAGACTCACGGCTCGCAGATCAGCACGACCTTGGTTGGGATGGCCACGCGGCAAGACGTTCGCACGGCGAATCCGTCGATGTCTTGGAGCTGGACTCGGTCGACGACGTCGGGCCTCAGTCGCCTGGCTGCGCAGTCAGGGCGGCGGCACCGCTCGAGCGTGGCCTACGACTCGCACCCTTCCGCGTCGAGCAGCGCTCCCGCCTACCGTCGAGTCCTCGTGATCATCGACGACGAGATTTCCGCGACATGGGCCGAATGCTCGCAGACGTCGTGCCGCGCGCATTGTGGCCAGCCACAACCTGCGTAGAGCGCAATGCTCGCGGAGCGACGGATGAACTTTACTCGGGCAGCCCCGATGTCACCGCGTCGTGTCGTGTCTACGGTCGGAGCTGTCCACCAGCTCGACTCGTGGAACTCTCTGATGCGCACCCACAATCGTCCGCGACTGCTCTGTCTCTGGTCGTCTCGCTCGCCGTCGTCGGGGGGCGTCCGCGCGCCCAGGTCGCCCGCTTCAACGGCCCGATCACTTCGCCCGCTTCAACGCCGACCCTCGGATATACGCAGGTTTACGGGTCGTCACCGCTGACGGAACCCGATCCGTCTCGTGCAGACGTCGCCCGCCGGTGGCGAAGGCCCCGCGGTGGTTCGCTGACGGTCCCCATCGCGACCTGCGGCTCGCTTGCTCCTTCGGGGGCTCGCGGATCTCACCCCCACGACGGCACCGACCGCGAGTCGGCGGTGTGGATCCGGCGCTCTTCAACCACCTGCCATATGCCGTCGCCCAGACGGGTCGCGGTCTCCTCTGCGAGACGTTCGGGATCTTCGCCGACAGCGTCACGGCATCCACACCGTTTTCGCTCCGCCGACGGTGGACCTGCGGCGGTCACATCGAACCGGGCGGGGACGATTGCCTCCGCTGGTCGCCCGACGGGAATCGGGAATCGTGTTCGCAGCGCTTTCGATGCGCAGGGAGACGAGGGGGCTCTTCGTCCGTCAAGGCGAACGTTCACCGGCTGAAGCAGATTCCTGCCCATGGACTCACCTCTGTGGGGCGGGCTGTCGCCGCAGGGGACAACATCGTCTTCTCGATGCATGCGACTCCGACGCCCATAGCTTCGATCTTGGTCGTCCCCACAGCGACGGCAGCGGCCTCCCCGGGTCAACGTTCCAACCGGCGTCGGCGTGCGTTTATAGGGCCTCACGCCGATCCGGTCGGCCGAACGGATGCTTCAACCCGGGCTGTTCGCCCGAACGGTAAGAAGATCATCTCGCGAAGGGGCAGAACGCCGAACTCGACGCCAACATCTACACCGTCAACGTCGACGGCAGCGGACTCACGCGGGTGCCGCACACGAGGCCGCTGTCACGGCTGGTGGCGCGACGCCCGTATCGCGCCATTGACTTCACCGCAGCGATCAACGCGCCCGCGACGTGGCGCCGACCCGTCATTGATGTTTGTGCCGTTTCGTGGCTGCAGCGAGGCAACCACCTCTCTCCCCAGCTCGTGAACACGTCGGGAGCGATGTGGTATCGGGCGCCGTTTGCGCGTCGACGACGATCTTCAGCCCCTTCCGCGACATGCTCGTTGCTGAACGTTCTCTTGCAGAATTCGATGTAGCGGCCGCGCGCATCGTCGAGGCACGCGCCTTGCCGAGCCGGCTCGAACGACCCAGTTTCGGGGGCAGCTCGAGCGCCGCTTCGACCTGCCTGCTCCCCAATCGGGCATCTTCTCGCCACGGGCAGAGAAGAACTTGATCCGTTGTCGGCGTACGGGTTGTGCGACTCGCTGATCACGAGCCGAGCTCAGCTGAGTGCGCTCGCGTCAAGTAGCAACGCGGGTGGTCCGGCAACGGTCCGGTCAGGAGCACGTCGACACCGTCCGACCAAGCCCGCTTCGAGCGAAGACTCGAGCATGTAGCCGGACTGCGTGTGTCCTTGCCGCTCAGTACCGTCGGCTTCTTCTCGCTGCACGCAGCAGGTGCCGACGGCGTGGCCGAGGCGCAGCATGAAGTCGGCTGATCGGCGGCGGCCGACCGTGCCGCTGATACCGTCGGTTCCAAATAGGTTCTGCTCATTCGTTGCTCGTTCGTTTGCTCGTTCGTTGCTTCGTTCGTATTCGTTTCGTTGCTTCCCGGAGGTGCGGTAATTATCCGCGACCTCGTCATCGCACGCCCCCACACCTTAGGCATCGACGGTTGCCGCGACCTCGTGCACGCGCCCGATGGCGTGCGCCGCGCTGCACGGCGATCAACGCTTGCGGCAAACGCTCGCAGCAGCCGTCTGGCAACGCCCCTGCCGGGTGACCGCACCGAGCGTCGACTTGCTTGGCCACCGAGCAAGCAGCGGCCGGCCTATGGCGAGCATGTCCTGCTGGCGGCGAAACAAGCTCAGGTTGTGCTCGACGCTCTTGCCGAAGCCGATGCCGGGTCGACGACGACTCGCTCGGCATCGACCCCGCACTCTCGATCGCCTCACCGCGTTCCCGGAAAACGCCAAGACCTCGTCGCCCACGTCGGCGTAGACGTGGTTCGTGCTGCATCGTCTCGGGCGTGCCACGCATGTTCCTCAGGCATACGCCGCACGAAGGTTGTGTCATCATCGCCGCGATCGCGCCCTCGAACGCAGCGCATCGACGTCGTTGACGATAATCCGCACCGGCGGCCAGCACGGCCCTCATACCTCGGCCTTGCGCGTGTCGACCGAGACCGGCCACCCGACGTCAGCCGCGCCTCGAGCACGTGCATCACGCGCCCCAGCTCTTGTGTCGACGCTGACTTCGGGCGCTGCCGGCGGGTTACGACTCGCAGCCGAGATCGAGATGTCGCGCCCTTCGCGAAGCGAGCTGCTCGCAGTGCTCGATGCCGTCGGCGGATTGGCGTGTGCGCCGCGTCGAGAACGAGTCGTCGTCAGTACGATGCCCCTGACCGCGCGTCAACAGGTCGATCCGGAGCGGCTGTTCCTTCCGTGCGGCGGCAGCGTCATCGGTGGCCTCAAATGCAAACGTGGCCGAAGCCCCGTTTGTACATTGACGAACGCCGGTCAGACCTTTCCGGGCGCTGCCCGGATTGATCGGCGGCACGCTCGGGTTTCGGCCGTTTTGGCCGATGGCGCCCAGTCTTTTCGGCGGCGCGGCGGTTGCCACCCATTAGGTCCTTCGATCTGGTCCGGCGTCGATCGTTTCGTACTCGAGCAGCGCCTTCGCCTCGCGTGCATCTTGTCCTGGGTGTCTTCCGATGAGCTTGCGGCCACGTGTACTGCTCGTCGATGATGCGGCGATCAGCGTCGCCTGCGAGCGGGTCCTTCGGGACATGTTCGTGGTCTGGTCACCGAGACGGCCGAGGACACTTCGCCTCGTTCTCGCATAGACCCTCGCCCGACTCATCCGTCATGCCGTAGCGCGTGACCATGTCGCGTGCGATCTGCTGCACGTTCAAGTCGTTGCTCGCGCCGCGTCCCATCTGGTGCATGAAACACTTCCTCGCGATGCGGCGCCGAACAGCACCGAGATCGTCGAGAGCAGTCGCTCGCTGGCGAGGCTGTAAGCGGTCGCTTCGGCAGCTGCATGGTCACGCCGAGTCACGCCCACGCGGGATCACGTGACCTTGTGGACCGGGTAGGTCTTGGGCAGCAACGCGCGACGAGCGCATGACGGCTTCGTGGTCCGCCGTGTTTTGGCGGCGTTCCTCCTCCGGCATATCATCGACTTGCGCTCCGGGCCCTCATGAATCTGTCCTTGGCCTCTCGAGTCGACCATCTCCACAACCCGGCCGTTTGCGCCGCCCAGCGAACCGCGCCGCTTCGTTGACCATGTTCGCGAGGTGGCACCCGAGAAGCCCGGGCTGCCGCGCGGCGAGGATGTCGGCACGGATGTCTTGCCCGACCGCCCTGCGCATGTGCACGTTCAGGATCTGCTCGCGGCCCGACCGTCGGGCATGGTCACGTAGTACCTGGCGATCGAATCGGCCCGGGCGCAGCAGCGCCGGTCGAGGATGTCGGGCCGGTTGGTGGCCGGCAAAATCACGAGCACGCCGAGGTTGGTTTCGAAGCCGTCCATCTCGACCAGCATCTGGTTGAACCGTACTGCTCTCGTTCGTCGTTGCGCCGCCCAGCTGCGCCCGCGATGGCGCCCGACCGCGTCGATTT